>PJUC01000552.1_pt1 | contig 13692 bp, 11 predicted proteins | sample 1512161 | NCBI WGS metagenome assembly PJUC01 (sample SAMN08177676, study PRJNA422409) | Soil metagenome, whole genome shotgun sequencing project. | isolation source: Soil enriched on filter paper | place: USA: Madison | collected 2015-01-15
CGCGGCGCCGGCGAGCTGCTCGTGAACTCGATCGACGCGGACGGCACCAAGGAGGGCTTCGACCTCGAACTCGTGCGCCTCATGCGCGAGGTCTCCAGCGTCCCCGTCATCGCGTCGGGCGGCGCCGGCCGCGCCGAGGACTTCGGTCCCGCGATCGAGGCGGGCGCGGATGCCGTGCTGGCGGCATCCGTCTTCCACTCCGGTCAGCTCACCGTGGGCGACGTCAAGCGGTCGCTGGTGGCCGACGGCATCCCGGTGCGGGAGGTGGCGGCATGAGCCAGTCCGTCGAGGAGCGCGTCTCGCGCGTCGCGTTCAACGGCGACGGCCTCGTGGCCGCCATCATCCAGCAGTGGGACACCCGCGAGGTGCTCATGCTCGGTTGGATGGATGCCGAAGCCCTGCGACGCACGCTGACGGAGGGCCGCGTCACCTTCTGGTCGCGATCGCGGCAGGAGTACTGGCGAAAGGGCGACACGTCCGGACACATCCAGCTCGTCCGGGGCGCGAGCCTCGACTGCGACGGCGACGCGATCCTCGTCGAGGTCGAGCAGGTCGGAGCGGCCTGCCACACCGGCACCCGCACGTGCTTCGACGGCCGTGACCTCGAGGCCGAGCGAGGACCGGAGCTGCCCGCGTGACGCGCCGCGCCCGCCTTCTGTCCGTCGTCGTCATCGTGCTGTGCGGCGCGATCGGCGTCATCTCGTCGACGCAGACGTGGCTCACCGTCGAGCTCGCCGACGGCGCCCACCACACCCTCGAGGTGCCCGGGGCGTCCGCCGTCCCCGTGCTGGCGCCGCTGAGCCTCGCCGTGCTCGCGCTCGGCGCGGCGCTATGGATCGTCGGGCTCGTACTGCGCTACCTGTTCGGCGCCCTGGCGATCCTCATCGGCGGCACCCTGGCGTGGCTGACCGCGCGCGTCGCGTTCGAGCACCCGGTCTCGGCGGTCGCCTCCGTGGTGACCGAGTCGACCGGCATCGCGGGCGAGAAGTCGGTGGCGCAGCTCATCGCGACGATCACGGCGTCGGCCTGGCCCGTCGTCACGCTCGTGTCGTGGGCGGTGCTGATCGTGGCCGGCGCGTTCGTCGTGGTGACCGCGCGCGGCTGGTCGGGGACGGGCCGCAGATACCGCACCGAAGACCCGGCGAGGTCCGCCGCACCGGCCGGTCCGCGCCCTCACGACGCGGCCGGATCGCACGCCATCGACGACTGGGACGACCTGTCGCGTGGCGAGGATCCGACCGCCTAGACCGCTAGACTGGCGGCATCCCGCCCGGCATCGCATCTGCCCGGAACCACAAGGAGATCTCCATGAGCAACAACATCGCCGACCCGGGTCACGGACACTCGCCCGCCGCCTGGACGGCCGTGGTGATCATGCTCGTGGCGGTCTCGTTCGGCACGCTGTTCTTCTTCCTCGACATGCCCGTTCTCGTGTGGGCCTCGGCGGCTCTCCTCGTGGTCGGCCTTCTCGTCGGCTGGGGCATGAAGCGGGCCGGCTACGGCGTGGGCGGCTCCAAGGTCGCTGCGAAAGAGCACTGAGCGTGCTCGCCGACCTGACGGCCGGCGCGGTTGAGGATGCCGAGGCCCGCGCCTCGGAGCGGCCCCTGGCGGCCGTCGAGGCCGCAGCCCTCGCGCAGCGCCCGGCTCTGGACGTGCTGTCCGTCCTCGCTCCCGCCGACCGCGTGAAGATCATCGCCGAGGTCAAGCGCGCGAGCCCCTCGCGCGGCGATCTCGCCGACATCCCCGACCCCGCCCTGCAGGCCCGCCGGTACGAGGAGGGCGGCGCGTCCGCCATCTCGGTGCTCACCGAGGGCCGCAAGTTCAAGGGCAGCCTCGCCGACCTCGAAGCCGTCAAGGCGGCGGTGTCGCTGCCGGTGCTGCGCAAGGACTTCATCGCCACGGAGTACCAGATCCTCGAGGCCCGTGCCTCCGGCGCGGACCTCGTGCTCCTCATCGTCGCCGCGCTCGAGCAGGATCTGCTCGCACGGCTCCACGCGCTCGTGCTCGAGCTCGGGATGACCCCGCTCGTCGAGACCCACTCCGCCGACGAGGTCGACCGCGCCTCGGACCTGGGCGCGAAGCTCGTCGGCGTCAACGCGCGCGACCTGTCGACGTTCCAGCTCGACCGCGACCTGTTCGGGCGCCTGGCCGACCGGATCCCCGCGGACGCCGTGAAGATCGCCGAGTCTGCGGTGCTGGCTCCCGCCGACGTCGCGCACTACCGCGCGGCAGGCGCCGACGTCGTCCTGGTCGGCGAGGCGCTCGTCACGAACGACCCCGTATCCACCCTGCGCGCATTCCTGGAGGCCGGAGCATGAGTCTTCGCGAGGCATCCGGACCCTTCTTCGGAGAGTTCGGCGGCCGGTACATGCCCGAGTCGCTCATCGCGGCCATCGACGAGCTGACGGCGGAGTACGAGTCCGCGAAGGCGGACCCCGCGTTCCAGGCCGAGTTCGTGCGGCTGCTCAACTCCTATGCCGGGCGGCCGTCGCCGATCACCGAGGTGCCGCGGTTCGCCGAGCATGCGGGCGGCGCGCGCGTCTTCCTCAAGCGCGAGGACCTCAACCACACCGGCTCGCACAAGATCAACAACGTCCTGGGCCAGGCGCTGCTCACCAAGCGCCTCGGCAAGACCCGGGTCATCGCCGAGACCGGAGCCGGCCAGCACGGCGTGGCCACAGCGACCGCTGCGGCCCTCTTCGGCTTCGAGTGCACGATCTACATGGGCGAGGTCGACACCGAACGCCAGGCGCTCAACGTCGCCCGGATGCGGCTGCTGGGCGCCGAGGTCGTGCCCGTCACGACCGGCTCGCGCACGCTCAAGGACGCCATCAACGACGCGTACCGCGACTGGGTGGCGAGCGTCGAGAACACCAACTACATCTTCGGCACGGCCGCGGGGCCTCATCCGTTCCCGGCGATGGTGCGCGACTTCCAGAAGGTCATCTCCGAAGAGGCACGCGCCCAGCTCCTCGACGAGGTCGGGCGTCTGCCCGACGCCGTGCTGGCGTGCGTCGGCGGCGGCTCCAACGCGATCGGCATGTTCGACGCGTTCCTCGACGACGAGGGCGTCCGGCTCTACGGCGTGGAGGCGGCGGGCGACGGCGTCGACACGCCGCGGCACGCCGCATCCATCGAGCGCGGCCGTCCGGGGGTGCTGCACGGCGCGAAGACGTTCGTGCTCCAGGACGAGGACGGGCAGACGATCGAGTCCCACTCCATCTCGGCCGGCCTCGACTACCCGGGCGTCGGCCCCGAGCACTCGTGGCTCGCCTCGATCGGGCGCGCCGAGTACATCCCGGCGACCGACGACGAGGCGATGCAGGCGCTGCGCCTGCTGTCGCGGACCGAGGGCATCATCCCCGCCATCGAGTCCGCCCACGCGCTGGCGGGCGCGCTGCGGATCGGACGGGAGCTCGGCCCCGACGCGATCCTCGCCGTGTCGCTGTCGGGCCGCGGCGACAAGGACATGGACACCGCCGCCCGCTACTTCGGGCTCTACGACGAGGGGGCGGATGCGGCCACCGCCGCCTCGGCACCGCACGACGACGCCGCCCACGGCGAGGGGGAGAAGCTATGACCTCGCGCGTCGCCGCAGCGATCGAGGCGGCCCGCGCAGAAGGGCGCGGCGCGTTCGTCGGCTACCTGCCGCTCGGTTTCCCCGACCTTCAGGCGAGCATCGACGCCGCGGTCGCTCTGGCCGAGAACGGCGCCGACATCCTGGAGCTCGGACCGCCGTACTCCGACCCCGTGATGGACGGCACCGTCATCCAGGAGGCCACGCAGGCAGCGCTCGCGGGCGGCTTCCGGCTGCGTGACACCTTCACCGCCGTGCGAGAGATCACGCGCCGCGTCGACGTCCCGGTGCTCGTCATGACGTACTGGAACCCCGTGCTGCAGTACGGCGTCGACCGCTACGCCGACGAGCTCCTCGCCGCCGGCGGCGCCGGCCTCATCACGCCCGACATCACGCCCGACGCGGCCTCGGAGTGGATCGCCGCGAGCGAGCGCACCGGCCTCGACCGGGTCTTCCTCGCCGCGCCCACCTCGACCGACGAGCGCCTCGACCTGATCGTGCGCAATTCGACCGGATTCGTCTACACCGTCTCGACGATGGGCATCACGGGCGAACGCGCCGAGCTGGATGCCGCAGCCCGCACGCTCGTGACGCGCCTGCGTGCGCACGGAGCCGAGCACGCCTGCGTCGGCATCGGCATCTCGAACGCCGAGCAGGTGGCGGGCGTCCTGGAGTACGCGGACGGCGCGATCGTCGGCACGGCGCTCGTGCGCGCCCTGCGGGACGGCGGCCTCGACGGCCTCGCCGACACCGCACGCGCCCTCGCCGCGGGCACAGTCCGCGGCGCGAACTAGACTTCTCAGGTCGGCGCCCGGCGCCGGCATCCCACGCACGGATCCAGCAAGGACACGGTTCTCACATGATCAACGCCGCCGCGCGCGTCGTCGCCAGCATCCCGAGCCCGCCGATCAGCTACTTCGACCTCGGCCCCCTGCGGATCCACATCTACGCGCTGTGCATCATCGCGGGCATCATCGTCGCGGTGCTGTGGACGAACGCCCGCCTCACCAAGCGCGGCGCCGAGCCGTGGGTGGTGATCGACATCGCGCTGCTCGCGGTGCCGCTGGCCATCATCTGCGCCCGGATCTACCACGTGCTCACGCACTGGGGCTTCTACTTCGGCGAGGGTGCGAACCCCATGTCGGCCTTCTACATCTGGGAGGGCGGCATCGCGATCTACGGCGCCCTCATCGGCGGCGCGATCGGTGCGTGGCTCGGCTGCCGCTGGACCGGCATCCGCTTCTGGACCTTCGCAGACGCCCTCGCGCCCGGTCTGCTGCTCGCCCAGGCGATCGGCCGGTTCGGCAACTGGTTCAACCAGGAGCTCTTCGGCTGGCCGACCGACGCCCCGTGGGGACTCGAGATCGACTACCCGAACCCGGCGTGGCCCATCGGACTGCCCGAGGGCACGCTCTTCCAGCCCACGTTCCTCTACGAGGTCATCTGGAACGTCCTGGGCGTGCTGGTGATCGTCTGGGTCGGCCGCCGCTTCCGGCTGCAGTGGGGCCGCCTGTTCGCCGTGTACCTCGTCTGGTACAGCGCCGGACGCATCGTGTGGGAGTCGATCCGCATCGACCCGAGCGAGATCATCCTCGGCCTGCGCAGCAACGTCTGGGCGGCGATCTTCGGCGTCGTGCTCGGAATCGTCATCTTCTTCGTGCAGAAGCGCCGTCACCCGGGCCTCGAGCCGTCGCCCTATGTGTCCGGCCGCGAGTGGACCGCCGGACAGGCTGTACAATCGCAGAACACCGACGACTTCGTCGACGTCAGCGAACCCCCGACGTCCGAGGCCGAAGGGGCTACCGCCACAAGCACTCCTGCCAGCAAATGACGCTCCGCTCGCTCTGAGCGGGCGTTCCAGGGCCGACGTCGTCCCATCTTGACTATCAACGTGAGGACGGTAGGTATGGCTTCGAGCCCCCGTCACGGCGCCGCAGAGCAGGCGCCGACCCCCGCTTCGTCCGGCCGCGCCGGATTCCCGCACAAGCAGGGGATGTACAACCCCGCTTTCGAGAAGGACGCGTGCGGCCTGGCGATGGTCGCCACGCTCCGCGGCGAGGCCGGACACGACATCATCGATCTGGCGCTGACGGCGCTGCGCAACCTCGAGCACCGCGGTGCGATCGGCTCCGACGCCGGCACCGGCGACGGCGCGGGCATCCTGACGCAGATGCCGGACGCGTTCCTGCGTGCGGTGGTCGGCTTCGACCTGCCGCCGGTGGGGGAGTACGCGGCGGGAATGGCCTTCCTGCCCCGCGACGCCGACGCGCGCGCCGCGCAGAAGGCCGGCATCGAGCGGCTCGCCGCAGCCGAGAACCTCACGGTCCTCGGCTGGCGCGAAGTCCCCACCGTGGACGACAACCTCGGCAAGCTCGCGTTCGAGGCCCGTCCCGTGTTCGAGCAGCTGTTCGTCTCGCGCCCGGCCGAGGGCGGAACGCCCGCGCTGTCGGGCATCGCGCTCGACCGCCGCGCGTACCGTCTCCGCACGCGTGCCCGGAACGAGCTCGACGCCTACTTCGTCTCGCTGTCGGCGCGGACCCTCGGCTACAAGGGCATGGTCACCACCCTGCAGCTCGAGCCGTTCTACCCCGACCTCTCCGACGAGCGCTTCGCCTCGGAGCTGGCGGTCGTCCACTCGCGCTACTCGACGAACACGTTCCCGTCATGGCCGCTGGCCCAGCCGCTGCGCATGCTTGCCCACAACGGCGAGATCAACACCGTCGGCGGCAACCGCAACTGGATGCGCGCACGTCAGTCGCAGCTGCAGTCCGAGCTGCTCGGCGACATCCAGCCGCTGCTGCCGATCTGCACTGAGGGCGCCAGCGACTCCGCCTCGTTCGACGAGGTGCTCGAGCTGCTGACGCTCACCGGCCGCAGCCTGCCGCACGCCATCATGATGATGGTGCCCGAGGCCTACGAGAAGCAGGCCGACATCAGCCCGGAGCTGCGGGACTTCTACGACTACCACTCCATGCAGATGGAGCCGTGGGACGGACCGGCCGCGCTGATCTTCACCGACGGCACCTCCGTCGGCGCGACCCTCGACCGCAACGGCCTGCGTCCCGGGCGCTGGACCGAGACCACCGACGGCCTCGTCGTGATCGGCAGCGAGACGGGCGTGCTCGACTTCGCGCCCGAGCGCATCAAGCGCCGCGGACGTCTGCGGCCGGGCCGCATGTTCCTCGTCGACACCGCGCAGCGGCGCATCATCGAGGACGAAGAGATCAAGCAGCAGCTCGCGACCCTCCAGCCCTGGGGGCTGTGGATGCGTCAGCGTCTGCAGCTGTCGGAGCTGCCCGAGCGCGAGCACATCGTGCACCCCATCGCCTCGATCACCCGTCGTCAGCGGACGTTCGGGTACACCGAGGAAGAGGTCAAGATCCTCCTCACCCCGATGGGTCAGACGGGCGCCGAGCCTCTCGGCGCGATGGGCAGCGACACGCCCGTGGCGGTGCTCAGCGAGCGTCCCCGACTGCTGTTCGACTACTTCACGCAGCAGTTCGCGCAGGTGACGAACCCGCCGCTGGACTCGATCCGCGAAGAGGTCGTCACGAGCCTGCGCACCGGCATCGGCCCGGAGCGCAACCTGCTGTCCTCCGGCCCCGACCACGCGCGCCAGATCACGATCGACTTCCCGGTGCTCGACAACGACGAGCTCGCGAAGATCCAGAACATCGAGCGCACGATGCCCGGGCGCCGCGCGGTCACGATCCGCGGGCTGTACCACTTCGACGCGGGCCCCGGCACGATGAAGGCACGCATCGACGAGATGTGCGACGAGGTCGACGCGGCGATCGCCGACGGCGCGGAGTTCATCATCCTGTCGGACCGCGACTCGAACAAGGACCTCGTCCCGATCCCGTCGCTGCTCATGGTCTCGGCCGTGCACCACCACCTCATCCGCCAGCAGAACCGCATGAAGGTGGGGCTGCTGGTCGAGGCGGGCGATGTGCGCGAGGTGCACCACGTCGCGACACTGCTCGGCTACGGCGCATCCGCCGTGAACCCGTATCTCGCGATGGAGACCGTCGAGTACCTCGTGCGCTCGGGCTTCATCACCGGCATCACCCCCGAGAAGGCCGTGCGCAACGTGATCTACGCGCTCGGCAAGGGCGTGCTGAAGATCATGTCGAAGATGGGCATCTCGACCGTGTCGTCGTACACGGGCGCCCAGGTGTTCGAAGCCGTCGGCCTGTCGCAGGAGTTCGTGGACGCGTACTTCACCGGCACCGAGTCCAAGCTCGGCGGGATCGGCATCGAGCAGGTCGCGGCCGAGAACCAGGCGCGCCATGCCTTCGCGTACCCGGAGGATGCCGCTGCCCGCGCCCATGAGCGCCTGTGGACCGGTGGCGAGTACCAGTGGCGGCGGGACGGAGCCCCGCACCTGTTCAATCCCGACACCGTGTTCCGGCTGCAGCACTCGACGCGCACGCGCCGCTACGACATCTTCCGCGAGTACACGAAGCTCGTGGACGACCAGGCCAACGAGCTGAAGACGCTCCGTGGCCTGTTCGCGCTCAAGACCGAGGGACGCACGCCGGTGCCGATCGACGAGGTCGAGCCGGTGTCGTCCATCGTGAAGCGGTTCTCGACCGGCGCGATGAGCTACGGCTCGATCTCGCGCGAGGCCCACGAGACGCTCGCGATCGCCATGAACCGGATCGGCGGCAAGTCGAACACCGGCGAGGGCGGCGAGGACGTCGAGCGCCTGCTCGACCCGGAGCGCCGCAGTGCGATCAAGCAGGTCGCATCGGGCCGGTTCGGCGTCACGAGCCTGTACCTCACCGAGGCCGACGACATCCAGATCAAGCTCGCGCAGGGCGCAAAGCCCGGCGAGGGCGGCCAGCTGCCGCCGACGAAGGTGTACCCGTGGATCGCGCGCACGCGCGGCGGCACGGCGGGCGTGGGACTCATCTCGCCCCCGCCGCACCACGACATCTACTCGATCGAGGACCTCAAGCAGCTGATCTTCGACCTGAAGCGCGCCAACCCGGGCGCCCGGGTGCACGTGAAGCTGGTGAGCCAGTCCGGCATCGGGGCGGTCGCCGCGGGCACCGCCAAGGCGCTGGCCGATGTGATCCTCGTCTCGGGGCATGACGGCGGAACGGGCGCGAGCCCGCTGAACTCGCTGAAGCACGCGGGCACGCCCTGGGAGCTCGGCCTCGCCGAGACCCAGCAGACCCTCATGCTCAACGGCATGCGCGACCGCGTGGTGGTGCAGGCCGACGGTCAGCTCAAGACCGGTCGCGACGTCATCATCGCCGCCCTGCTGGGCGCCGAGGAATACGGCTTCGCAACCACGGCGCTCGTCGTCGAAGGCTGCATCATGATGCGGGTCTGCCACCTCGACACGTGCCCGGTGGGCGTGGCGACGCAGAATCCCGTGCTCCGCGCGCGCTTCTCGGGCAAGCCCGAGTTCGTCGTGAACTTCATGGAGTTCATCGCCGAAGAGGTGCGCGAGTACCTCGCCGAGCTCGGCTTCCGCACGCTCGACGAGGCCATCGGCCGCAGCGACCTGCTCGACGTCGACGGTGCGGTCCGGCACTGGAAGGCGAGCGGTCTCGACCTCACGCCGGTGCTCCAAGGTCCGCAGTTCGCCGAGGACGAGCCGCGTCGCAACACCACCGCGCAGCTGCACGAGCTCGACGAGCACTTCGACGTGGGCCTGCTCGAGAAGGCGCAGGACGTCATCGCGAACGGGGGCCAGGTCACGATCGACCTGCCCATCCGCAACACGGAGCGCGCCGTCGGCACCCTGCTGGGGCACCACGTCACGAAGGCGCACGGCGAGAACGGTCTGCCGTCCGGCAGCATCGTCGTCAACCTCACCGGCTCGGCGGGGCAGTCGTTCGGCGCGTTCATGCCCGCCGGCATCACGCTGCGTCTCGAGGGCGACTCCAACGACTACGTCGGCAAGGGGCTCTCGGGCGGCCAGATCGTCGTCCGCCCGCCGCGCGGCGCGACCTTCGACGCCTCGAAGAACGTCATCGCGGGCAACGTCATCGGCTACGGCGCCACCCAGGGCACGATGTTCCTGCGCGGCGTCGTGGGGGAGCGGTTCTTCGTCCGCAACTCGGGCGCCACCGCCGTGGTCGAGGGCGTGGGCGACCACGCGCTGGAGTACATGACCGGCGGTCTCGCCGTGATCCTCGGCGCCACGGGACGCAACCTGGGCGCCGGCATGTCCGGCGGCACCGCGTACATCTACCGTCTCGACAGCAAGCTCGTCAATCGCGAGGCCCTGGCCTCGGGCGAGCTGGAGCTCGGCCCCCTCGGGTCGGGCGACGCCGAGATCCTGCGCGACCTGCTCGAACAGCACGTCGCCGAAACCGATTCGACCCTCGCTCAGGCCCTCCTCGACGACTTCGAGGCGGAGAGCGAGAACTTCGTCCGGGTCCTGCCGCGCGACTACGCCGCTGTGCTGCAGACCCGCCAGGAGGCGGTCGCTCAGGGGCTCGACCCCGACGGCGACGTCGTCTGGAACCGCATCCTGGAGGTGACGGGTGGCTGACCCGAAGGGCTTTCTGAAGGTCACCGAGCGCGAGCTGCCTGCACGGCGGCCGGTGCCGGTGCGCATCATGGACTGGAAAGAGGTCTATGAGCCGGGCGACACGGCGGTCCTGCGCCGGCAGGCCGGGCGCTGCATGGACTGCGGCGTGCCGTTCTGTCACAAGGGCTGCCCGCTGGGCAACCTGATCCCCGAGTGGAACGACCTCACGTGGCGCGGCGAGGGTCGCGCCGCCAGCGAGCGTCTGCACGCGACGAACAACTTCCCGGAGTTCACCGGGCGGCTGTGCCCTGCGCCGTGCGAGAGCGCCTGCGTGCTCGGCATCAACCAGCCGGCCGTGACCATCAAGCAGGTCGAGGTCTCGATCGCCGACGAGGCGTTCGCGAACGGGTGGATCGAGCCCGAGCCCCCCGGGCGTCTCACCGGCAAGACCGTCGCCGTCGTCGGCTCGGGCCCCGCAGGACTCGCGGCCGCTCAGCAGCTGACCCGTGCCGGCCACACGGTCGCGGTGTTCGAGCGCGATGACCGCATCGGCGGACTCCTGCGGTACGGCATCCCGGACTTCAAGATGGAGAAGAAGCACCTCGAGGCGCGCCTTCGCCAGATGCAGGACGAGGGCACGCGCTTCCGCGCGGGCGTCGAGATCGGCAAGGACATCACGTGGGCCGACCTGCGCGCCCGGTACGACGCGGTCGTCGTCGCCACCGGCTCGACGGTGCCCCGCGACCTGCCGGTGCCGGGACGCGACCTCGCCGGCGTGCACTTCGCGATGGAGTACCTCGTGGAGTCGAACAAGGCGGTCGCGGGCGACGCGGTCGCCAACCAGATCACCGCGGAGGGCAAGCACGTCGTCGTCATCGGCGGCGGCGACACCGGCGCGGACTGCATCGGCACGGCCCACCGCCACGGCGCCCTGAGCGTGACGAACCTGGCGATCGGCCGCCGCCCCCCGGGTGAGCGTCCCGAGCACCAGCCGTGGCCGATGGACCCGACGCTGTTCGAGGTGTCGTCGGCCCACGAAGAGGGCGGCGAGCGGGCCTACCTGGCCTCGACCGTCGAGTTCCTCAGCAACGAGGCCGGCGAGGTGCGTGCTCTGCGCGTCGCCGAGACCGAGTTCGTCGACGGCCGCCGCGTGCCCAAGAGCGGCACCGAGCGCGAGATCCCCGCGGACCTCGTGCTGATCGCGATGGGATTCACCGGCCCCGAGCAGGCTCTCCTCGAAGAGCAGCTGGGCGCCCGGTTCACCGAGCGGGGCAACGTGCGCCGCGAAGACGACTACCAGACGACCGCCCCGGGCGTGTTCGTGGCCGGCGACGCCGGTCGCGGGCAGTCGCTCATCGTGTGGGCGATCGCCGAGGGCCGAGCGGCCGCCGCAAGCGTCGACCGCTTCCTGATGGGTGAGACGCAGCTGCCCGAGCCCGTCCGCCCGACCGATATCGCCATCGGCCTGCAGCCCGCGTAGGCTGGCCGAGGCACTCGCCAATTCACCCAACCCGGAGAAACCACGGATGAGACGCGCCAAGATCGTCGCAACCCTGGGTCCCGCCACATCGACGTATGAGATGGTCCGCGCGATCATCGACGCCGGTGTGGATGTGGCCCGATTCAACCTGAGCCACGGGGACTACTCGGTCCACGACAACAACTTCGCCAACGTGCGCAAGGCCGCCGACGACGCCGGACGTGCCGTCGCGATCCTCGTGGACCTGCAGGGCCCGAAGATCCGCCTCGGCAAGTTCGAGAACGGCCCCCACGAGCTCGCCGTCGGCGACATCTTCAAGATCACCACCGAAGACATCCTCGGCACGAAAGAGATCGTCGGCACGACGTTCAAGGGTCTGCCGAACGACGTCAAGCCCGGCGACTTCCTGCTCATCGACGACGGCAAGGTCCGCGTCGAGGTCGTCGAGACCGACGGCACCGTCGTCACGACCAAGGTGATCGTCGCGGGCCCGGTCTCGAACAACAAGGGCATCAACCTGCCCGGCGTCGCGGTGAACGTCCCCGCGCTGTCCGAGAAGGACGAGGCGGACCTGCGCTGGGGTCTGCGCGCCGGCGCCGACCTGATCGCGCTCTCGTTCGTGCGCGACGCGAAGGACGTACAGCGCGTCCACGTGATCATGGCCGAAGAGGGGCGCCACGTGCCCGTCATCGCCAAGATCGAGAAGCCACAGGCCGTCGACAACCTCGAAGAGATCATCGACGCGTTCGACGGCATCATGGTCGCCCGTGGCGACCTGGGCGTCGAGCTGCCGCTGGAGGCCGTGCCGATCGTGCAGAAGCGCGCGGTCGAGCTGTGCCGCCGCATGGCCAAGCCGGTCATCGTCGCGACGCAGATGCTCGAGTCGATGATCGAGAACCCGGTGCCCACCCGCGCCGAGACGAGCGACGTCGCCAACGCCGTCCTCGACGGTGCGGACGCGGTCATGCTCTCGGGCGAGACCAGTGTCGGAAAGTACCCGGTGACGGTGGTCGAGACGATGGCCCGCATCGTGGATTCGACCGAGGAGCACGGGCTGGACCGCATCCAGCCGCTCACGACGAAGCCGCGGACGCAGGGCGGCGCGATCACGCTGGCCGCGATGGAGGTCGCCGAGTTCGTCGACGCGAAGTACCTCTGCATCTTCACCGAGTCGGGCGACACGGCACGCCGCATGTCGCGACTGCGTCCGCACATCCCCATGATCGGGTTCACGCCCGAGCCGGCGATCCGCCGCCGCATGGCGATCACGTGGGGCGTACAGTCGACGCTCGTCGAGCACGTCGCGCACACAGACCTGATGTTCATCCAGGTCGACGACTACCTGCTGTCGAACGACCTCGCGAAGGTCGGCGACAAGGTCGTCGTGATCTCGGGCTCCCCTCCCGGGATCATCGGCTCCACGAACGACATCCGCATCCACAAGGTCGGCGATGCGGTGCACGGCAAGGCGCCGATCTACCAGACACGCAGCTGATCCTCTCCGGATCCCATGAACGGGCCGGCGCGACCACTAAGGTGATCGCGTCGGCCCGTTTCTCATGGAAAGTGGTACCTCGAAATGTTCTTCCAGGACCTGTTCTGGTTCCTCCTGTGGAGCTTCTACTTCATCGCCTACCTGTACATCATCATCGTCATCATCACGGACCTGTTCCGCGACGAGAAGCTCAGCGGGTGGTTCAAGGCGCTGTGGATCATCGCGCTGGTCTTCGTCCCGTTCCTCACGGGCCTGATCTACGTGATCGCCCGCGGCAAGGGCATGGCCGAGCGTGCGCAGGCCGCGCGCGGGAGCGTCGTCCCCGAGTCCGACGACTACCGTCCGGCTGCGTCGGCGAGCCCCGCCGACGACATCGCGAAGGCGAAGGCGCTGCTGGACGCCGGGACGATCTCGCAGGGCGAGTTCGACGCGCTCAAGAGCAAGGCTCTGGGCAACCAGTACTTCGGCGCATAAGGCGAAAGAGAAGAGTGGATGCCTGGGTCCAGGCATCCACTCTTCTCTTTGTGTGCGCGCAGGGCGCGGGGGAGCGGTCAGCTGATCTTGCGGCGGTAGATCGACATCGAGATCGCGTAGGCGACGACCAGGATGCCGACGAGCCAGGCCATCGCGACCCAGATGTCGCTGCCGAC
>PJUC01000555.1_pt1 | contig 13628 bp, 13 predicted proteins | sample 1512161 | NCBI WGS metagenome assembly PJUC01 (sample SAMN08177676, study PRJNA422409) | Soil metagenome, whole genome shotgun sequencing project. | isolation source: Soil enriched on filter paper | place: USA: Madison | collected 2015-01-15
ACAGGCAAGATGCACTATACGATAGTCCGGTCAAACTGCAGAATGGTCAATGAACTAAGTTACTAAATGTCATCACCTTCCGATAAATTTAGTTCAAATTTTTAATTCTCAGGATGACAAAGTCCAAAGATTGCTTCCTCGTACCTCCTCGCAATGACGTAGCTGTTAGAATTACGGAATAGCAAAAAAATCAGTAAAATCAGTAAAAACAGTAAACAGTAAAATCCGAAAACAGTAAACAAACAAAACAATAAAAAAGCCTGGAAGATCAAATCTCCCAGGCTTTCTATTTTAAACTAAAATCTGTCCAATAATCAATGAACAATTTTAGCACACTTGTTAAAAGTCTATTATCTAATATCTATTATCTAATGTCTAATAGATATTAGATAATACCTACCTCTCCAACAAATTAACTTTTCTTTCAACAGAAACGTTATCACCAGTCACTGCATTTCCATCTTTATCCACCAAGGTAAGAACTACAGTTGCTTCACCTTTAGGTAAGTTCAATACTTCATAAGGAACCCATTGATCCAACATGAACTCTTGACCATTGATAGTTGCTTTTACTTTATTTGCATCCGCTCCTAATGTAGTATTAGATACAAAGAAGTCCAACAACAATACATTTGTCTCATCGCCTTTATAATCGCCTTTCGGACGGCTATAGAAGATCGATGGTTCTGTTGGTTGAGGAAGTTCGGTGATCTTTCCGTCAGCTTCTACTTTGAACTTGATCAATTTGGAAGCATCTGCTGTCTTGATCGACTCATGGAATGAACGTGACAAGAACGACAATAAATAGTGCTCAGAATTTACAGGAACTGTAAACGTATGTTCTGGTTTATACAAAGCAACATAAGGCTTATTATCTAAGATAAAATGGATATGTTGACCATCATGGGAGTTAGCCATATGATGAGTATGTTCAGTCTGTTCAGTTAAGTTAAAGTTTGATACTCCGTATTTAACTGTGATCTTCGCTGAATCGGCACCTAATTTCTCGGATGTTAATTCCGTAACTTTCAATGTCGCACCTGGAAAATCCTTAGCATGAGGAAGTGGATTTACGGCAATTGCACCAACAGAATCTGCTAATGCAGTAGTGTCTCTTACTTCGCCATCCTTGTTTTTGGTTGGAGTGTTACATGAAGCCAATAATACTGTTGCTGTAACTACTGCCAATGCTGATTTTAATGTTTTCATTTTTTTTTATTTAGTCGAAATGATAATATGATAACAATTTGAAACCAAGATAGTTTGTTTTTTATTGAAATACGACGTCTAAGGCTGCTTTTATAGCAACTAATGTCTGATTTAAGTCATCTTCTGTGTGTGCTGCCGAAATAAAGCCCACTTCGTATCCTGAAGGGCCAAAATAGATACCGCGATTCAAAAGCTCTCGGTGCATCACCTTATATTTTTCCATAGAGGCAGGATCAATTTCATCCGCACGTTGGATTTTATCGTTTTCAGAAAATGCAAACCAGAATATGGATCCGATCGTAGTGATGTTGACCACATAATTTTTCTCTTGAATATAACTGCGAATTTCCTCCACGAATTTTTGTGTGGTAGCCTCCAGCTGTTCGTAGAACCCTGGAGCTGCCAGAATGGATAGTGCGGCAATACCAGCCGCCATAGCTACGGGATTTCCAGAAAGCGTACCTGCCTGATAAACGGCTCCATCTGGTGAAATGCATCCCATGATTTCTTTGGATGCCCCATAAGCACCAACAGGCATCCCACCACCGATTATCTTACCATAGGTCAGGATGTCGGGTTGTATATCGTAATATTTCGCAGCCCCTTCGAATCCCAGGCGGAATCCGGTTATCACTTCATCAAAGATCAATAATGATCCATTCTCTTTGGTAATATCACGTAGGAAGTGGATGTAATCCTTATCCTGGATCAATAAGCCATTGTTCGCTGGGATTCCTTCGATGATTACTGCAGCGATCTGATCCTTGAAGTCCGCAAATACCTTTTCCAAGGCGGCTTTATCGTTCAAGGCAATAACGATCGTCTCATCCGCAAACGCTTTTGGAACACCCGCAGAAGATGTTTCTCCAAAGGTTACCAGACCGGATCCGGCCTTCACCAATAGGGAATCGGAATGCCCATGATAACAACCTTCAAACTTAACGATCTTGTCTCTTTTGGTGTATCCTCTTGCCAAACGAATAGCCGACATCACCGCTTCCGTTCCAGAGCTTACAAAACGTATTTTTTCAATCTTTTTGTTGTTGTTGAGAATCAGTTCGGCCAAGTGGTTTTCCAATTCCGTTGGAGCACCAAAGCTAAGGCCCTTGCCCAATTGTTCCTGTACCGCCTCACGGATCTTAGCATTGTTATGCCCTAAGATCAATGGCCCCCAAGAACAACAGTAATCGATAAATTCATTGCCATCGGCATCCCATAAATGTGCCTGGTCTCCACGCTCAATGAATAGGGGAGTTCCATAAACAGATTTAAAGGCGCGAACAGGAGAGTTTACTCCTCCCGGGAAATATGCTTTAGCCTTCTCAAATAATTCCGCTGATTTCTTACGTGAAATATCCGAAGTAGATGTTGTCATTTCTTAATGTTTTTTATTTTAACAAAGGTACTATTTACGAATTAGTATTAAAAGAAATGGCCTCCCAAAGGAAGGCCATTCATTATCTTTTAGAAGGAGATTATTTACCTTCTTCCAATACTTTAGTTACTAATTCAGCAGCTTCTTTCAATAAGATCGCTGAGTATACCTGAAGACCAGATTTGTCGATCAATTCTTTCGCCTCTTTTGCGTTTGTACCTTGAAGACGTACAATGATTGGAACTGGGATGTTTCCGATTTCATTGTAAGCGTCGATAACACCTTGCGCTACACGGTCACAACGAACGATACCTCCGAAGATGTTGATCAAGATCGCTTTTACGTTAGGGTCTTTTAAGATGATGTTGAAACCAGCTTTCACTGTTTCTGCATTTGCAGTACCACCAACGTCCAAGAAGTTTGCAGGCTCACCACCAGCAATCTTAATGATATCCATAGTAGCCATCGCTAAACCAGCACCATTTACCATACAACCAACATTACCATCTAATTTAACGTAGTTAAGATTTGATTCACCCGCTTCAACTTCGGTTGGATCTTCCTCTGTTACATCACGCATAGCAGCGATGTCAGCATGACGGTATAATGCGTTCTCATCTAAGTTAACCTTAGCATCAACTGCCATGATCTTATCGTCAGATGTTTTTAATACCGGGTTGATCTCGAACATAGAAGCATCAATAGAATCGTACGCTTTGTATAATGAAGCTACGAACTTCACCATATCTTTATGAGCAGCACCAGTTAATCCTAGGTTGAAAGCAATTTTACGCGCTTGGAAACCTTGAAGACCAACTTTAGGGTCGATTTCTTCTTTGAAGATCAAGTGAGGAGTTTTCTCAGCTACTTCCTCGATGTCCATACCACCTTCTGTAGAGTACATAATGATGTTACGACCAGTTGCACGGTCTAACAATACAGACATGTAGAATTCTTTTGTTTCGCTTTCGCCAGGATAGTAAACATCCTGTGCAATCAAAACCTTGTTAACTTTTTTACCTTCTGGACCAGTCTGTGGAGTAACCAATTGCATACCGATGATGTCAGTTGCGCGATGCAATACTTCATCATGGTTTTTTGCTAATTTCACACCACCACCTTTACCACGGCCACCCGCATGGATCTGTGCTTTTACCACAACCCAATCCGAGTTGAATTCTTCTTTCATTCTCTTAGCCGCTTCAACAGCCTGCTCTGGGGTTTCAGCAACAATACCTTCTTGTACTCTTACTCCGAAACTCTTAAGTATTTCTTTTCCTTGATATTCGTGAATGTTCATTGATAAAAAAATTTGCTGTAAAAATAGGTTATTTATTCGGAAGGGGCAAGATATTATTTCGATAATTGCCTTGTTTTTTTGCTAAATTTGTATAGGAATAGAGATTAAAAAACAATGAAAGTACATTTAACAAGACAGAACGATGCGGTTCATTTCGAAGCATCCAGCGAGTTGTCATCCGTGAAAGTAAATATTGATGGGCCAGATTCCATCGGCGGTGAAGGAAAAGGTGTCAGACCGATGGAATTGGTGCTGATGGCCTTAGGGTCTTGTAGTGTATTCGATTTGACGACCATCCTTCAAAAACAGCGTCAGGATCTACAGGATATTCAAGTGGAAGTAACAGGTGATCGTCGAGAAGAAATACCCAATATCTTCACGAAGATTCATATTGCATTCCGTTTAAAAGGCGATATTGATGAGGCAAAGGCACAAAAAGCAGCTGAACTTGCCGTGAAAAAATATTGCTCCGTACATGATATGTTAGCTCAGGGAGGTGTTGATATCACCTACAGCTTACAGATCAACTAAGTACTATTTCATAACTAATTTCGAAGGGAATACAACATGTTGTGGTTCTGCAACATGTTCCTTCTTATCGATGCAATCGAATAAGATTTCTGCAGCCTTCTGAGCCTGCTTGTCCGGGTATTGTTCAATACTTCCCATTGGTGGATTATCCATGTATTTCCATAATGGATAATTGGCGTAGGAGATAAAGAACATATCCTGATTCAATACGATGCCTTTCTGCTTCGCATAACGGATCAGATCCAAGGTTACAAAATCATTAAAAGAGACTACGGCAGATGGTCGGTCGGCTAGGGAGCATAGTTTTTCCATCGCTTCCTCATTTCCTTTTTCTGTTAGATCGGTATGGACGACATAGCTTTCATCCGACGTGATTCCTTGTTTTTTAAGGGCTTTCAAAAAGGCTTCTGAGCGTTCTTTGGACGCGAGTAGGGATTCTGGTCCATTGATCAAAGCAATCTTGCGATGTCCTCTTTCAACAAAAGCATCGATGGCCTCGATCATACCGGAAGACAGGTCGCTATATACTTTATGTACGTTATCCAGATCTGGGACACAATCAAAAAATACCACTGGGATTTCAGTTTTTGATAGGATATCCACAAAGTCGGTATCTCCCGTGTTTTTCCCTAGGGAAATCAATATACCATCCACACGATGCTTTTTGAAGGTCTGGATGATATGGCTTTCGCGGTTTTCATCATCTAGGGATTGCCCTAGTAGTACAGTGTACTTCTTTTCATCCGCCACATCTTCGATGGCACTGATCGCCTCAGAAAAGAAAGGTTCGGATAATTTGGGGAGAATAACACCGATGGTAAAGGTTTTGCGCTGTTTGAAAAAGATAGCAGTTTGGTTAGGCTCGTAGGCCATTTCCTCCGCCATTTTCTTTACACGCATGGTCGTGACCAAGCCTATACTCGGATGGTCGTTCAATGCGCGCGAAACCGTTGAAGGTGAAATCTTCAACTTTCGCGCAATTTCCTTAATCGTTGTTGGTTTGTTCCCTGCCATGGAGTAAAGTTAAGAATTAAATAACTAATTCTTAATCCTTAATCATATTCCTTTCACGTAATTTATTGACTGGAACTGCGGAAGATGATTTAGTTGTAACTGTTCGGCTACTTGCTTTGGAACTGCTTCCTGATAAGGTGTAAGAGCCTGTTTTGATGTGTTGTATGGCAGTTGCCAACATATCTTCACGAAGGTCACCAAAATCATAGCGAACATTGTCAAATACACCTGGCTTATCGGCTGGAATACCATCCCAATAATCGGTGTAACCTGCACTGTTTACAATCTTGAAGGAGGCCGCCCATAGTCCAGCTTTGTTTAGGATATCCTGACGGAAGAACCCAACTGGTTTGCCATAAGTGCTTCCATGCTCGCCAATTAATCGCACATTTGCATAGGGTTTCAGTGCGGAAATCACAATTTCTGAAGCTGATGCGGTATAATCCGATACCAAGAAATAAACATCGGTAATATTTGTTGCCGAATTGTGGAACATCACATCATCAAATTCACGACTTCCTTTGGCCTTTTCTTCTTTCAGGTTTTTGTTGATATCGTAGCTGAACATCAATTTGCCAGCGCCATTGCTGTTGACGATTTTGTTTGCCAAATATATAGCAGTACTAACATAACCACCGGTATTATATCGCAGGTCGATTATAATCTTGTTGATGGCTTGTTGGTTAAATTTATTGAAAGCTGCATTCATGGCATTATACATGGCTGTGTATTGTCCAGCATCATTGGTCATCTCTTCAAAGGATGATAATGCGAAATAACCCACCTTATCAGCATTTATGGTATAAACACTGTCTTTTACCACCGGGAAAATATCGTAGGAGCCATAGGTAAGCGTTTTAGTGAAAGGAACTCCGGCTCTTTCCAGGTCCAATACCAATTGGGTTTTGTTTAATTCCGCTTCAATTAATCGGAAGTTCTTACCCAATGCCTCCACGCCATTTATTTTGATGATCTTATCACCGCGTTTGATACCCGCTTTGTCTGCCGGTGAATTACCTTCTGAAAGGCCTACATAGGCTGCTGAATTGGCATCTCCACCTTCAAAAACAACAAATAATCCGAAACCATCATAAGTGTCTGCCCGAGCACTTCTGCTAGAAGTCGAACTGATATCTTCGATCCAAGAGAACCTGTCCAATGGACCGGTATAATTTTCAACAATGTTTTGGCCTGGACCATGAAATACATAATCATTTTTAACAGGCGTTAATCCCATTAAATGATTTAACAAGCTTTCGCCGCTACTATATTTATCGCTGATGTCCGAAATTGGGTTATAGACAGGAATGCTGGATTCCCAGTAGGAAAGGTATTTGTAATAGTAATAGATACTATCCCTCACTTTCTCATCCGTAGTCCTGTTGTTGCTAACAGGAGGTTTTTCAGGAGACGGGATTTTATCGGTATCCTTTTTACAGGATGATAATCCGATAAGGACTAAAAAAAGTAGGGTGAAATATTTATTCAGCATGTGCCAATTCTATGTTAATATGTATGTATTGTTGCTTGCGCAATTATAATTCCAAATTATAGACTTAGCACATGCTGTTTAGATTAATTACTTAAGGATGTTTTTTAAATTTTGCTCATTTGAAAACTTAAACATACCGGTAATGTGAGGTGTCTGAGGTTGTATGCTCGTTGCTTCCATCTCCGGTTTTCCCGATTTTGTGGTTCTGCGCATACTTGCAGAAGCACTGCGATATGTTCCGTTCGTGATATGATAAAGCGCATCTGAAAACATACGTTCGTTTGGATCTCCTAATTGAAGTGCAAAGCTTTCGTACGAATCCGTTTTTTCCCCCTTCAATCCATTGAAATAATCTCCAAAATTATCTTTGTTTACCATTTGGAAGGAAGTGATGTAATAGGATCCATAACCATGCACTACTTTGGACTCAAAGAAACCAACAGGTTTTCCATACGTTCCAATGGAACCATCATTACTTCTTACTGTGATCAATTGTACATCCATATACGGTTTCAAGCTGTTGATCACCAACTCGCTAGCCGATGCAGTCTGCTTTGTTCCAAGGAAATATACGCGTTTTAGGTTCAGGGTGTTTTTCTTGTCGAAATAAACAGGTGCAAAAGCTTTGCCGGGTTGCAAAAATCCAGCATCTTCCAAGACATAGTTCACTTTATATTTATACATCAATGCTTTTGCATGGGTGGTTGGCACCAATTGGTTGGCTAAATATTCCGCAGACCAAGTTGATCCACCACCATTATAACGCAGGTCAATCACCAGCTCATCCACACCTTCAAATGCTTTGAACGCATTTTCCATCGCTGTATGATAGCTGTTTGGCTGCCCCTGGTTGTTGTATAGATTGACAAATGAAGTATATGCCATGTAACCTACTTTCTTACCATTATGATCGATTACTTTATTGACCATGATCGGATCAATCTGGTAGGCATCGCCTGTAACGGTAATCGTGCTTTCCTTACCATCAACCGGGCTTACAACCACTAATTTTAAAGTTTCGCCAGAGAAGAATTTCATGGCGTTCTTAAAATCATTAGCACTCTCCGAATTATAATCAACCTTAGTATCCCCGTTGATGCTGACTACTCGCATTCCACGAATCAAACCTGCTTTCGCTGCTGGAGAATTCTTTTGTACATACCGGATATATAGATTCGCGTTGGTTGATCCTGCTGATTCTAAAAGGAATATCGGTGTGGCACCGGTCTCTTTATACACACCTTGTTGAATTTCTTCACTCACAGTTCCAGCGCGATCTACAAAACTGAAACGATCCAGTGTAGCGGATTTTCTCAACTCATCCAATACCTCTTCTGCTGTCTTAAATTTTCCAGTGAAGGATTTTAAGTCTGGCTCATTACCGATCAGTTTTGGCTGCGGTAATTTATCCGTCCATAAGGATAGGGCTAAAGAATAATAATATGCAGAATCCCTAAACAATTCTTCTTTATCTGGTTCCGTATTTACAGGATCTTTTTTACAGCTGGCGGCTACCACTAGGGCTAAAAGTGCCCCCACAAGGATTTTCTTTTTAAACATAATTAGGTTAGTTTTTCTTCTATGAAAATAATCTCTTCGGGTAAACACCCATTTTCAGAAGCAATATAAGGAATTGGATCAATATTGCGGAATACCAATTCATCGATGAAATAGACTTTCACCCCTTTTTCTAACCCTTGCCAGTCGATGTGCTTAAGCTTGTTCAGTTGCATAGCGGGATTACCCTTGGTCAAAACAGCAATTGTTTTTCCTTGTTCCAATAGGGTAGCAAAAAGCAACTTAATTTCATTAAATAACAATAATTTTAGCGGTAAATGCCCATTAACCTGCAATCGCTCATAATTTTCGCTATAATCCTGTTCAAACTTGAATTCTTTTTTAGCGGCATCAAATACAGCAGCCTCACCTTCAGAAATCAACTTTTCCTTCATAAAGGCAGTTAGGGATTTGCTGATTTCCCGGGCCTCCGAAAATTCAACAAATTGTCCAAAGAGGTAATAGATCTGTAACAAATAATCGTGCTTTGGATAAAGCACATCATCCAATTCAAAGAGATATACTTTCTTATCCAACGGGATATCTTTCCAATTCATCTTTATATGATTACTAAAGCTTTATATGGTTACTAAGGCCAATTCTTCTTGATCATCAGAGACCATTAATAATCCGGTTGCTGGTAAATGCAATTTCTGTTCTACATCCAGGGCTTTTCCTTGTAAATAAATATGGATCTCCGCTTGGGAGGGTGGGTTTTCAATCGTAAAATAGACAGGCAGATCCGATAGATTAGGCACCAAAGGAATAATATCATATTCTTCGAATAATAATTTCGATTCTGCTAAACTATTGATCTCCGCTTCGCCCAAAGGCAGGATATAATCGATCTGTTTGTCCAAGCATAATTTCAACAATTCATGTGCATAGGTCGGATTTACCCCAGTTGGTATTTTTAGGTAGTTTGCCTGTAGGAAACTAGGTACTTCTTCAGAGCTGGCAAACACAATCTCAAATTTAGCTGAAAATTGTTTGGCCAATCGTTGCGCCAAGGGACGTGTCCCATAGGTAATCAATATTTTTTGCATAGTGTAGTTCTAATAAATCAAACCATCACGCATATGAATGGTACGATCAGAGATCCTTGCCAGTTCTTCATTATGCGTTACGATGATAAAGGTCTGTTGCATCTTATCCCGAAGGTCAAAGAATAATTGATGTAAAGCCGTAGCATTTTCAGAATCCAGGTTCCCTGAAGGCTCATCCGCCAAGACTAAGGTAGGATCATTGATCAAGGCTCTGGCCACGGATACCCGTTGTTGCTCACCTCCCGACATGGCCGAGGGCTTGTGGTTGGCGCGATGTTTTACACCCAGAATCTCCAAGAGCTCCAAGCCTTTCTGTTCAACGGTCTTGCGGTCCTTGCCAGCAATATAACCCGGAATACAGACATTCTCCAAAGCGGTAAATTCCGGCAGAAGATGATGGAATTGAAATACAAAGCCGATATGTTTGTTTCGGAAATCACTTAGCTGCTTTTCGGAAAGTGAGAAAACATCCTGGCCTTCCAACATGATCGTTCCACGGTCAGGCTTATCCAAGGTGCCAATAATGTGCAATAAGGTACTCTTTCCGGCTCCGGAGGCTCCTACGATGGAAACGATTTCTCCTTTCTTTACCGATACACTTACCCCTTTCAGGATTTCCAAATCTCCATAGGATTTGAATATGTTGTTGGCTTGTAAGATCATAATGCGAAAATAAGAAAAAAAGCCACCCCGAAGGGTAGCTTTTTTATAAGTCGTCAGGTATTTTTCTAAAATTAGCCTGGGAAATTAACACCAGGATATAGGCTGATGTCCATTTTGCCAATGGAAGAGCCGTACTGTTTGTTGATGGCATCAATGAACAGGTTGGCTACAATCGCATTGCCCATAGGGGTCAAATGCACGCCATCCAATGAAAACGCATTACCGGTGATGTATGCTGAACTGATCATCACGCCGTTATAGATATAACCCGTTTTAACCTTGTTCAAAAAGGCATGAACATCCGCTAAAGCTAGCTTTTTGGCCGCAGCTGTTTCTTTGATGAAAGCATTGATCTCTGAAATACGGGATACCACTAAGTTGATTTCTCCTTCATCCAATACATATTTACTTTCGATTGGATTCAATGGATGCAAACCATAAGGAATATTTAACGCATTTGGGACACCCAATTTAGCTGTTGGGAAAGTCAGGATAAATAGATCTTTAGCTGTTGCTAAACGTGGTGTGCCGTTTCCAGTTGCGATATATACATTTTTGGCTTGTCCACCAGTCTCCGCTTCTACAGCTGCATTTATACGTGCTGTGGTAACCGTATTAAAGAATGGTACACTAGTTACATCAGGAATAGTCGCTACCACCCCTTTTTTCTCTCCTTGAGTTAAGGTTGTGATGAAAGCAGTATAGGCCGCCTTGAAAGTTTCCAAACTGATTAATTTATTGGTAATATTTGATTCCACGCCACCATTTGTCGCAAAACCTAACACATCGTTATTTCCTAACCAAAAGGAGAAGAAAGTATAATCGTGTGATCCTACGTATTGTAAATAGCTGGTAGAATTTTTGGTCGCATCAGGTAACAAACGCTCAAAATAAGGGTTTCCTGCTTCCGAACCCATGCCTGGTTGTGTTCCAAGATCCAAACGCATGCCTGGTACACCTAAGTTCTGGATCGGATCCAGATATTTCGTGTATAAAGGACCTCCTTGGGCGTTCTTTCCTCGTTCAGCCTGTGCTGCAACTGGTTCAGTGATCGGTGATCCGGAATCTGTAAACCCTTTGAAGGTAATATATCCAGAACCATTTGCTTGGTCGGCACTAAAGAATGGGGAGGTAAATGCCCCACCGCCAACTTCTTTCATCTTCTCAGCAATTAAGTTCGGGAATGCCACTTTTTGTCCTTCAAGGTAAAGGCCATTGTTGGCATATCCAGCTGTTAGGGAGTTTCCGACAGCGATGTATTTTGAAAAATCTGCTGTACCTTTGGTCGCTTCCAATTCATCTAAGCTGGGCGCACATGAACTAGCCAATCCCAATAAGGCTAATCCGATATATAAGTTAAATTTATTTTTCATGTTGATCATAATTTGATTCCTACCAAGAATAGCTTAAAGAAATTCCTGGAGCGTGAATATTGGTTTCGTAAGCACCTGATAATTGGGTTTCCGCGTTAGTAGTTGTTCTTTTCAGAATTTTTTGGAATACATAAGCCGCAGACATTTGCCAATTAGGCGTGAACTTGTAGGTCAATCCAGCTGCTGCCATCATACGGTTGTTATCCGGTGTTTCCGGGTATACGTATTTTGGCTGTACTGGTGTATACACATAGCCTGTACCTGCTCGTAGCTCCAATTTATCAGTGGCCTCATAGTTGAAACCAATTTTCGCTGAAAATGCATTCTGATAATTCTTAACAGATCTGGTGTCTTGAAGGGTAGGGGTATTGTTCTCATAATCGAACACCAGTTCTTTGTAGATGCTGTAATCGATGAAGGAAGCATCGATCGCAGTTTTCACTTTCTCAGAAACTGGGAAAGCAATACCTACATTGAAAGAAGCCGGTAAAGGCAATTCCGCATCAAACTTACCATTCGGGAAATTGGCAGCCAAGGATGCCGGAACATCAAAAGTTGCATCTCCACCTTCTAATTTCGTGATCACTTTTGAACGGTAGTTTAAGGAGATAGCAAATTCATCCGCTAGGTTGTAGTGAACACCTAGGTTATAACCCATACCTGTACCTGTTCCACTTAGATCAGCTTGGCCGGCTTTTCCGTCAGAACCGAATACGGGTAATGCTCTTCCTAAATCTACGATACCTACGTTATACACAAAACCACCACCAACGCTGAATTGGTCTGTGATCTTAAAACTTAATGTGGGTTGGATGTAAAATGCCCGCATGGAAAGATTGGTCAATGAATACCTTCCTGGCCATTCCTTGCCCCAATCTACCGATCCACCATAAGGGGTATAGATTCCGATACCTGCTTTCCACCAAGAATCCTTCGGTCCAAATGCAGCAAACAAGGAAACCGGAGGAGAGATTTGAAAACGTGTATGATGTACTTCGGAGCTACCTTTCTCTTGGAAGGCGGAACGATACATGATCGCACTTGCACCCAGGGAAATCGCGTTGTTTTCCATTTTTACCAATGCACCTGGATTGTACAGGATCGATGTTTCATCAATAAACAAAGCGGATCCTGCTCCAGCCATACCCACCGCTTTTTGGCTTTGGGTATTTACCTGCGAACCTTGGGAAAAGGCAAGGGCAGGCGATGCCATGAGTAAACAGAGTAATAATCGTTTCATATAAATATTGATTAGCGTTTTAAGTTTATTTTAATATTATGCTAACATAGTAAATAATTATTAAATTATTAAATATTTGTCAACTTTTAATAAATCGGTAGGTAATCCATTTTTTATCAAACATATTTTAAGCTATATTGGTTTTAGATTTATAGAAACTAAAAAAAATAGGCTATTATGGCAGAAGTATCATTTAAGGGTAATGCAGTGCATACCAGTGGAAATCTTCCCAAAGTAGGAGATGTAGCTCCAGATTTTACATTGACGACAGGAGATCTGTCACAAAAATCATTGAAGGATTTTGCAGGAAAACAGGTTATATTAAATATTTTCCCAAGTTTGGATACAGGGACTTGTGCAGCGTCGGTTAGACATTTTAACGAGAAAGCATCAGGATTGGATAATACGGTGGTGTTGTGTATTTCGAAGGATTTACCTTTTGCACAGAATAGATTTTGCGCAGCAGAAGGATTGGATAATGTGATTACCTTGTCGGATTTTAAAGATGAGTCTTTTGATAAGGCATATGGGGTGAAATTTACGGATGGTCCTTTGACAGGATTGTTGAGCAGATCAGTGGTGGTGGTTGATGAAGATGGTAAAGTGAAATATACCGAGCAGGTCGCTGAAACGGTGGAAGAACCGAATTATGATGCTGCTTTAGCAGCTTTGTAAAGGATTGTGAAATCTTTGTGAGATAATTATCGTCATCGTAAGTTTGTAGGGAAGTTATAGGAATTAAAGAAACAGAATATAATTTTGTATTTCATTTAGGATCCAGCGTGAGAGGGAGTAAGATTTTTAATCGTCATTGGTCCTTGAGAGACT
>PJUC01000557.1_pt1 | contig 13593 bp, 11 predicted proteins | sample 1512161 | NCBI WGS metagenome assembly PJUC01 (sample SAMN08177676, study PRJNA422409) | Soil metagenome, whole genome shotgun sequencing project. | isolation source: Soil enriched on filter paper | place: USA: Madison | collected 2015-01-15
CGGTGATCTCGACGTCCGGGTCGTCGTACTGCGTCTCGAGGATCGTCTGGTCGCGCGCCGTGAAGGCGAAGAAGCCGACCACGAGGATCAGCGGCACGATCGTGTAGAAGATCTCGATCGGCATGTTGTAGCGCAGCTGGACCGGCAGACCGGTCTGGCCCTTGCGACGGCGGTACGCGATCGCGGCCCAGCCCATCAGACCCCAGGTGATCACGCCGACGACCAGCAGGACGATCCACGAGTTCACCCACAGGCCCGCGACCATGTCGGTGTGGTTGGTGGCCGCTTGGCCGTCTTCGGTGAACCCGGGGAGGAAGCCGTGCAGCTCGGTCGGGGTGCATCCGGCGAGGAGTGCAGCCGTCGCGACCCCGATGGGGAGAACGGCCCAGCGGATACGGCGTTTCGAAGGCACGGTGCACCTTTCCGATCACGAACAGGACTCCCGCCAGTCTAGGGCAAGCGTCCAGGCGATTCAGGCCATCCGCCCAGGTTGAATCGTGTCGAAGCACGCGAAAACGGCGGGCCCGGGCGCCATTCGAAGCGCTCGGACCCGCCGCAAAAGTGCTCGGATCGTTAGCCGATCAGTGGAAGCTGTCACCGCAGGCGCACGAGCCCGCCGCGTTGGGGTTGTCGATGGTGAAACCCTGCTCCGAGATGGTGTCCTTGAAGTCGATCGTCGCCCCGTCGAGGTACGGGACGCTCATGTCGTCGACGATGACTTCGACGCCGTCGAAGTCGACCGTCTTGTCGCCGTCGAGGTACCGCTCGTCGAAGTAGAGCTGGTAGATCAGGCCGCTGCAGCCGCCGGGCTGGACGGCGACGCGCAGACGCAGGTCGTCGCGGCCCTCCTGCTCCAGCAGGTTCCGGACCTTGCCCGCGGCGGCGTCGGTCAGCAGAACGCCGTGGTCGCGAGCGGTCTGCTCGGTCGTCAGTGCGGTGTCGGTCATGGCACTCCTCCGGACGGGCCGCCTGGATCGTTCGTCCAAAGCCGGCGGCGGGATGCGTCGATTCTACGCGTGCCCGCCGCCGGAAGGCTCTGAAACGGCCGTATCAGGCGTCCGCGGCCCGAGCGTCGAGCTTCTCGAGCAGGAGGGCCTCCGACAGGACGGCGTGGCGGAACGTCTCGAGATGGAGCGATTCGTTCGGGCTGTGCGCGCGGGCGTGCGGGTCCTCGACACCCGTGACGAGGATCTGCGCCCCCGGGAACTCGCGCACCAGATCCGCGATGAAGGGGATGGATCCCCCGACCCCGATGTCGACCGATTCGACGCCGTAGCCTTCGTGCAGCGCCTCGCGCGCGGCCTCGACGGCCCAGCCCGACGTGTCGACGAGGAACGGGTTGCCGTAGTCCTGGTCGGTGAACTCCAGCTCCGCGCCGAACGGCGCGTGAGCCCGAAGGTGCGCCTCGATGGCCGCGTAGGCGTCGCGGGCGCTCTGCCCGGGTGCGACACGTGCGCTGATGACCACGGATACCTCGGGGGTCAGCGTGTTGGAAGCGTTCACGACACTGGGCGCATCGATCCCCGTCACCGTGATGGACGGCTTGTTCCAGATGCGGCTGAGGATCGTGCCGGTGCCGGCCGGCGAAACGCCGGCCGGGAGCCCTGCCTCGTCGCGCAGCGTCGCCTCGGAGTACTCGGGGGTGGCGGCATCCCGCTCGGTCATGCCGGCCACGGCGACCGCGCCGTCGGCGTCCCACAGTGTCGAGAGCAGCTTCACCGTCGCCATCATCGCGTCGGGCACTGCCCCGCCGAACATGCCGGAGTGCGACGCGTGCTCGAGGGTGCGCACGCGCAGCGTGAAGCGGGTGTTGCCGCGCAGCGACACGGTCAGCGCCGGGGTCTTGTCGTCCCAGTTGCCCGAGTCCGCCACGACGATGACATCGGCACGGAGCGCATCGGCGTTGTCGGAGAGGAACTGGGCGAACGAGCGCGATCCCGCCTCCTCCTCCCCTTCGAAGAAGAGGGCGACGCCGAGGTCGAAGTCCGCGCCGAGCGCCGCCTTCAGCGCCCGCAGCGACGCGATGTGGGCCATGATGCCGGCCTTGTCGTCGGCCGCGCCACGGCCGTAGAGACGTCCGTCGCGCACCGTCGGCTCGAACGGCGGCGAGTCCCACAGCGCCTCGTCGCCCACCGGCTGCACGTCGTGGTGCGCGTACAGCAGGATCGTCGGCCGGCCGTTGCGGGCGGCGCGCGTCGCCAGCACGGCGGGGTTGCCCTGCTCACCCGTCTCGGGGATCACGGCGGTGCGGATCTCGACGGTCTCGAACAGTCCCGTCTCTCGCACGAGGGCCGCCACCGCTTCGGCGCTGCGCTGCACCTGCGACGGGTCGAACCCGGGAAAGGCGACGGACGGGATGCGCACGAGGTCGCCCAGATCGGCGATGGCGGACGGGATGCCGGCGGCCGCGGCGTCGCGTACAGCCTCCTGGCGGGAGAGGTCTGAGGTCATGCGGGTAATCTTAAGGGCACCCCTACTTTCGCATTCGAGGAACAGCCGTGGCCAAGAACTCCGCACCCGCGCCGAACGACGCCCCTTCCGAGGGCACCGTCCTGAACGGCGCACCCGTCGGCAAGGGCCGAGCAACCCCCAGCCGAGCGGAACAGGAGGCCGCCCGCAAGCGCCCCCTCGTCGCCGACACCAAGGAGGCGAAGGCGCGCGCCAAGGCCGACCTCGCTGCGCAGCGCGACAAGGCCCGCGTCGGCATGGCCAACGGCGACCCCCGCTACCTCCCCGCCCGCGATCAGGGCGCGCAGCGAAAGTTCCTGCGCGACTGGGTCGACGCCGGCTGGCATCTCGGTGAGATCGTGATGCCCGCGATGGTGCTCGTCATCCTCGCGACGTTCGTGAACATCCCTGCGCTGCAGTTCTACGCGTTCGTGGGCCTGTGGGTCTTCATCGTCTTCGTCATCGGCGACATGGTCCTGACGTCGATCCTCGTGAAGCGCGCCGTCAAGAAGAAGTTCGGCGCCGACAAGCTGGAGAAGGGCCTCGGCTGGTACGCCGCCATGCGCACCGTGCAGATGCGCTTCCTCCGACTGCCCAAGCCGCAGGTCAAGCGCGGCCAGAAGCCGGCCTGATCCGGCTCCCCCGCGTCCGCGGGCTCAGCGCTGCGCGCGGAGCCCGCGGTTGATCTGTCGAGCCCACAGCGGGCCGCGATAGAGGAACGCCGTGTATCCCTGAACGAGGTCGGCACCGGCATCCACTCGCTCTCGCACGTCCGCGGCGGTCTCGACGCCGCCGACCGAGATGACGCAGAAGTCCGCCGGCACGGTCGCCCGCAGCAGACGGAGGACCTCCAGCGCGCGGGCCTTGAGCGGTGCCCCCGACAGCCCGCCGTCTCCGGCAGCGGCGACAGTGGCGGCGTCCGTCACGAGACCTTCGCGCGAGATCGTGGTGTTGGTGGCGATGATGCCCGCGAGCCCCGCATCGACCGCGAGACGTGCGATCGCGGCGATCTCGTCGTCGGGCAGGTCCGGCGCGATCTTGACGAGCAGCGGCGTGGCGCCTGCGGCTTCGCGGACCGCGTCCAGCAGGGGCCTGAGGGTCTCCACGGCCTGCAGCCCGCGCAGGCCCGGCGTGTTCGGCGACGACACATTGACCACGAGGTAGTCGGCGAGCGGCGCCAGCAGCGTCGCGCTGCGCACGTAGTCCGCCGTGGCGTCAGCGACGTCCACGACGCGGCTCTTGCCGATGTTGACGCCCAGCACCGCGCGACGCGAGCGCTTGCGGAGCCTGCGGAGCCGGTCCGCAGCGGCCTCGGCGCCGTGGTTGTTGAAGCCCATCCGATTGACGACCGCACGGTCGGGGATCAGGCGGAACAGGCGCGGCCTAGGATTGCCGTCCTGCGGGATCGCGGTCACCGTGCCCACCTCGACGTGCCCGAAGCCCAGCGCGTAGAGGCCGGCCGCCCCCTTGACGTCCTTGTCGAACCCGGCGGCCACCCCGAACGGGGAATCGAAGCGCAGCCCGAGCGCCGTCGTGGCGAGCTCCGGGGCCGGCTTCGTCACGGCGCGGGACGCCCAGGAGAAGGGCGGGACGCCGAGCACGCGGATGACGCGCATCGCGGCGTGGTGGGCGGATTCGGGATCCATGCGCGACAGCACGGTGCGGAAGAGAAGGGGATACATCCCCTCTAGGTTATCGGGCCCCCCGCGCGTCAGCCTTCGGCGCGTGACGGCGCATCGGCGGCCAGCGCGCCCGCGCGGGCGTGGTCCAACCGCAGCTGCTCGATCGCCGACTCGAAGTCCTCGAGCGAGTCGAACGCCTGATAGACGCTCGCGAACCGCAGGTACGCGACTTCGTCGAGCTCGCGCAGGGGTCCGAGGATCGCGAGGCCGATCTCGTTCGCGTCGAGCTGCGAGGCGCCCGTCTGCCGGATGCTCTCCTCGACCGTCTGGGCGAGGACCGCGAGATCCGCATCGGTCACCGGACGGCCCTGGCAGGCCTTGCGCACGCCCGACATGACCTTCTCGCGACTGAACGGCTCGATGACACCCGACCGCTTGATGACGTTGAGGCTGGCCGTCTCGACGGTCGTGAATCTGCCGCCGCACTCGGGGCACTGACGGCGACGGCGGATGCTGAGGCCGTCGTCGCTCGTGCGCGAGTCGATGACGCGGGAGTCGGCGTGGCGGCAGAACGGGCAGTGCATGGCTCAGCCAGCCTACGCCGGGACCCCGGCCTCGGGCGCGGCACCCGCCGGAGAATCGGATGCCGCGTCGAACCGCGCGGTGACCGCCTCGCCGTGCGCGGGCAGCGCCTCCGCCTCGGCGAGGGTGACGATCGCGTCGCGCACCTCGGCGAGAGCCGCACGGTCGTACTCGATGACCTGCTGCGGGCGGAGGAACGTCGCGGCCGACAGTCCCGACGAATACCGCGCCTGCCCGCCGGTGGGCAGGACGTGATTGCTCCCGGCGAGGTAGTCGCCGAGGCTGACCGGGGAGTCGGGTCCGACGAACACCGCACCCGCGTGCACGAACTCGTCGGCGCGCGGATCCTCGAGGTGCAGCTCGAGGTGCTCGGGGGCGTACGCATTGCTGAACGCGGTCGCGGTGGCGAGGTCGTCGACGAGCACGACCGCGGACTGTGGCCCCGCCAGAGCGGCCGCGACGCGCTCGGCGTGGCGGGTGACGGCTGCGCGAGGAGCGATCGCGTCGAGCACGTCGCGTGCAAGCCGCTCGGACGTCGTCACGAGCACCGCGGACGCCTGCTCGTCGTGCTCGGCCTGGCTGATGAGGTCGGCTGCGACCAGGCGCGGGTCCGCACTGTCGTCGGCGACGATGAGGATCTCGGTCGCGCCGGCTTCGGCATCCGTCCCGACCAGCCCCGCGACCGCACGCTTGGCGGCCGCGACGAAGTTGTTGCCCGGACCGGTGACGACATCCACCGGCGCGAGACCCAGCGCGGGAACGCCGTGCGCGAGCGCGCCGATGGCGCCTGCCCCACCCATCGCGTACACCTCGGTGACGCCGAGCAGCTTGGCAGCGCCCAGGATCACGGGGTGCACGCGACCGCCGAACTCGCGCTGAGGCGGGGAGGCGAGGGCGATCTCTGCGACGCCCGCAACCTGCGCGGGCACGACGTTCATGACCACGCTGGACGGGTAGACCGCCTTGCCTCCCGGCACATAGAGGCCCACGCGGCGCACGGGCTGCCAGCGCTGCAGGACGCGCGCGCCGGGACCGAGTTCGGTGACGACGGGCGCCGGGACCTGGGCGGCGGAAGCCTCTCGCACGCGGGCGATCGCCTGCTCGAGCGCGGCCCGCACAGCCGGATCGAGCGCCTCCAGGGCCTCGTCGAGGTGCGACTCGGGCACCCGGATGTCATGATCCACCGCCCCGTCGAAGCGCTCGGCCTGCTCGCGCAGCGCCGCCTCGCCGCGCTCCGCGACGTCGTCGACGATATGGGCCGCGACCTCGAACGCCTCCTGGCGCGCCGCGGTGGCACGGGGAACGGTCGCGAGCAGTTCGGCGGGCGTCAGTGCGCGCCCGCGCAGGTCGATCGTCCGGAGCATCCGTCTACGGTACCGCGCGGGCGCTGACCCTCAGCCCCGCGTGACGCCCGAGACGTCGTGCAGGTAGCCGATCCGGCCGTCCTCGTGGCGCACCACGAACACCTCGCCCCGATCCTCGATGACGAGCGCCCACGCCGTCGGGCCGATGCGGAACACCGGGATGCCGATCTCGTCGACGACGTCACGCTCTTCGGGCACGAGGGCCCAGAACGCCTGGTGCTGCGCGGGGACCACCGGCTCGCTCGCAGACTCCGCCGCGGCGGGCTCGGCCTCACGCGCCGTCGGGGGCTCGGACTCCCCCGCGGACTGCTCAGCGGGCGCGACCTCGGTCACCTGGTCGTCCGCGGTCACCTGGTCGTCCGCGGTCACCGGGAGGACCGTCGTCGTGGCACCCGTCCGGTCGTCGGCGCCGACCACATCCCCATCGGCGTCCCAGTACGGCGCGGCGTCGGAGTCCGACGTCGCAGCCGCGCCGGCGGCAGCGGCGGGGGCCGACTCGACGGGCTGGGCCGGGGCGGCGTAGTCCGCGTAGACCGAGGGCGTGGCCGCGGCCTCGGCGGCCGGAGCGGGAGCTGCCGGACGCGGCGTCACGGCACGCACGGGACGCGCGACGCGATGGGCCGGAACCTCGGTGCGGCCGAGGAAGTCCTGGTTGAAGGGCGCGATGAAGGGGGCGAGGACCGTGAGGAACACGCCGGCGAGCATCATGATGAACTCGACCCACACGACCCAGGTGCCCGCGAACACCGACTGCCCGAACAGGGTGATGAAGGACTTCCAGATGATGGCGAGCCACAGCACGGCGGCCACCGAGAACGCCACCGAGGCGAACTGGTCGATGCCGAGCGAGCCGACGCGGCGGATGCCCTGCGGCGACAGGCGGCGCAGCACGATGAGGAAGACTGCGACGGTCGGCACACCGATCATCAGGAGCCAGTCGATACCGCTCCCCCACACCGTCGGGCCGGTGCCGATCTCGCCGTAGACCGGGAAGAACGATGCGATGAAGGCGATCAGCCACGCGCCGCCGAGCGCGACCTCTCGGATCGAGAACGGCCCGACGCCATACTGCGGCGCGGGGTCGGCCGTGCCCTCCGACGCGGCGGGTTCCTCGGTGGTGATCGTCTCGGCCTCTGCCGGCGCCTGGGCGGCGCCCTCAGGTCTGCTGTCTTCGCTGTACTCGTCCGTCACGATCATTCCTTCCGGCAGGCTCCCGAGGCCCGCGTCGACCCGATATTACCTACGGCGCATGAGACGCCGATGAGATCCGCGGCGTCGTGCGACGCTCCTCGTCACACGGATTCCCGACCTCAGCCCAGGCACTGCGGCCCGAGCAGACCCTTGAGCTCGCCGTACAGATCCGGGGTGATGCGCACCGGATGGGGTACCTCGAACACCTTCGCGACCGAGCCGCTGTGGAGCTTGAGCGACACTTCGGTGTCGCCGGCGTGACGCTGAAGCGTCTGCAGGAGTTCGCCGATGACGGCCTCGCTCGCGCGGCGCTCCGGCATCAGCAGGACGAGCCCGCTGGACTCATCCATCGCACCCAGATCGGGGCTGAACGCGGACTGCGCATGCAGGTTCATACCGTCGTCGCGCCGAGAGACACGACCGCGGACCACCAGGATCGAGTCGGCCGTGAGCATGTGCTGGAACTCGGTGTACGTCTTGCCCATGAACATGACCGTGATCTCGCCGTCGAAGTCCTCGACGGTGATCATGCCGTAGGGATTACCGCTCTGCTTCGCAACCCGGTGCTGCACGCTCGTCACAAGGCCGGCGATCGTCACCATCTCGCCGTCGGCGATGTCTTCCGAGGCGAGCAGGTCGTGGATGCTGGTCGACGCGTGCTTCGCCAGCGGGATCTCGAGCCCTGCCAGCGGATGGTCCGACACGTAGAGGCCGAGCATCTCGCGCTCGAACGCCAGTTTGTCCTTCTTGGTCCATTCCGGTCGCTCGGGCACCTTCGCCGACTGCTGCGGCTCGTCGTCTCCCCACAGCGCGTCGAAGTCGAAGCCGACCTCGCCGTTCGCCTCACGTCGCTTGTCGAGCACGGCGGCTTCGGTGGCGTCCTCGTGGATCTCCATGAGCGCTCGGCGGGTCGAGCCGAGCGAGTCGAAGGCGCCCGCCTTGATGAGCGACTCGACCGTCCGCTTGTTGGCGACGTGGACCGGCACCTTGGAGAGGAAGTCGTGGAAGCTCGTGTACCCCGACTCACCCCGCGCGGCCACAATGCCGTCGACGACGTTCGCGCCGCCGTTGCGCACGGCGCCGAGTCCGAAGCGGATGTCTTCGCCGACGGCCGCGAAGTAGCGGATCGACTGGCCGACATCGGGCGGAAGCACCTTGATCCCCATGCGGCGGCACTCGTTGAGATACACCGCCATCTTGTCTTTCGAGTCGCCCACGCTGGTGAGCAGCGCGGCCATGTACTCGGCCGGATAGTGCGCCTTGAGGTAGGCCGTCCAGTACGAGACCAGTCCGTATGCCGCCGAGTGGGCCTTGTTGAAGGCGTAGTCCGAGAACGGCAGCAGGATGTCCCACAGCGCCTGGATCGCGCCGTCACCGAAGCCGCGCTCCTTCATGCCGCCCGAGAAGCCTTCGTACTGCTTGTCGAGTTCGGACTTCTTCTTCTTGCCCATCGCGCGGCGCAGGATGTCTGCTTGGCCGAGCGAGAACCCTGCGACCTTCTGCGCGATGGCCATGACCTGCTCCTGATAGATGATCAGGCCGTAGCTGATGTCGAGGATGTCTTTCAGCGGCTCTTCGAGCTCCGGGTGGATGGGCGTCACCGGCTGCAGGCCGTTCTTGCGCAGCGCGTAGTTCGTGTGCGAGTTCGCGCCCATGGGGCCCGGACGGTACAGCGCGATGACGGCCGACACGTCTTCGAAGTTGTCGGGCTTCATGAGCCGCAGGAGCGACCGCATCGGGCCGCCGTCGAGCTGGAACACCCCGAGCGTGTCGCCACGGGTCAGCAGGTCGTACGCGGGGCGGTCATCGAGTGCGAGGTGCTCGAGGTCGAGCTCTTCGCCGCGGTTCATGCGGATGTTGTCGAGCGCGTCCGAGATGATCGTGAGGTTCCGCAGCCCCAGGAAGTCCATCTTGATCAGGCCGAGGGTCTCGCACGACGGGTAGTCGAACTGCGTGACGATCTGGCCGTCCTGCTCGCGGCGCATGATGGGGATGATGTCGAGCAGCGGCTCCGACGACATGATGACGCCGGCCGCGTGCACGCCCCACTGCCGCTTCAGCCCCTCCAGACCCAGTGCCCGGTCGAACACCGTCTTGGCCTCGGGATCGGTCTCGATCAGGGTGCGGAACTCGACCGCTTCTTTGTAGCGAGGATGCTGCGGGTCGAACATGCCGTCGAGCGGCATGTCTTTGCCCATCACCGCAGGCGGCATCGCCTTGGTCAGCCGCTCACCCATGCTGAACGGGAAGCCGAGCACGCGGCCCGCGTCCTTCAGCGCCTGCTTCGATTTGATCGTGCCGTAGGTCACGATCTGCGCGACACGCTCGGAGCCGTACTTCGCGGTGACGTAGTCGATCACCTCGCCGCGACGACGGTCGTCGAAGTCGACGTCGAAGTCGGGCATCGAGACGCGGTCGGGGTTGAGGAAGCGCTCGAAGATGAGGCCGTGCTCGAGGGGGTCGAGGTCGGTGATCTTCATCGCGTAGGCGACCATCGAGCCGGCACCGGAGCCACGGCCCGGACCCACGCGGATCCCGTTGTCCTTCGCCCAGTTGATGAAGTCGGCGACCACGAGGAAGTAGCCGGGGAAGCCCATCTGCAGGATGATCCCGGTCTCGTACTCGGCCTGCGTGCGGACCTTGTCGGGGATGCCGCCGGGGTACCGGTAGTGGAGGCCTCGCTCGACCTCCTTGATGAGCCAGCTGTCTTCGGTCTCACCTTCGGGCACGGGGAAACGCGGCATGTAGTTCGCCGAGGTGTTGAACTCGACCTTGCAGCGTTCGGCGATCAGCAGCGTGTTGTCGCATGCTTCGGGGTGGTCGCGGAACAGCTGTCGCATCTCTTGCGCGGTCTTGATGTAGTAGCCGTCGCCGTCGAACTTGAAGCGGTTGGGGTCGTCGAGCGTCGACCCCGACTGCACGCACAGCAGGGCGGCGTGGGCGTCGGCCTCGTGCTGATGCGTGTAGTGCGAGTCGTTGGTGGCGACGAGCGGGATGTCGAGATCCTTCGCAAGCCGGAGCAGGTCCGTCATGATCCGGCGCTCGATCGACAGACCGTGGTCCATGATCTCGGCGAAGTAGTTCTCTTTGCCGAAGATGTCCTGGAACTCGGCGGCCGCAGCGCGCGCCGCGTCGTACTGGCCGAGTCGCAGGCGGGTCTGCACCTCGCCCGACGGGCAGCCGGTCGTCGCGATGAGCCCCTTGCCGTATGTCTGCAGCAGCTCGCGATCCATGCGGGGCTTGAAGTAGTAGCCCTCCATGCTCGACAGCGAGCTCAGCCGGAAGAGGTTGTGCATGCCCCCGGTGTTCTCGCTCCACAGGGTCATGTGGGTGTACGCGCCCGACCCCGAGACGTCGTCGCTCTTCTGCTCGGGCGACCCCCACGCCACACGCGACTTGTCGCTGCGGTGCGTGCCCGGCGTGACGTACGCCTCGAGGCCGATGATGGGGTTCACGCCTGCGGCCTGTGCCGCCCGGTAGAACTCGAACGCGGCGAAGGTGTTGCCGTGGTCGGTGACCGCGATCGCCGGCATCCCGTACTCGGCGGCCGCCTGCGTCATCGCGCCGATCTTGGCGGCCCCGTCGAGCATCGAGTACTCGCTGTGCACGTGCAGATGAACGAAGGAATCGGATGCCACGCAACGAGTCTACGGACGACCGCAGACACCGCGGCCGGGCCCGCCGGGTGTCGGCGGGACCGGCCGCGGAGGTCGGTTCACCCTCGAGTTCAGGGTGAAGGTACGACCAGGGTCGACGGGAGCGCATCGACGATCGACACCACGATCCTGCTCGACCAGGTGTCGTCATCGAGATTGCCGCGGCCGACCATGAGACCTGTCGCGGTGTCGATGTCCACCGTGTTCATCCAGTCACTCTCGCCGCTCTCCGGAAACGCGATCGTGGTGACGTCGCCGTCGGTCCGCACGACCTTCGCGCCCGGCGTGAGAGCCAGCACCCGGAACATCGTCGCACGCAGCTCCGCCGGTGCGAGGTTGAAGTTCTCGGGCTCCGTGAGACTCGGCGGCGGGCAGGATGGCGACGTCGTCGAGGCGGCCCGGTGATGCTCCAGCCACGAGACGAGCGCCTTCGGGTCGCGAGGCATCTCGTCGTAGTAGCACTGCATCCCGTTGACGTAGCGCGGCGCGGTGATGCCCTGCGCCGCCAGCTCCGGCTCGGTGAACGCGCCGCCGGGATACACCTCGACGTCGAGCCCGGCCGCCGGTCCTGACGTCGACAGTGCGAGGCGGGCCACGTCGGCGTCCGGTCCCGAGATGTCGATGACCTCGGTCGACACGTTGTAGTCGCGCACCCAGTCCGCCGACCGATCGGCGGGTACGTAGAGCGCGCGGGTCTGCAGCACGGTGGCCGACGTCTCGGCGGACCTGCTGTCCCACCAGCCGCCGTCCGCATCCTTCGGGTCGGGCGCCCAGCCGAGTTCGTAGCGGGCGATCTCTTCGATGCGGATGTACTGCCCCGGCGCAGGAGACAGCGCGGTCGTCGTCAAGGTCGACTCCGCCGCCTGTTCCAGCACCTGCGCCGCCGACGCGCTCGGCGCCGTAGCCGGCACCATGACCATCCCCACGACGAGGGCCGTCGCCGCCACCCCGCCGGCCAGCGCTGACCCCCCGATCCACCGGACCGTCCGGCGGCGGCGGGGTGCGGCATCCATTCGCCCCTCCCGTGCGATCTCACGCCGCAGCGCGACCCGCGCCGCGTCGAGCCCGGCGTCGGGCAGCCCGGGGGCGCCCGCCCCGATCTCACGCACTCGTTCCATAAGCTCCATCGGTCTCCTCCTTCGCGATCCACGTGAGCCGGACGGACGCGTGCGATCCTGGCGGTGCGAGCTTGCGCCGCACGCGGTTCAGGCGTGACCGCACGGTGCCGATGGGAACGCCGAGAGCCACGGCGATCTCGTCGTAGGTGAGGTCGGCCCACGCGTACAGCAGCAGGGTGTCGCGGTCGCGTGCAGCCAGTGCGGCGATGCGCGGCGCGAGCGCCCGCACGGCGGCCGAGGCGTCGGCGCGCTCGGCGGCGGCATCGATGGCGCCGTCGCCCGCGTGCTCTCCGCGCGCGGCGGATGCCTCGAACGAACGCCATTGACGCGCCTCGGCCGCGCGGTGCTTCTTGATCACGTGCGAGGCGATCCCGAGCAGCCAGGGCCGCGCGGAGTCCCACGTCGTGTCGAAGTCCCGCCGTCGCCGGAACGCGATGAGCATCGTCTCACTCAGCACGTCCTCGGCCGCGTCGACACCCACCCGGCGTGCCGCGAACCCGCCGATCACGCGCGCGTGCCGCTCGAACAGCTCCGCGAACGCGGCAGGGTCGTCGGCGGAGCGCCGGATGATGTCGCTGTCTGTACTCACAACAGGGATTGCCGGATGCCGCGCATCCGGTTCACGGAAGACTCAGAAATCCTCGTCGAGGGCGTACTGCTGCTGCCACGTGTGCGGGCGGTCGATCCCGAGTCCGTACAGGTAGCGGATCAGCTGCCCCTGGTGCATCGTCTCGTGCTCGAGCAGCGCGAGCACGTAGCGCCACGAATCCTCGTCGGCGGCATCGATGCCGGCGACCCAGTCGTCGACGTCCGCCGCGCTCTGCACGAATGCCGCTCGGACGGCGGCGGCGTCCGACGATCCGTCGCGGTCGATCGGGCTGGAGAACCCCTGCCATTCGCCCGCCCGTGCCGCTTTGGGGAAGCTCTCGCGGGCGCCGAGCACGCACCACAGCTGGTGCCCGACCGTGTCGGACGGCAGGCCCGGCAGACGTGAGGCGAGGTGCTCGGCGGGGATCGTGTCGACGAAGTCGAGGTACAGGGTGTTGGCACGCGCGAGGCGACGACGGAGGAGCTCGTTCACGCGTCCACGCTAGAGGTCGCGCCGCATGAGCACACGGGTGAACCCGGCGAGCACCGAAGTCGTGTCGACGGCCTTGGCGAACCCGGCCTGCTCGAACAGCCGCCGCGTGCCGACGTACGCCATCGTCAGGTTCACCGGCGCGCCGTCGTTGTCGACCGGGTACCCCTCGATCGCCGGCGCCCCCTGGTCGCGGGCGAATTCGACGGCCCCGTCGATGAGCGCATGCATGATGCCCTTCTTGCGGTGGCCGGGTCGCACCCGAAAGCACCACAGCGACCACACGTCCTGATCGTCCACGTGCGGGATCTTGCGGAACGTCGCGAAATGCGTGCGGGAGCGGGGAGCGACGGCGGCCCAGCCGACGGGCTCGTCGCCGTCGTACGCGAGCACGCCGATCGGTCCCTCCTCTGCCATGAGCCGACGCACGCGGTCGGCTCGGTCCGGCCCGCGCAGCGCATTCGCCTCCTTCGAGGGGATGCGGTAGCTCAGGCAGAAGCACACGCTGGACTGCGGATTCTTCGGCCCGATCAC
>PJUC01000560.1_pt1 | contig 13431 bp, 12 predicted proteins | sample 1512161 | NCBI WGS metagenome assembly PJUC01 (sample SAMN08177676, study PRJNA422409) | Soil metagenome, whole genome shotgun sequencing project. | isolation source: Soil enriched on filter paper | place: USA: Madison | collected 2015-01-15
CGCCATGACGATGACACCGCCGACGATCATGCCCCAGACCCACGGCGCCCAGTCGTACTTCTCGCCCTCCTGCAGGCCGAAGACGATGAGGAAGAGGCCGAGGGCGCTCAGCAGCACGCCGACGATGTCGAAGCGGTGCGGGTGGGTCTCGAGCTTGGGCACGAGGATCCACGCGAGCACGAACGCGATCACGCCGACGGGGATGTTGATGAAGAAGATCCACTCCCATCCGGCGCCGTCGACGAGCAGACCGCCGGCCAGCGGGCCGACGAGGGTGGCGACACCGGCGGTGGCGCCCCACAGGCCCATCGCCGCACCGCGGCGGTTCGGCGGGAAGGTGCGCGTGATGACGGCCATCGTCTGCGGCGTCATGAGCGCCGCACCGAGGCCCTGGACGGCGCGGGCGACGATGAGCATCTCGAGCGTGCCCGACAGGCCGCACCACAGCGAGGCCAACGTGAAGACCGACAGACCGATGAGGTAGATGTTCTTCGGGCCGAAGCGGTCACCGAGGCGACCGGTGATGAGCAGCGGCACCGCGTACGCGAGCAGGTAGGCCGAAGTCACCCACACGACGTTGTCGAGGTTGTTGGTGTCGGGGTCGAGCGCCGCCTTGATGGCGGGGTTCGCCACCGAGACGATCGTGGTGTCGACCAGGATCATGAAGAAGCCGATGACGAGGGCCCACAGGGCCGGCCAGGGACTCCGCGGCTTGTGCCCGGCGGCGTAGGCGCCGGTGGGCGGGTGCGCGGCGGTGGATGCCGCGTCGGGGGTTTCAGTGGTCACTGTCGTGCTGCCTTTCTCTGGGCGAGATAGCGTTCCGAGGGGAGCCGCTCCGGGCCCCACTCGAAGTCGGGGCGCTCGATGCGCGCGATGATCGCGTCGAGCCATTCGAGATCGGCGCGCAGAAGAGCCTCTTCGCGTCCGAGTTCGAGGAGGTACTGTTCGGGCACGCCGTTCGCGAGCGCCTGCGCCCGGCCGGTCGCGACGCTGTCGAGCAGTTCCGACAGCGACGACCGACGCTCGCCGAGGAGCGCGAGAGCCTCGCCGCGCTCGAGGCCGTGGGCCTCGGCGAGCGCGACGCGGAACTCGGCCGGCCGATCGACGCGCGGCAGTTCGCGGCGCACCCACTCGACCACGGCGGCCGCGCCCGCCTCGGTCTGCGTATAAGTGGTGCGCTCGGGGCGGTTGCCGTCGCGGTCGACGCCGACCTCGGCGAGCAGGCCCGCCCGTTCGAGCCGGGCGACCGTGTGGTAGAACGTCCCGTTCGTGATGGTGACCAGCCGGTCGTCACGCCGGATGTGCATCAGCCGGATCATCTCGTAGGGATGCATGTCGCCCTCGGCGAGCAGCGCGAGCACCATCACCCCCAGCGGGGTGAGGCGGGCGAGGGCGTCTTTCACGATCACTCCAAGTCGACTAGTCCACGTGGACTATACACCTCGAGGCTCACGAGGGCCATGCCCCGGGGATAATGGCCTGGTGACGGCTATCCCCTCCCCCTCGACCGAGCTCGCCGGCTGGCGACACGTCTACTCGGGCAAGGTCCGCGACCTGTACGTGCCCGCCGAGACGCCCGAGGGCGCGGAACCCGAGCGCATGCTCGTCGTCGCGAGCGATCGCGTCAGCGCGTTCGACCACGTGCTGTCGCCCGGCATCCCCGGCAAGGGCGAGCTGCTCACCACGCTCAGCCTGTGGTGGTTCGACCAGCTGGCCGGCGCCGACGGGGGCCGCGGCATCCCGAATCATCTCGCCGCCTCGCACACGCTGGGACTCGGCGAGGACGGCGTGGCCAACACCGCCGACGACCTGAAGAGCCTGATCCCGGATGCCGTCGTCGGGCGAGCGATGGTCGTCAAGAGCCTCGACATGCTGCCCATCGAATGCGTCGTGCGCGGGTACCTCACCGGCTCCGGCTGGGCCGAGTACCAGGCGGGCGGCACGGTGTGCGGCATCCCCCTTCCCGAAGGGCTGAACAACGGCGACCGGCTGCCCGAGCCGATCTACACGCCCGCGTACAAGGCGCCGCTGGGAGAGCACGACGAGAACATCTCGTACGAGCGCACCGTCGAGCTGGTCGGCGCCGAGCGCGCCGCCGAGCTGCGCGACCTGTCGCTGGAGATCTACACGAGGGCGTCGCGCACCGCCGAGGCCCACGGCGTCATCCTCGCCGACACGAAGTTCGAGTTCGGGCTCGACGAGAACGGCGTGCTGACCCTCGCCGACGAGGTGCTCACGAGCGACTCGTCGCGCTACTGGGATGCCGCCGCCTGGGCTTCGGGCACGACCGAGGCCGAGCGCATGGCGAGCTTCGACAAGCAGATCGTGCGCAACTGGCTCGCCGCCAACTGGGCACCGCCCCGCGAGGGCGAACCGCCGGCCCTCCCGGCCGACATCGTCGAGCGCACGGCCGCCCGCTACCGCGAGCTGCTGGAGCTGCTGACCTCGGCGTGAGACCGGCGGGCGGCATCCGCGGGCGCCGCTAGGGTGAGGCGAGCACATCACCCGAGCGCAAGGAGCGCACATGCCCCTGTGGACCCTCCACGGCAACGGCCGGACCGTCGAACCGGGTCAGGTCGTCCGACCCGAAGAACGCCTGAACTGGCCGGCGACGATCGCGATCGGCGCCCAGCACGTCATCGCCATGTTCGGCGCGACGTTCCTGGTGCCGATCCTCACCGGCTTCCCGGTGTCGACGACGCTGCTGTTCTCGGGTGTCGGAACGCTGCTGTTCCTGCTGATCACGCGCAACCGCCTCCCCAGCTACCTCGGATCGTCGTTCGCGTTCATCGCGCCGGTGACGGCGGCCACCGCATCGCAGGGCATGGGCTCGGCCCTCGCCGGCATCGTGGCGGTCGGAGTGCTGCTGGCGGTCGTCGGGTTCATCGTGCAGTTCGCCGGGCTCGGCTGGATCGAGAAGCTCATGCCGCCCGTGGTCGCCGGTGCGATCGTGGCGCTCATCGGCTTCAACCTGGCACCGGTCGCGTGGCAGAGCTATCAGAAGGCGCCGGTGACGGCCACGATCACGCTCGTGGCGGTGATCCTGTGCAGCGTGCTGTTCCGCGGGTTCCTCGGGCGCATCTCGATCTTCCTCGGCGTGATCATCGGCTACATCGCGGCGCTCATCGCCGGTGAGGTCGACTTCACCGCCGTGAACAAGCTCGTCGACGAGGGCCAGTGGATCGGCCTGCCCACGTTCGCCTTCCCGACCTTCGGCAACCCGGGCACGTGGAGCGTCATCGCCATGTTCCTGCCCGTCGTGCTCGTGCTCATCGCCGAGAACGTCGGCCACGTCCGCGGCGTCGCCACCATGACCGACGCGTCCGTCAACAAGTACACGGGCCGCGCGCTCATCGCCGACGGCGCCGCCACGGTGCTCGCCGGAACCTTCGGCGGATCGGGCACCACGACGTACGGCGAGAACATCGGCGTGATGGCCGCGACCCGTGTGTACTCGACCGCGGCGTACTGGGTCGCCGGTGTGTTCGCGATCCTGCTGTCGCTGTCGCCCGTCGTCGGCGCCGTGTTCAACTCGATCCCCGCCGGCGTGCTGGGCGGTGTGACCACGGCCCTGTACGGCCTCATCGGCATCATCGGCATCAAGATCTGGGTCGACAACCGCGTGGACTTCTCGCGCCCCGTCAACCAGTACACCGGCGCCGTCGCACTGGTGATCGCGATCGCCGGCTTCACGATGCAGTGGGGCGACTTCCAGCTCGGCGCGATCGTGATCGGCGCGGCCGCGGCCCTGCTGATCTACCACCTCGGCAACCTGATCGCCCGCTGGCGCAAGACCGGCGCCGACGACGGCGGCCCGATCCCTGCGGTGGGCCAGCTGGGCGGCGACCCTCAGTAGTCGGCTTCGGATGCCGTCACCGGGGCCCGTTGGTCGGCCCAGGTGGCGGCATCCCTCGTCTCTCTGCCCCCGCCGCACCTCTTGGGCGCTCCGTCGGTGTCCCACTTCTCGGCGACGGTGTCCCGATTTCGGCCACGAGGCTGCGCTCTACCGGAGGGTTCTGGGACACGGATGACCGGGCCGGGGAATGAGGGAGGGCTGCCGGAGGTTCTCATTCACGTGAATGCACAGGCCGATCGACTCGCCCCCGAAACCGCGATGGGGGCCGTGACGCTGCTCGTGGGCGACCTCGACGCCATGACGGCGTTCTATCGCGACGTCATCACGCTGCAGGTGCTGGCAGCCGACGGCGACCGGGTCGTGCTCGGTCGCGCGGGGCGCGCGATCGTCGTGCTGCAGCACGAGCCGGCGCTGCGCCACGCGGTGCCGGGTTCGGCGGGGCTGTTCCACACCGCGATCCTGTTCGAGACGCAGGAGGCCCTCGCCGCAGCGCTCTACAGCGTCGCCACCCGGGCACCGCAGACCTTCACGGGTTCCGCGGACCACCTGGTCAGCCAGGCGTTCTACCTCACCGACCCCGAGGGCAACGGCGTCGAGCTGTACTGGGACCGCACGCGCAGCGAGTGGTCGTGGACCCACGGCTCGATCGAGATGGCGACGCTGTACCTCGACCCCAACGCCTTTCTGCGCGAGCACCTGACCGAGAGCGCCGCGGGCGGCGGGACCGCTCTGGATGCGGCATCCGTCGGCCACGTGCACCTCTCGGTCGGCGACGTCGCCACCGCACGCGCGTTCTACGTCGACGCCCTCGGCTTCGACCAGACCGCTGCGATGGACGGCCAGGCGCTGTTCGTCAGCGCGGGCGGCTACCACCATCACATGGCGATGAACGTGTGGAACTCGCGCGGCGCCGGCCCGCGCATGCCCGCCCTCGGCCTCGGCCGCGTGGACCTGGCCCTGCCCGACGCCGACGCGCTCGGCGAGCTGTCGGAGCGCCTGCGCCATCACGGCTTCGAGGTGCGCGACGACGGGCGCACGGTGTCGTTCGACGACCCGTGGCGCAACCTGCTGCACGCGACGGTGCCCGGGCGCGGCTGAGATCAGACCGCTGCGCACTCGGAGTGCGCCCCGAACCCATGAGACGCCGGCTGGCACCGGAGGCGAGGCTCAGACGGACTCGCGGACGACCAGCTCGGTCTCGAGGATCGTGACGTGACGCGGATGCCGGCCGGCGAGGATGTCGAGCAGCACCGTGGCCATCCGCTCGCCCTGCGCGAACGACGGCTGGCGCATCGTCGTCAGCGGCGGTATGACCGACGTGGCCACGGGCGAGTCGTCGAACCCGACGAGGGCGACGTCCTCCGGCACGCGCAGCCCGGCCGCGTTGAGCACGGTCAGCACGCCTCGGGCCATCAGGTCGCTCGCGACGAACACGGCATCGGGCTTCGCTCCCGAGGCGAGCATGCGGCGCATCGCCTCCGCCCCGCCGTCGGCCGTGAAGTTGCCGTCCTCGACGCCGGCCGGCTCGAGGTGGAACGCCTTGAGCGCGTCGCGGAAGCCCCTCAGGCGGTCCACGCCCGCGGGCATGTCGCGGGGTCCGGTGATGGTCGCGATGCGGCTGCGCCCGTTCCCGATCAGGTAGACCGTGGCGTCGTACGCGCCCCGCACGTTGTCGACGTCGACGTAGTAGTCGCGCTCCCGCTCGCGCACCGGCCGGCCGCCGTAGACCACGGGCACCACGCTCGCGATCCGGTCGATGAACGTGTCGCTCGTGTGGTGCGACACGACGATCGCGCCGTCGACCGCGCCGGAGCGCACGTACGACGTGGTCTTGTCGCCCGGGTCGTCGCTCGCGATGAACAGGTTGAGCACGTAGTCCGACCGGCTCAGCCGCGAGTTGATGCCCGACACGATGGCCGCGAAGAACGGGTCGCCGAAGAACCGCGTGGTGTCTTCGGGGACGATGAGCGCCACCGCGTGCGTCTTCTGGCTCGCGAGCGAGCGGGCGGCCCGGTTGGGCACGTAGTTGAGCTCGGCGATCGCCTTCGTGACCGCCTCGAGCGCCTCGGGGCTGACCGCGGTGGAGCCGTTGACCACGCGCGACACCGTCGACCGCGAGACGCCCGCTGCCGCGGCGACCTCTTCGATCGTCACCGTCTGACGCGCGACGTCGGTGCTCATCGCTGTCCTCCCCTGCCGAACCTACGGTCCGAATCTACGACCAGTCGCGCTACGACGCGGACGCCACGACGTCGGCGTCCGCGGCATCGAGCGCGCGGGCGCCGATGATGCGACGGTATTCGAGCGCGCTGTCCTTGGGCGTGCGCTCCTGCGTGTCGTAGTCGACGCGCACGATGCCGAACCGCTTCTCGTATCCCCACGCCCACTCGAAGTTGTCGAGCAGCGACCAGTAGAAGTAGCCGCGCACGTCGACGCCGGCGTCTGCGGCATCCAGGATCGCGGCCAGGTGGCCGCGCAGGAACTCGACGCGGTCCGCGTCGTGCACACGCTTCTCGCCGCCGTCGACGACGAGCTCGTCGTCGTACGCCGCACCGTTCTCGGTGACGTAGAGGACGGTGCCGGCGGGGTGGGCGTACTCGTCCCAGACGCGCGTGAGCAGCTGGGTGAGCCCCTCGGGCTGCACCTCCCAGTGCATCGGCGTGCGCGGGAGGCCGCGCTCGTGCCAGTAGATGCCCTCGTGCGACGGGAACGGCGAGGCGCCGGGCCGGTCGGTCGGCGCGTCGCCGCCGATCGGCGGGTTCACCGGCTCGTGGCCGCCGACGTACTCGCCGTGGTAGTAGTTCACGCCGAGCGTGTCGATGGGCGTCGAGATGACCTCGAGGTCGCCCGGGCGCACCGCGGACTCCCAGGCGGCGACGGCGGCGGCATCCACCGCGCGGATGTCGTCGACGATGTCGGCCGGGTACTGCCCGCGGAAGACCGGGTCGAGGAACCAGCGGTTGAACTGGCCGTCGATGCGGCGCGCCGCGTCGAGGTCGGCAGGGTCGTTCGCATCGACCGGCTCGGCCACCGTCAGGTTCAGCGTGATCCCGAGGTTGAGCGACTCGTCGCGGGCGCGCAGCTCGCGGACGGCCTGACCGTGACCCAGCATCAGGTGGTGCGCGGCCAGCACGCCCTCCTCGACGCTGTAGTGGCCGGGTGCGTGCAGCCCCGCGGTGTAGCTGAGGAACGACGAGCACCACGGCTCGTTCAGCGTCGTCCACACCTTCACGCGGTCGCCGAGGGCGTCGTGCATCGTGAGGGCGTACTCGGTGAACTTCTCGGCGGTGTCGCGGTTCGTCCAGCCGCCCTGCTCCTGCAGCGCCTGCGGCAGGTCCCAGTGGTACAGCGTCAGCCACGGCAGGATGTCGGCGCCGAGCAGCTCGTCGACCAGGCGCTTGTAGAAGTCCAGCCCCTGCGCGTTGACCGCGCCGCCGTCGGGGCGCACGCGCGACCACGACGTCGAGAAGCGGTACGTCTGCAGCCCGAGGTCCTTCATCAGCGCGACGTCGTCGCGGTAGCGGTGGTAGTGGTCGCAGGCCACGTCGCCGTTGTCGGCGTTGATGACGGCGCCCGGCACACGGCAGAACGCGTCCCAGATGGAGTCACGGCGCCCGTCCTCGTGGGCGGCGCCCTCGATCTGGAAGGCAGCGGTCGCGGCGCCGAACAGGAAGTCCGACGGGAAGGCGCGCGCGGTCGTCATGAGGGGAGGTCCTCTCTGAAAGAAGCGATGGAATCAGGATGCCGGGGGCCCGGCCGTCGCGGAAGGGCCTAGCCCTTGACCGCGCCGGCCATGATGCCGCTGACCAGCTGCTTGCCGGTGAAGGCGAACAGGATCAGCAGCGGGATGGTGGCCAGCAGCACACCGGCGAGCACGATCGAGTAGTCCACGAAGTAGTTCGACTGCAGCAGCGACAGCGCGACGGGCAGGGTGGGGTTCTGCCGGTCGAGCACGATGAACGGCCAGAAGAAGTTGTTCCACGCCGACACGAACGTGAACAGGCCGAGCATCGCTGCGGCCGGGCGGGCGGCCGGAAGGCCCACGGTCAGGAACGTGCGGAACGAGTTCGCCCCGTCCACCCGGGCGGCCTCGATGAGCTCGTCCGGGACCGTCTGGCGCAGATACTGCGTCATCCAGAACACGCCGAAGGCGGTCACGAGCGCGGGCACGATGATCGCGCCGATCTGGCCCGTCCAGCCGAGGTCGGCGAACAGGATGTACAGCGGCACGACGCCGAGCTGCGTCGGCACCGCCATCGTGGCGATCACGAACACGAGCAGCCAGCTGCCGCCGCGGAAGCGGAGCTTGGCGAACGCCCAGCCGGCGAGCGTCGAGAAGAACACGACCGACAGCGCGATGATCGCCGAGCTCCAGATGGAGTTCCACAGCGCGAGCCAGAAGTTCACCGCGGGATCGTTGATCACGGCGGCGGCGTTCGCGAAGAAGTTGCCGCCGGGGATCCACGACATGTTGGGGTCGCGGATCGTGGACGAGTCGCCCGAGCCGATCAGCAGCGACCAGTAGTACGGCAGCAGCGACGCGAGCAGCACGAAGCTGAGCGCGGTGTAGACGAACCAGCCCGGTCGCTCGCCGGCGGCACCGCGGCGGCGGCGACGCCCGGCACGGGGGCGCTTCTCTTCGACGGGGGTCTCGGGATCTTCCAGATGCAGGGGCATCGGCGTCGTGGCGGTCATCGCACGGTCTCCTTCGGTGCGGCGGCGGACGCGGCCTGGGCGGCGTCGGCGGCGACGGCTGCGCGAGCGGATCGCGCGGCGGCGCGGCGCTGCTTGCGGGTCAGCTGGCCGCGTCCGCCCTCGTCTCGGATGAGGCTCTGCGACACGAACAGGTTCACGATGCCGATCGCCAGGATGATGAGGAACAGGATCCAGGCGAGGGCCGCCGCGCGGCCGAAGTTCCACTCGCCCCAGCCGATGTTGTAGAGCCACAGGCTGATCGTCAGCCACTGCGAGTTCGCGCCGCCGGTGCCGGTCTGGTCGTACATGCGCGGCTCGTCGAAGATCTGCAGGCCGCCGATGGTCGACGTGATGATGACGAAGATGAGCGTCGGGCGCAGGCTCGGAACGGTGATCGAGAAGAACTGACGGATCTTGCCGGCGCCGTCGACGGTCGCCGCCTCGTAGTAGTCGCGCGGGATCGCCTGCATGGCGGCGAGCAGGATGAGGGTGTTGTAGCCGGTCCAGCGGAAGTTGACCATCGTGGCGATCGCGATGTGGCTCGCGAAGGCGTTGGAGTGCCACGGGATGTCGGGGATGCCGATCCGGTTCAGCATCGTGTTGATGATGCCGTACTGGTCGCCGAACATGTTGCTGAAGATCAGCGCGACGGCGACGGGGGCCATGACGTAGGGCACGAGGACGCCCATGCGCCAGAACGTCTTGGCGCGGATGTTCTGGTCGAGCATCGCGGCGATGAAGATCGCGGCGATGAGCTGGGGGATGCTCGACAGCAGGAAGATGCTGAACGTGTTGCGCAGCGCGATCCAGAACTTGGGGTTCGCCAGCACCCATTCGTACTGGCCCCAGCCGATGAACTCACCCGAGTTGCGGACCAGATCCCAGTCCATGAACGAGATCACGGCGGTGTACGCGATCGGGAAGAGCCCGACCACGATGAAGAGGATGAAGAACGGCGAGATGTAGAGGTACGGGGAGAGCTTCAGATCCCACGCGGTCATCCGATGGCCGAAGCCGATGCGCTTGGGAGATCGCGAGCTCGAGACGGTGGTGGTCACGAAGGCTCCTCAGTTCGGGTCCGGAGCGGACGGGTGGGGCGTCGGCAGGCGGCGCGCGACATGGTGCGGACGAGGCGGGTCGCAATCAGAACCCGCCCCGTCCGGGTCTCAGACGGTGTGCCGGGGGCCGCGGCTGCGGCAGCGGCCCCCGGCATCCGTGATCATCAGCCGATCGCGTCGACCTCGGAGACCCACTGGTCCCACGACGTCTTGGCGTCCTGCGTGCCGTCCTCGACACGGGTCAGCGCCTGCTGCATCGCGTCGTTGATCTGGAAGTAGTACTGCCCCTTGAACGGCGCGACCGTGACCGCGTTGGCGCGGTCGGTGAGGATCTGGCCCACCGGCGCGTTGTTGAAGTACTCGTTGGTCGAGCTCAGCAGCGTGTCGGAGGTGAGCGCCTCGCTCTGGCTCGGGAACGTACCGGCGTTCTCGAAGGCCTTGATCTGCGCGTCGGGCGAGGTCAGCCAGTCGGCGAGCTCCTGCGCCTCCTTGACGTGCGGGCCGTTGGCGGGGACGGTCAGGTACGAGCCGCCCCAGTTGCCGCCGCCGTTCGGGAAGACGTTCGCGATGTCCCACGTGGTGGTGTCGGGAGCGTTGCCCGAGATCACGCCGAGCATCCAGCCCGGGCACAGCATCGTCGCGAAGGCGCCGTTGGACAGACCGGCGAACCAGTCGTCCGACCACTGGCTCAGGTGGGCCGACTGCGTGGCGCTGGCGGCGGTCACCTGGTCGTAGATGTCCTTGACCTCGGGGTTGTCGGTCGCGGTGATGTCGCCCGACTTCGGGTCCTCGTATGCGGCCTCGACCTGGTTGATCATGCCCTGGTACGTGCCACCGGCGGAGTCGAAGAACGCCTTGCCGGTCGCCGCGGTGTACTGCGCGCCGACTTCGAAGTACTTCGCCCAGTCGCCCTCGAGGAGGGTGGCGACCGACTCGCGGTCGGTGGGCAGGCCGGCGGCGGCGAACAGGTCGCTGCGGTAGCAGACGCCCTCCGGGCCGATGTCGGTGCCGTAGCCGATCAGGTTGCCGTCGGCGTCGGTGGCCGCTTCGGTCTTCCAGTCGAGCCAGCGGTCCTTCAGGTCGTCCGGGACGGGCGCGAGCAGGTCGGAGTACTTCATGACCTCGGGAAGCCAGTCGACCTCGATGGCCTCGACGTCGGCGAGGCCCTTCTTGCCGAGCTTCTGGAAGTAGTTGGCGCGGGCGTCGTTCGACGTCGCAGCCTTGTTCTGGACGACCTTCACGTTCGGGTGCTCGTCCATGTACTCCTTGAGGAGTGCATCGGTGTAGCCGAAGTCGTTGAAGGTGGCGACGGTCAGCGTGATCTGGTCGTCCGAGCCGCCGGCGTTGTCGCCGCTGCCGCTGGCGCAGCCGGCGAGGACGATGGCCGAGGCCGAGAACGCGGCGAGTGCCACGGCGCTTCTGCGGAAGGCGCGTGCGTTCACTGTCACTCCTTTGTGTTGTCAGGGGTTGATCTGTGTTGCAGGACCGACTCGGACGGGTGCCGTGCCGGCTGGTCGTGGGAGCGTTCCCACCAACCGAGACGCAACGCTATGGGATCGCTCCCACGAAAGTCAAGGGAGCGCTCCCATCCGTGGGTCACGGTTGTGTCACGAGTTCGCCGAGGGCCTCGGAAGAGCGTGGATGCCGGGGGCTCTAGACTGGAGGGGACCCCTGCCCGCGACATCCGGAGCTGTCACATGCCCACCATCGTCGTCGACGTCATGCCCAAGGCCGAACTGCTGGACCCCCAGGGGAAGGCCGTGGCCGGCGCTTTCGCGCGGCTCGGAGTCTCGGACTTCACCGGCGTCCGCATCGGCAAGCGGTTCGAACTGACCGTCGAGGGCGAGGTCACCGACGAGCTCCTCGCCGAGGCCCGTCGCGTCGCGGACGAGATCCTGTCGAACTCGGTCATCGAGGACGTCGTGGGCGTCGAGGTCGTGGAATGACCGCCCGCATCGGCGTCATCACCTTCCCCGGCTCGCTCGACGACCGCGACGCGCAGCGCGCCATCCAGGTCGCCGGCGCCGAGCCGGTCGCACTGTGGCACGGCTCGCACGACCTCGAGGGCGTGGACGCGCTCGTCCTGCCCGGCGGCTTCAGCTACGGGGACTACCTGCGCGCCGGCGCGATCGCGGCGCTCGCACCGATCATGGCCGAGGTGAAGGATGCCGCAGCCAAGGGCATGCCCATCCTCGGGATCTGCAACGGCTTCCAGATGCTCGTCGAGGCGCACCTGCTGCCCGGCGGGCTGATCCGCAACGCCCACCAGCAGTTCATCCGTCGCGACCAGCGCCTGCGCGTCGAGAACAACGACACCGCCTGGACGAGCGACTTCGCGACGGGGCAGGAGATCGTGATCCCGCTGAAGAACGCGGACGGCGGCTACATCGCCTCGGAGTCCGAGCTCGACCGCCTCGAGGGCGAGGGTCTCGTCGCCTTCCGCTACCTCGGCGTGAACCCGAACGGATCACTGCGCGACATCGCCGGCCTCACCAACGAGCGCGGCAACGTCGTCGGCCTCATGCCGCACCCCGAGCACGCGGTCGAGCCGGGCTTCGGCCCCGACACCGCCGCCGCGATGCGGTCGGGCGTCGACGGCCTCAGCTTCTTCTCGTCGGCGATCGCCGCCGTCGTCGCCCAGGCGGCCTGACCCTCCTACACGGTCCCGGCCGGCGGCCAGACGCCGATGATCAGCGCCATCACGAGGATGGTCACGAGCTCGTGCGCGATGTTCAGCACCGTGAGCGACGACGGGCGTCCCTCGAACGCGTCGTGCGTGATGAACCGAGCCGCGGTGAAGCCCGCCCACAGGATGACGCCGGTGCCCAGCGCGCCGAGCAGGTAGCTGCCCTCGTAGAAGTGCCAGGCGATCGACGACGCTCCGGCGAGCACCCACGCCGTCACGAAGCTCACGATGACGGTGACCACGATCGGCACCACCGCCGTCGCCCCGGGCCGATCCATGTCGACCTTCGCCAGCTTGGCCCACCGCGTGCCGAACACCTTCGGCGTGTACCAGATCGAACCGACGACCATGCTCGACGCCGTCGCCAGCAGCACCGCCCAGTAGTTGATCTCGGGAACCATGCCAGCCTCCTCCGTCAGGGGCCGCTCGGGCCGCGCGCCCCGCTCGACGCGAGCGTAGCGTCACGCGACGACCCCGGCCAGGCACCTCGCCGGTAGCGTGGAGCGGGTGAGCACCGGCATCCCGAATCTCGTCGTCAGCGTCCCCACCGAGCAGCTCGCCGCCGATCTGGGCGAACTGCCCGACAACGTCGAGCTCGTGATCTGGCCGATGGATGCCGCCGCCCCGCGCGACCGCTTCGACATCGTCGTGCCGCCGTACATGTCGATGACGCGCGTGCTCGAGCGCCTCGACGGCGTCGACGTGGGGCTCGTGCAGAGCCAGTCGATCGGGTACGACGGCGTGGCCGACCTGCTGCCCGACGGCCTGACGTTCGCCAACGCCGCGTCGGTGCACGAGACCTCGACCGCCGAACTCGCCGTCGGGCTGGCCATCGCGGCGCAGCGCCACATCGACCGGTTCGCCGTCGACACGGCTGCCGGCACGTGGGCTCCGGTGTTCGCGCAGAGCCTCGCCGACCGCCGTGTGCTGCTGCTCGGCTACGGCGGGGTCGGCAAGGCCGTCGCCGCGCGGCTCGCGCCGTTCGAGGTCGAGCTCACCGCGGTGGCCTCGCGTGCACGAGACGAGGACGGTGTCGCCGTGCACGGCGTCGACGAGCTGCCCGAGCTGCTCCCCCGCGCCGAGATCGTGATCCTCACGCTGCCGGGCGGCGCCGCCACCGAGAACCTCGTCGACGA
>PJUC01000563.1_pt1 | contig 13329 bp, 11 predicted proteins | sample 1512161 | NCBI WGS metagenome assembly PJUC01 (sample SAMN08177676, study PRJNA422409) | Soil metagenome, whole genome shotgun sequencing project. | isolation source: Soil enriched on filter paper | place: USA: Madison | collected 2015-01-15
ACCGGTTCTCCACCCTCGGCATCGAGACCCTCGGCTACAAGGGCGAGGTCGTCCTCCCCCTCGAGGTGAAGCCTGAACGGCCGGGTGACCCCATCTCGCTGCGCGGCACGGTCGACCTGCTGGTGTGCAGCGACATCTGCGTCCCGGCCGCGCACCAGGTCCGACTGGACCTCCCCGCCGGTGCGGCGGCGGCCGATGCGGATGCCGGAAACCTGATCGCCCGGTTCATCGCCCAAGTCCCCGGCGACGGAAGCGCTTCGGGACTGGCCGTCGAGCGGGTCTGGGCCGACACCGCGCAGAAGACGCTCGCCGTCCGTGTGATATCGCTCACGGTGCCATTGACGGAACCGGATGTCTTCATCGAGGGCGGCGACTGGGCGTTCGGCAAGCCCGATGTGGCGTTCGAGGGTGGTGGGAAAGCGGCAATTCTGACCGTGCGGATCGCGGCGGGTCCCGACTCCGTCACCCTGCCGGGCAAGCCGCTTACCGTGACGGTCGTCGACGGCGGGCGGGCTGTCGAGGCTCCCGTCACCGTGTCGGCCGAGGCGCCCGCGGTCGCCGGCCGCATGGCCGATCTCCTGCCCTTCCTGGCGGTGGCCCTCCTGGGCGGCCTCGTGCTCAACCTGATGCCCTGCGTACTGCCGGTGCTCTCCCTCAAGCTGATGTCGGTCATCCGGCAACAGGGGCAGGAACTCCGCCGGGTACGGCTGGGCTTCCTGGCGACGGCGGCGGGCGCCATCGCCGCCATGCTCGTCCTGGCGGGTGCCCTGGCCGCCGTCAAGGCAGCGGGCGGGGTGGTCGGCTGGGGCATGCAGTTCCAGCAGCCCGTCTTCATCGCCGCAATGGTCGTCATCCTGCTCGCCTTCACCGCCAGCATGGTGGGTGCCTTCGAGATCCGGCTTCCGTCGTCGGTCATGACCGTGCTGGGAGGTGTCGGCGGCAACGGCTTGGCCGGGCACTTTGCCATGGGGGCCTTCGCAACCCTGTTGGCGACGCCATGCTCGGCGCCCTTCCTCGGGACTGCGGTCGGCTTCGCGCTGGCCCGCGGTCCGCTCGAGATCCTGGCTGTGTTCGGCGCGCTCGGCGTCGGGCTCGCCAGCCCCTATTTGCTCACGGCGGCCTTTCCCGGCGCGGTCCGGCTGCTGCCGCGGCCGGGGCGGTGGATGGGAGCCCTCCGCCACCTGCTCGCCCTGGCTTTGGCCGGGACGGCGGTCTGGCTTCTCACGGTCCTCGCCGCCCAGACCTCGGTCGTCGTGACCGGGAGCATCGCGGCGGCCGCCACCGTCGCCATCGCCGCCATGACGCTGGCCATGCGCGGCGGTCGGAACCTGCGCCTTGCGGCCGTGCCGGTGGCGGTGGCGGCGCTCGCCGGGACGCTGGCCATCCCGGCCTTCCTCGGGCACCGCGCGATGGCGGCACCGGACGCCGCGGCGGCGTCGGCCCAATGGCGGCGGTTCGACCAGGCGGACATCGGCAAGCTGGTCGCCCAGGGCCAGACCGTCTTCGTCGACGTGACCGCGGAGTGGTGCGTCACCTGCATCGTCAACAAGAAGATGGTGGTCGATCGCGAGCCGGTGGCGGGCGCCCTGTCGGCCGATGGCATCGTGGCGATGAAGGCAGACATGACCAGCCCGGACGCGGCCATCATGACCTACCTCGCGCAGCACGGCCGCTACGGTATCCCCTTCAACGTGGTCTACGGCCCCGGCGCGCCGCATGGCGTCGTCCTTCCCGAGGTGCTGACCGAGGACGCCGTCCTCGACGCCCTCCGCAGGGCCCGGTCGGCCGGGTAAACGGGCGCACGGGAAACGGGCGCACGGGAAAAGGGCGGGGTCAAGCGACCTCTCTTCCGTGCGTCATCCGACGGCCTTTGCCTGAATGCTCAAGATCGTCCTCACATCCCGAACACGGAGACTCATCCCATCATGACTTCACACCGGACCAAAATCTTCGCGGCCCTGCTGGTTTCAACCGTCGCCGTCGGCGCCGGTACCGTCGCAGTCTCTTCCCTCGTGGCGCCGACCTCCGCCGAAGCAACGGCGGCCCCGCCCATGGTCGCCGAGCTTGGACCCGAAGCGCTGGAACGCGGGCCGAGCGCCGTGGTGGCCGGCAACCCCCAGGGCGACGTCACCCTGATAGAGTATTTCGACTACCAATGCCCGGTCTGTCGCCGGGTCCATCCGGCCGTCAAGCAACTGGCCGCCGAGGACAAGGGCGTCCGGATCATCCACAAGCACTGGCCGGTGTTCGGGGCCTCCTCGATCTACGCCGCCAAGCTCGCGCTCGCCGGGCGTTGGCAGGACCGCTACGAGCAGGTCCACGATGCCTTCATGACCATCCCCGGCCGCCTGGACGATGACAAGATCCGGAAGGCCGCCGGGGAAGCCGGTCTGGACCTGACACGGGCCGAGCGCGACCTGAAGGAGCGTGATGCGCAGATCGATGCGGCCTTCAAGGAGGTGTCGGCGCAGGCCGCCATGCTGCAACTCCGGGGCACGCCGGGCTTCATCATCGGCAACTATATTGTCCCCGGTGGGCTGGACCTGAAGGCGATGAAGGAGATCGTCGCCGAGGTTCGCGCGAAGCGGAAGAATGGGGGCCAGGGATGAACGCCGACGTGACCGCCCCGTCGGCCGATGTTGGTGGTCTCGCGCCGGTGCGGCCGTGGCATGGCGTAGCCGCGGCTATCGGCACCTTCCTGGTGCTCGGCACGGTCACGGCGGTCTGGCCGAACCCGGTGTTCGTGCGGATGACGCCGACCCAGGGCTTCGAGGTCTCGCTGCTGGCCATCCAGTCCGTGCTGGTCGGCGTGTACGTCGCCATCCGGCGGCCCCGATGCCCTGTTCGCGGCGCCGGCTTCGGTAGCCTGCTCGGGTTTCTCGGCATTGCCTGTCCGACCTGCAACAAGATCCTGCTCTTCGCCTTCGGGCCGGGCCTGCTGCTCACCTATTTCGAGCCCTACCGGTTGCCGCTGGCCGCGGCCGGCGCGGCTGTGATGGCGGTGGCGGTCTCGTGGGAATGGAGGCAGCGCACCCGGACCGTGACCTGCCCCGTCGGGAGCGGCTTCGGACAGCCGGACGGCATCGGTACGGGCCGGCAGTGAGGATCTGGCGCCATGCCGTCCTCCATTTCCAACGCGGGACGGCATGGCGCCAAAGCGGTCGGAGCCCGATCGGGAACACTTCAGCCATATCTAATGTTGGGATGGGACACCGCTCAGCATTTCCGACAGAGGAGGGAGCCTTGCTGCCCGCTACCGCATCCCGCGTGGAAAACGCCACGTCCGAAGACCTCAACCGCCGTTTCGCCGCCGAGATCGAAGAGAGCCTGCGCCACCACGCCGAACACCCGGAGCACATCGCCCACCGCCTCGACGAACTCGACCACGAATGGGACATCGAGCGGACGCTGGAGGCGAACGCGGCGACGCTTGCGCTGACGGGTACGCTGCTGGGCGCCTTCGTCGACCGGCGCTTCCTGATCCTGCCCGCCGTCGTGACGGGATTTCTTCTCCAGCACGCGCTCCAGGGCTGGTGCCCGCCGGTTCCGGTGTTCCGGCGCCTGGGCATCCGCACCACGGCGGAGATCGACCGCGAGCGCGCCGCGCTGAAGGCCCTGCGGGGTGATTTCGGACGGATCGAAGCGATTTCCACGGAGGCGAACCCGCGCCAGCGGGCTCAGGCCGCGTTGGAGGCTGCCGAAAGGTAACCGGCGACTCCAGAGCAAGATCGTTCCGCCAGGGCGAGAGGCGGGAGAGATGTCGCCTGAGCCACCTTGATCATCCTGATGGAAGGATTGGACCACAGCCATGCAAATCCAGCGAACTGCTTTGCCCCTCGCGCTCGTCGGCACGCATGCCGCCTGCACCGGAATGGGCACCGTGGCGCCGTCCGTCAGCCCACAGGGCAGCGCCGAGAGCGCGAAGACCAACGTGCTCGAGGCTGGAGCGGCGGCGCTCCAGAGCAATGCGCCGGTCGGTGGCATGGACATCTACCTCGTCGGCTTCCATCCCATGAAGAACGACCCCAACCACCAGATGGAGGCGCACCATTTCTGCCGTCAGATGAACGAGGACTTCGCCCAGTGCGCGCTGTTCGACGGCAACACCGCCGGCGCCAATCTGACGGGCGTCGAGTACATCATCTCCGAGCGCCTGTTCGAGCAGCTGCCGCGGCGGGAGCGCCAGTATTGGCATCCCCACAACGGTGAGATCCTGTCCGGACAGCTGGTGGCGCCAAACCTGCCCAACATCGCCGAGCACGAGCTGATGAAGAGCAAGATGAACAGCTACGGCAAGACCTGGCACACCTGGCAGTCGGAGAATGGCACGCAACCAGGCGATCGGCTGCCCTATGGTCCTCCCATGTTGGCATGGTCGTTCAACCGTGACGGCGAGGTCCAGCCGGGACTGGTCGAGACCCGTGACCGTGAGATGAACATATCGACCGCGGAACGCCGCCGTGCCCGTCAGGATCTCGTGCCCACCGCCCGGCCGCAGGAGGGTGTGGATGCCCTCAAGGGCAAGTTCCCGCAGCCGACTCAGGACATTCCCGGCGTTGTGGACAAGCGCATTCGGCGCTGAATCCTCGGCTGTCCGGTGTCGTAGTCGTGATCTTTCGGCGCGGACGGCACCGGAACAGTCATGTCCGGGGGGATGCGGATTTGTCGAAATTGATCCGATCCCGGATCCGCCTCAGCGATCCATCCTTCCGGCGGACCCAGACATCGACGTCATATCCCAGTTCCCGAACCCGCACCGCATCATGCAGCGCGGACACCAGGGCCTCCCGTCGCGACGGGTATTTTCCGCAATCGTCGCCCGGCGCGAAGCCGACGGTCCAATGATTCTCGTTCTGGCAAACGACGTAGCTGAGGTGCGGTATCGGTGCCATGGCCGACCTCCCAAGGCTCGGGGCTCATCCGTCCGGAGAGTATCCCAAAGGAATCCGGCCACCGCCTTTATCGAGGTTAAGGCCGATGCACATCCGGGGCGGATATTGGGGGTAGGGTCCCCGGATTTCAGCGGGGCCCGTCAGCGCCGGACGAGCACGACGATCGATCGCGCCTCCACCCTGTGGTGCGGTCCGGGGACCGGTGGCGCATCATCCAGGGACACGATGTCGCCGGGGCTTTCGAGCGCCGTGTCGATCACCCGGCGCCAGCCCTGTGGCGCGGTATCCTGAATCAGGAACTCCTGCTCCGCCGCCGAGGCATTGATCATGGCATAGAGATCGACATCGCCTTGCGTGCCGCCGCGCAGCAGAAAGGCGAGCGTGCCGCTGTCGGCCGAAGGGTCGAGGCTGCCGGTCGTTCCGAACCACGTCACATCCTCGCGCCAGCTGCGGCTGCGGCACAGCGTGGGATGGGCTTTGCGGAACGCGATCATTGCCCGGCAGAAGCGGTGAAAGTCGGCGTTGGTCCGCAGCAGATCCCAGTCGAGCCACGTCGTCTCGTTGTCCTGGTTGTAGGGGTTGTTGTTGCCACGCTGCGTGTTCAGAAACTCGTCGCCCGCCACGACCATCGGCGTGCCGTTCGCCAGCATCAGCAGGCAGAACAGGTTCTTTGCCTGCCTACGCCGAAGCCTGGCCGCGGCCTCGGGCAGATTCACGTCTCCTTCCCAGCCGCAGTTCCAGGATCGGTTGTCGTCACGGCCGTCCCGGTTTCCTTCGCCGTTCGCCTCGTTGTGCTTCCGGTCGTAGCTGACCAGATCGTACAGGCAGAAGCCGTCGTGGCAGGTCACGAAATTGATGCTCTGATAGGCGTGATAGGCGTCCTCGGGCGTGTCGGGGAAGATGTCGTCGCTGCCGCCGAGCCGGCGGATCAGGCCGGCGGTGACCCCTCGATCCCCACGAATGAAGGATCGGACCTCGTTGCGGAACGTATCGTTCCATTGCAGCCATGTGGTTCCGGGAAAGGAGCGGCCGAGCTGGTAGCTGACCACGTCCCAGGCCTCGGCGATCATCCGCAGGCGCGCCAGATCGGGATGCGTCTGGATCGCACTGATCACCGGCGGCTCTTCGAGATCGATGGAGCCGTCATCCCGGCGCGTGAACAGCGAGGCGAGATCGAAGCGGAAGCCGTCGATGCGGAACTGCCGCGCCCAATGGTGCAGGCTGTCCATGACCATGCCGGAGACATAGCGGTTGGCCGTATGCAGCACGTTCCCGGTGCCGCTGTCGTTGCGATAGCGGCGGCGGTCTTCGGCCAGAAGGTAGTAGGTGGTGTTGTCGATGCCGCGGAAGCTGTAGGTGGGGCCGCTTTCGTCGCTTTCGACCGTGTGGTTGTAGACGACGTCGAGGATCACTTCGATGTCAGCGGCGTGCAGCGCCTTGACCAGCGTCCGGAATTCGTCGAGCTGGCCGGCCGGCTCGGGGTCGGCTGCGTAGGTGTGATGCAGGGCGAAGAAGTTGAGCGGCATGTACCCCCAGTAATTTCCCTCCTGGGGATCGAACTGGAACACGGGCATCAGTTCGACCGCCGTGACGCCGAGGTCCCGCAGGTACGGAATCTTGTCGATCAGGCCCGCGAAGGTGCCCCGCCGGTCGGCCGGAACGCCGGAATTCGCCCGTTGGGTGAAGCCTCGGACATGCAATTCATAGATGATGGTGTCGTGGGTATGGCGCGGGGCATGGTCGCCGGCCCAGTCGAAGCCGGACTCCTTGGCATGCAGGACGCCGAGGGGGGCGCGACCGGGATTGGGTCCCGGATGGCGGGCGGCCTCGCGGCTGAAGCCGGACGGAAAGAAGACCGCCGTCGCATAGGGGTCGAGCAGATTCTTCTCGGGATCGAACCGCTGCCCCTCGGCCGGCGCGCGCGGTCCGTCGACGCGATACGCATAGTAGGTCGCGCGGTCGACCGTGGTCGCGGGCAACCGGCAGTGCCAGATACGGCCACTCTTGTTGCTAAGGGGATCGAAGGGCTGGATCGCGATGGGGTCAATCGGATTCTGTGCGGAGAAAAGCAACAGAGTGACGGATGTCGCGTGCTTGGAATAGAGAGCGAAGTTGTAGGCGTCTTCGTCGGGGATGAAGGAAACTCCAAGCGGCGAGGGTGAGCCTTCGTGTCTTGTCCAATCATCCATCGGAACATCGCCCTTCGCGTCATGCGATCCCGGCTTTTGCCGCAATCGCCGGATCGGCCATGAGGTAGGCGACCGCTCCATCGAGGGTGATCAGGCGGGGGTAATCGACCTCGGGGATCGCGACGCCCAGCCGGTTGTGCAGCGCCGTCACGAAGTTCAGGTGATCCATGGAGTCGATGTCCAGCGCCTCCCGGAGGTCGGCCGCCGGGTCGAGGAGGGCAAGGTCGGCTTCGGGGGCGATGTTGCTCAGCTCCTCCAGCACCACACGTCTTACATCGTCGGGCGTCATAGCGATCCGGGCTCCTGCAGCAGACGATCGATTTCGGCAAGGAGAAGGGCGCCACGGTGGCCGTCGCTGACCCGGTGGTCGGCCGCGAGGGTCGCCGTCATCACGGGGCATGGAACGACCTGCCCATCCACCACCCAAGGCCGCTCGACCGGCTTGCCGAAGCCGACGATGGCGACCTGCGGCGGGTAGATGACACCGAATACCCCTTCTATCCCGCGGTCGCCGAGACTGGTGACGGTGATGGTGGGATCCTGCAGCTCGGAACTGCGCAGCCGCCCGGAGCGTGCCCGGGCGACCACGTCACGTAGGCGGGCCATCACCTCGTCCACGGCCAGCTTGTCGGTGTCGTGGATCGCGGGTGCGACGAGGCCGCCGCCGCGGATCGCCACCGCGGTGCCGATATGAATGCCCTCGGCCGGTCGGAACGTCCCGTCGATACAGAAACCGTTGAACTCGGGCAGGCGGCGCAAGGCCAGCGCGACGGCCTTCAATTGCAGTGCCGCCAGGAGCAGCCGCTGTTCGGGCGGGCGTCCCGTGTTCCGATCACTGAGCCAAGCGTGCGCCTTGGCCAGGGCCACCGTGGTGCTCAGGTAGTAGTGAGGGATTTCCTGATTGGAGCGGGCCATGGCCGCAGCGATCGCCCGCCGCATCTGCGCCAGATCCGATCCGCGCGCCTGCGGGGCGGCGGATGGCGTAGCGGCGGCCCGCTCGACGTCGGCGAGAAGCACGGCACCTCCTGGCCCGCTGCCGGCAATGGCGGTCAGGGCGATGCCACGATCGGTCGCCAGCCGCCGTGCCGCCGGCGACGCCGGCGGATGGGCGGTCGCCACCATGACCGGAGGGGGCGTGACCGGAGGGGACGGGAGCGGCGCCGGTGCCCGCAGCGGCGGGGGAGGGGGCGCCGATGGCTGCGGCTCGGGGCTGGGCAACACGATGCTCTCACCGGCTCCGGCGAGCAGGGCGAGCGGTGTGCCGACCGGAACCGTGGTTCCGGGAGTGACGAGCAGCCGTTCGATCACCCCCGCCTCGAAGGTCTCGACCTCGATGGCGCCCTTCTGCGTTTCCACAACGGCGACGATGTCGCCGCGGGCGACGGCATCGCCCGGCTGTTTGAGCCATTCGACCAGGACGCCCGCCTCCATGTCGGCGCCCAGAGACGGCATGCGGAAAATGCCCATCACGCCCCCATCAGCGCCTTGACCGCCGCCACGATGGCGGCCGGTTGCGGAAGCGCCGCCTGCTCCAGATGCCGGGGGTAGGGGATCGGCACCTCGGCCGTGCAGACCCGCGCCACCGGAGCGTCGAGCGACCAGAAGGCCCCCTCCATGATGCGGGCGCTGACCTCCGCGGCGAAGCTGCCGGTCCGCCAGCCTTCGTCGACGATCACCGCCCGGCGGGTGCGGGCGACCGAGGCCAGCACGGTTTCGGCATCGAGCGGCCGCAGGCTGCGCAGGTCCACGACCTCCGCCGACACATTGTCCGCCGCCAGGGCTTGCGCGGCGGCGAGCGTCTTGAACAGGCTGCCGCCGTAGGTGATGAGCGTCACGTCCGTGCCGGGGCGGCGGACCACCGCACGGTCGATGTCGACCGGACCAGCCGCGGCATCCAGCGTTCCCTCCATATTGTAGAGCATCACATGCTCGAACATCACCACCGGGTCAGGGGCCTGCAGTGCGGTCCACAGCATGCCGCGCGCGTCCTCCAGGGTGGCCGGCGCCACCACCCGCAGGCCCGGCACATGGGCGTACCAGCCCTCCAGACTGTGCGAGTGCTGGGCGGCGAGCTGGCGCCCCGCCCCGGTCGGAATGCGGAAGACCACTGGCACGCTCACCTGTCCGCCGGACATGTGGCGGAGCGTCGCTGCGTTGTTGACGATCTGGTCGAGCGCCAGGAGGCTGAAGTTGACGGTCATGATCTCGACGATCGGACGCATGCCGTTCAGCGCGGCGCCGATGCCGGCGCCGACGAAGGTGGATTCCGACAGCGGCGTATCGCGGATGCGGTCCGGCCCGAACTCGTCGTACAGGCCCTTGCTCACGGCGTAGCATCCGCCGTAGCACCCGACATCCTCGCCCATCAGAAAGACCCGCTCGTCGCGCAGCAGCGCATCACGAAGCGCCTCGCGCAAGGCGTCGCGGTAAGTGATCGTTCGGCTGGCCGCCGCCACGGTGATGTCCGCATCGGTCATGGATGCACCTCGCGGGTATAGACGTCCTTCGCCAGATCCTCGACCGGCTCCCATTGCCCGGCCTCGGCGAATGCGACCGCCGCCTCGATCTCCGCCTCGGTTTCCCGTTCGATGGCGGGGAGATCGGCGTCGTGCAGCATGCCGGTTTCCCGCATCCAGGCGGACAGCCGGGCGACGGGGTCATGGCGCTTCCAATCCTCGATCTCCGCCTTGTCGCGGTAGAGCTGGGGGTCGAACATGGAATGGGCGCGGAAGCGGTAGGTCCGGCATTCGAGGAATTGCGGCCCGGCGCCATCGCGTATCGCATCGGTCATGCGCCGTGCCGCCGCCTCGACGGCGACGACGTCCATGCCGTCCACCGCCTCCGACGCGACCTGATAGACGGCGGCCTTGAGGTGCAGGTCGGTCTGCGACTGTGCCCGGTCAAGGCGCGTGCCCATGGCGTAGAGGTTGTTTTCGCAGACGAACAGGACCGGCAGTTTCCACAGCGCGGCGAGGTTCAGGCTCTCATGGAACTCGCCCTCGGCAACGGCGCCGTCGCCGAAGAAGCATGCGGTCACCCGCGGCCGGCCACGCATGCGGTCGGCCAGCGCCATGCCCACCGCCAGGGGCAGCCCACCGGCGACGATGGCATTGCCGCCGAAAAAGCGGGTGCCGACATCGAACAGGTGCATCGATCCGCCGCGCCCGCGACTGCAGCCTTCGGCCTTCCCGTACATCTCGGCCATGACGGCGGTCATCGGGACGCCGCGCAGGATGGCGTGTCCATGCTCGCGGTAGGTGGCGACGACGGCGTCTTCGGGTTGCAGGCACCCCATCACCCCGGCGGCCACCGCCTCCTCGCCGATATAGAGGTGAAGAAAGCCGCGGATCTTTTCCTGCTGGTACAGCTCGCCGCACCGCTCCTCGAAGCGGCGAATGCGCACCATCTGCCGCAGCAGACCCAGCAGATGGTCGCGGGTCAGACGCGGCTTCGCATGCGGGGCCAGAGACTGGTCGGTCATCGCTCGTCCCTTTCCAGCGTCGACAGATCGCCTTCAGGCAGGCCCAACTCGCGCGCCTTCAAAAGACGGCGCATGATCTTGCCGCTGCGCGTGCGCGGCAGGGAGGCCCGGAAATCGATGGACTTCGGGGCGACCGCCGGACCCAGCCGGGTGCGGCCATGCCCGAGCAACTCCTTGCGCAGCGCGTCCGACGGTGTCCAGCCCGGCTTCAGCGCAACGAAGGCCTTCACCGCCTCGCCGGCGATGGGATCGGGAACCCCGATCACCCCGGCTTCGGCCACGGCGGGATGCTCCATGAGGGCGCTCTCGACCTCGAAGGGGCCGATCAGGTGGCCGGCGGACTTGATCACATCGTCCGCGCGGCCGACGAACCAGAAATAGCCGTCGGCATCGCGCATGGCGAGGTCGCCGCTCAGGTACCAGCCGTCGGCGAAGCAGCGCCGATAGCGTTCCTCCTCGCCCAGATAACCGCGGAACATGGAGGGCCAGCCGGGCCGCAGGGCCAATTCACCGACGGTCATCGGCTCTTCCACCAGATGGACACGGCCGTCGGATGTGCGTTCGACGATTGCCGCCTCCACACCGGGGATCGGGCGGCCCATGGACCCCGGCTTCACGTCGGCGGAGGCGTAGTTGGCGATCATGATGCCGCCGGTTTCGGTCTGCCACCAGTTGTCGTGGAAGGGGCGGCCGAACGTCTCCTGGGCCCAGACAACGGCCTCGGGGTTGAGGGGCTCCCCCACGCTCGCCATGAAGCGCACCGACGACAGGTCGTAGCGCCGCGCCACCTCGGCGCCCACCTTCAGCAGCATGCGGATGGCGGTGGGGGCCGTGTACCAGACGGTGACGCGCTCCCGCTGGAGGATGCCGTACCACCGCTCCGCATCGAACTCCGCCTCATCCACCAGCAGCGTGGCGCCGATGGTCAGCGGTGCGATGATGCCGTAGGAGGTGCCGGTCACCCAGCCGGGATCAGCGGTGCACCAGAAGACGTCGCCGGGCCGCAGGTCGAGGGCGCAGCGGGCCGTGGCATGGTGGGCGACCACGGCCTCGTGCACATGCACGGCTCCCTTCGGACGGCCGGTTGTGCCGCTGGTGAAGTGGAGAAGAGCCATGTCGTCCGGTGTCGTTTGCGCACAGGCGAAGTCCGGCGACGCCGCCGCAAGCGCGCGCCGCAGAACCAGGACACCGTCGCCCGGCCCGGCTCCGCCGTCGACGAGCAGCACATGCTTCAATCCGGGAAGCTCGTGGCGCCAAGGCTCGATCTTGCGACGGTAGAGCGTTTCGCTGGTCACCAGCACCCGGCCGTCGCCGAGCGACAGGCGCGTTCTGATCGGCTCCGGGCCGAAGGCGGAGAACAGGGGCGAGAAGACGCAGCCACTCTTCAGCGTGCCGAGGGCGGCGACATAGAGGTCGGGCTGACGACCGAGCAGACTGAAGACGCGCTCGCCCTTGCCGACGCCCAGCGAGCGCAGGAGACTTGCAAACCGGCTGGAGTGCTCGGCCAGATCGCAATACCGGAACTCACGGGACGTTCCATCCTTGGCCAGCCAGCGCAAGGCGATCCGGTCGCCCCGGCCATGCGCGACATGCCGGTCGACGGCCTCGTATGCGATGTTGAGCCCCCCGTCCGGCAGGCCGTCCAGATCGGCGCGCGCCCCCGACCACGTGAAGGCGGCGCGGGCCTGATCGTAATCCGTCAGGACGGCGGTGGCCTTGTCGTCAGGTCGCTTGCGAATGATCTCCCAGGGCATGGCTGCACCTCATCCTGAACGCACCGCCCGGCGAGCAGGTGCTGATGATGGCGGTATCGCGCAGCAGGTTACGCCCGTGTCCGGGGGCTGGGTTTAACCCAGGTTAGGACCCGCCCGGAAATGCGATGCCTAAATCCGATGTCCGAATACGGTGTCTTGCCGTTATGGATGGTCCGGTCGGACCTGACAGATGCTGTCGGCCTGTTCGGCGAGCGCTTCAAGGTCGGGCGAAATGACGGTTTCAATGGTCGCATGATGCGTCAGGTCGCGCACCGGCTCCGGCAGGCTCGCCAATTCGGCCGCAGCGTGGGAACGAATCGCGGTCAGGTCCGGCAGTGCCCCGACACGGCGCCCGTTCCGCATTACCGGGATCAGCAGCGGACGTCCCGGCTCTTGCGCTTCGGCGACGGACAGCAGGTCCGTCCGGATCCGGCCGCCGGCATCGTAGCTGCGGAACACCTGTTTACGCCCCGGCCAAGTCGCTTTGCCGGGCGAGCGCTTGCGCCGAGGCAACCCGGCATACTCGACCAGCTTGTAGGCGCAGTCGAGCGCGGGCACGTCGCTGGAGGTGGTCAGGCTGGTGCCGATACCGAAGCTGTCGATGGGCGCATTCGCGGTCAGAAGCGACCCGAGCGCATACTCGTCCAATCCACCGCTCGCCACGATGTGCGTCCCGCTCAATCCACCGGCATCGAGGATCGCACGTACCCGGCGCGACAGCGCGGCAAGGTCGCCGCTGTCCAGCCTGACGGCAGACGGATGGACCCCGTCGACCGCCAGCTTGCCTGCCAGGGACACCACGGTCCCGGCTGCCGCCTCGGTGTCATAGGTGTCGAGCAGCAGGGTCAGATTCCGTGGACGTGAACGGGCGAAGTTGATGAATGCGTCGGCTTCCTGCCGATGGGCTTGCACGAAGGAATGCGCCATCGTCCCGACGATCGGAATGCCGAAACGCCGGCCGGCCAAAGCGGTTGCCGTTCCGGCGAAGCCCGCGATGTATGCGGCTCGTGCAG
>PJUC01000564.1_pt1 | contig 13288 bp, 14 predicted proteins | sample 1512161 | NCBI WGS metagenome assembly PJUC01 (sample SAMN08177676, study PRJNA422409) | Soil metagenome, whole genome shotgun sequencing project. | isolation source: Soil enriched on filter paper | place: USA: Madison | collected 2015-01-15
CTACTTCTGTGATCCCCAGAGCCCCTGGCAGCGCGGCAGCAACGAGAACACCAATGGGTTGCTCAGGCAGTACATGCCGAAGGGCATGGACATCTCAGGGTTCTCACAGCTTCAACTCAACGCAATCGCGAGACAATTGAACGAGAGGCCGCGCAAGACGCTCGGCTTCCATACACCTGCTGAAATGTTCAGCGAATGCGTTGCATCGACCGGTTGAATCCGCCACCGGTTGCGGTCCTTCAGCCAAGATACCGGAGCGTCGCAAACGGGCCCACAGCAGTCCTTCGAGCCTTGCGAAAGCGGTCCCTCGGAGCGACTTTGAATTCGCGTCCGCGCCAGACATTGGGCTTGCGGCGAAGCGGTCGTTCGAACGGTCAGAAATTGCCGGGAGGCAGACCGGCGCATCATCGGCTTGACCGGCGGCTAGGCGACTTGCTAGTACTAGCCTCTCTTTCTTTGCTCCACGTCTGCGAGCAGAACGGCGACCCGTTCTGCATCAGCAACGAGCCCGTGCTCCAACAAGACATCCTTGAGGGTGCGGAGGTATACCTTCTCGTCAACCAAGACCTCGTACCCTGGAGGAATGCCAAAGGCATAGCCGTAGAGCAGAAGTGAACCTACTGGAATTTGAATGCCATCAACGTGGATGTCGTACTCGTCCAAGTCTTCAGGGTAGTGGACGCCAAAGCCACCGTTGCTGTTGCCGTATCCATGTCGCCGCTCAGCAAAGTCTGCCAGTTCAGCAAGCCTGCGCCACTCCAAAATTACCTCTCTACACGCCGTGCTTGGCTTCGGGGCATCCATTCTTTTTCCTTTTTCGCCTGAACTGGAAGGACGCCCCATCAAGACGGATGGCTCCATCTGGCCGGCAAGCGTCATTTTGACTCAGCTGCATGAGTGCAAGAGTGCAAGAGTTTGCTCAGAACTCCTCGCTCTTCATCGCTGAAAAAGCCCTCAAGGTCCTCGAAATCGCCTTCGATGAAGTGCTTTTGCATGTTTCGAAGACTTGCTCTTAGCAGGAGTAGTAGACCTCTAGCGTCGTAGTCATAACCTGGCCCGCCGAAGCCGACCCAGTTCTCTACAAAGTTCAGCAACTCGTCGCTGGTTTCGAAGCGCATATTTCTTTCGAATGACTGGTTGAGGACCGAATTTCTTCAACGGAGCGACCAACCGGTTCTGGCCGCGTTGTGCCGCCGCCGCGAACGACTGGTTGTGGCCGACTGTAGCCGGTCGCGTTGCCGTCTCGAACTTCAACGGCGAAGCACCAACTCGTGCGACTCAGGACCGACTTTGACGTAGTCCACTGTTGCAGGTACTGGGCAATTTTCTGGCGTCATAGCGAAGGTCTGTTTGTGACCGTCAATCGTCGATCACGACGTTTCTTTCTGAGGCCATATCTTCCTCAAAGCAAGAGTAACTGGTACTGCTAAAACAGCGACCAAGATAAAGAGCAAAAGGATGATTTCATCTGTCCCGGTGCTCGCAGCGGTTGCGGCTCCGTCGACGGAGCGGTCGTCTCCGAGCAGGGCTACGCCAACGAGGAAGACGCCAATCAGTCCCGAGATAATTAGAGCGCCCATCTGCCAAGACTCAAGCCTGTCGCTGGATGCCAAAAAAATCGCGAAGGTCGAGAGAAATGGAAGTCCCCAGAGCAGGGTGCAAATCCGAAAAAACAGGGGGTCAGAAAAAATTCTCCTGCGTAAAGTCACTTGGTGCGGCGCTCCAAATTATGGCGATCGTCTAGAACCGCTCAGCCCCAAAGTGGTCGTTCGCTCACCAAGTGCCGCCTTGACGGAAAGCACGGGTTTCATCGAATTCGGAGGCTGGGGTCCAATGTCTGGTTCTGGCCGGTTGCGGAAGTCTACGATGGGCGCGTCGGTGTCTGCACCCGCCGCAAAGCGGCCCTTGGTCACCACACCAACCCGCCGCCCGCACCATCAAGCCTTCGCCACAACATCCGCCAGCACACGCCGCCCTCACCAAGCAGAGTGCCGGCCAGCGATTGCCGCAGTAAAAAAACCAACACCGCTATCGGCGTCCTGCCCACACCCCTGCGCGACACACCGGGCTATGCTCCCCGACCACATGCCGCGACAGAACGCCTCCCCCTCTTCTCTCCCGCACCAAGCCAAGTCAGCCCTGGCCGCCCTGTGCCTCGCCAGCGCCTGCGCGCCGGCACTCGCCGCCCCGGGCTGCCTCGACACCGCCCTCCAATCCCCCTCCCCCGCACGCGCCCTCGCCATGGCCACCTTCGCCACGCAGGAGCACGAAGCCTTCGGCGGGCAGACGATGGATGCCGAGGGCCGCATGACGACGGACGGCGACTCCGAAGCCGAGGACACGCGCCGCACGGTGCCGGGCCTTGCGCCCTGGGAGCGGGTGGTCGGCTACTGGCAGGCGGTCGATCCGCTGTTGCCTTCGCGAGTGCGCTACGGCGGGCTGCGGCCGGCCTACCGGCAGTTGCTGATGCAGTCGCTGAACGAGGCTTCGGCCGCGCGCCTCCAGGGCATGGGCGTGGGGCCCGACGAGGGGCTGGACTCGCCGGAGCTGCGCGCGGTCGATGTCGCATTGAAGCGGGTCGCGGTGATCGACACGCCGTGGTCGGCGGCCTTCATCAGCTGGCTCGCGCGGCAGGCGGGGCTGGCGGGAGACGAGTTCGTCTTCTCCGAAGCGCACGTGGACTACGCGGGTGCCGCGTGGCAGGCAGGCATCGAGGAGCAGGCCGGGCGCCCGACGCGCTACGCCCTGCGTGCCTGCGACCTGACGCGCACGCCGCCTCGCGTGGGCGATCTGGTCTGCCAGGCGCGCGGCGCGGGCGCGGACCTGGACACTTTCGACAAGATCGGCGAGGTGCTGGCAACGCGGCCCACCGGCGGCGATGCGCTGCCGATGCATTGCGATGTGGTGGTGGCCGTCGATGCGACGGGCTTCGACACGGTGGGCGGCAACGTGCTGCAGTCGGTCACGCGGCGCCGGCTGGACTTTGCGCCGGGCACGCGCCGGCTGGACCCGAGCTACCTGCCCGAAGGATGCACATCCGGCGCGGCGGGCTGCATCGACCGCCACATGAGCCGGCAGCCGTGGTCGCTGCTGCTGCAGTGGCGCTGATCGAGAAACAGAGAAAGCGCGCCGCTTACTTGTAGTACGCCTCGACCTTGCCCTTGAGCTTGAGCAGCAGGGGCTTGCCCTTGCGATCAAGCGTCTTGCCGGCGGGCACCTTGATCCAGCCTTCGCTGATGCAGTATTCCTCGACATCGAGGCGCTCCTTGCCGTTGAAGCGGATGCCGATGTCGCCTTCGAAGGCGGCCGCCAGGTGGTGGGGGCTGCGCGGGTCGGAAGACAGGTGGTCGGGAAGGGGCGGGAGGGAAGAAGAAGAAGGAGTGGGAGTGGCTTCGGTCATGGCGCGTGATGATAGGGGCTCCGGCCGGTCCCTCCCCTCGCGGCACTCTAACGACGCTTTTTCTTTCCGTGCCTCGGCGGCGGCTTGGGCCCGAAGCCGAGCGCGGCGCGTGCCAGTGCGTCGGCCTCGCCGTTGCGGTGGCGCGGAATCCATTGCACTCGCGCCTGCGCGAAGCTGCCGAGCAGCGCGCGGGCATCGTCGAACAGCGGGGCCATGCGCTCGATGGGTTTGGCGCCCGGCGCGGCGAGCTGCTCGACCAGCGTGCTGTTGTCGCTGTAGGCCAGCACGGCGGTGGCGCCCTTGTCGCGCAGTGCGTGGAGCGCGGCGGTCAGCGCCAGCAGCTCGGCCTCGTTGTTGCAGCCGATGGCGTGCGTGGCCTGCGACAGCGTGTGGCGGCTGCCGTCGGGCGCGGTGATGACTGCGCCGATGCCCATGCGGCCCGGGTTTGGCATGGCGCTGCCGTCGCAGTGAACCACCCACGGGAGCCCCGTGGCCACGGAACCGTCGCCGTTCATTCGCTCTTCTTGTTCAGCAGTTGTTGCGCTTGATGCCCGCCAGGTTCTGGCAGGGCCGCTGGCCGGGCGGCGGACCGGGGTCGACCGCATGCGGGGGCCGTAGCCTGCGGATCGGGCGTGCGCCGTCGTAGTAGGGGTCGTAGTACGGATCGGGGCTCAACACGACGACGCCCGGCGGCTCCGCAGCCGGCTGCGGCTGCGTCTCGGCCGGGAAGCGCGGGATGATGGCCGGCCCAGAGGGCGGGTTGCTCGCCACCCGGCTGGGCGGCGAGGATGGCGGCGGAGATGGCGGCGCAGAGCGCTGCGGCGTGGGCGAAGAGTCGCGGCGCGCCGGGTCGGGCGGTGGCGATTCGAGGATAGGCACCTGCCGGGCCTGCTTGCTGCCTGCCGGGCATTCGACGTTGGTGTAAGAGACGGCGCCGCTGGCATCGGTGCAGCGGATCACTTCCGCGCGGGCACCGCCGGGGGACGCCGCCGCGGCCACGGCAAAGATCGCCGGAATGAGGAGTGCCAATGCGCGCATCGCGCCACTGTAGCCGCAGCGGGGCCGCAGCGCACCTGCGGCATGATCGCGTCATGGACAACAGCCCCCCGCTCCCCCTCGTCATCGTCAAGGTCGGAGGCACCTTCGACGCGCTGCGCGCCCGACGTGGCGACTTCGAACACTGGGTTGCCGACGGACTCGGCACGCAGACGCTTCCCATCCTGGTGATCGACCCGCGCCGCGGCGACACCCTGCCCGACCCCGTCCAGGTGGCCGGCGTGGTCGTCACCGGCTCGCATGCGATGGTGTCGCACCGCGAACCGTGGAGCGAAACCACGGCCGCGTGGCTCGCCAAGGCCGTGGCGCTCGACACGCCGGTGCTCGGCATCTGCTACGGGCACCAGTTGCTGGCGCATGCGCTCGGCGGCGAGGCCGGCAACCATCCGGGCGGCGCGGAGGTCGGCACGGTGACGGTGTCGCTCACCGAGGCAGCCGCCACCGACCCGCTGCTGGGCGGCCTGCCCGCGCAATTTCCGGCCAACGCGGTGCACTGGCAGAGCGCGCTGCGCCTGCCCGAAGGCGCGGTGCCGCTGGCCGCCAGCGCGCATGAGCCGGTGCATGCTTTTCGCGCCGGCAAGCACGCTTGGGGCGTGCAGTTCCATCCGGAATTCGACGCCGAGGCGATGCGCGGCTACATCGACAACCTGCGCGGCGAGCTGACCGCCATGGGCGCCGACCCGCAAGCGCTGCGCAACGGCGTGAGCGAGACCGGCGCGGCCGCCAGCCTGCTCGGCCGCTTTGCGCGGATCGCAGAGGCGCGCCAGGGCGTTTGAGCCCGATCGGGGTCCATCGCGGCCCTCTGTAGCCGTCGGACCGCGACTACAAGGAGCACCCGGCGCTTGGGTTAAGGTGCGGTCCATTCGCCCATCGCTCCACACCTTTCCATGACCACTCCCTCGCCCGCGCCGGCCCGCAAGCATTTTTCGATGATCCGGGAATTTCACCTGGCCGACGTCTTCACGCTGGGCAATGCGGCATGCGGGGTGGGCGCGGTGTTCCTGGCGATGGCCTTCATGGCCAGCCAGTCGCTCCCGCAGTTCCTGTGGGCGGCGGCGCTGGCGCCCGCGGCCTTCATCTTCGACGTGTTCGACGGGCGCATCGCGCGCTGGCGGCAGACGCAGTCGGCCTTGGGCCGCGAACTCGACTCGCTGGCCGACATCATTTCCTTCGGCGTGGCGCCGGCCGCGCTGGGCTTTGCGGCGGGGCTGAACGGCGGCTGGGACTGCGTGCTGCTCATCTATTTCGTCGGCTGCGGCGTGAGCCGGCTCGCGCGCTACAACGTGACGGCCGAGGCGCTGTCCGCCGGCGCCGACAAGGTGAAGTATTTCGAGGGCACGCCCATTCCCACCAGCGTGGTGCTGGTGGCCGTGCTGGCCTGTGCCGCGTGGCAGGGCAGCATCGGTGCATCGGTGTGGGGCGGCGCCTGGACCATCGGCCCGTGGCAGCTGCATCCGCTGGTGCTGATGTTCGCGCTCTCGGGCACGCTGATGATCAGCAAGACCCTGCGCATTCCGAAGTTCTGAGTTCCGCCAGACCAAGGAGACACCGCGATGACCATGAAGCTTTACTTCGACCCGCAAAGCCGCTCGCAGGTCGCCAAATGGATGCTCGACGAGACCGGCGCGCCCTATGAGATCGTGACCACGCTCATCCGCGAGAAGGCGCACAAGAAGCCCGAGTACCTGAAGATCAACCCGGCGGGCAAGCTGCCCGCGCTGGTCGACGGCCGCGCGCGCGTGTTCGAGAACGCGGCCATCTGCATGTACCTGGCCGAGAAGTTTCCCGGCAAGCGGCTGGCACCGCCTGTCGGCTCGGTCGACCGGGGGCGCTACCTGTCGCTGATGGTCTATTCGACCTCGCAGCTCGAGCCAGCGATGGGCGACAGCCTTTTGAAGATCCGCAGCAACAACAGCGCCCGCGGCTGGACCGACTTCGAGGCCGCCAAGGATGCGGTCGAGCGCGAACTCGGCGACGGGCCCTACCTGTTCGGCTCGCAGTTCACGGCGGCCGACGTGATGATCGGCTCCATGTTCATCTGGCACCGCGCATTCGGCGGCCGCTCGAACCGCCCGAAGATCGACGCCTACATCAACCGGCTGCAGGCCCGCCCCAAGGGCATGAAATTCGGCTGAATACGGCGCGGCATGCCGCGCTGGTGACATCGCGCGGCAAAGGCTCGTCCTTTAATCGGCTTGCTTGTTCCATTCCAACAATAGAGACGCCCGCATGACATCGAAGAACGCCACGCCCTCCCGTTTTGCGCTCACCGCCCTTTCCATGGGCCTGGCCGCCCTGCTCGCCGCATGCGCGAGCACGCCGCCGCCCGGCGGGCGCAGCGTGACCATCGAGCGCACCACCTTCGGCATCGCGCACATCACCGCGCCCGACTACGAAGGGCTGGCGTACGGCAGCGCCTATGCGCATGCGCAGGACAACGTCTGCCAGACCGCCGAACACCTGCTCACGCTTCGCGGCGACCGCTCGCAGTTCCTGGGCCCGCAGAACACCGGCGACCTGGGCCTGGGCCGCGCGCCGAATGCGCAGATCGACCTGTTCATCCGCTATCACATGGACGACGCGGCCCTGGCGCGCGCGGGCGCCACCACCAGCCCCGACGTGCAGGCAGCGCTGCGCGGCTACGTGGCCGGCTACAACCGCTACCTGCAGGATGCCGGCCCGAATGGCCTGCCCGCCGAATGCCGCGGCAAGCCCTGGGTGCGGCCGATGACGGCTGCCGACCTGTCGCGCGCCACCGAGATGTCGATGATCCAGGGCGGCCTGGGCGCGCTGGCCGGCGCGGTGCTGGCCGCAGTGCCGCCCGCCCCCGGCGCCAGGACGAGCGCCGCGCCGGTCGCGCTGAAGGAAGCCGTCGCCGAAATCGGCCGCCACAGCTTCAACGCCAACCCCGAGGGCGGCGAACTCGGCTCCAACGGCTGGGCGTTCGGGCGCAACGCCACGCCGGACGGCCGTGGCCTGCTGCTGGGCAACCCGCACTTCCCCTGGACCGGCACCAACCGCTTCTGGGAAATGCACCTGACCATTCCCGGCAAGGTCGACGTGATGGGCGCCACCGGCGGCCTGAGCCCGGTGGTGGCCATCGGCTTCAACAAGGACGTGGCCTGGACGCACACCGTGTCGACGGGCAAGCGCTTCACGCTGTACGAGCTGAAGCTCGACCCCAACGACCCGACGGTGTACCTGGTCGACGGCCAGCCGAAGAAGATGATGGCGCGCACCGTGGTGCTGCCGGCCGCGGCAACGGGCGGTGGCGCCGCGCCGCTGCAGCACACCTTCTATTCGACCGACTGGGGCCCGGTGATCTCGCTGCCGCGCGCCGGCCTGGGCTGGACCGCGCAGAAGGCCTACGCCATCCGCGACGCCAACACGCTCAACGTGCGCTCGGCCGAGAGCTGGATGAAGATGGCCCAGGCCCGCAACGTGGCCGAGCTGCGCGCCGCCATGGGCAACCAGGGCATGCCGTGGATCAACACCATCGCCGCCGACCGTGACGGCAACGCCATGTACGCCGACCTGTCGGTGGTGCCCGACGTGTCGGCCGACATGCTCAAGGCCTGCGCGCCCTCGCCCGCCGCCGCCGCGCTGCTCAATGCGGCCGGGCTGCCGGTGCTCGACGGTTCGCGCAGCGCCTGCGCCTGGAACCGCGACAGCGCGGCCGCCGCGCCCGGCGTCATCGCGCCGGCCCGCATGCCGGTGGTCATCACGCCGGACTACGTGCAGAACAGCAACGACAGCTTCTGGCTCAGCAACCCCGAGACCGCGCCGATGGCGGGCGTCTCGCCGCTGGTAGGCCCCGTGGGCGTGCCGCAGCGGTTGCGCACGCGCAGCGCCATCATGGAAATCCGGGGCCGCCTGGCGGGCAGCGACGGCCTGCCCGGCAACCGCATGGGCGCGGCCGAGCTGCGCAGCGTGATCTTCCGCGACAAGAACCTCGCCGGCATGCTGGTGATGGACGACCTGCAGGCCGCCTGCCGGGCCAGTGCCGGCACGCTGAATGCCGACCAGGCCCTGGGCTGCCGCGTGCTGTCGGCCTGGGACCGCACCAGCAATGCCGATTCGAAGGGCGCGGCGCTGTTCCGCGAGTTCTGGCGCAAGACCAAGGACGTGCCGAAGGTCTGGCGCGTGCCCTTCGACCCCACCCAACCCGTGGCGACGCCGGCCGGGCTCGACATGGCCGCGTCCGCCACGCGCGACGCGGTGTTCAAGGCGCTGGGCGAGGCGGTCGGCATCCTGCGCACCGCCGGCTTCGCAGCCGACGTGCCGCTGGGCGTGCCGCAATCGCGCCTGGTGCGCGGCCAGAAGATCGCGCTGCATGGCGGCGACGAGTTCGAGGGCGTGCTCAACAAGCTGGAGTCGCAGGGCCAGTCGCTGATCGACCCGAAGGGCTACAACGTCAACTACGGCAGCAGCTACATGCAGGTCGTGACCTTCGACGCCAACGGCCCCGTCGCCCAGGGCCTGCTGACCTACGGCCAGAGCAGCGACCCGGCCTCGCCGCGTGCCTACGACCAGCTGCCGCTGTTCGCGGCCAAGCAGTGGCACCCGCTGCCGTTCCACCCCGCCGACGTGCGGGCACAGCGCGAGGGCACGCCGCTGCAGCTCGCGTACTGACATCATTTCGTCCATGCCGCAACAGAATTCCCCTTCCCACACCGCCGCGAGCGGGCTCGACGAGCTGATCCGCATCGCGGCGGCGCAGCCGCTCTCGCCGGCCTGCGACCATTTCTACTTCCTGCGCCACGGCCAGACCGGGCGCAATGCGCAGCGCATCTTCCAGGCGCCGGACGAGCCGCTGAGCGAACTCGGCCTGCAGCAGGCGGCACGCGCCGCCGGGCTGCTGGCGGGCGAGCCGATCCGCACCATCGTCTGCAGCGATGCGCGGCGCGCCTTCGACACCGCGAACACGGTGGCCGCCGCGCTGCGGCTGGCGCCCTCGGCGCAAGAGGCGCTGCGCGAGCGCAATTTCGGCGCGCTGATCGGCACCTCGTCGGCCAACATCGACTGGGCCTGCGAGCCCGAAGGCGGCGAGACCCTCACGCAGTTCGTCGTGCGCAAGCGCGCCGCGCTCGACGCAGCCCTGCGCCAGCCCGCCCCGGTGCTGGTGGTGGCGCACGGCGGCACGCTGTATGCCCTGGCCGCGCTGCTGGGCGTGCCGGTCGATTTCAAGCTCCTGGGCAATGCGCAGCCATTGCGTTTCGAACGCAGCGGCCCCACATGGGCCGTGACGCCGCTGCTGCGGCATGCAGACACAGACGGCGAGGCGGCCCTGGCCTAGCACCCCGCGAAGCGCCCCGAGCCATACCAGCCGTCCATACAACGAACCGCCACACACCATGGAATTCAAGGACTACTACAGCGCTCTGGGCATCGACCGCACCGCGTCCGACGACGAGGTGCGCAAGGCCTATCGCAAGCTCGCCCGCAAGTACCACCCCGACGTCAGCAAGGAGCCCGACGCCGAGAAGCGCATGCGCGACATCAACGAGGCCAAGGACGTACTGGGCGACAAGGAAAAACGCGCCGCCTACGACGCGCTGGCCGAGCGCGTCGCGCGCGGCGGCAGCCCCGACGGCCACTTCCAGCCGCCGCCGGGCTGGGACGAAGGCTTCGAGTTCCACCGCGGCCCCAACCAGGGCCCCGCGGACCACGCCGACTTCAGCGAGTTCTTCTCTTCGCTCTTCGGCGAGGCCGAGCGGCGCGGCGCCACGCGCAAGAACTACAAGGCGCGCGGCGAAGACCACCACGCGGCCATCGAGATCGCCCTCGAAGACGCGCTCAACGGCGCCGAGCGCGAGATCACGCTGCGCGCGCAGACGCTCGACGCGCAGGGCCATCCCCATTGGGAGAACCGCACGCTCAGCGTGAAGATCCCGCCGGGCGTGCACCCGGGCCAGTTCATCCGCCTCGCGGGGCAAGGCATGCCCGGCCACGGCGGCGAGCCGCCGGGCGACCTGTACCTCGAAGTGCGCATCGCGCCGCACAAGCTGTACCGCGTGGAAGAGCGCGACCTGTACATGACGCTGCCCGTCACGCCCGCCGAGGCGGCGCTGGGCGCGCAAGTACAGGTGCCGACGCCGACCGGCGGCCTGGTCGAGGTGACCGTGCCCCGCAACGCGCGCGGCGGCATGAAGCTGCGGCTCAAGGGCCGGGGCCTCGCGGGCAAGACGCCCGGCGACCTGTACCTGCTGATCGAAATCGCGCTGCCGCCCGCCGACAGCGACGATGCCCGCAAGGCCTACGAGCAGCTGGCGCAAGCCACGGCATCGTTCAACCCACGCCAGCATCTGGGAGTCTGAGCATGGTGAATTTCACACTCACGACCGCCACCGCCATCAGCGCCTCGCAGCCGCTCGCGGCCAGCGACCTGGCGCATGCCGTGGGCGCCGACACCGCATGGGTGGTGCAACTGGTCGAGGTCGGCATCCTTCGCATCGAAACGCCCGAGACACAGCCCGAGCGCTGGCAGTTCTCGAGCACCGACCTGCAATACGCACTCGAGGCGCGCCGGCTGGAACGCGACTTCGGCGTGGGGCTGGACGCGGCGGCGCTGATCCTCGACCTGCAGCACGAAGTGCGGCGGCTGAAGGCGATGCTGCACGCGCACAGGCTGAGGTAGCCAAGCCCTTTCGGCCTCAGGGGAAAGCGGCACGTCCGCTTGACCTTGACACGGTGCGAGCCGGAAGACTTCAGGCCTCTTCAACAGGAGGCCGCATGAACCCTAGCGCCGACGCACCGCACCAACACTCCCAAACAACAACCGCACCGGACGACGGCCGGCGATTCGCCATCGAGGAAGTCCTGGCCCGCGCGGGTATCTCGCAAAGGCTGGCCCTTGAATGCGAGTCGTGCGGCCTGATCGAGCACGCCAGCTCTTGCAAACGCGGCTACACGCACGAGCACGTCAGCGTTCTGCGCTTCCCCCGTCGGGCGTATGCGCTGGGCTTCGGCATGAACGACATCGCCAGACTGTTGGCGCTGCGGCAGGACGCGCATCACAAGAGCTGCGAGGTGAAGTACGTCGCCCTGTCGCGAAGCGAAGAACTCGAATCACGCATCGAGGAACTGCAGCCAACGAAGCAGGTACTGGAGCGCTTGGCCAGCTTTTGCCTGCGCGATCAACAGCCCGACTGCCCGATCCCGGACAAACTGCTGGAGCTGAAGGGGTTTGCCTCGCAGTGATCCGGCATATCCTCGTATTCTTTGGCGAAAATGGCTGCATCAGGGTGACTCCGTTATCCACAAATACCCAAACAGGGTGCATCGAGGATTTTGGGGCACGAAAATCCAAAAATTACCAAAAAAGCACCATTACAGCTTGGTCATGAATGATAACAAAAATATCAAAGAACAAGCCAGTTGAAGGAAAAATAGACAAACGCAATCATGAAAAACAAGTTTTTGCATATTTTCTTGAAACGAAGACTTAATTTTCAACCACCAAGAGAGGAGAGAGTAAATGCATGCGAGATTCAATCTAGACCCAGGCAGTGAAGATTGGCAAAACCATTACAATAGTGGGAGCGCGATCCACGCAGCAAACAAAGCGATTGTTGAAACAGACCTAGATAAATTCAAAGATATAAATGGCAACCTACAAGCCAAGGAAATAATAGAGAACTGGTTTCCAAAAATTGAAGCAGATGTCTTTCTCTCTCACTCCCATAAGGATGAGAAATTGATAGTCGGCCTCGCGGGATGGCTCAACGATAATTTCGGCATCAGGTCATTCATAGATTCTACAGTATGGGGTTATTCCGACCAGCTGCTAAAAGCAATCGACAATAGGTACTGCAAAAATGAATCAGGAGAGACATATAACTATGAAAAAAGAAATCGATCAACTAGCCATGTGCATATGATGCTATCCGCCGCACTTGCCGACATGATTGATCAGTGCGAATGCGTAATTTTCGTCAATACACAGAATTCCTTTAAACCCGCCGATTATTTTAGAGACGCAGGCGAAACAGAATCACCTTGGATTTATTCTGAAATTGCAATGACTCGCATACTCAGACAAAGAGCACCGGAAGATCATCGTCCGCAACCAGTTCTGGATTCTGTGAGTGCATCTATGGAGCACCTTAAAGAAGCAAGACAAAGGGAATTGCGAATCTCATACCCAACAGATTTGCTTCATTTAACCCCATTGAGCACCTCTGATTTAACAAAGTGGAAAATCATTGAGCAGCAGAAAATACGAAAGGCATATGCCCTTGACTCTCTATATCGCATGAAGATTAATTAATATGGCGAACGAAGAAAAAATTGCCCACCTTGGGTTTGTACAAGGCGTAATAAATAGAATGGGAAACAATTCATTCCTAATCAAAAGTTGGGCCATAACATTGGTCGCAGCAACATTTGCTCTATCCGCAGAAAAATCAAATGCAAATTTTGCATATATAGCATTCTTCCCACTGATCTTCTTTTGGTGGCTCGATGCCTTTTTCCTACACCAAGAGAAACTATATCGAAAACTATATGAAAAAATAGCAAACAACACCGAGCCAAGCCTTGAATTTTCAATGAATGCTTACAAATACGAGAAAGATGTTGATTGTTTTTACAAGGTTTTTTTCTCTAAAACTTTGAGAAACTTCTACGGGCCGACTATTATTTTGATAATTCTTTTTATGTGGAAAGTTATTGATTTAATAAATCTCTCATAAATATTCAAAAGCCAGCCAACAGGCTGGCTTTGTGTTTCGCCAGACTCGGCACCACCGGCTTCTAACAGCATCTCATTGACAATTATTAAAATTTAAATATAAGCACACCACCAAAGCAATGTTTATCTTGCCGAGCGAA
>PJUC01000571.1_pt1 | contig 13152 bp, 9 predicted proteins | sample 1512161 | NCBI WGS metagenome assembly PJUC01 (sample SAMN08177676, study PRJNA422409) | Soil metagenome, whole genome shotgun sequencing project. | isolation source: Soil enriched on filter paper | place: USA: Madison | collected 2015-01-15
ACGGCGAACAAGGCGAACCATGTCTACAGCCAGATTTTCCTGATCAGTATGGTCGTGAAGATGCCATATATGATCGTAATAAGCTTGTCGGCTTTTACCAAACAATTTACAAAGTGGACCGACTCCCATCCTTGTCACATGCTTTTCTTTGATTAGCTTTATTGTTTGGTACCACGCTTTTTTCGGATCGCAATTTTGTTCTCCTTTTCAGCATGGTCAATCATAAAGTTAAGACCGTAAATTAGCACATTGGCTTTTTCTAAAGCTTTCTCCAGATCCTTGATCCGTTTTTTTAGAGCGGTAACGTCTTTTGTTCCTGGCTTTTCCATAGGTACTAAAGTTACGGCTCCCTTTTCTAATTTGCGTTTATAATTGTTAATCCAATTGATTAAGATCGTCGTATTGGGGAGTCCGTACTTTTTTGCAGTTTGTTCTGCTGATAGATTTTTATAAAGCACCAGCTCTACTAATTTCTCTTTAAATTCTTCTTCGAATTCAAATCTTGATAAGGCTTGTTCATTCATGTTTCCTTTACGTTTTTAAACAAAACTGTAAAGCTATAGCCGTATAAGACCCCGTATAAGACCCGTAAAGAAAATTCGCCTTTTCTTCGGCGCTCGTTCGGTTCTTGTTCGGTACTTGTTCGGTACTCGTACGGTGCTTCTTCGGTTGTAACCGAAGAAATACCGTACGAGTACCGAAGTATATACGACAAATGATCGTGTGAAGACTGGAGGAGGTATCCAGGGTTTACTAAGGATATGCCCCCGTCAATTTCCCTTTTAGTATCGGAAATTTCATTTCAAGGATTTTCTAAAAAGCGCTTAATGAATAAGGTATGGTTGTTTCGCGAGAGAGTCTGGTGTAGTTTAAAATTGACTTCGAATGGAACAATACCGGAAAGTTTATCCTAATTCTGTAAAAAATGAATAACTTTATAATAGCGAACTTAAATTATACGATTATGGGATTTAAAGAAACATTTCAGATTAACGGTGAAAACCTTTTGCAGAAAATCAAAGAAATTATTGCTGAGGGCAACGTGAACAAAATTAGCATTTCGGACAAACATGGAAAGGAAATCATGAGCTTTCCAGTGACTGTTGGGGCCATAGGCTTGATCTTAGCGCCTGTTTTTGCAGCGATTGGAGCAGTGGCAGCATTACTTACAGAGTGTACCATTACTGTGGAACGCAATAGTCAAAAGGAAGACAATGACAACGAAGACAACAGTACGGATCCACCAACCACAATAACAGTAAACTAATCAACTCAGATTGCCTGCTATGAAAATCTTAAAAAATATACTTTGTATTCTATTTGCCTTGCTATTCATTAATGCGGGCCTGGATAAACTTTTTCATTATATGCCAGCTCCACCAATGGATATGGACATGAAAAAGGTATTTGAGGCTTTTAACGCTATAAAATGGCTAATGCCACTGATTGGAATTATCGAGCTCATTGGCGGTTTACTATTTATTTTTCCAAAGACAAGAACGTTGGGTGCATTGGTCATCTTCCCGATCCTCATTGGTATTTTTACTCATAACATGATTTTCTATAGTCAGCAGGGATTGATTATTTGGGCTGTACTTTTCATTATCTGGCTATGGGTAGTTTTTGAAAACTGGGGGAGATATAAAAAATTGCTTGAATAATTGCTTCAATGTTAGACAAACGAGCTCGTTCAGCATAGCCATATATTCCCATTAAATACCTATTTTTTGACAAATTGATAGGTATTTAATGTTTTTATTAACATAAAATTAAAAAACAAAAAACTTTATATGACTATACAGGTTTGGTCAATTATTTGATGTAACTTTTTCCCGTTTTAATTTTTATTAATAGATACTTAAATCAAATTACACGTTGAACAGATTTACCCGAGTTGCTTTCAAAACAATTTTGTGGATTATTGGAGTAATAATTGCGCTTGCTATTCTAATTGTATTTTTAATTCGAATACCATCGGTTCAGAATTATATTGCCGGAAAAGTAACTCAATATGTTGAAGGCAAGATTGGTACGCCCGTTAAAATCGGCTACATCAATATCGATTTTCCTAAGAAACTAGTTTTACAGGACATCTATTTAGCGGACCAAAGCAAGGACACATTGGTTGCTGGAAAATCGATAGCTGTGGATATCAATATGCTGAAACTGCTAAAAAATACGGTTGAAATCCAAAGTATAGAAGCAGAAGGTATCACCGCGAAAATTCGCCGTACATTACCTGACAGTTCGTTCAACTTTGATTATATTGTCAAAGCATTTGCATCGCAAAAAGAAAGCACTCCAACTGCCGACAGCAGTTCAGCACTCCTATTCAACCTCGATAAAGTAAAATTTGATAAATTTCATATTGTCTATGCCGATGATGTAATTGGGACCAGCGCTGACGTATATCTCAACAGCCTAAATACCAACATTAAGAAGTTTGATCTAACAAAAAATATGGCTTTCAATCTTCCAAAAGTGAAGATAGATGGTCTGAGTGCTACCATCAAACAATGGCGGCCGATGGTTGACGGCGCAGCGCCTTCTGTTGAGGACTTTGGCATTACGGATAAAACGGCTCAAACAACCACATTGCTTCCCGATGTTGGCATACAGATCGCGGACTTGACCAATATCTTAGTGCGTTATGAAGATCAGTCCAGCCTCTTGAACACCAAGTTTTATGTCGAAAATCTTCACGCAGACATTAACAAGATCGACCTCAACAAAGAAGTTGTGGATATTCAAACAATCAGCCTCGACGGTTCGGACAACAGTGTGCTCTTTGGAAAGGTCCTAAAAAAAGCAAACAGCATAGCTAAACCTACAGCAGATACGACCAAAGTAAACTGGATTGTATCGGCCAAAGATATTCAGATCAATAATACAAGTTTAGCTTACCGCGATGACAATCAGGCGCGGATGAAGGGTTTTGATTATTTTAACATTAAGATCCCGGGTATGAAAACCAGCTTAAGTGATCTTTACTACAGTGCCGATTCAATCAGTGGATCTTTGAAAGAACTGGTAGCCTCTGATCGTTCGGGTTTTGTGATCAAACAATTAAAGGGAGATTTTAAGTATACAAATACTGGTGCTGAAATCAAAAATCTGTATGCGGAAACTCCACGTACGCTCCTACGGGATTACGTAAAAGTCACCTATCCATCATTGGATATTGTTGCAAAAAAACCGGAACTCCTCTACGTCAATGCAAACATCAAAAAGAGTCATGTCGATATGCGCGACATTTACTATTTTGCCCCTTTTTTGGATACTATGCAGGTGATGAAACCCTTGATGGACAAAAAATTTACTATCAATGGACGTGTTGTGGGTAAGGTAAATGATCTGAATATTCCAGCAATTGATTTCCAAACCCTGTCCAATACACGTGTCATAGCGAGCCTACGGTTAAGGGGGCTCCCCGAAGTGGATAAAATGTCACTGGATCTTAATTTAAAGAAATTGACGACAGGCCGTTCGGATATCGAAAAACTAATTTCTAAAAATATACTTCCGAGCGGTATTGAGCTACCGAATACGATTGGCCTTACGGGGACTTTTAAAGGCGGTATGAATGCCTTTAACACCAATCTTTCGCTGGTAACAGAAAAGGGAACGGCCAAGTTTAATGGTAAAGTTGGTATGATCGGCCGCGATACAACCTATGATGCCTTTGTCAGTATTCGTGATTTCGACATTGGTAAGATCATGAAAATGGACAGTACCCTCGGCATTCTTTCTTTTGAAGGAAAGATTAAAGGCCATGGTACTGACCCCAAGAAGCTTGTAGCCAACTTCGATGGTAAAATAAACCGAATGGACGCCATGGGTTACCGGTATCAGAATATCGACATGAACCTGACCGCAGACAAAGGAGATATTAAAGCGGCTGTGGTTAGCCCTGATCCAAATATTCAATTGAAGTTAAATGCAACAGCGAATATGAAGTCTAAATATCCACAGGTGGATTTTGAACTTCAGGTAGATACCATTAATCTTAAAAATTTAAAGTTGATGGATGATGAGTTCAAATACCAGGGTAAACTCGTCGGAAAGTTTAGTTCAGCGGATGCAAATTTTTTAAACGGTGAAGCACATATTACCAATTCATCTATCTTTTACAGTGGTGCATATTATTCTTTAGACAGCATTTCGCTTATAGCAAAAGCCGATACCAGCCGTAATTTATTGCTTCTAAAATCAAACTTTTTAAATGCTCATCTAGTTGGTAAATATAAAATTCTGGAATTGCAGAATGCCATACAGGACATTCTGCAGGTATACTACCAACCAGGTAAAGCTGTTGAAGTACCAAAATATGACCCACAGAATATAGAGTTTTCGGCTCAGTTGACCAGAACGAAGTTTATAAAGGATTTTTTACCGGAACTAACAGCCATGTCGGACATCACCTTGGACGGTATGTTTAACAGTCAATCTAAAACGATTCTCGCCAAGTTGGATGCTCCCAAAATAATATATAATGGTACCGAAATCAATAACGTCACTTTTGACATCAATACGCTGGATAGTACACTGTATTACTCCGCATTGATCAATAAGATCAAGGTAAGTAATATTGAACTTGTCAATACGGTATTCAGTGGCAAAGTCATTCAAAACAACTTAGACTTTGGATTATGGATAAAAGACAAGAAAGAAAAAGAGCAGTATCATCTGGGTGCAAATATGCGTGTTGATAATGGGGCATTTGTTTTCAGTTTACTGCAGGATGGCCTTATGCTGAATTACGACAAATGGACAATAAATCCAAACAATGTGCTCAAATTTGGACGTACAGGGATTCAGGCCAATGAATTTATCTTAAGCAATAAGGGACAAGAGCTTAGTATATCTTCGCAGGATAGTGTACTCAATTCACCGATAAACATTGCGTTCAAGAATTTCCGGATTGAGACATTAAGTAAAATGCTCGAAAGCGAAACCGTAGATCTCGGGGGTGGAATTAATGGTCAGGCGACCATATCGCGCCTGGAGAGCAGCCCTGTATTTGTATCGGATCTTGTTATCAATAAATTTTATATTGGACAGGATACCGTTGGGAATGTCAATATTAAGGTTAATAATGAGAAAGAAAACACGTACAATGCCAATATTAGTATTAGCGAGAATGGCAACAATGTTGTCTTAAATGGTGATTTTGTGAATCCCCCCCAGGGAGAAGCAAGCTTAGATTTTACCTTAGATATTGCGCCGCTTTCGATGCAGACCGTGCAAGCATTTAGCCTCGGATATCTTAAAGATTCGAAAGGAAATCTTGAAGGCCAATTGAAAATAACAGGATCACCATCTAAACCGCTCATTAACGGCGATGTTAATTTTAAAGATGCACAATTTAATATTGCCATGCTGAATGCACTCTTTAAAGCAAAAAACGAAACAATTCATTTGGATGAAAGAGGCATTACTTTTCCCAAATTTGCATTAGAAGACAAAAAGGGAAATATTGCTAAGCTGACGGGATCCATAGCCACGACAACGTATACTGATTTTGATTTTAATCTCAATGTCAATACGGACAATTTTGAAGTGCTCAATTCAACACAAAGCGATAATGACATGTTCTATGGTAAAATGTATCTTACTTCGAATCTGCGCATTCGCGGAAATCTCGATAAACCTATCGTGGACGGTACAATCAAAGTGTTAGATGATACCGATTTTACCTTTGTCATGCCAAACGATGATCCAGGAATGGCCGATCGTAAAGGGGTTGTTGAATTTGTTGATAAGAGGGATACAACAAGAGCAAATGTTTTTGCCAAATTAGATTCCATGACTGTCACCCGTTTAACGGGGATCGATGTGGACCTCAACCTTCAAACAGATAAGGATGCTAAATTTAAGATTCTTCTGGATGCTGGTTCGCAGGATGCCCTGAACATCCAGGGTGAAGCCGAGCTGAACGCAGGTATCGATGCCAGTAGCAAAATAACTTTATCTGGGACGTTTACCGTTGACAAGGGAAGCTATTCATTTAGTTTTGGCCCTGTGAAGAAAGATTTTACGTTCCGAAAAGGAAGCACCATTACCTGGAATGGCGATCCATTGGATGCCCAGCTGAATATCACAGCAGCATATACGACGAAAGCACCGACTTTAGAGCTTGTTGCGACGCAACTCGGTTCAGAAAATGCCAATTTGTATAAGCAACGTATTCCGTTCAATGTCTTACTAAAGATTACAGACAAATTGTTCCAGCCGCAACTGAATTTTGATATTGACCTGGACGAAAACAACTCGGTTGTTTCGCAAGATGTAATCAGCAAGGTGAACAATGCATTGACTACGCTACGTGAAAATCCGTCTGAACTCAACAAGCAGGTCTTTTCACTTATTGTGTTGGGGCGCTTTATGTCGACCAATCCATTTGAGAGTCTTTCGGGTGGCGGTGGTACCGAAGCTATTGTGAGAAATAGTATCAGTTCCTTCCTGAGTGGTCAATTGAACCGCTTGGCTTCCGAACTTATTACAGGAGTAGAACTGGATTTTAATTTAACTTCAGAAGAGGATTATGCTACAGGAGCTGGACAAACCCGCACGGATCTGAATATAGGTGTATCGAAAATGCTCTTAAATGATCGTTTAAAAATTACTATTGGATCCAATTTTGAAGTGGAAGGAAACACGCGGCCTGGAGAGACTGCCAATAATATCGCCGGAGATATCCAATTGGATTATCAGCTTTCACAAGACGGCCGTTATTTTGCACGGGTATACCGAAAGAATCAATATCAGGTTACACTTCAGGGCCAATATGTAGAAACAGGTATTGGATTTATCATCAATATGGATTACAACAGATTTAAGGAAATCTGGATGAGTTCAAAAAAACTCAAAGAGTACTATGATACGAATAGCAAAAGTTTCAGAAAACGTTTCGATGTGGAGCGCATGGAAACCGACTCAATCTATCGTGATAGCGTGCGCACGGTCATCCGTGACAGTTTGATGCTACATAGTCCAGCATACAGAAAACGTATGGAGGAAAGAGAAGAAGAGAAACGTAAACAGCAACTGGACTCAAGCAAAAAATTACCAAAAAGCAATGGTCCAAAATCAAATTTAGATACCATCAGAACAACAGCAATAAAAAATGAAGATGAGGAAAGGAGTTATCATGCGGGTTAGATTAAAGTATAGTGTTGGAATAGTAACATTCGCTGCATTTATAGCCTCCTGCTCGTCAACCAAGAATCTGAAAGAAGGAGAAAGCTTATATGTGAAAGGGAATGTCATCGTCGAGTCGGACACCATTTCTAAGGAAAACAAAGAAAAGATATCAACCCGCCTCGAAGAGGCCCTAATGCCCAAACCGAATAAACGACTGGTGGGGATACCTTTCAAGCTATATTTTAATAATATGGCTGGAGATTCAGTCGGGAACAACATCATAAAAAAATTCTTCAAGAAGATTGGTGAAGAACCCGTGTTGTTGCGTGATGTCAATCGAGAGTATAATGAAAATCTATTGCGCAATCGTCTGGAAAATTTCGGTTTCTTCAATGCGGAGGTAAGATCCGATACGTTAGTAGAAAACAAAAAAGCAACGATTAATTATACCGCCAAGCCCAATCTCATTTATCGCATACAGTCCGTTAAATTTGATGTTGACAGCAACAGTCAGTTAGGGAAAGATATTCGTTCGAGTTCTGATCAAAGTCTTCTCCAGGTAGGAAAGAACTACAGTTTAGATGTTATCTTAAACGAACGTGACCGCATCGATAATGATCTTAAAAATAAAGGCTATTATTATTTCAGCCCGGATTACATCTTGGTTCAGGTAGACAGTTCGAACCGGAATAACAAGGTGGATATGTATGTTACGGTTAAAAAAGAGACACCGGCGCAGGCGAAAATCCCATCCAAGATCAATAAAATTTACATTTTTCCGAACTATACAGAAACAAGCTCTGGTTATCAGCGATCCACACGGAGTGCAGAACTGTACGATAGCAGCTATTATTTTATAGACCGTCAGCATCTTTACAGGAAGCCTGTTATTGCGAACCATATCTTCTTTCATCCGGGCGATATATACAACCGTAATGCCCACAATCAGACCATCAGTCATTTGGTAAACCTCAATAGCTGGAAATTTGTAAAGAACAATTTTGTCGACAGCAAAGAAGTACCCAACGCACTGGATGTCTACTATTACTTGACCCCATTACCCAAAAAGTCCCTTCGGGTGGAGCTTTTAGGAAAAATGGCTTCGGTATACAACGGTACTGAGGTGAATGTCAACTGGACTTTACGAAATGCATTTAAAGGTGCTGAGCAACTGAGCTTTAATGTATTCGGTGGTTATGAAACCCAGACGGGAGGATCGGCCGACCTTAATTCGAGTTATTACCGCTACGGTATAGAGGCGACCTTGACTTTTCCTCGCATATTGTCTCCCTTTGGAAGAGTTTCGCCCTCAAGGCGCTTTATTCCGAAGACTTATATCAAAGGCCGCTATGAGTTTTTAAATCGCCGCAAAGCTTATACGCTAAATTCGATTGCGTTGGATTACGGCTATATCTGGCAAGAGTCTGAAGAGAAACAGCATGATCTCGCTTTAATGGAGATTACTTATGTTCAGCCTAAAGGTATTTCGGAAAACTACCAAAAACAAATGGATACCATCCCTGCGTTGCGACATGCCATAGACCCTCAGTTTACCATTGGTCCAAACTACAACTTTACGTTTCAAAACACCATGAAGCAGCATTTGAAAAATACATTTTATTTCAAAGGCAACTTGGACCTGTCGGGAAACATACTTGGACTGATAAAAGGAGCAGATTTTAATAAAGGGAAAACGTTCAAATTGTTTGATGCTTATTTTTCACAATATATCAAGATCAGTGGCGATGGTCGACATTATTTAAAGTTATCGGAGAATTCACAACTTGCATCGCGGGTAAGTTTGGGTTTGAGTTATTCTTATGGCAACTCCCGCTCCCTTCCCTATTTAAAACAGTATTATGTGGGGGGGCCTAATAGTATCCGTGCTTTCGGTGCCCGCGCTATTGGTCCGGGAACAGTTGCTCCTGAAAAGCTAAGCAATGGACTTTTCTTTGCGGATCAAACCGGTGACATTAAATTGGAACTAAATACAGAATATAGAGCAAAATTAGCGGGGTTTGTGCATTGGGCAGCATTTATTGATGCGGGAAATGTCTGGTTGCAGCGAGAGGATGTGAACAAGCCGGGCGGCAAATTTAGTAAGGATTTTTTAAATGAATTAGCAGTTGGTGGTGGAGCGGGATTACGTTTCGACTTCACCTTCCTGATCGTCCGTACCGACATGTCCATACCATTCCGTATTCCCTATCTCCCAAAAGGTGAACGTTGGGTATTTAGCGATATTGACTTTGGAAGTTCTAAATGGCGTAAAGACAACTTGATGTTCAACTTAGCCATCGGTTATCCGTTCTAGGCGACCGATCTGGCTTACGCACTAGTAACAACAGGCTTGAATGACTTTCAAGCCTGTTGTTTTTTCGGGTCGTCTTACGTAGGTCATACACTTGGAACGATGTTATCGGGTATTCTTTGCTCAGGACGAATTCCTGGCATATTATTATGTCAAAAAACGAGTTATTCCCACGGCCGGCATTGGTTTACTGACAATAATTGATTAAATTCAAGCATTATTTTTTGATCCACATAAATGTTCAGGAAATATCCATGCAGCATTAAGAGACAAGCACTGATGAGGATAGGCTGGATATTCTATATGGCATAAAGCTGCCAAAGGCACCCTGGGCTTAGTCGGATAATTAGCGCATAAATAAACAAATAAAGTACATATGAAAGTAACTATTGTTGGTGCTGGAGCTGTAGGAGCTACTACAGCGGACAATTTAATCCGTCGGAATGTCGCAGAGGAGATTGTATTATTGGATATTAAAGAAGGTTTTGCAGAAGGCAAAGCACAAGATATGGCACAAACCGCAGCCTTATTGGGTTTTGAATCAAAAATCAAGGGGGTAACGAATGACTATCTTTCAACTGCAGGTTCTACTGTTGCTGTGATTACGTCGGGCATTCCACGTAAACCTGGAATGACACGTGAAGAATTAATCGGTACAAACGCGAATATTGTCAAGTCGGTTGTGGAGAACTTAGTGAAGCATTCTCCTGATATTATCATTGTCATCGTTTCCAATCCAATGGATACCATGACTTATTTGGCACTAAAGTCAAGTGGTTTACCAAAAAATAGGATCATCGGTATGGGTGGAACCTTGGATTCGGCCCGATTTAAATATCAATTAAGTGATAAACTGAATGCTTCGGCTGCGGATCTCAATGCGATAGTCATTGGTGGTCATGGCGATACGACGATGATTCCGCTTATTAAGCACTCCACGTGGAACAGTATTCCTGTGACGGATTTTCTTACAGTGGAAGAGCAGAATGAAATAATCCACAAAACCATGGTTGGAGGAGCTACATTAACCAGCCTAATCGGAACATCCGCATGGTATGCTCCTGGCGCGGCAACTGCTGCAGTAGTTGAAAGCATTGTCCGTGATCAAGGGAAATTATTTACTGCTTCCGTTTATTTGGAAGGTGAATTTGGCCAAGAAGATATTACGCTTGGCGTACCCGTTATCATCAATAAAAAAGGATGGGATCGGATCGTACCACTTCATCTGGATGAAGAGGACGAAGAAAAATTCCGCAAAAGTGCGGAAGCAGTCCGTAATATGAATAATGTATTAAAAGAAATAAAAGCCTTATAGGCGACAAAACAATAGGCTGTTGTACGCGAATAACAGCCTATTTCTTTCTGCCCCCTCTCCTTCAGGATCTATTTTATCTTTTCTGTATTGTCTTTGCTCCTTTTAGTAAACCTGCTTCCCCACCTGAAAACGTTGAAAAGCGGGAAAGTGCAGATACACCATGCAGCATCAAGCTCAATTTTAAGCTTCCAGCGGCGCAAAGTTTCTTTTTTAAAGGATTTTTTGGCTATGTTTGGTGGTATGACAACAGTACCATTTCAATTATTGGATTTACAAGGCCAAGGCACGCACATTTTAGTTGATGTAGAAATCTATAGCCGTTCATTCAAGATGGTGATTGATACAGGTGCTTCTAAAACTGTATTTGATAAAACACAATTGGGCCATCTTTTAGAGGATCAATTGGAGCTTGAACCATCTGAAACACTATCAACAGGACTTGGTACCAATTCAATGGAAAGCTTTAACCTGGCAATTCCGAGCCTGAAAATTGGCGAATGGGAGATCAACAAACTACATACTGCGGTATTGGACTTAAGTTCCATTAATTATGCCTACGAACAAATGCATCTAGATCCTGTGATTGGCGTATTGGGTGGAGATATTTTTGCAGACTATGGTGCTGTCATCGATTATGCCAAGCGCACGCTAAAATTGCGCACCCGAAAACTAAAACTTAAATAAACGTTTTTGGATGTGGAATCGGAGATAACCGTAATAAACGACTGCTATCATAATACCTAGCCCGCCCATCGCATATAATGTTATTCTCAGGCCACAATAGCTGGCCAGAGAACCGATCATCAATGTGCCGATCGGGAAAATCCCCTGAAAGGCCATCACGTAATAGGAGATCGCGCGGGCACGATAAATCGGTATGGCGTGGGTCTGAATATAGGTATTGATACTTGACGTTTGCATCATCATGGCAAAAGATACCAACATGACATAGACGAGTGCCATCTGAAGCAAGCTTGAATGCGCCAAAAATAATAATGCGATCCCCATCAGTGCCGCTGCGCCCATCACCTGATACCGCAAATTGGTTCCAGATTTTAAACGTGCCATATTAAATGCACCAATCATCGCTCCCAATCCAGCTGCACTTTCGAACCAGGAAAAGGTGCGTTCATCACCGTGAAACATTTCTTTGGCTATGGCCGGTAGCAACGACGTGTAGGGAATGACAATCAGGCTGGAAAAGGTCATGATGATAATCAGCGAAGAGATATGTGGTGACCGTTTGAGATAGCGAAAACCTTCGACCAAGCCTTCCCAATTGCTCCCCTTGCTAAGCTGAGCATGAGTTTCGTCGACCCGCATCATCAATAGCGTAATAATGACAGGAACAAAACTAATAAAGTTAAGTGCAAAGCAGGCGAGTTCGCCGTAAGTACTTAATAAAATCCCCCCTATTGCAGGGCCCACCATGCGTGCGCCATTGAAAATCGTTGAGTTCAGGGCGATGGCATTCGGCAGATCTTTACGATCTCCAATCAAATGCATCATCAGGGACTGTCGTCCCAAAACGTCAAAGGAGTTAATAATCCCTTGTATAAGTCCCAATGCGGAAAGCCATAGCACACTCTCCCACTTCAGATACACCACCAGAGTCAAAATACCCGCCTGGATCATGAGACCAATTTGGGTCATCAAAACCAATTTATACTTTTTGTGCTTATCAACAAAACTTCCAATAAATGGCGAAAGGATGAGCGAAGGCAATAAGGAGATGAACTGAACAAAACCGAGCCAGAATACAGAGCCCGTGATTTCATAGACCAACCAGCTGATAGCTATACGCTGCATCCATGTTCCCATCAGGGAAATTGCCTGTCCAATAACATGTAAACGAAAATTTCTATATTGGAGCGAACGGAAAACCTGCATACGTTAAAGATAATACTATAATAAAGTATAACAAAAAATTAGCCGAAGAGATTCTTTTTTTGCAAAGATTATGATGCAATAGGTGAAAATCGATGCTTCAATAGTGGAATATAATCGATAACTTTGTACTGTTATTTTCAACAATAGAATAATCAAATAATTATCATTCAACACAATACACAATGAAATTTTTTATTGACACAGCGAACCTAGAACAAATCAAAGAAGCTCAAGATTTAGGCGTATTAGACGGTGTAACGACCAATCCGAGTTTAATGGCTAAAGAAGGTATTAGCGGTGATGAAAACGTAATCAACCATTATAAAGCGATCTGTGCGATCGTTGATGGCGACGTAAGTGCAGAAGTTATTTCTACTACTTATGAGGAAATGATCAAAGAAGGAGAAGCGTTGGCAGCTCTTGATAATAAGATTGTTGTTAAAGTTCCTATGATCAAAGATGGCGTAAAAGCAATTAAATATTTCAGCAAAAA
>PJUC01000586.1_pt1 | contig 12510 bp, 10 predicted proteins | sample 1512161 | NCBI WGS metagenome assembly PJUC01 (sample SAMN08177676, study PRJNA422409) | Soil metagenome, whole genome shotgun sequencing project. | isolation source: Soil enriched on filter paper | place: USA: Madison | collected 2015-01-15
CCGACACGGAGCGCGTCATCACGCCGCTGCCGTTGAACCACATGAACGCGATGGCTTTTTCCACCATGGTGGTGCTGGTCGCCGGTGGTTGCCTGGTGCAGCTCGACCGCTTCCATCCGAAGACCTGGCTGGCCAGTGCGAAGGAAAGCGGCGCGACCATCGTGCATTACCTGGGCGTGATGCCGGCCATGCTGCTGTCCGCGCCCCAGTCGCCTGCCGACCGCGACCATGCGATCCGCTGGGGCTTCGGCGCCGGCGTGGACCGCAAGAACCACGCGCCCTTCGAGGAGCGTTTCGGCTTCCCGCTGGTCGAGGCCTGGGCCATGACCGAGACCGGCGCGGCCGCCTGCATCATGGCCAACCGGGAGCCGCGCCTCGTGGGCACGAGCTGCTTCGGGCGGCAGGAAGACTTCGTCGAGATTCGCCTCGTGGGCGAGGATGGCAATGAAGCCGGCGTCGATGCACCGGGCGAACTGCTGGTGCGTTCGGCCGGCACCGACCCGAAGCGGTATTTCTTCTCCGGCTACCTGAAGGACGAGGAGGCCACGCGCGAAGCCTGGGCCGACGGCTGGTTCCACACCGGCGACCTGGTGCGCCGCGACGCCGAAGGCAACTTCTTCTTCGTCGACCGCAAGAAGAACGTGATCCGCCGCAGCGGCGAGAACATCTCCGCCGTCGAGGTCGAGAGCGTGCTCAACCAGCATCCGGCAGTGAAGGCGTCGGCCGTGGCCGCCACGCCCGACGCGGTGCGCGGCGACGAAGTGCTGGCCTGCATCGTGGTGCGCGAAGACGTCGACGCCTCGCAGCGCGCGCAGATTGCGGCCAGCATCGTCGAGCATGCGCTGGCACAGCTCGCCTACTACAAGGCGCCCGGCTACGTTGCCTTCGTCGATGCGTTGCCGCTCACGCCGTCCCAGAAGATCCAGCGCGGCCAGCTGCGTGAGATGGCGCATTCTTTGCCGGGCCAGGGCCATTGCATCGACACGCGTGCGATGAAGAAAAGGCAGCCATGACCACGAAACGACGGCTCTCCTACGAAGGCGTCGCGGTCGCGGTGCCCATCACCGTGCCCTACGTGCGCTATTCCACGCGCACAGCGCACTGGTTCATCGGGCAGGCCATCGAGGCGCTGGTAACGGCCAGCGGCGTGCCAAAGGAGCAGATCGATGGCCTGTGCCTCAGCAGTTTCTCGCTCGCGCCCGACACGGCCGTGGGCGTCACCCAGCACCTGGGCATGTCGCCGCGCTGGCTCGACCATGTGCCCACGGGTGGTGCCTCTGGCGTGATGTGCCTGCGCCGCGCCGCGCGGGCGGTACAGGCGGGCGATGCCGACATCGTGGCCTGCGTGGGCGCCGACACCAACCATGTCGACTCCTTCCGCCAGACGCTCGGCAGCTTCAGCAACTTCGCGCGCGACGCGAGCTACCCGTATGGCTCGGGCGGCCCGAACTCGATCTTCGCGTTCATCACGGCCAACTACATGCGCACCTACGGCGCGAAGCGTGAAGACTTCGGCCGCATCTGCGTCGACCAGCGAACCAACGCACTGGGCAACCCGAACGCCATGTTCAAGAAGGGCCTGACGCTCGACGAGTACATGGCGGCCCGGCCCATCTCCGACCCGATCCACCTGTTCGACTGCGTGATGCCCTGCGCGGGCGCCGACGCCTTCCTCGTGATGAGCGAGGAGCGCGCGCGCGACCTGGGCCTGGCGCACGTCGTCATCCGCGGTGCCATCGAACGCCACAACGCGTATGCCGAAGACCCGGTGATGGTGCAGGGCGGCTGGCGCAAGGACCGCGACGACCTGTACGCGCAGGCCGGCATCCAGCCCGCCGGGCTCGACTTCGTGCAGACCTATGACGACTACCCCGTCATCGTGATGATGCAGTTCGAAGACCTGGGTTTCTGCGAGAAGGGCGAGGGCCCGGCTTTCGTGCAGGCCAACACCATGACCTTCGACGGCAGCTTTCCGAACAACACGAGCGGCGGGCAGCTTTCGGCAGGTCAGGCAGGCGCTGCGGGCGGCTTCCTCGGCATGGTCGAGGCGATCCGGCAACTTTCCGATCAAGCCGGGCAACGCACCGTGCCCGATGCACAACTGGGCCTCGTCGCCGGCTTCGGCATGGTGACCTACGACCGCTGCCTGTGCACAGGCGCGGTGATCCTGGGGAGACCCGCATGACCATGCCCCTGATGCGCCCTCCGCGCAAGAACCCGGTTCTGCGCACCCGGCAGATGAACCTGCCGCCCGGCGCGCGCGGCCGCGTGGCGCTGGGCCTGACGGCCGCCGCCGCAGAAGGCCGCTTCGAACTGCAGACCTGCGATGACTGCGGCACGGTGCAGTACCCGCCGCGCGAGGTCTGCCACAAGTGCCTCTCGGCCGCGCTGCGCTGGCGCGCGCAGAGCGGCGAGGGCGAACTGCTCGGCAGCACCACGCTGCATCACAGCAACGACCTGTTCTTCCGCGAGCGGCTGCCCTGGCGGCTGGGCCTGGTGCACCTGGATGCCGGTCCCACGCTCATGGTCCATCTGCATGGCGAAGTCGGCGACGCGCCGCAAAGGGTGCGCGTAGGCGCCCGGCTCGACCGCGCGGGCCAGGCCGTTCTCATTGGTTTTCCGAATGAAGGGAGTCCCCACATGGCCGACGACAAGATGCTGCGCGAAATGACCAGCGACCCCAAGTTCCGCAAGGTGCTGGTGACCGACGGCAAGACCGAGACCGGCCAGGCGATAGTGCGCGCGCTGGTGAAGGCCGGCGCAGACATCGTCTGGGTCGGCCATGCCGAGCCCTGGAAGAAGATGGGCGAGGGGCTGGACGACATCTCGGCGCTGCCGCAGGTCACGCTGGTGCCGCTCGATCTGACCAACGGCCGCCAGGTGACCGAGCTTGCGGGCTCCATCGGCGGCAAGGTCGACATCGTCATCAACAACGCCGAGGTGCACCGCACCTTCGGCATCGGCGCACGGCGCGGCACAGACGTGGCCAAGGCCGAGATGGACATCAACTACTTCGGCCTGCTGCGGCTGGCTCAGGAGTTCGGTCCGGCGCTGAAGGGCCGCTCGGCCGATGGCGTGACCGGCGCTACGGCATGGGTCAACCTCTTGTCGATCTACGCACTGAGCAACTTCCCGCCGCACGGCACCTTCAGCGCCTCGAAAGCGGCGGCGCATTCGCTGGCGCAGTGCCTGCGCGCGGAGATGCGGCCGGCCGGCATCCGCGTGATCAACGTGTTCCCCGGCCCCATCGACGACGAATGGAACCAGCACACGCCGCCGCCCAAGCTCGCACCCGCCGCGCTGGCCAACGCCATCTTGAAGGCGTTGCGCGACGGCGTGGAAGACGTGTACCCCGGCGACGTGGCGCAGGAGTGGCTGGAGCGCTGGCGCGACAACCCCAAGGTGCTCGAGCGCGAGCTGGCCGCAGGCGGCTGAGACAGGAGCCACACGAATGAGCACGACAACCGAACTGATGTCCACCGCCGAGATCCTCGGCGGCCTGGTGACTGCCATGGCCAGCGGCCGCATCCGCGTGATCGACCTCACGCAGACGCTGACGCCGGAGTTCCCGCAGATCGCGCTGCCGCCCGAGATGGGCCAGTGCTGGCCCTTCCGTATCGAGGAAGTGTCGAAGTACGACGAGCGCGGCCCGGGCTGGTACTGGAACAACTTTTCCTGCGGCGAGCACACCGGCACGCACTTCGACGCGCCGATCCACTGGATATCCGGGCGCGACCTGCCGAACAACTCGGTCGACACCATTCCGGTGCAGCACTTCGTGGCGCCGGCCTGTGTGATCGATTGTTCGCCGCAGGTGAAGGACGACCCCGACTACCTGCTGACGCTGGAAGACATCGAAGCCTACGAGGCGGCGCATGGCCGCATCCCCAAGGGCGCGTGGGTGCTGATGCGCACCGACTGGTCCAAGCGCACCGACCCCGAGGCGTACCAGAACTTCGACGAAACCGGCCAGCACACACCGGGCCCGAGCACCGCCGCCGTGCGCTTCCTGGTCGAGCAGCGCGACGTGCTGGGCTTCGGCTCGGAGGCCATCGGCACCGACGCGGGGCAGGGCTACCACCTTCGCCCGCCCTATCCGTGCCACTACTACATGCACGGCGCGGGCCGCTACGGCCTGCAGTGCCTGAGCAACCTCGACCTGCTGCCGCCGGCCGGCGCGGTGCTGATCTGCCCGCCGCTGAAGATCGAGAAGGGCAGCGGCAGCCCGCTTCGTGTGCTGGCGTTGGTGGGAGCTTCGGCATGACCAACGCCGCACCCAGGGTCGCGGCCGTCACCGGCGGCAGCGCCGGCATCGGCAAGGCGATCTGCGAAGACCTGCTCGCGCAGGGCTATGAGGTGGTGTCGCTCGCACGCCGCAAGGCCGAGATCGACCACCCGAAGCTGCACAGCATCGAGGTCGACCTGAGCGACCGCGCCGCCACGGGCGAGGCTGTGCGCGAACTGGTGGATCGCTTCGCACCGACCACCATCGTGCACAACGCGGGCGTCATCCGCGCCGCGCTGCTGCCCGACGTCAAGCTCGATGACCTCGATGCGCTGGTCGACCTGCACCTGGGCTGTGCCATTCAGCTCGTGCAAGGTGCGCTGCCCGCGATGCGCGCGCAACGCTTCGGCCGCGTGGTGCTGCTGTCGTCGCGCGCCGCGCTAGGCCTCGCCACGCGCACCAGCTACTCGGCCACCAAGGCCGGCATGCTGGGCATGGCGCGCACCTGGGCGCTCGAACTGGCTGCCGACGGCATCACGGTGAACGTGGTGGCCCCGGGGCCGATCCGCACTGACATGTTCTACGACGTGGTCGAGGCCGGCAGCGAGAAGGAACGCGCGCTCGCCGCCTCGGTGCCCGTCAAGCGCCTGGGCGAATCGGCCGACGTGGCACGCGCCGTGCGTTTCTTTGCGGATGCCGACAACAGCTTCGTCACCGGGCAGGTGCTGTACGTGTGCGGCGGCACCAGCGTCGGAAGCCTCGCCCTCTGAGTTTCCAGTTTTCCTCACGTCCAACCAAAACCACCTCTGGAGCATCGCCATGAAAGTCATGAACCGAATTCGCACACTCGCGGCCGTGGCCGTGGGTATCGGCGCGCTGGGCGCCGCGAGCGCCTGGGCCGCCGATCTCAAGGTCGGTTTCATCACTTCGCTGTCGGGGCCTGTGTCGTCGCTGGGCATTCCCTACGACAAGGGCATGAAGGCCGCAGTCGCCTACAAGTCGGAGGTGGGCGGCCGCAAGGTGCAGGTGATCCAGCTCGACGACGCGTCCGACCCGTCCACCGCTGCGCGCAATGCACGCAAGCTGATCGAGGAAGACAAGGTCGACGTCATCATCGGCACGGCCGGTGCGCCAGGCTCTCTGGCCATCGCCGGCGTGGCGCGCGAAACCAAGACGCCGCTCATCTCGATCGCCAATGCCGACCTGGCCGGAGAGGAGGGCGCATGGATGGTGACGCTGCCGCAGCCCGCGCCGCTGATGATGGGCGCGATGGTCGAGAAGATGAAGCAGGCCGGCGTGAAGACGGTGGCCTACATCGGCTACTCCGACGCCTGGGGCGACCTGGTGTACGACGCGCTCATGAAGTCGGCGCCTGCCGCCGGCATCAAGGTGGTGAGCAACGAACGCTATGCGCGCAGCGATTCGTCGGTGGCCGGGCAGGTGCTGAAGATCGTGGCGCTGCGGCCCGACGCGGTGATCACCGGCGCATCGGGCACGCCCGGCGCGCTGCCCTACCTGGCGCTGGCAGAGCGCGGCTACAAGGGAAAGATCTACGGCATGCACTCGCTGATCAACCCCGACTTCATCCGCGTCGGCGGCCCGTCGGTCGAAGGCCTGCTGGCGCCCACCGGCCCGGTGGTGGTGGCCGAGCAGCTGCCCGACGCCAACCCGATGAAGAAGATCGCGATGGACTTCCGCACCGCCTACCAGAAGGCCAACGGCGCGCCGCCCACCGACACCTTCTCGGCCTACAGCTTCGATGCATGGCTGATCTACCTCGATGCCGCGCAGCGTGCGCTGGCCAGCAAGGCCGAGCCCGGCACGCCGCAGTTCCGCCTTGCATTGCGTGACGCCATCGTCAGCACCAAGGAGCTGGTGGGCACGCACTCGGTCTACAACTTCAAGCCCACCGATCGCTACGGCTCGGACGACCGCTCGCGCGTCGTCGTGAAGCTCGAAAAAGGCCAATGGAAGCTGGTGCCCTGACATGAAACTGAAGCTCACACACATCCTCGGCGCCACGGCGCTCGCGCTGGCCGCCGCGCAAACCATGGCGGCGGACCTGAAGATCGGCTTCATCAGCTCGCTCTCCGGGCCTGTCGCGGCGCTCGGCATTCCATACGAGAAGGGCATTCGCGCAGCGATTGCCGAGCACCCCGAGATCGCAGGCCGCAAGGTGCAGCTGATCGTGCTCGACGACGCCTCCGACCCCACCACCGCCGGGCGCAATGCGCGCAAGCTGGTGACGGAGGACAAGGTCGACGTGCTCATCGGCACATCCGGCGTGCCCGGCGCGATGGCCATCGCCGCGGTGGCCAGGGAACTGAACACGCCGCTCATCTCGCCCACGCCGGTCACCATTGCCGGCCCCGAGGGCGCGTGGACCGTGACGGTGTCGCAGCCTTTTCCGCTCATGGTCGCGGGCGTGGTCGACCGCATGAAGAAGTCGGGCGTGAAGACGGTGGCCTTCATCGGCTTCTCGGACGCGCTGGGTGACCTGGCCTACGACTCGCTGGTGAAGAGCGCGGACGCGGCCGGCATCAAGGTGGTGGCCAACGAACGCTATGCGCGCAGCGACTCGTCGGTGGCAGGGCAGGTGCTGAAGATCGTCGCGGCCCGGCCTGATGCGGTGTTCGCGGGCAACTCCGGCACGCCAGGCGCGCTGCCGTACATCGCGCTGGCCGATCGCGGCTACAAGGGCAAGATCTACGGCACGCACGGCCTCATCAACGCGGACTTCGTGCGCGTGGGCGGCGCTTCCATCGAGGGGCTGCAGGTGCCCAGCGGCCCGGTGCTGGTGGCCGACCAGCTGCCCGACAGCAACCCGATCAAGAAGGTGTCGATGGGCTTTCGCAGCGCCTACCAGAAGGTCAATGGCGCGGTGCCGACGGATGCGTTCTCGTCGTACACCTACGACGCCTACCTGCTGCTGGCCGACGCCGCCTCGCGCACCAAGGGCGAACCGGGCACGCCGGCCTACCGCACGGCGCTGCGCGATGCCATCGTGAGCACCAAGGAGCTGGTGGGCACGCACGGCGTCTATACCTTCAAGCCCGACGACCGCTATGGCTCCGACCAGCGCGGCGTGGTCATCGTGCAGATGACCAAAGGGCAGTGGAAGCTGGTTCCGTAGCCCCCCACGCCACCGAGCACATCGCCATGACCACCTACCGCAACCGCCCCGATCTTGTCGCGGCGCTGGTCCGGGACGACCGGGTGCACCGCGACCTGTACCTCAGCGAGGAGCTTTTCTCGCTGGAACAGGAGCACCTGTTCGCCAACACCTGGGTCTTTCTCGGCCATGCGAGCCAGGTGCCCGAGTCCGGCGACTTCGTGTCGCAGGACATCGCCGGCCGGCCGCTGCTCATGGTGCGGCAGCCCGATGGCGGCGTGCACGTGCTCTACAACCGCTGCGCCCACAAGGGCACGCAGCTGGTGACGGACGAGTGCGGCAACACCGGCCGGTTCTTTCGCTGCCCCTACCACGCTTGGACCTACAAGCTCGACGGCGCGCCGCTCGGGCTGCCGCTGAAGAACGGCTACGAGGGCACGCAGCTCAAGGCCTGCGAGTCGGGGCAGGGGCTGTCGGTGGTGAAGAACGTGAAGGTGTACCGCGACTTCGTGTTCGTGCGGTTGTCCGAGACCGGGCCTTCGTTCGAGGACTACTTCGGCGAGGTGCTGGGCGCCATCGACAACATGGTGGACCGCTCGCCCGAAGGCAAGCTGACGGTGGGCGGCGGCGTGCTGCGCAACATCGTCCACTGCAACTGGAAGATGTACCTGGAGAACATCAACGACACGGTGCACCCGATGTCGACGCACGAGTCGGCCACCAAGGCGGCCGAGGCGCTGTGGGAAGGCCATGCGCCCACCGATCCCAAGCCGATGGCGATGGAACAGATACTGCCCTTCGGCTCGGGCTACGAGTTCTTCGACAAGATGGGCGGACGCGTGTTCGCCAACGGCCACAGCGTGCTGGGGGTGAATTTCAGCATCCACTCCAACTACGCGCAGCTGCCAGAGTACGAAGCCGCGATGCGCGCCGCGCACGGCGAGGAGCGTGCCGCAGAGATACTGCAGCGCTCGCCGCAGAACTCGGTCTTCTATCCGAGCCTGTCGGTCAAGGGCTCGCCGCAGGCCATTCGCGTGATTCGCCCGCTGGCCGCCAACCGCACGCTGATAGAGGCCTGGAGCTTCCGCGCGGCAGGTGCGCCGGCACTGCTGTTCGAGCGCGCCATGAGCTACAACCGGCTCGTGTTCTCGCCGATGTCGGTGGTCGCGCATGACGACGTGCATCTGTTCGAGAGCATCCAGCAAGGCCTGCGCGCCGGCGGCAACGAATGGGTGAGCCTGCATCGCAACCACGATCCGGCCGAGACGCAACAGGCCACGGTCACCACCAACGGCACCAACGAACTGCTGATGCGCAACCAGTTCCGTGCATGGGCGAAGTCCATGGCGGCGGGCATGGAGGCCGTGCAATGACGGACCCGCGCGATTTCGTCGCCCATGAAGCGGCCCTGCTCGATGAGCGCCGGCTCGACGAGTGGCTGGCCCTTTTCGCGGAAGACGGCCACTACTGGGTGCCGCTGCTGGGCGCGGCGCAGGCCGACCCGTTCTCGCACAACTCGCTGGCCTACGAAGACCGGCTGCTGCTGCAGCTGCGCGTGGACCGCCTGAAGAACCCGCGCGCCCATTCGCAGCACCCGGCCAGCCACAGCCAGCATGTGCTGCAGCCCTCGCGCATCGAGCGCGAGGAGGGCGGCCAGGCATGGCTGCGCACGCCGTTCCTCTACGTCGAGGCGCGCGGCGAAGACCAGATCCTGCTGAGCGGCACCGCCCGCCATCACCTTGTCCGCACACCCGCCGGCTGGGCTATCCGCCAGAAGCGCGTCGACCTGCTCAACGCGGCGCGCGCGCTGCCGGCCATCCAGTTGTTCATCTGAGTTACCTGTTCCCTCCAACACCATCCTTACCGGAGCTACGACATGAAGAGCCTGATGCAGACCTTGACGCGCGGCACACTCGCCGCGGTGCTGACCGCCTGTGGCGTTGCGAGCGCGCTGGCGGCCGACCTCAAGGTCGGCCTGAGCGTGTCGCTGTCGGGGCCGAACTCCTCGCTGGGCGTGCCTTACGCCAAGGGCATGCAGGCCGCGCTGGCCTACAAGGGCGAGGTGAACGGCCGCAAGGTGCAGCTCATCGTGCTGGACGACGGCTCCGACCCCACCACCGCCGGGCGCAATGCGCGCAAGCTGATCGAGGACGAGAAGGTCGACGTGCTCATGGGCACATCGGGCGTGCCCGCGGCAATAGCGATGGCGCAGGTGGGCAAGGAAGCGAAGACGCCGATGATCGGCCTCACGCCGATCCTGCTCGACCCCAACGACAACCCCTGGGTCATGACCGTGGCGCAGCCCACGCAGCTGATGATCGACGCGGTGGTCGAGCGCATGAAGCGCAACAACGTGAAGACCGTGGGCTACATCGGCTTCTCCGACGCCTGGGGCGACCTGGTCTATGACGCGCTCATGAAGGCCGCGCCCGGTGCCGGCATCAAGGTGGTGAGCAACGAGCGTTATGCGCGCGGCGACGCATCGGTGACCGGCCAGGTGCTGAAGATCGTGGCGCTGCGGCCCGACGCGGTGATGACCGGCGGTGCCGGCACGCCCGGCGCGCTGCCGTTCCTGGCCCTGCAGGAGCGCGGCTTCAAGGGCGGCGTGTACGGCCAGCACGGGCTGATCAACCCCGACTTCGTGCGCGTGGTCGGCGCGGCCGGCCAGAACGCGCTGATGCCCACCGGCCCGGTGATCGTGGCCGAGCAACTGCCCGACAGCTATCCGACCAAGAAGATCGCGACCGATTTCCGCGCCGTCTTCCAGAAGGTCAACAACGCGCCGACCAGCGATGCCTTCTCCGCCTATTCGTTCGACGGCTGGCTGGTGTTCGCCGACGCGGCCTCGCGCGCCATGAAGAAGGCCGAGCCGGGCACGCCCGAGTTCCGCGTGGCGCTGCGCGATGCCATCTTCAGCACGAAGGAAGTGGTGGGCACGCACGGCGTGTACACCTTCAAGCCCGGCAGTCTCTACGGCGTGGACGAACGCGCCCGCGTGATCGTCAAGCTCGACAACGGCCAATGGAAGCTCGCACCTTGAACCTCATGCATTCGACTTTCCGGAGGGCTGCGCGATGACGTGGGACGTAGCGCTCATCCTTCTCACCGACGGCCTGGCCAACGGCGCCGTCTACCTGCTGGCCGGGCTCGGGCTGGTGCTGATCTTCTCGGTCACGCGGGTGGTGTTCGTGCCGTTCGGCGACATCGCGGCCTTTGCGGCGCTGTCGCTCGCGGCCTTTGAAACCGACCGCGTGCCGCCGACGATCGGCATGGTCGCCGTGCTGGCCGCGCTGGCGCTGGCCACCGAGATCGGCAGCCTGCTGCGGCGCGGCGAGGCCGCGCGCATTCCCAAGGCGGTGCTGATGTGGGGCGTGCTGCCGGCCATTCCATGCGTGCTCGCATGGCTGGCAGCGCGGCCCGGCGTGCCGGTGGCGGTGCACATCGCGGTGGCGGTGCTGCTGGTGGTGCCCATTGCGCCGCTGCTCGCGCGGGTGGTGTTCCAGCCGATCGCGGATGCATCGGTGCTGGTTTTGCTGATCGTCTCGCTGGCGCTGCACTTCCTGCTGTCGGGCCTGGGCCTGCTGTTCTTCGGGCCCGAGGGCTCGCGCACCACGCCGCTGACCAGCGCCGTCTTCACGCTGGGCGACGGCTTCACCGTCAGCGGACAGGTGGTGCTGATGGTGGGGGCGGCCATCGTGCTGAGCGGGCTGTTCTTCCTGGTGTTCGAGCGCACGGTGGCCGGCAAGGCGCTGCGCGCCACGGCCGTGAACCGGGTGGGTGCCCGGCTGGTCGGCATACGGCCGGTGCGCACGGCGCTGCTGGCGTATGGCTGCGCTTCGCTGCTGGCGGGGCTGATCGGCGTGCTCATCGCGCCGGTGACGACGATGTATTACGACTCGGGTTTCATCATCGGCCTGAAGGCCTTCGTGGCCGCGATCATCGGCGGGCTCGTGAGCTACCCGATGACGGCCGTGGGGGCGCTCGCGGTCGGCGTGGTGGAGAGCTTTGCCTCGTTCTGGAGCGGTGCGCTGAAAGACGTGATCGTGTTCAGCCTGCTGATTCCCGTGCTCATGCTGCGCTCCTTCATGGCGGCGCACGCCGAAGAGGAAGAAGACGAGGTGGACCAATGAACGGCAATCGCAAACGCATGGCTTGGATCGCCGGGCTGGTCGTGGTGCTTGCGCTGGTGCCGGCCGTGGCGGGCAGCTTCACCGTCTCGCTGCTGAACGACATCGGCATCGGCGCGCTGGTGGCGCTGGGTCTGGTGCTGCTGACCGGCGTGGGCGGCGCGACCTCTTTCGGGCAGGCGGCCTTCGTGGGCATCGCGGCCTACGCGACCGCGTGGCTCACGACGACGCAGGGCATGTCGCCCTGGATCGGGCTGCTGTTCGCATTGCTGCTCACGGGGCTGTCGGCGCTGGCCATCGGCATGCTGACGCTGCGCCTGGGCGGGCACTTCCTGCCGCTGAGCACCATCGCCTGGGGGCTGTCGATCGCGATGCTGTTCGGCAATGTCGACGCGCTCGGGCGGCACACGGGGCTGTCGAACATTCCGGCGCTTCAGATCGCGGGCTGGTCGCTGGCCGATCCGCGCGCCATGTACTACCTGATCTGGGTGGTGGTCGGGCTGGCCTGCCTCTTCAGCTACAACCTGCTGCAGTCGCGGCCGGGGCGGGCGATTCGCGGGCTGCGCGGCGGCGCGACGCTGCTGGCGAGCGTGGGGGCGGACGCGTACCGCGTGCGGCTCTCGCTGTTCGTGACGGCCGCGCTGTTCGCGGGGCTGGCGGGCTGGCTCTATGCCCACATGAACCGCTTCGTGAGCCCGTCGCCCTTCGACGTGCGCGCAAGCATCGAGTACCTGCTGATGGCGGTGGCCGGCGGCCTGGGCCAGCTTGCCGGCGCGCTGGTGGGCGCCGCGCTGGTGCTGGTGCTGAAGAACGGCCTGCAGGACGTGCTGCCCATGCTCACGCAGCGCGCAGGGCAGCTGGAGGCGGTGGCCTTCGCGGCGCTGTTCATCCTGCTGCTGCACTTTGCGCGCGGCGGCGTGATGGGGCTGCTGCGCCGCTGGACGCGCCGGCGCGGCGGCGCGCAGGGGCCGTCGCGCCACGATGCGCCGCCCGTGGAGCCGTTGCCGCACCGCACGCTGCCAGAGCGCGGCTCGCAGGTGCTGTCG
>PJUC01000589.1_pt1 | contig 12477 bp, 12 predicted proteins | sample 1512161 | NCBI WGS metagenome assembly PJUC01 (sample SAMN08177676, study PRJNA422409) | Soil metagenome, whole genome shotgun sequencing project. | isolation source: Soil enriched on filter paper | place: USA: Madison | collected 2015-01-15
CGGCGGTCACCGCCTCCACCACCTCGGTCAGGAAGCGCAGGCGGTTGTCCACCGACCCGCCATAGCGGTCGGTCCGCCGGTTGCTGCCGTCGCGCAGGAACTGTTCGATCAGATAGCCGTTGGCGGCATGCAGCTCGACCCCGTCGAATCCGGCGGCAACCGCATTCGCGGCGGCGTCGGCGAACTGGCCGACGGTGGCTGCGATCTCCGCCCCGTCCATCTCCCGCGGCTCGACGCAGGGCACCATGCCGCCGGTCCCGTCCGGCCCCACCGCCCAGATCGCGGTGTCCGCCGGCAGGATGGCCGAGGGAGCCGGCGGCTTGGCCCCGCCATGGAACATCGGATGCGACACCCGCCCGGTGTGCCACAGCTGCGCGACGATGCGCCCGCCGCGCCGGTGCACGGCATCGGTCACCGCTGTCCAGGCGGCGATCTGCGCCGGCGTGTAGAGCCCCGGCGTCCGCGAGTAGCCCTTGGCGCCGGAGCCGATCTGGGTCGCCTCCGTCACGATCAGCCCGGCGCCGGCGCGCTGCGCATAATAGGCCGGGGCGAGATCAGACGGCACCTCGTCCTCGCCGGCGCGGGCACGGGTCATCGGCGCCATGACGATGCGATTGGGCAGCTCCAGCCCGCCCAGCCGGTAGGGGGAAAACAGGGATCCGCTCACAGCAAGCCTCCGCCATCGACGTCGATCACCGATCCGGTGACGAAACCCGTGGTCATTGCGAACAGGAAGGCCGCAGCCACCTCCTCCGCGCGGCCGACACGGCCGACCGGCAGCCCGCCCCCGACCTTCGCAAAGAAGGCGTCGCGCCCGTCCGCCGGGATGGCCCGCCAGTTCTCCGTCGCCGTCACGCCCGGCGACACCACATTGACCCGCAGCGGCGCCAGCTCCTTCGCCAGCGACTTGCCCAACGCCTCGACGGCGGCGTTCATCACCGTCTTGGCCAGAGACCCGACACTCGCCTTGCGCGACAGCAGGCCGGAGGTCAGCGTCACCGACCCGTCCGGCGCCAGATGCGGCAGCGCCGCCTGGACCGCGTCGGCCGCACCCCACAGCTTCACCTCGAAAGCCCGCCGGGCGGCGGCGAGATCGAGCTGCGCGAAGGCGGGGGACCCGATCTGCGGCCCGGCGGTCACCACCAGATGGTCGAGGCTGCCGACGCTGCGGAACAGGGCGTCCAGGCTGCCGCGGTCGCCCAGATCGGCGGCCAGCCCCTCGACCCCCAAGGCCTCGGCGGCGATGCGGGTCCTCACCGCGTCATGGCCGGCGATGACCACCCGCGCCCCCTGCCCGCGCGCCGCGGCGGCCACCGCCCGGCCGATGCCGGAGCCGCCGCCGATGACGACCACGCTGCGATCCGCCAGCGATGCGGCACCCGCCGCTTTTTCGTTCCTGTCCATGAAAATCTCCGGAGGCCGGACGGCGTTTGCCGTCCCTCTTGCCTTGGACCTCATTGTGTCCCTCGGCGCCTTGGCGGATAATCCCGGGAGTTTTTGAGATATTGCCAAACGAGATTTGACAATGATCGCGCTCGACGACCTTCGCCTGCTGCTTGCCGTCGCGGAGCATGGCAACCTGTCGGCGGCGGCGCGGCAGCTCGGCCTGCTGCCGGCGACGGCGAGCGCCGCGTTGAAACGGATTGAGCAGGCGCTGGGCGCCCGCCTGTTCGAGCGCTCGACGCGCAGCGTCCGCCCGACCGATGCCGGCGCCGCCTATCTCGCCAGTTGCCGGCAGGCTCTGGAACAGCTGGATGCGGCGGCCGAACGGCTGGCCGGCGACCGCAGCCGCTTCGCCGGGCCGGTGCGGCTGGCGGCGCCGTCGGACTTCGGCCGGACGGTCCTGCGCCCGTGGCTCGACGAGTTCCACGACCGGCATCCGGCCATCCGCATCACCCTGCTGCTGGGCGATCATCTGGCCGACCTGCTGCGCGACGATCTCGACTGCGCGCTGCGCTATGGCGCCCTGCCGGATTCCGCCTTCGTCCGGCGGCAAATGGCACCGTCACGCCGGGTGCCGGTGGCCTCGCCCGCCTATCTCGAAGCACACGGCACCCCCACCATGCCGGAGGATCTGCGCGGCCATCGCTGCCTCGTCCTGCTGCGCGGCCGGGAGCCGCTGAACCGCTGGCGCTTCGCCGGACCGGCGGGCGAGCGCAGCATCGTCGTGGAGGCCGACCGCGCCACCGACGACGGCGCGGTGCTGCGCGACTGGGCGCTGGCCGGCTGCGGCATCGCCCACAAATCCTGGCTTGATGTCGCCGCCGACGTCACCGCCGGACGCCTGCGTCCGCTGCTGACGGATTGGAGCGACGAGGATTCGCCGCTCCAGCTGCTGTTCGCCTCCGGCCGCCGCCGCCCCTTGCGGGTCGACGCGCTGGCCGACCATCTCGCCGGCCGGATCGCCGCCTATGCCGCCGCCCATCCTTTCCCGGCCCGTCAGCAAGGATCGGCCGTCGGTGATCTTGCAACCGACACCATCGCCGGTGCATGATCGGCGGCGAAGGTCGCAAGGTCGGCCATGAGGGTCGGATGTTCAGCGTCAGCCAGGATGAAGCCGCCGCAATCCAGAAGGCGTTTCACGAAAGCGGCGAGTGGGCGGCGGTCGCCGAGTTGCGGCGGCATTTTCACATTCAGGACAATGTGAACGCCCTGAACGCCGTGCGGTCCATCGTGCGATGGGCCCAGCCGCCGCAACCGACGCCGGCATCTCCCGCCTGACCCTACTCGCTTGAAGGGCCTCAGGCGATCAGGCCGGCAACCGCCCGCGCCACCTCGGCATGGATGGAGTCCTGCTGCTTGAAGCCCTCCGCCGTCTGGGTCAGGTAGCAGGCGACCAGCAGCGGCGCACGGCCCTCCGGCCAGACGATGGCGATGTCGTTGGCGGTGCCGTTGGTGCCGGTCCCCGTCTTGTCCCCCACCCGCCAGCCGGCCGGCAGCCCGGCGCGCAGGCGCTTGTCGCCGGTCTTGTTGGCGACCATCCAGTCGATCAGTTGCCGGCGGGAGTCCGGCCGCAGCACGTCGCCGACCAGGATCCGCTCCATGCTGCGCACCATGGCGGCCGGCGTGGTGGTGTCGCGCGGATCGCCGGGAATGGCGGTGTTCAGCGTCGGTTCGTTGCGGTCCAGCCGGGTGGTCTTGTCGCCGATGCCCCGCATGAAGGCGGTCAGGCCGGCCGGATTGCCGATCCCCGGCAGCAGCAGGTTGGCCGCGACATTGTCGCTGAGCGTCATCGCCGCCTCGCACAGTTCGGCCACCGTCGGCGGCGTGCCGTTCAGCCGGGTTTCGGCGAAGGGGGCATAGGGCACCAGATCGGCCTTGGTCACCGGGATCCGCCGGTCCAGCCGGTCCTTGCCCTGGTCCACAGCCTTCAGCACGGCGGCAGCCAATAGAAATTTGAAGGTGCTGCACATCGGGAACCGCTCGTCCCCACGCCAGCCATGCAGCTTGCCGTTTGCGGTATCGAGCACCGCGACGCCAAGCCGGCCGCCGCTGCGCGCCTCCAGCTCCGTCATCTTTCCGGCCAGTGCATCGCTGCCGGATGCCCTGCCAGCCTTGGATTTATTGCTTTCCGCAGCCTGCGCCCCAGCCACCGCCCCGGCCGCCGACAGCACCAGGACCCCGCCCGTCGCCGCCAGGAATCCCCGTCTTCCGATCATCTCCAACCCCGTTTTCCACTGTTTCGATGGCCGGACGATAAAAAGCCGGGGGTGCGCGAACAAACGAGCTTTCCTCGCGGAAGCCCCAAATTAAACTTATGCCTTGCTTTGGCGGCGCCATGGCAGGCTATGGGCCGCTGCGGATGTGGAAGGGAGCAGGCCGATGCCTTTGCGTCAGGAGATGGAAACGGACCGCTTCGAGGCGACGGCCGAGGACGGCAGCACCCATGCCGTCGTCGAGACGACCAGCTTCATCCAGATGGTGACCTTCCGCGGCCCCGCCGGCTGGGTTCCGGAAAGCAAGAGCTATCGCCTGGACGGCGGCGAGCCGGTCGAGCCGACGCCGGATGGCAGCTTCCGCATCGCCGCGTCGGGCCTGTCGCTGCGGCGGATCGGCTGAGCCGCCATGCGGCCGACAAATCCCTTGAACCCACTCTGCCAGGGGTTATATTAGTTTACCCTAATTTGCAGATTTCCGACGGCAGGATGGTCCAGGCGATGACCTCAACGCTGGGCGATACAGCACTCAATACCCCCGATTTCGAGGCTGCCGATTTCGAAGCGCGCGCCGCGGAGGCGGAGGGCTTCCTGCGCTCCATCGCCAGCCGCCACCGGCTGATGATCCTGTGCAGCCTTCTGGAGGGCGAGATGCAGGTGGGCGAACTGGTGCGCCGCCTCGGCCTGTCGCAATCCAACCTGTCCCAGCATCTCGCCAAGCTGCGCGAGGAGGGTCTGGTCGCCACCCGCCGGCAGGGCACCGCGATCCATTACCGCATCGGCTCCGACCGGGTGCGGCCGATCCTGGGCGACCTCTACCACCTGTTCTGCGCGTCCGAAATCCCCCTCTCCCCCCCGCTCACGCGCAAACGAAGTTTGCGCTGACGCGACAGGCGGACCTCCGGTCCGCCGAAAGCGGGGAGAGGGTCGGGGTGAGGGGGATGCACGACGGAACCCTTGTGAAAATCCTGCAACGCACCCCCCTCACCCTAACCCTCTCCCCGGGGGGGAGAGGGGACTCCCTCACGTCCCCACCAGTTCCCTCGCCGCCACGGCCTTTTCCTGCGGCGTCTCCGCCGTCTCCCCCCGCTGCGGCGGCAGGGTGGGCGCGTCGCCGCGCAGCACGACGTAGATCGCCGGGATCACCAGCACGGTCAGCAGCGTCGAGCTGAGCAGCCCGAACAGCAGCGAGATCGCCAGCCCCTGGAAGATCGGGTCGGTCAGGATGAAGGCGGCACCGATCATCGCGGCCACCGCGGTCAGCAGGATCGGCTTGAAGCGGATCGCCCCCGCCTCCAGCACCGCCTCGCGCACGCTCATCCCGCGCTCGCGCAGGTGACGGATGAAGTCCACCAGCAGGATGGAGTTGCGGACGATGATGCCGGCCAGCGCGATGAAACCGATCATCGAGGTCGCGGTGAAGGCCGCGCCGAACAGCCAGTGGCCGAGCACGATGCCGATCAGCGTCAGCGGCACCGGCACCAGGATCACCAGCGGAAGCTTGAAGCTGCCGAACTGGCCGACCACCAGCAGATAGATGCCGAGGATCGCCACGCCGAAGGCCGCTCCCATGTCGCGGAAGGTGACATAGGTGATCTCCCATTCGCCCTCCCACAGCAGGGCCGGCTTGCTCTGGTCCTCGGGCTGGCCGTGCAGCAGGATCTCCGGCTCCGCGCCCAGACCGGCAGCCTTCCAGTCGACCTGCTTCAAGCGGTCCTGCACCGCCAGCATGCCGTAGATCGGCGCCTCGAACCGGCCGGCGAGGTCGGCCATCACCATCTCGGCATAGCGGCCGTTGCGGCGGAACAGCGGGTAGGAGGCCGGCTCCCGCGTCATCGTGACGAGATCGCCCAGTTCCACCGTGCCGCGCGTGCCCGGCACCGGGGTGGCGAGGATGCGTTCGGACAGGAACAGGCCGGATTTCGGCAGCTGCACCGCGATCTCGATGGGATTGCGCCCGGCGCCGCGGTGGGAATAGCCGACCGGCACGCCGCCGACCAGCGCCTGCAGCGTGTCGTAGACCGCCTGTTCCTCGACGCCATGGAACTCCAGGCTTTCATGGTCGAGCGCGAAGCGTAGCCGCTCGCCGGGCGCACGCACGGTGTTGTCGACATCAACAATGAAGTCCACGCTGCGGAAGGCGTCCTCGACGATGTGCGCCGCCTTCTGCCGCATCGCCGCATCGGGGCCATAGACCTCGACCAGCAGGGTGGAGAGCACCGGCGGGCCGGGCGGCACCTCGACCACCTTGACCGTCGTGCCGTCCGGCACCGCCACGGATTTCAGCCGGGCGCGGACGTCGAGCGCGATCTCGTGGCTGCTGCGGCTGCGCTCGCCCTTCGGCGCGAGGTTCACCTGCAGATCGCCCTGCTCCGGCTGGTCGCGCAGGTAGTAATGCCGGACAAGGCCGTTGAAGTTGAAGGGAGAGGCGGTACCGCTGTAGGCCTGGACGCTCTCCAGCTCCGGCAGGTCGCCAATCGCCCGCGCCGCGGTCAGCAGCACGCGCTCGGTCTCCTCCGGCGAGGCGCCGCGCGGCAGATCGACGACGACCTGCAGTTCCGACTTGTTGTCGAAGGGCAGCAGCTTCACCGCCACGTCCTTGGTATAGAACAGCGTGGTCGAGGCCAGGGTCGCGACGCCGACCACCAGCAGGAAGGTCCAGGCCCGACGCTTGCTGCGGATCAGCGGCCGTGCCACCGCCAGATACATCCGTCCCAGCGCGCCGCCGCCCTCGTGGCCGCCACCATGTCCTGACTCATGTCCGGCAGCCGGCGTCTCGCCGGGCCGCAGCTTCACCATCAGCCAGGGCGTCAGCACCATGGCGACGAAGAAGCTGAACACCATCGCCGCCGACGCGTTGGCGGGGATCGGGCTCATGTACGGCCCCATCAGGCCGGACACGAACATCATCGGCAGCAGCGCGGCGATGACGGTCAGGGTGGCGACGATGGTGGGGTTGCCGACCTCGGCCACCGCCTCGATGGCGGCCTGCACCTTGGACCGGCCGTCCTTCATTGCCCAATGACGATCGATGTTCTCGACCACGACGATGGCGTCGTCCACCAGGATGCCGATGGAGAAGATCAGGGCGAACAAACTGACCCGGTTGATGGTGTAGCCCATCAGCCAGGACGCGAACATGGTCAGCAGGATGGTCGTCGGAATGACGATCAGCGTCACGATGCCCTCGCGCCAGCCGATGGCCAGCACGATCAGCGCGACGATGGTGACGGTGGCGAGCGCCAGATGGAACAGCAGCTCGTTCACCTTTTCGTTGGCGGTCTCGCCGTAATTGCGGGTGACGGTCAGCGTCAGGCCCTTCGGCAGCGACTCACTCTCGATGGCGTGGACGCGCTCCAGCACGCGCTCGGCGATGGTGACGGCGTTGGCGCCGGCCCGCTTGGCGATGGCCAGCGTGACGGCCGGGGTGCGGACCAGCCCGCCCTTGCCGTCCGGCGTCATCGTCCAGGCCATGCTGTCGTCGGGCCGCGAGCCGACGACGATGTCGGCCACGTCCTTGACATAGACCGGGCGTCCGTCGCGGGTGGTCACCAGCAGCAGGCCGATGTCGGCGGTGCCCTGCAGGGTCTGTCCCGCCACCACCGGCAGGCTGCCGCCCTGCGCCCGCACCGATCCGACGATGAAGGACCGGTTGGCGTTCTTCACCTTGTCGACCAGCTGGTTCAGCGTCACCCCGAACAGCGCCAGCTTTTCCGGGTCGGGCTCCACCCGGATCTGGTCGGGCCGGCCGCCGACGATGTAGCTCTTGCCGACATCCTCGACCTGGACCAGCTGGGCCAGCAGTTCGTCGGCGACGCCGTGCAGCGCGGTGTCGGTCCAGCGCCCCGCCTCGTCCGGCTTGGGCGCCAGCGTCAGGGTCAGGATCGCCACGTCGTTGATGCCGCGCCCGACGATCAATGGTTCCGGAATGCCGAGCGGGATGCGGTTCATGTTGGCGCGCACCTTCTCGTGCACGCGCAGGATGGCGTCGTCGGAAGAGGTGCCGACCAGGAAGCGGGCGGTCACCACCACCCGGTCGTCCATGGTCTGGCTGTAGGTGTGCTCGACCCCGTCGATGCCTTTGACGATCTCCTCCAGCGGCTTGGTCACCAGCTCGACCGCATCGTCGGCCTTCAGCCCGTCGGCGCGGACCAGGATGTCCACCATCGGCACGCTGATCTGCGGTTCCTCCTCGCGCGGCAGCGACATCAGCGCGACGGCGCCGACCACCAGCGAGGCCAGCAGCAGCAGGGGGGTCAGGGGCGAGCGGATGAAGGTCCGCGTCAACACCCCGGAAATGCCGAGCTTCATCACACGCCCTCCGGCCGGACGATCACGTCGCCCGGCTTCAATCCCGACAGCACCTCGATCCCGCCGGGCTGGCCGTCCAGCGCCGGGATCGGTCCGCCGACCTGCACCGGCGTTTCGCTTCCGTCGGCCAGCCGCAGGAAATCGGTGCCGAAGCGGCGGACGATCCAGTCCGGCGGCACCACGATGGCTTGCCGTGTGCCGGTCGCCACATAGACGCGCACCCGCTCGCCGACGAAGAAGTCGCCCAGCCCGGTGACGGTGGCGTCGGCGACCACCTGCCCGCCCGACAGTTCCGGATACACCTGCCGCACGGTGCCGCGCTTCAACGCGGTTTCACCAACCGGAGCGGCAGCCTGCGGAGTGGCAGCCTGTGGCGTGGCCGGCGCCAGCCCGCGGTTGCCGACCAGCACCGGGTCGCCCTCATGCATGAAGCGGGCATGGCGCTCCGGCAGATGCAGGCGCAGCACATAGGTTTCCGTGGCGATGCTCGCCACCGTCTCGCCGGGGACCACCACCGCGCCGTCGATCACCTTGACCTGCAGGATGCGGCCGTTGGCCGGGGCCAGCACCTCGCCCTCGCGCAGCTGCTGCTCGACCACCGCCCGCTCCGCCTTCATGGCGGCGATCTGGGCGCGGGCGACGTCCACCGCCGACTGCGCGTCGTCCAGCCGCTGCTGCGTGCCCGTGCCGCTGGCGCGCAGGCGCTGCGCCCGGTCCAGCTCCAGTTCGGCCTGATGCTGCTGCGCCTGCAAAGCCTGGATGCGCGCGTCCAGCGAGACGATCTGCAACGGCAGCTTTGGGTCGCGGACGGTGGCGAGCAGCTGGCCGGTGGTGACCTTGTCCCCTTCCTTCACCTTCAGCTCGGCGATGGTGCCGCCGATGCGGGTGCGAGCCAGCGTCTCGTGGACGCTTTCCACCGTGGCGTAGACGGCCTTCAGATCCTCCACCGGGCGGGGCTGGATGGTGATGCTGGCAGGTAGCTCCGACTTCACCGTCGCCTTCACCTCCGCCTGCGGGGCCGTCTGCTGGGCGCGCGCGCCCGGCGGGAAGCCGGCGACGCACAGCAGGGCCAGGGCGAGGGCGAGGGGGGCGGCCAGAATGGCTGGAGAGGATCGACGGGACATTGGGCCACCTCGAACGGCAGGAACGGACGGATAGGTGCGGCGGACGCCTGTTGACCTTTAATTTAGAATACTCTAATTTAGTGTCAATGAATGATTCGGATGGCCGCCATATCCGCTCCGCGGCGCGCCTGCTGAAGGCGATCGCCAACGAACGGCGCCTTTCCATCCTCTGCCATCTGGCGCACGGGGAGATGTGCGTCGGCGCGCTCGTGGCCGCCATCGGACTCAGCCAATCGGCCCTGTCGCAGCATCTGGCCCGGCTGCGCGCCGACGGCCTCGTCCGCACCCGGCGCGTTGGGCATTCGATCGTCTATGCGCTGGCCAGCACCGAGGCCGCCGCGGTGATCGAGGTGCTGCAGGGCCTCTACTGCGACGGACCGCCGCCGGACCATTCGTCGGCACTCCCCTCTTCCCCACCGGAGACACGGACATGAGCATCGATCGTATCGTGATGGCCTTCGCCGGGACCATGATCCTGGTCAGTCTGGCCCTGTCGCAACTGCACAGCCCGCAGTGGCTCTGGCTGACCGCCTTCGTCGGCGCCAACCTGCTGCAGGCCTCCTTCACCGGCTTCTGCCCGCTGGCGATGATCCTGAAGCGGCTGGGCGCGCGTTCCGGCGTTGCTTTCTCCTGAGGGAGCGGCGGCGCACATCTTCCACAAACGCAAGGCCCGCCGGTCAATCCGTCGAGATGACCGAGAAGAAGGCCTGCCTTAGGAGAGGAAACAGCAATGGCGCATATCGTCGTCCTGGGGGCGGGCATCGGGGGCATCCCGATGGCCTACGAAATGAAGGAACTGGCGCGGCCGGAGGATCGGATCACCGTCGTGTCGAACAGCAACAGCTTCCAGTTCGTGCCGTCCAACCCCTGGGTGGCCGTGGGCTGGCGCAAGCGGGAGGACATCACCGTCCCGCTTGCCGAACCTTTCGCCCGCAAGGGCATCGCCTTCACCCCGGTCGGCTGCCGTCGGGTGCGGCCGGAGGAGAACAGGCTGGAGCTGAACGACGGCACCAGCCTCGACTACGACCAGCTGGTGATCGCCACCGGCCCCGAACTGGCCTTCGACGAGATCGAAGGCTTCGGTCCGCAGGCCAACACCATCTCCATCTGCCATGTCGACCATGCGGTGGAGGCGGCGGAGCGCTGGGAGGCCTTCTGCCGCGACCCCGGCCCGCTGGTGATCGGCGCGGTGCAGGGCGCCTCCTGCTTCGGCCCGGCCTATGAGTTCGCGATGATCGCCGACGCCGACCTGCGGCGCCGGAAGATCCGCCACAAGGTCCCCATCACCTTCATTTCGTCGGAACCCTATGTCGGCCATCTCGGGCTGGGCGGCGTCGGCGACACCAAGGGGCTGCTGGAATCGGCGCTGCGCGAGCGTCACATCAAGTGGATCGTCAACGCCCGCACCGACCGCTTCACCCCCGACGCCGTGCATGTCACGGAGATGGACGAGAACGGCCGTGAGAAGACGGCGCATGTGGTCGAAAGCCGCCTGACCATGATGCTGCCGGCCTTCCGCGGCATCGCCGCCCTGCGCGGTGCGGAGGGGCTGGTCAACCCGCGCGGCTTCGTCCTGGCCGACAAGCACCAGCGCAATCCGACTCACCGCAACGTCTTCGGCGTCGGCGTCTGCATCGCCATCCCGCCGGTGGAAAAGACGCCGGTGCCGGTCGGCGTGCCGAAGACCGGCTATATGATCGAAACGATGGTCACCGCCGCCGCCCGCAACATCCGCTCGCTTCTCGACGGCAAGGAGCCGGTGGAGGAAGCGACCTGGAGCGCGCTGTGCCTCGCCGATTTCGGCGACAGCGGCGTCGCCTTCGTCGCCATGCCGCAAATCCCGCCGCGCAACGTCAACTGGTCGTCGCACGGACGCTGGGTCCATTTCGCCAAGATCGGGTTCGAGCGCTATTTCCTGCGCAAGGTCCGCAAGGGCATCAGCGAACCGGTGTACGAGCGCTATGTGCTGAAGCTGCTCGGCGTGAAGCGGGTGCAGGAGCCGGCGACCAGCGACATGTGATGCGGAGAGGAGGTGGGCGCGGTTTCCGCTGGCGCGGCCAGGGCGGTTGAGGCCATGCTCCCGGGAAATGCCGGACATCGGGCGATCCCCGTGTCCACACTTCAGGGAGACAAGAGCATCGTGACCGCGCCCTTCATTCTCTACGGCAACGTGAATTCCCAGCCCGCGACCCGCATCGCGCTGTTCTTCCGGCTGGGCGGCATTCCCTTCCAGTACCGCCATGTCGACCTGCGCAACGGTCAGCAGAAGTCGCCCGAATATCAGGCGATCAACCGCTTCGGCCGGGTGCCGACGCTGGTGCATGGCGACCGGTCGGTTTCCGAGTCCAGCGTGATCCTGACCTATCTGGCCGAACAGACCGGCCAGTTCGGCGGCCGCGACGATGTCGAAAAGATCCGCCTCGCCGAATGGCTGAGCTGGCTGGCCGACGTGCTGCTGCCGGTCCAGCGCGCCCGTGCCGTGCGCAAGTTCAACGGCGACGCCAACGCCCTGCCCTGGATCGACGCCTCGGCGGCCAGCGGCCTGAAGCTGTTCGACCAGCATCTGGCCGGCCGCGGCTTCATCGAGGGCGACCGGCTGACCATCGCCGACATCTTCGCCTTCCCCTGGATCGACCTGCTGACCGAATCCGGGATCGACGCCAAGGACTATCCCAACGTCCAGGCCTGGGCCGACCGCGTCCGCGCCCAGCCGGGCTACAAGCCGCAGTACGAGCTGATGCCGCAGGCGGACGCGGAGTGCTGAGGGCGGTATTCTTGCGAAGTTAGACCCCCACCCTAACCCTCCCCCGCTGGGCGGGGGAGGGGACTAAGTGCTTGCTCAGGAAGGCGGCGGTAGTCCCTCCCCCGCCCAGCTCTCGCACAAAGCTTCGCTTTGTGCTGACGCGGCAGGCGGACCGCAGGTCCGCTGAGAGCGGGGGAGGTTAGGTGGGGGTCTAACACCCCCGCGTATCGTCGATCACCTTGCCGTCGTTCGGCAAACTCCCCGGCGCCACGAACTCCACCGCGCCCTTCAGCTTGGTCACCGACGCCAGCGTCTCGCGGATGGCGGCGGCCAAGCCCTCCCCGCTCTCCTCCGCTTCGCAACGCAACGTCATCGTGTCGCTGGCATCCTGCCGCCCCACCACCAGACGGGCACGGGCGACCTGGGGATGGCGGCGCAGCACCTCGGCCACCTGGCTCGGATGGACGAACATGCCCTTGACCTTGGTGGTCTGGTCGGCGCGGCCCATCCAGCCTTTCAGCCGCATGTTGGTCCGGCCGCAGGGGCTGGTCCCCGGCAGCACCGCCGACAGGTCGCCGGTGCCGAAGCGGATCAGCAGATAGGCCGGGTTGAAGATGGTCACCACCACCTCGCCGACCTCGCC
>PJUC01000591.1_pt1 | contig 12395 bp, 11 predicted proteins | sample 1512161 | NCBI WGS metagenome assembly PJUC01 (sample SAMN08177676, study PRJNA422409) | Soil metagenome, whole genome shotgun sequencing project. | isolation source: Soil enriched on filter paper | place: USA: Madison | collected 2015-01-15
CCCCAGGAACACGCGGGCGATGGGGCCGAGGGTGCTCGATCCGACGACGAGCACGTCGTCGGGTGCCCACTCCACGTCCTCCATGGCAGCGGCCCACGACGCACCGACACCGACCACCGCGCCCTCCAGTCGCGGCGGATGAGGCAGTGACGACAGCTCCGACATGAGGGCACGCGTGTGCTCGCCGATGCTGGCGGCCCATTCGTCGACGATGCGCTGCTCGGTCTCGCTCCCCGTGCCGGCCGTGACGGCGTGGCTCCTGATCGCGAACGAGGCGATCCGCAGCGCGGCTCCGACGTCCGCGGCGATGCGAGCGGCCCCGATGACGAGGTCGGCCGCCGCGTCCGACCCGCCGTATGCGGCCGTCAGCCGACCCACCCGTGCGCCGGGTTTCGCGCGGTAGCCCCGGGGCGCGATCGCCACAGGCACGGGAGCGGCGTGCAGCAGCGCATCGCTCACCGACCCCAGCGCGATGTGCCCGAAGGAGCCCGCCGACGATGAGCCGAGCACGAGCAGGGACGCATCCCGCTCCGCGGCGAGCTCGAGCAGTCCCCGGCGGGCGGAGGAGGATTCGTGGACGACGTACTCCGCGCGGACGTCGCCGCCCAGCACGCTTGCGGCGTGGTCGAGCACGACATCGGCGGAGTCCCCGGTGAACGACCGCCACTCGGCATCCACCTGCGCGGCCGACGGCGGCCAGGCGCGGTGCACCACCGCCGCGACGACGACGTCGGTGCCCGCCGAGCGGGCGAGCATGCCCGCCAGGTGCAGGACCGACTCGGATCGGCGGCCGGGGTTCACCCCGACGACGATGCTCATCGTCCGGCCTCCGTGTCGTCGGCGCGGCGCCGGGCGTCGTCCGCGGTGTCGCCCGGCTTGGGCAGCACGACGGTGGAGGTGTACGGCACATCGGGGGTGGACCCGTCGCCGTCGTCGCCGCCCGTCTGCCGCTCCAGCCGCGAATGGGTGCGCCCGTAGAAGAAGTAGAACGTGAGGAACACGGCGGTCCAGATGAGGAACACCCAGATCGTGATCGGTCGCAGCTGCGTGATGATCCACACGCACCCGATGATCGACAGGATCGGGATCACCGGGTACAGCGGCACCTTGAACCCGCGCTCGAGATCAGGCTCGCGTCTGCGCAGGATGATCACCCCGATCGACACCACCAGGAACGCGACGAGGGTGCCGATGCTGGTCATCTCGGCCAGGAAGTTGATCGGGATGACGGCAGCCAGGACCGACACCACCACGGCGACGATGATCGTGCCGCGCACCGGGGTCATCGTGCGCGGGTTCACGCGGGAGAAGACGCGGGGGATCATGCCGTCGCGCGACATGGCGAACAGGATGCGGGTCTGCCCGTACAGGGTCACCAGGGTGACGCTGAAGATCGACACGACGGCGCCGGCGGCCACCACCGTGCCGGGCCACGAGACGCCGAGGACGTTCTCGAGGATCGCCGACAGTCCCGCCGACTGATCGGCGAACTCGTCGGCGGGCTGCGCGCCGAGCGCCGCCAGCGCGGTGACCACGTACAGCGCGATCACGATCAGCAGCGCGAAGATGATCGCGAGCGGCAGGTTGCGCTTGGCGTTCTTGGCCTCGTCGCCGGCGGTCGAGACGGCATCCAGTCCGATGAAGGAGAAGAAGATGATGCCGGCCCCGCCGATGATGCCCTGCAGCCCGTACGGCGAGAAGTCGGCGAAGTGGTCGCTGTTCCATCCCGTGAACGCGACGGCGATGAAGAACAGCAGCACCGAGATCTTGACGATCACCATGATGTTGTTGACGACCACGGACTCGCTCGCGCCGCGGATGAGCAGCAGCGCGCACAGCGCGATGACGATCACCGCGGGGAGGTTGATGATCCCGCCCTGCTCGGGGGCGTTGGACAGCGCATCGGGCAGCGCGAAGCCGAAGAGGTTGTCGAGCAGCTCGTTGACGTACTGCGACCAGCCGACGGCGACCGCCGCGGTCGAGACACCGTACTCCAGCAGCAGGCAGGCGCCGACCGCCATGGCCGTACCCTCGCCCATCGTCGCGTAGGCGTACGAGTACGTCGAGCCCGACACCGGCACCGATCCGGCGAGCTCCGCGTAGCAGAGGGCGGTGAGACCTGCGACGACGCCGGCGATCACGAAGGACCAGATGACCGCGGGCCCGGCGACCGGCACGGCGACCGACAGCACGAAGAAGATGCCGGTGCCGATCGTGCCGCCCACCCCGATCATCGTGAGCGAGAACAGCCCGATGCTGCGTTTCAGCCGCGCCCCCTCGGCGACACGCGAGATCGGTTTGCGGCGCAGCAGCTGCTGGGCGAGTGAGGTCATGGCGCCTCCCGGCGATCGGCGCTCGATCGTCGGTGACCGAGTGGACAAAAGCATCCCGTGGCGGCGGGTCGCCTCGCAAGGCCTCGTCCGCCTCGGGTGGTGCTCGACTCAGGCGACGACGTCGCGTGCGAACAGGTCGTCCCACGTCTCGCGCCGCCCGCGTGCAGTGCCGACCGACGACGACGCTCTCCTCCGAGGCGGCCTCGCCCATCCGCGTGGCGAGCGCGGCTTCGTAGCGCTGTCCGAACAGGGCGACCTCGAGGTTGTCGCCCATGCCTCCGTCGACGGCGGCGAAGGTGCGGGCGTCCCGCTTGACCGTCGTGACCGTGTACAGGGTGGCCGCGGCGGCGTTGACCATGCTGCGTCCGGGTTCGATGATGATCTCGGCGTCGTGCGACAGGTGCGCGCGGGCGGCGCCGACGAGGGCGTCGAGGTAGTCCGCGACGCTCGCGGGCTGGTCGCTGTACGTGTAACGCGCGCCGAGTCCACCGCCGAGGTCGTAGACCGGGAATCCCCGAGCGCGGCGAGGGGCTCGACGGCGGCAGCGAGGTCGGCCGGATCCATGATCTGCGACCCCACGTGCCCATGCACGCCCCGCACCCGCACCCGTTCGCTGCGGCCGATGCGGTCGATCAGCGCACGAGCGGCGGGCGCGGTGAGCCCGAACTTGGACCCCACCTGTCCTGTCGCGACGTGGGGGTGAGTGGATGCCTCGACCCCCGGCACGACGCGCAGCAGCACGTCCTGACGGGCGCCGGCCGGAACGAGCGCCTCGCACGACCCGAGGGCCTGAATGGCCAACGGAACCGGATTGCCCCTCCGGCCTGGCTATTGTCCGCTGTCCACGGGGTCATTAGGGTGTGTGCCGTGACGCGGAGAGTGTGGGTGGTGGCTCTGGCGGGACTGGTGGGCGTGCTCGGGATGGCGGGGGTGCCTGCCGCCACTGCGGCTCCGGTCCCCGCCGCGGTGGGCGACCCCGCAGTGGGCCCGCTGCTTCTGGACGAGGACTTCACCGGCTCCTCGGCGATCGCGGAGTTCACGGGCTACGGGACGGCGTGCCTCACTGGGGCTCCGGTGGCCGGCGCTCTGGGCGACGATCTCCATGTGCTCGGCGGATGTCCGCCGCAGGGCACACCGCCGCCCGCGTTCGCCTCGCTCTTCCCGGTCTCGCCGCCGCTCGGGTCCGCCCCGAACGGCTTCCTGCGGTTGACGGATGCGCTGCCGGACCAGGCGGGCGCCGTGCTGTTCGACACCCCCATCCAGGCGACCGACGGCGTGGAGATCACCTTCGAGCAGTGGCAGTACGGCGGCTATTCGACGATTCCGCAGTTCGACGGCCAGACCGCGGACGGCATCTCGTTCTTCCTCGTGGACGCGTCTGCGGAGCTCGACGCCCCGGGCGCATTCGGCGGCAGCCTCGGCTACGCCAAGAAGCTGCCCGACGACAACCCCGCGAACGCGATGGTTCCCGGAGTCGCCGGCGGGTATCTCGGATTCGGGTTCGACGTGCTCGGCAACTTCTACGGCGACTGGGAGCAGCGCGGGGCAGGATGCCCGCCCGACCAGCTGTCCCCGGCAGGTTCGTCGTTCCTCGTCCCGGCGCCGGGCGCCAACATGGTCACCGTCCGCGGTCCGATGGGCGCGGATCAGACGCTCGGCTACTGCTGGCTGGCGGCGACCGCCACCGGCCCGAACGCCTCGACGCTGCCGGGGCTGCTGCACGGCTCCACGACCGGACCGCTGCCGACCGACCCCGCCGCCGCGGTCGCAGCCCTGGAACCCTCCAAGCGCACGGTGACGATGCGGCTGGAGCCGGAGCCCGTGCACACGATCACCGTGTTCATCGACTTCCACGACGGCAACGGGTCGCAGCAGGTGCTGAGCATGCAGGCGCCCGATCCGGTGCCCGCCGCCGTGAAGTTCGGGTTCGCCGCATCCACCGGCGCCTTCACGGACGTGCACCTCATCCGCACGCTGCGGATGCAGGCCATCGACCCCGTCCCCGCTCTGAGCCTCGTCAAGACGGCGCAGGCCGTCGTGCCCGGCGACCTTGCCGAGGGCTCGAAGGTGCGCTTCGACTTCGTGGTGACCAACACCGGCGGCGGTGAGGTGACCGACATCGTCGTCACCGATCCGCGAGTGGCCGGCGTGACGTGCCCGGCGACGAGTCTGCAGGTGGGTGAGTCCATGACCTGCACCGCGGTGTACACGATCACCGCCGCAGATGTCACCGTGGGGAAGATCGTCAACACCGCCACGGTGGACGGCGTCGGCCGTGACGGCCCTGTTCCGACGGTCGCCTCGACGGCGGAGATCGGAGTGGCGGCGCTGGCGGCGAGCGGCGACGATCTCACGCGGATGCTGGGCCCGGCAGGAGCCGCACTCGCCGCGGTGGCACTCGGCGTCGTCCTCATGCTCCGTCAGCGCACGCGGGCAACGTCGACGCCGACGGGCGGGCGGCCGCGCCAGGGCTGACAAGGGTCGGACCACCGCGGTCTGTGCGTCCCTCACAAGGCCGAGACCCCACGCCTCGCGCTCGCTTTGTCGGAACTCGCCAGTGGCTTTGATGCTCGCTTGTGGGAGTCCTACCGTCGGAGTGACCTTCCCCCTGTCCCTCGTCTCGAGAGGTGATGACATGGCTGACGCCGCCGTCCGCTCCAAGAAGCCCGCCGTCCACAAGCGCACGCCCGCCGGCGGAGCCCCGACCGCGCCCCACACCGCGGCCGAGGCATCCGATCCCCGCATCGACGTGAACGCGGTCACCGACCTGCTGCTCGGCACGTGGGCGGACACCCGCCGCGAGGCGCGCGAGATGATCAAGGACCCCGCGTTCTGGCGCATCGACGGGCAGCCGATGCCCGAGCACCGTGAGCGCGTGCTCAGCCAGCTGCACCTGCTCGTCGAGCACGGCGGCTCACGCCGCGCGTTCCCCGAGGAGTACGGCGGCCTGAACGACAACGGCGCCAACCTCGCCGGGTTCATGGAGCTCGTGCTCGCCGATCCCAGCCTGCAGATCAAGTCGGGCGTGCAGTGGGGCCTGTTCGGCTCGGCCATCTACCAGCTCGGCACGAAGAAGCACCACGACCAGTGGCTCCCCGGCGTGATCGACCTGTCGATCCCCGGTGCGTTCGCGATGACCGAGATGGGGCACGGCTCGGACGTCGCCGCCATCGGCACGACCGCCACGTACGACCCCGACACCGAGGAGTTCGTCATCCACACGCCGTTCCGCGCGGCGACGAAGGACTACCTCGGCAACGCCGCGCTGCACGGCAAGGCGGCGACGGTGTTCGCGCAGCTCATCACGGGCGGCGTGAATTACGGCGTGCACTGCTTCTTCGTGCCGATCCGCGACGACGAGGGCGGCATGCTGCCGGGCGTCACGAGCGAGGACGACGGCGTGAAGGGCGGCCTCAACGGCATCGACAACGGCCGTCTCGCGTTCGACCACGTGCGCGTGCCGCGTTTCAACCTGCTCGACCGCTACGGCCAGGTCGCCCCCGACGGCTCGTACACGTCCGACATCCCCAGTCCCGGCCGCCGCTTCTTCACGATGCTCGGCGCACTCGTGCAGGGCCGCGTGTCGCTCGACGGCGCCGCCACCACGGGCACCGCGCTCGCCCTGTACATCGCGCTCACGTACGCGAACCAGCGCCGTCAGTTCGACTCGGGCGCCGGCACCGAAGAGGTCGTGCTGCTCGACTACGGCAAGCACCAGCGCCGTCTGCTGCCCCTCCTCGCACAGAACTACGCGCAGTTCTTCGCCAACGACGAGCTGCTCAAGAAGTTCGACGCGGTGTTCTCGGGTCGCAACGACACGCCGGAGGAGCGCGAGGACCTCGAGACCCTCGCCGCGTCGCTGAAGCCGCTGAGCACCTGGAACGCGCTGTCGACGATCCAGGAGGCGCGCGAGGCGTGCGGCGGTTCGGGCTTCATCGCCGACAACCGCTTCGTGGGTCTGCACCAGGACCTCGACGTCTACGTCACGTTCGAGGGCGACAACAACATCCTGCTGCAGCTGGTGGGCAAGCGTCTACTGGCCGATTACGCCAAGCAGTTCAAGGGCAAGGATGCCGCGGCCCTCGCCCGGTTCGCGGTCGGGCAGACCGCGGGCAAGCTCTTCCACGGCGCGGGGCTCCGCCAGCTCGGGCAGGCGGTCGCCGACTTCGGCTCGACGGCGCGCTCGGTGGAGTTCGGTCTGCGCGAGGACCAGCAGCACGAGCTGCTCGCCGGCCGCGTGCAGCAGATGGTGGCCGACGTCGCGGGGGCGCTGCGCCCGGCGTCGAAGCTGTCTCCCGCCGACGCGGCGGCGCTGTTCAACAGCCACCAGGCCGAGCTCATCGAGGCCGCGCGTGCGCACGGCGAGCTGCTGCAGTGGGAGGCCTTCACCGACGGCATCCACCGCGTGTCCGACGAGGGGACCGCGCAGGTGCTGACGTGGCTGCGCGACCTGTTCGGCCTGCACCTCATCGAGAAGCACCTGGCGTGGTACCTCATCAACGGGCGCCTGTCGACGCAGCGGGCGGCCTCCGTCTCGCGCTACATCGACCGGCTCACCGCCCGGCTGCGCCCGCACGCGCAGGACCTCGTCGACGCGTACGGCTTCGCACCGGAGCACGTTCGCGCGCCCATCGCGTCGGGTGCCGAGCGCGAGCGTCAGGACGAGGCCCGCGCGTACTACCGCGCGCTCGCCGCGTCGGGCGAGGCGCCGGTGTCGGAGAAATCGCTCAAGAAGAAGTGAGCCGATGGGTCTGGGACACCCCGAATGTCACGAAAAGGTAACGATGACTTCGAGGGTGTCCCAGATCGTCTTCCGGCGGACATATCCCTTATGAAGGCAGCCTTCACCCGACTGCGCATACGGGCTTCGTGCATCGGGAGCGTCTTCATGGGGACCGCGAATCGGGAACGCGGTCCCCTTTCTCTTGCCCGGCGCACGCCAGGAAGCGGATGCCGCGGGGTGCGGCATCCGTCCGGTTCAGCTCAGTTCTCGGACCAGCCGCACATGCCGCATTCGCCGGTCGCCGAGACCTCGACGAAGCAGTTCGGGCACATCGTGCGGATGCGCTCCGGCACGACCGGCTTGGGCGCGCGCCGCTCCGCCGCAGGGCGCGGGTTCTTGGCGCGGGTGGCCGCGGCCGGAGCCGCGACCTGAGGCTTCGGCGCCGCCTGCGGCACGTGGTACGCGCAGTAGAAGCGCACGTAGCCGTCGTGGTTCTTGGGGTGGCGGTGCGTGAACGCCCACAGCTCGGTGCGGGGGAGCAGTTCCGAGTCGGGGCCGCACGAGAAGCACCGGGTGGGCTCCCCGGGCACGACGTCGGCCACCAGCACGGGGTCCTCGAACGGGACGGCATCCCGCCAGTCCGCCGACGCGACGATCTTCATGGTCCTGCCTCCCAGCTGCGCGGGCGTGGACAGCCCGACATTCCAAGGTAAGCGACGCGCGCGGCATCGGGGAATCGGGCCGGTGGCGAGCGGCTGAACGAGGCCGACGTCGGAGCCGAACCCTAGGCTGACACGGTGAGCACCGACGTCCGCACCGGAACCGACGGGCGCGCGCGCTGCGCGTGGGTCGGCGACGATCCCGAGTACGCCCGCTACCACGACGAGGAGTGGGGCGTCGCCCTGCACGGGGATCGCGCGCTGTTCGAGAAGCTGAGCCTCGAAGGCTTCCAGGCGGGGCTGTCGTGGATCACGATCCTGCGCAAGCGTCCGCGGTTCCGTGAGGTGTTCGCCGGCTTCGAACCCGACGCGGTCGCGGCGTTCGGGCCCGACGATGTCGAGCGTCTGATGATGGATGCCGGCATCATCCGCAACCGGGCCAAGATCGAGGCCACGATCTCGAACGCGCGCCTCGTGCAGCAGCTCGACCCCGGTGAGCTTGACGCGCTGATGTGGTCGTTCGCTCCGGCATCCCACCGTCGCCCCGCGACGTTCGCCGAGGTGCCGGCGACGACGCCGGCGTCGGACGCGATGAGCAAGGCGCTCCGCAAGCGCGGCTTCCGGTTCGTCGGGCCGACCACGATGTACGCGCTCATGCAGTCGGCCGGCATGGTCGACGACCACGTGGACGGGTGCTGGCACACGCTCTGATCGGTCATTGACCCGTGATGCGTGATGCGTGATGATCGATGCGTGCGCACCACACTCACGATCGACGACGACGTGCTCGCCGCGGCCAAGCAGTTCGCGGACGCGCGGGGACTGACCCTCGGCGAGGCGATCTCGCAGCTCGCGCGGGCGACCCTCACCGAACGGCGGCGGCACGGCGGCACCCGCAACGGCATCGTGCTGCTGCCCGCGCAGCCCGAGGCCGGGCGCGCCACGCTCGACGACGTCACCGCCTTGCAGGACGACGCGCCGTGACGCGGTACCTGCTCGACGTCAACGCGGTGATCGCCCTCATCGACCCGCTGCACGTGCACCACGACCGTGCACACCGGTGGTTCGCCGAGCGCGGAGGCGACACGTGGCACACGTGCCCGCTCGTGCAGAACGGCGTCGTTCGCGTGGTCAGCCACCCGACGTATCCCAACACCCAGCCGGCGCCGGTCGTGCTCGCGAGTCTCGCGAGCCTCGCCGCGCGCGATGACCACGTCTTCCTGCCCGACACGGTGAGCCTGCTCGACAGCTCGGTCCACACCGAACGGCTGCTCGCGAGCTCGCAGGTCACCGACACGTACCTGCTGCATCTGGCCGCGTCGAACGACGCACAGCTGGCGACATTCGACACGCGCATCGTCACGTCGGCCGTCCCCTCGGGGGCGACCGTGGTGTTCGAGATCCCTTAGCGGTCGCACCGCCGTCGCCGATGGGGAACTGTCCCCATCGGCGATCCTCTCGCGGTCCCCTACGCTCGGCTGGGGACGAAAGGGGTGATCGTGGCCGAGATCGACGTCGACCTGGCTGCGCTCGAGACGGCGCGCTGGCGCGTCGACGGCGCCCTCGACACGTTCCGCAGCGCCGACCGGGTGGGCGACGATCTCGCCGACCTCACGGGGGAGGCGCGGCTGGCGGGGCGCGTGCGCGACTTCGCCGGCAACTGGGATCACAACCGGGGCAAGCTCGAAGATCAGCTCGTGGCCGTCGGCGACTGGCTCGACGCGATCGCCGAGACCCTCACCGAGCTCGACGAAGAGATGGGCTGACGCGTGGCTTCGGGACTGGCGATCGAGTTCGAGGACGTCTTCGCGGGCGAGCCCGACGAGCTCGAACGGCGGGCTCACCGGCTGCAGGCGACCGCGTCCGCGATCGAGCGGGCCGCCGATGCACTGCGCGACATCGTCGACGGCCAGATCTCGCAGGCGACCGATGCGCTGCGCGACAGCGCGGATGAGGCGGCCCGCGGCCTGCGCCGCGCCCATCGGCGGTATGGCGGCACCGCGACCGCCCTCACGACCTTCGCCGTGGAGCTCGGGCCCATCCAAGACACGGCGCGCGCGGCCGTCGAGGACGCGGACTACCACCAGGACCGCGCGTACCGGCTCGAAGGCGGGATCGACGACCTCGACAACGCCATCACCCTCGCCGAGGCGAAGGGCGAGTCGACGACCTCGCTCACGCGGGAGCGCCGGGCGACCTACGACGACATCGCCGCCTCCCGCGAGCACGTCGACAGTGCGCGCGCCGCCCTGTACGACGCGCGGGATCGGATCCGGGATGCCGCGGACCGGGCGATCCGCGAGATCGAGACCGCCATCGAGCACGGCGCCGACTCGTGGGGCGACAACTGGGACCAGTTCTGGGGCGGTGTCGGCGACGTCCTCTCGGCTGTGGGGGACTGGCTGGGCACGGTGCTCGCGCCCGTTCTCGACTGGCTCGGGCAGGCGCTCAGCGCGTTGGTGTCGTCGCTCGTCGTGCTGCTGATGGTCGTGATCGCCGCGGCGCTGATCGGCATCGTCTTCACGGCGTTCGGCGTCGTCGGCCTGCTCGTGCTCGGTCTCGTGCTCGCGGGCCTGATCGTCGCGCTGGCCGTCGCCGAGCAGGCGGGCTCGCCGCAGCTGCGCAACAGCAAGACGGAGACGACCAGGGACGAGTTCGAGGCGCGGGACTATGAGGGCCTCATGAAGCAGCTCGCCCTGCAGGACGAGCACGGCAAGGACTCGCTCACCGAGATCCGGGTGGTCGCCGTCCACGACGAGGACGGCAACATCGTGTCGTGGCGGGTGCAGACGCCGAGCACGCAGAACTGGGGTCCGTTCAACACCGACGGCGCGATGAACGACCTGCGCACCGACCTCATGCTGTCGCTCTTCCCCGAGATGCGCACGCAGTACGAAGCGGCTGTCTGGCAGGCGATGACCGACGCCGGGGTGTTCGAGAGCGACGCGCCGATCATGTTCACGGGCTGGTCGCTCGGCGGCATGATGGCCGGTGAGCTCGCGACCGATCCGCGGGTCGCGGATCGGGTGGAGTCCGTGTTCGTCGCGGGCTCGGCGATCGACAAGCACTACGGCGACATGCCCGACGGCGTGCGCGTCACCCAGATCAAGAACGGCATCGATCCGGTCCACACGCTGGAGTTCGTGGGCCTCGACCCGGTGGACCGCTTCGCCGCCTTCGACTCCGACTGGCAGGAGTACCGCCCGCTCGTCTGGCCGATGCACGACGCCGCCATGTACGGTGAGCAGGCCGAGCACTACCTGCCGGAGCCGAGGCCCGGCGACGGGATCTTCTTCGCGGGCGAAGGCGACGGCGGCTATGAGGAGGTGTACGTTGCGCAGTACTCGCGTGGCTCGTGACCGCGGCGGACGGTTCAGGATCCCGGCGGCGCTCGCTCTGCTCGCACTCGGCTCGCTCGCGCTGGCCGGCTGTGCAGGGAACCCCGACGTGACGGACCTGGAGACGCAGCTGTCAGAGGTCGACGGGGTGAACGATGCGACCGTCAGCGTCACCCATTCGAACTTCCCGTGGGAGACGCAGCTGGTCGTGACGCTGTTCATCGAGGACGCCACGGAGGACGGCGTCGTGGACGTCGCCCGCGCGGCCGCTCCGGTGTTCGTGGCGGATCCGGCGGGTTCCCGTCACGACGTGAGCATCTACTTCATCCCCGGACAGCAGAGCGACTACGAGAGCGACTTCGACGCGCAGGGCAAGGAGGTGCCCGTCACCCCGGACGTCGCCGCCGCCCTCGGGGTGCCCGACACCGGTCCGTACTCCCTCAGGCTGTCGCCCGCGCAGATGAGCGCGATCGCGGACGGCGAGTGAGTGGGTCGCGCGCGGAGGCGGAGCCGCCGCGGCTGACCTTCCAGCTGCCGGGTCGCTGGCTGACCGTCGATCCGCGCGACGAGCGGCAGGCGCGCGCCCAGATCGAGGCGACGGTCCAGGATCTCGTGGGAGCGGCCGACGACGCGGCGATCGCGCGGCGCCGCCTGCGTGACGCCTTCGATCGGGCCGTCGCCGCCGCCCGCGAGGCCGAGGCGCACGCCCTGTTCCTGTGCCTCGAGGCTGCGCCCGGCGTCTGGACGCCGGCATCCCTCACCGTCCACGCTCCGAAGCGGCTGCGCATGACCCCCGCCGTGGGGACGAGCGCGGATGCCGTGCTCTCGGTGCTGCGCGACGGGCTGGCGTCGTCTCGCATCGGCGCCGACACCGCCCGCCGCCTGGACAGCCCGCGGGCGAGCGTGCTGCGCACGGACCGCGAGTACGAGGAGACCGTGGAGGAGGACGGCATCGCGGTCACCGCGACCCGGCTCGAGGCGGACTACTGGTACGCCGTGCCGGGTTCGAAGCACGTGGTGCTCGCGAGCTTCGCGACGCCGCTGGGCGAACTGCGCCACGCGATGCTGAGCTTCTTCGACTCGATCGCGCTCGCCGCCTCTTTCGGCGCTCCCGCGCAGCACGCCTAGGACGCCGTCGCGGGCGCGCCCGTCGCTGCGCGCAGACCTATGCGATGGAATGAACAGCGGATGCCGCCGGTTGGCCTCCGCGGAGGCTCTACATGGACTACGGACACGCGCTCGAGTTCGGCGCGTTCATCACCCCGTCGGCCGCAGCGCCCGATGCGCCGGTCCTGCTGTCGCAGGTGGCCGAGGCATCCGGTCTCGATCTCGTCACCTTCCA
>PJUC01000592.1_pt1 | contig 12375 bp, 10 predicted proteins | sample 1512161 | NCBI WGS metagenome assembly PJUC01 (sample SAMN08177676, study PRJNA422409) | Soil metagenome, whole genome shotgun sequencing project. | isolation source: Soil enriched on filter paper | place: USA: Madison | collected 2015-01-15
CACACGGTTCGCGTTCTCGGTGATGATGCGACGGAAGCGGTTGATCAGCTCGCCGAACTCCGCCTCGAGGGCGCGCACCGCTTCGGTGCGCGCCGCTCGAGTGTCGTCGGAGGTCATCGTGAACGACCTTAGCGTCGGGACGCCTCGTCCGCCGTCTCGGCGCCGGCCTCGGCCGCCGGGTCGGCGGCGGATGCGGCATCCGACACGCTCTCGTCGGTGTCAGCGGGCGCAAGGGTCTCCATGGCCGCCGGCGCCGACACGGTCGCGAGGTCGGCCTCGCTCGCCTGCACGCGCTCGCTCGTGGTCATGCGGGTGAGCGGCTTGTTGGGCAGGAAGATGATCGCGATGAGGCTGACGACCGCCAGCGGCACGGCGATCAGGAACGAGTGGGCGATGGCCTGGGCGTAGATGTCCTCGACGATCACGCGGATCGCCTCGGGCAGCGACGACACCTGGGGGATGGTGCCGGACTGGAGCTGCTCGCCGATGGCTGCGCCCTTCGCGCCGAGCGTCATGATGGCCGCGACGATGTCGTCCTTGCGCTCGGTGAACAGGTTGGTCGCCGAGGTCGCGAGGGCCGCACCCATCACCGAGACGCCGATCGTGCCGCCGAGGCTGCGGAAGAACGTGACGCCCGAGCTCGCGACGCCGATCTCCGACGGCTTCGACGTGTTCTGCACGATGAGCACGAGGTTCTGCATCGTCATGCCGACGCCCGCACCCAGCAGGAACATGTACACCGAGACGAGCACGAAGTTCGTGTCGTAGTGGATCGTCGACAGCAGGTACGAGCCCGCGATCAGCAGCACGCCGCCCACGATGAGGTAGGGCTTCCAGTGCCCGGTGCGGGTCACGAGACCGCCGATGACGATCGAGGCCAGCAGCAGGCCGCCGATCATGGGGATCGTCATGAGGCCGGCCTCGGTCGGGGTCGCGCCGCGTGCGAGCTGCATGTACTGGCTGAGGAACACCGAGGTGCCGAACATCGCGATGCCGATGGAGATCGACGCGATGACCGCGAGGGTGAACGTGAGGTTGCGGAACATCGTGAGCGGCACGAGCGGCTCCTTCGACCGCAGCTCGACGATGACGAACAGGATCGCCGCGAGCAGGGCGCCGCCGACCATGAGGATGGTCTCGGTGCTCCACCAGTCGTAGTCCTTGCCGGCGTTGGTGACCCAGATGAGCAGGAGCGAGACCGCCGTCGACAGCAGCACGATGCCGAAGTAGTCGATGCGCGCCTTCTTCTTGGGCCGAGGCGGGAGATGCAGCGTGCGCTGCATCATGATGAGCGCGGCCACGGCGAACGGCAGCGCGATGAAGAAGTTCCAGCGCCAGTCGATCGTGTCGGTGATGAAGCCGCCGAGCAGCGGGCCGCCGACGGTCGCGACGGCCATCACGGCGCCGAACAGGCCCATGTACCGGCCGCGCTCGCGGGGGCTGATGATGTCGGCCATGATCACCTGGCTGAGCGCGGCGAGACCGCCGGCGCCGATGCCCTGCACCGCGCGGAACGCGATGAGCGTGCCCGGCTCCTGCGAGAACCCGGCGGCCGCGGTCGCGAGCACGAAGATCACGATGGCGATCTGGATGAGCAGCTTGCGGTTGAAGAGGTCGGCGAGCTTGCCCCAGATCGGCGTCGAGATCGCCGTGGTCAGCAGGGTCGCGGTGACGACCCAGGTGAAGGCCGCCTGGTCGCCGCCGAGGTCGTGCACGATGACGGGCAGAGAGGTCGACACGACCGTGGACGCGAGCATCGACACGAACATGCCGAGCAGCAGGCCGGTGAGAGCCTGCAGCACCTGCCGGTGCCGGCGCTTGTCGTCGACGCTGGAGCCGCTGCCGGCGGCTGGGGTGGCGACGGTTCCGGTCGTCGAAGAGGAGGTGGCCATAGATGGTCCTTCGTGGAGAAGAGAGGGACGGCTGCGGCGGCGGTGACGCAGAGAGTGGTTGACGAACGTCAACAGTTGAGAAAGGTCAACGATACGCGCATCGTTGACGAACGTCAACTATCGAAGCGCACGGACACCGTGCTCCCCGCCACCGGCGTATGTGTCAGGCCGCGGCCGCCGCACGCTCCGCGGAGCGGATGACCGCCTCGACGCCGAGCGCGAAGAGCTCGCGGTCTTCGAGATCGAGCAGCTGCGCCGACACGGCGGCGATGTGCGGGTGCGTGCGCGGGTCGACGAGCAGCGGCCCCTCGAACCACGGACTGGCGTCGTCGGCATCGACGCCCGCACGCTCCGCGCGGCTGCGGGCCACGCCGGCGGCCGACGAGAGCACGTGCGTGGCCATGAGCGCGTAGTGCTGCACGAGGTCGTCGCCGGTCAGTCCGGCGCGCGTGAACGCGTCGAGCATGAACTCGATCGCCTCGAGCTCGCCGGGGCCGTGCGTCGTGAGCACGATGGCCTCTTGCCCGACAGCGGGGTAGCGGGCGAACAGCGAGAGTGTGGCGCCGGCCAGTTGGCGCAGCCGCTCGCGCCAGTCCTCCGGGTCCGCCGTCACCGCGGCGAGGCTGCGGAGCGTCAGCTCGTCGAGCAGGGCGCCCATGAGGTCGTCCTTGCTGCGGAAATGCCGGTAGATCGCGGTGGGATCGGTGCCGAGCTTCGCGCCGAGGTCGCGGATCGACAGAGAGGCCGTGCCGGGGGCGGCGGCGAGCTCCAGGCCCGCGGCGACGATGGTCGTGCGGTCGAGGCGCTTGCCGCCCGACTTCTCGGTCGCCGCCGTGCGTGCCGCCATGATCCCGCCTCCGTTGCCGTCCCATCGTGCCATGCCGCGCGCTCCGCCTCGGGGAACGGGCGGCTGCGCGTCGAGCATAACGGTTCGATCAACACAACTGTCAACACCGTTGACAACGGTAATGACGTCGTTCTATCGTCAGTCGACCCGTTCGACGACGAAGGAGATCCCGTGGGCATCGACGCCACCACCCCCGCTGAAGGCGCATTCGCCGACACCGTCTTCACCGGCGGCGCGCTGTTCACGTCCGACGCCGTGCCGGCCGGCAGTGCGCAGGCACTGACCGGGCACGCCGTCGCCGTGCGCGGCGGCCGCATCGTCGCCGTGTGCGCCGAGGACGAGGCATCCGCCCTCATCGGCCCCGACACCGTCGTCATCGAGCTGAGCGGGGCGCTGCTGGCCCCCGGGTTCCAGGACGCGCACATCCACCCCGCGTCCGGCGGCGTCGAGCTGCTGCAGTGCAACCTCACCGACTCCGAGGACGCCGACGACACCGTCGCCCGCATCGCCCGCTACGCCGCCGAGAACCCCGAGATCGAGTGGATCGTCGGCGGCGGCTGGTCGATGGACCACTTCCCCGGGGGCGCGCCGGTGCGCGCCCTCCTCGATGCGATCGTGCCCGACCGTCCCGTGCTGCTCGCGAGCCGCGATCACCACTCCGCGTGGGCCAACACCGCCGCCATGCGGATCGCGGGAGTGGATGCCGCCACCCCGGATCCGGTCGACGGACGCATCGAGCGCGAGGCCGACGGCTTCCCGGCCGGCACGTTCCACGAGGGCGCCGCGGATCTGTTCGCACAGGTGCGTCCCGTCGTCTCGGACGACCTGACCTACGCGGGACTGCTCCGTGCGCAGGACGAGCTGCTGGCCCTGGGCATCACCGGCTGGCAGGACGCCCTCATCGGCAACTTCCCGGGCGTCGGCGGCGGACTCGCCGCCTACCGCCGCGCGCTCGCCGAAGGCACCCTGAAGGCGCACGTCGTGGGCGCGCAGTGGTGGGAGCGGGCCGAAGGCGGCGAGCAGCTCGACGCCATGATCCGGCTGCGCGACGAGATCGCGGCCCTTGGGCACCAGGAGCGCTTCTCCGTCGGATCCATCAAATTCATGGTCGACGGCGTCGCCGAGAACCAGACCGCGGCGATGCTCGAGCCCTACCGCGACACCCACGGGCACGACACGCACAACCACGGGCTCTCGTTCATCGCCCCCGAGAAGCTGCGCGAGTACGCCGTGGCGGCCGATGCCGCCGGGTTCCAGCTGCATTTCCACGCTCTGGGCGACCGGGCTGTGCGTGAAGCCCTCGACGCGCTGACCGAGGCCCGCCGGATCAACGGCGACACCGACGGCCGCCACCACCTGGCGCACATCCAGGTGATCGCCGAGGCCGACGTGGCGCGCTTCGCCGCCGTGGATGCGGTCGCCAACATGCAGCCGCTGTGGGCATGCCACGAGGACCAGATGGACGAGCTGACCCTGCCGTTCCTCGCCGAGTCCGCCGCCGACCGGCAGTACCCGTTCGGCGACCTGCAGCGCGCCGGCGTGCGCCTGGCCGGCGGCAGCGACTGGCCTGTCTCGAGCGCCGACCCGATGGCCGGCGTGCACATGGCCGTCAACCGCGTCGCGCCGCTCCAGGACGCCGAGCCGTTGGCAGGCCCCGAGCAGTGCCTCGACCTGGCGACCGCGCTCGCCGCCTACACCTCCGGCACCGCGTTCGTGAACCACCGCGACCACGACACCGGCCTGGTGCGCGAGGGCTACCTCGCGAATCTCGTCGTCGTCGAGCCCAACCCGTTCGACGTGCCGGCCGACCAGCTCCACACGTGCCGCGTCGCGTCGACGTGGATCGACGGCGAACGCGTGTACGCCCGCACCGTGGAGACGGTGGATGCCGGGGGCCCGGCATCCGATCGTCCCTGACATCCCCATCACCCCCTTCCCGAGTCGAGGAATCATGTCCATCACCCGACGCATCGCGCGCCGCCTGAGCGCCGCCGCGGGCATCGCCGTCGTCGGCGCGCTCGCCCTCGCGGCCTGCAGCGCACCCGCCTCCGACGGCGCCGACAAGACCGCCGCTCCCCAGTGGGAGTACACCGCCCAGACCGCCGCACCCTCCGGCGACATCGACGAGTTCACGTGGGTGAGCTACTCGGAGCCCTACTCGCTCGACTACGCCTACGCGTTCGACTACGCCGACAACCAGGTGCTGTCGAACGTGTGCGAGTCGCTGCTGCGGCTCAATCCCGACTACACGCTGTCGCCGGGACTCGCCGAGGCGTACGACCACCCGACGCCGGAGACCTGGGTCTACACGATCCGCGACGGCGTCACGTTCCACGACGGGAGCCCTCTCACCGCGGATGACGTCGTCGCGTCGATGAGCCGTCATCTGGATCCCGACGTCGGCTCGTCCTGGTACTCGGTGTACCAGAACGTGGCATCGATCGAGAAGACGGGCGACCGCCAGGTCACCGTCACGATGACGCGGGCGGACTCGCAGTTCAACCTCGCCATGGGCGGCTCGGCCGGCGTGGTCGAGTCGGCCGCGACGCTCGCGGCGAAGGGCGCCGACTACGGCAACTCGACGGGCCTGGTCAACTGCACCGGTCCGTTCGAGCTGACGGAGTGGAAGTCGGGCGAGTCCGTCACGCTGAAGCGCTACGACGGCTACTGGGACGAGTCGCTGCGCGCGAAGGCCGGCGAAGTGAAGATCCTCTTCATGACCGACTCGAACGCGCGGGTCAACGCGCTGAAGTCCGGCGAGGTCGACGGCGGCTGGATGATCCCGACCGACGCGATCGCGCAGCTGCAGGACTCCGGCAAGGGCGAGGTCTACTTCGGCCTCAACACCGCGGTCGGCAGTCTCATCGTGAACAACCTCGAAGGTCCGCTCGGCGACGTCCGCGTGCGTCAGGCGCTCATGATGGCGATGGATCGCCAGGGGATCCTGGATGCCGCGGCCAAGGGCTACGGCGACGTCACGAACGCCCTCACCACGAAGTCGGTGTGGGTGGGCGCGAGCGACGCCGCGATGGCCGAGGCGTTCGACGGGCTCCAGGAGTACGACCACGACCTGGACGCGGCGAAGAAGCTCATCGACGAGGCCGGTGTCGCCGGGGACGAGATCGTCATCACGACCGCGCCGATCGGCAATGACTTCGCGGTGATCTCGCAGGGCGCGGCCGCGGCCGCCCAGTCGATCGGCCTGAAAGCGAAGATCGAGACCGTCAGCCCCAGCGCGTACACGGCGCTGTTCTCGGACCCGAGCGCCCGCGAGGGGACGGACCTCTTCTACACGTCGTGGTACCTGTCGAGCCCCGACCCGCTGGAGATGTACAGCGTGCTGCGCACGGGCGAGTTCAGCAACTACGGCAACTGGAGCGACCCCGACTTCGACGCGCTGATCAACGAGGCGGTCGGTGTCGACGACCCCGCCGCCCGCAGCGAGCTGACGGCGAAGGCCCAGCGCATCGCGAACGAGCAACTGCCGTGGCTGCCGCTGTTCGAGGGCCCGATGACGGTGTTCCTGAGCGACCGGGTGACCGGGGTCGCGCCCTCGGTGGCGATGCTCTACTACCCGTGGGCGGCCACCATTGGCGCACGGTGACCTCCGCGGGGCCGGGCCTTCGGGTCCGGCCCCGTGCCGCTCCAGGCCCGTCCCGGGCCCCGCACTCGAAAGGGGGACGGCGCGATGATCGCCCTCCGCCGGATCGCCGGCAAGCTCGGCGGGCTTCTGCTGACGCTGTTCCTGGCATCCCTCCTCGTCTTCTTCTCACGGTTCCTCGTGCCGGGCGATCCGGTCGCGTTCCTGCTCCGAGGCCGCAAGCCCAGCCCCGAGGCCGTGGCCCAGGTCACGGCGCAGTACGGGCTCGACCTGCCCCCGTGGCAGCAGTACCTTCGCTGGGTCGGTGGTCTGCTGCACGGCGACCTCGGCCGATCGCTGCAGTACCGGCAGGACGTCACGACCGTGCTCGGCGACCGTCTGCCCGTCACCCTCGGGCTCGTCGTCATGGCCGGCACCATGATCGCCGTCGTCGGCCTCATCGCCGGCACGTTCGCCGCGCTGAACCGCGGCCGCCTCGGCGACAAGGCGATCCTCATCGGGCTCACGGTGCTCGGTGCCATCCCGTCCTTCGTCGGCTCCATCGTGCTGATCGCGGTGTTCGCCGTGCAGCTCGGATGGTTCCCCTCGTTCGGCTCGGGGGAGGGGTTCTGGGACACCGTGTACCACCTGGTGCTGCCCTCGACCGCCCTGGCGATCGTGTTCGTCGTGCTCGTCGGCAAGGTCACGCGCTCGTCGATGATCGACCAGCTCGACCGTGAGCACGTCGAGGTCGCCATCAGCCGCGGCATCACCCGCGGCACGGTGATCCGCCGTCACGTCTTCCGCAACGCCGTCGGCCCGATCCTCACGGTCAGCGGCATGCTGGTCGCCGGGCTGCTCGTCGCGAGCTCGATCGTCGAGGCCGCCTTCGGGCTCGCCGGCATCGGGTCGCTGCTCGTCCAGTCGGTCGACCGCCTCGACTTCCCGGTCGTGCAGGCGATCGTCCTCCTCGTGGTGACCGCGTTCGTCGTCGTGAACGCCGTCATCGACGTCCTCGAACCGTGGATCGACCCGCGATCCGCCGCCGGAGCAGGTGCCCGCTGATGACCGCCACCCCCACCCTCGCCGTCAAGGTGCTGCGTGCGCCGCGGCTGCCGCGCACCACCGTCAGCTTCGCGATCGCGCTGGGCGTGGTCGCAGTGATGACGCTCGCGGCGATCTTCGCGCCGTTCCTGGCGCCGTACGACCCTGACGCCGTCGACTTCGCCGCCGTCAACGCCGGGCCGAGCGCCGCGCACTGGCTCGGCACCGACGGACTCGGTCGCGACACCCTCAGCCGCCTCATCTTCGGCGCCAGCACGGCGCTGCTGGGGCCGCTGCTCGTCGTGGTCGCCTCGACCGCGCTCGGCATCCTGCTGGGTCTCATCGCGGGCTGGCGCGGCGGCTGGATCGACTCCGTGCTCGGGCGCGTGTTCGACGTGCTGTTCGCGTTCCCGTCGCTGCTCATCGCGATCATGGCGGTGGCGCTGTTCGGCAAGGGCCTCGTCGCGCCGGTGATCGCCATGAGCATCGCGTACGCGCCCTTCGTGGCGCGGCTCACGCGCTCGCTCGTGGCCGCCGAACGCAACCGGCCCTACGTCGCGGCGTACCGGGTGCAAGGCTTCGGCGGCGCGTGGATCGCGCTGCGCCGGGTGCTGCCGAACGTCACGCCCATCATCGGGGCGCAGTCGACCCTCAACTTCGGGTACGTGCTCGCCGAGCTGGCGGGCCTGTCGTTCCTCGGGCTCGGCGTCCAGCCGCCGACCGCCGACTGGGGCGCGATGATCAACGAGGCCCAGGCCGGACTCATCGGCGGGCACTTCCTGCCGGCGATCGTCCCGGCCGTCGCAGTGGTCGTGGTCGTCGTCGCCGTCAACATCATCGGAGAAGAGCTCTCCGACCGCATCGGAGGGGAGATCCCGGCATGACCCCGGCCACGAACGACCGGATCGGCCCGGCGGACGCCGGCGTGACCGCATCCGCCGCTCTGCTCGACATCCGCGACCTCACGCTCGACCTGCCGAACGGCACGCGCCTGCTGCACGGCATCTCGCTCTCCGTCGCCGCCGGCGAGACCGTCGGACTCGTGGGCGAGTCGGGGTCGGGCAAGTCCCTCACCGCGCGCACGGTCCTCGGCCTGCTGCCCGACCGGGCGACGACGGCAGGAACGGTCGTGCTCGACGGGACCGACGTGCTCGCCGCGCCGGGCGCACAGCTTCGGCAGCTGCGCCGGCGCGGAGCGGGCATGATCTTCCAGGACCCGCGGGCGGGCATCAACCCGATGCGCACGATCGGCGACCACCTCACGGAGTCGCTGCGGCTCGCCGAGGGATGGTCGGCGGCGGATGCGCGCGCACGTGCCCTCGAGCTGCTCGGGGCGGTGCGGCTGCCCCGCCCCGAGGATCACCTGCGGCAGTTCCCGCACGAGTTCTCGGGCGGCATGCTGCAGCGTGTCATGATCGCGGGCGCCCTCACGACGTCGCCGCAGCTGCTCGTGTGCGACGAGCCGACGACCGCGCTCGACGTGACGACGCAGGCCGAGATCATCGGCGTGCTCACCGAGCAGCGGGCCTCGCGGGGCATGGGGATGCTGTTCATCACCCACGACCTCAACCTCGCGGCGTCGCTCTGCGACCGCGTCTACGTCATGAGCGGCGGGCAGGTCGTCGAGCAGGGGCGCGCGCACGACGTGCTGCGCGACCCGCAGGCCGACTACACGCGCCGGCTCGTCGCGGCGACCCCCACCCTGGCAGGTGCGGCGCCGGGAGCGGTGGCCGAGCACAGCGTCGGAGGTTCTGCGGGACGCGCCGGGGCGCGGCATCCCTTCGACGGCGGGTCGCCCGAGAGCTCCACCGTCGTTCCGATGCTGCAGGCCACCGGGGTGTCGAAGACCTACCTGCGCCGCGGCAAGGACCCGGTGCGCGCCGTCGTCGATGCCACGGTCGAGGTGCCGAGGGGCGGCGCACTGGGCGTCGTCGGCGAATCGGGCTCGGGCAAGTCGACCCTCGCGCGCATGATCGTGGGTCTGGAGGGCACCGACGCGGGCGACATCCGCATCGACGGCCGTGAGCGCACCGCGGCGCAGCGCGGACGCGCGGAACGCATCGCTCACGCCCGCAGCGTGCAGATGGTGTTCCAGGACCCGTACCTGTCGCTCGACCCGCGCATCACCGCGGGACGCGCGATCGAGGACGCGCTGCGCCTGCACACCCGCTTGAGCCCGGGCGAGGCGCGCACCCGCGTGCTGTCGCTCCTGGAGCAGGTCGGCCTCGGCGAGAAGCACGCCGCAGCCCGTCCGCGCACGCTCTCGGGCGGGCAGCGGCAGCGCGTCGCCATCGCCCGCGCCCTCGCGATCGAACCCGACGTGCTCGTGATGGACGAGGCCACCAGTGCGCTGGACGTATCGGTGCAGGCGCAGGTGCTCGACCTCGTCGACCGGATCCGGCGCGAGCGCGGGCTCACGGTCCTGTTCATCAGCCACGATCTCGCCGTCGTCCGCCGTGTGTGCGAGCAGACCGTGGTGATGCGACGCGGCGAGATCGTCGAGCGCGGCGACACGGCGGCCCTGCTCGCCTCTCCGCAGCACGAGTACACCCGGCTGCTCATCGACTCCGTGCCCAAGCCCGGCTGGGACGCCGCCGCCGCGGGGGCGGAGGTCGAGGCCCTGCTCGGCGCCGATGCGGAGAGATCGGATGCCGCCACCGGCCCGGACGCGGGGTCCGAGGCGTCGGCCATCGAAGAGGCGCAGATCGAAGCCTCCGGTCAGGCGCGATGACGATCCCCGGGTGGCAGGCGTGACCGGACGCGTCGTCGTCGCGCGACACGGCGAGACGCTGCTGAACGCACTCGGCCGCGTCCAGGGCTGGTGCGACTCACCGCTCACCGAGCGCGGCCGGGCCGAGGCGGCCGCGCTCGGTGTCTCGGCCGGCTCGATCGGTGCCGTGTTCTGCGCCGACTCGGGCCGGCACCGCGAGACGGCCGCCCTCGCGGTGCCCGGGGTGCCGGCGCGCATCGACGAGCGCTGGCGCGAACTCGCGTTCGGCGCCTACGAGGGCTCATCGAGCACTCGGCTGTGGCGCGACCTGGGGCGGGCCCGCCGCGCCTCTGCGGCAGCGGAGCCCGGCGTCGGCGGAGTCCTCGAATCGCTCGCGGCGCTGCCGGGCCTCATCGACCACGGCACGCTCCCCGTCGAGTCGGCGGTCGTGCTGCGCGCACGCGCACGCCGGGCGTTCGAAGAGGCGGCGGCCGAGGCATCGCGCCACGACGTGCTCGTCGTCACCAGCGGTCTCACGATGCTCGCCCTGCTGGCCGAGCTGGGGGTGAGCGCCGCCCGGTTCGACGGCGGCGTCGGCAACGGAGCGGCGGTCGCGCTGGTGCGACGAGACGGGGCGTGGAGCGTCAGTCCGCCAGTGCCAGCGCGCGGAACGGCTCGCGCGGGGGAGCGGGCGGCTGCGGCATGCGCTCGGCTCCCTGACGCGAGCGCGTGTGACGCAGGTACAGCTCGTCGATGAGGGCGGTGGCGAGGCGCACGAGCTTCGCGATCTCGGCCTCATCGCGGTCGACCCACGCGCAGCGCGGCTCGTCGCCGACGGGGACGAAGTCGTCGTGCTGCTCCCACGCCACGAGCGTCCGCTCGGCGCCGAGCACGTGCTGCTGCCACCAGACCTGACGCAGGTACGAGCGAGGGATGCTGCGCCAGGCCTTGTTCGTCGTCTTGATCTCGGCGAGCGTGACCCGGCCGGCGGCGTCCACGGCGATGCCGTCGGGCGTCGCGAGGTGCCGCTTCTCGATGACGGCATGGAACAGCGCCGACGACGGCTGGATGCCGTGCGTCGCGGCGACCCACCCCGCGATCTCGGGCTCGCGGGCGCGGCCGTGCGCCGTGTACGCGTTGCCGGAGAAGCCCGAGCCGAGCAGCTTCGCATCGGCGGCCCGCGCGATGGCCCTGTCGGAGGTCAGCGTGGCGACGTCGGTGGCCGTGATGCCGCGCGAGCGCGCCCGGACCCATGCGACCCGGTCGCGCGAGTCCGCGACGATGCGGGCCGCGAGCTCGGGAGCCTGCGCCGCGAACGCGGGCACGGCTGCGGGCGTCGGGGTCACCTTTCGAGGCTACGCCGCCGCGCGGACATCCGTGAGCGCGACGCGCGTGTCCCACCACGGGGCACGACCCGCAGCGCCGATTTGGCGACGGGCGCGGCATCCCGTACCCTTGAACAAGCCGAAGACCGCCGGTCATCGTCGTGCGTGCAAGCGTACGAGATCGAAGCACTGCAACTGCAGGGGCCCGCGCAGGTGTCACGATGATTCTTCCGAAGCTCCGTGCGCTTGCGCCGGAGCTTTTTCTTTTGCCTGCCGAGAGCAGATGAGCGGATGTCTCCGGCCGACGCCCCGCCATCGCGGAGCGTCTCATCCACACAAGGAGTGACCATGGCGCAGAAGGATGCATCGGTCGCCGAGCTCACGAAGAACTTCGAGAACTCGAACGCCGTCCTGCTTACCGAGTACCGCGGTCTGACGGTTGCCCAGCTCAAGCAGCTGCGCAACAACATCCGTCAGGACGCGGAATACGCCGTGGTGAAGAACACGCTGACCAAGATCGCCGCCAACAACGCGGGGATCACGGCGCTGGACGAGGACCTCAAGGGCCCCTCGGCCATCGCGTTCGTGCACGGCGACTTCGTCGCCACCGCGAAGGCTCTGCGTGACTTCGCCAAGGCCAACCCGCTTCTCGTGATCAAGGGTGGCGTTTTCGAGGGCAACGCCCTCAGCGCCGACGAGGTCAACAAGTACGCCTCGCTGGAGAGCCGTGAGGTTCTGCTGGCGAAGGCCGCGGGCATGATGAAGGCGACGATGGGCAAGGCTGCTGCCACCATCGACGCGCTTCGCGAAAAGCTGGAGACCGCCGAGGCCGCGTGAGCGACCCGTACGTCTTCCCCACACAAACCCCATTTATCTAGGAGATACATCATGGCGAAGCTCACCACTGAGGAGCTGCTCGAGCAGTTCGCTGGCCTGACGCTTGTCGAGCTCAGCGAGTTCGTGAAGGCGTTCGAGGA
>PJUC01000596.1_pt1 | contig 12325 bp, 10 predicted proteins | sample 1512161 | NCBI WGS metagenome assembly PJUC01 (sample SAMN08177676, study PRJNA422409) | Soil metagenome, whole genome shotgun sequencing project. | isolation source: Soil enriched on filter paper | place: USA: Madison | collected 2015-01-15
CGTCGCTCTTCGGGACGTACAGGACCGGCCCGCGCTGCTTGGCGGCCGCGATGGCCGCGTCGAACGCGTCGGCCGAATCGCGGCGCCCCGTCGGGTCGGCGCCGAAGTCGACGACGTTCGCCGCCTTCTTGACGACCACCGGCTTGCCGACCAGCTCAGTGTCGATCAGGTCGATGACCGTCCACGGCACGTCGGCGGACGCGGTCAGGCGCACCTTGTCGCCCGCCTTGTACGTCTTGTGCAGCAGCAGTCGCTGCTCGTCGTAGAACTTCATGGGGCGGAAGGGTGCGGTCGGCTCGAAGGCGGGCGTCGTGGCGGCCGGCACGCACGCGCACTCTGCCACCCACCAGTCCGGGTGCAGCAGCCGGGCGTTCGGATCGTTCGTGAACGGGTACTGGTTGTACAGGTAGGCGTACTGCGACGTGAGCTGCATGGTGGTCGTGTGCGGGCCCGTCTGCACCGTGAGCGGTGCCGTGAGCCCGCCGCCGTTCGGCGCATCCGGGATGCTGTACCGCACGGTGAGCGCGTCGGCCGCCGCCGGGAGGGTGAACTCGACGTACTGCCCGGGCGTCAGGCGGACCGCCGAGCGTCCGGACGCCTCGGCTTCGATCGTGTACGCCTCGCGGCCGGGCCCGATCACGGTGCCGTTCGTGACCGCGTTCTCGGCCTCCTGCTCGCGGAAGGCGACGTCGGCGCCGCGACCGGCCACGAGCGACGGGTCCAGCGCCGCGCGCGTCACGACGGCCGCCGGCGTGTTCCAGCCGGGCGGCGCGGCGACGGCGGCCTGCGCCGTCACCGCCATTCCGACGGCGAGGGATGCCGCGGCCGCAGCCGCGACGAGGGTTCGGGGTCGTGTCATCGTCGACTCGCTTCATCCGGGGTGGGACGGGCCGCGATGCCCGCTCGCGCTCAATCTAGAGGCGCGACGCGGGAGTTCTCAAGCGTTTGTCTGAATCTTGCAGACATCAGCGGATTTCTTGCACCCTTTGCGGCACTTTGCGTAGTGCCCATCCCGGACTCGCGAAAGGGTACATTTCCGCGGCGGGAATCTACCCTTTCGCGGTTCCGGGTGGGCGCGCAGGGCCGCCGGCATCCTTCGACGTGAAGCGCTACGCCGTCGCCCAGAGACCGTCGTCGTCGATCGCGGCAGCGGGCGGGTCGACCGTGAGCCCGTGCAGCAGTCCGAGCGCATCGCGGACCTCGTCGATCCGCCCCTCGACGGCGAGCTCACGCATGCGCACCGACGGCTTGTGGAGCAGGACGCCCGCGAGGTGACGCAGCGCCGCCTCGACCTCGTCGCCGGCTCCACGGGCGCGAGCCCGGGCGATCTCGTCGTCCACGACCTTGAGCACCTCGCCGCGCAGGGCGGTGATCGCGGGGCCCACCTCACGGTCGGCTGCGAACTCCGTCGCGGCGTCGCCGACGATGGCGCGCGCATCGGCGTGGGCGCTGAACTCCTCCAGCGGCGCGTGCAGGCGGATCGTCTCGAGGTCGAGCAGCTCGACACCCTCGACCGCGCCGACGGCAGGGTCGACGTTGCGGGGCAGTCCGAGGTCGATCACGAGCACGCGGCGCCCCGGTACGAAGGCGTCGGCGTGCACGACCGCGTCTGCGGTGCACGTGATCACGACGTCGGCCTGTGCCGCCTCGGCGGCGAAGTCGGTGACCGGCAGCAGCCCGCGCTGCACGGCGAAGCCCTCGGCACGGCCGGAGGGCGAGAAGACGTGGATGTCGCCGGCGCCGCGGGCACGCAGCGCGTCGACGGTGCGCGCGGCGTAGCGTCCGGTGCCGACGAGCACGATCCGCGCAGCCGCCCAGTCGGACACGCGGCTGGAGGCAAGTTCGAGCGCGAGACGCACGAGCGAGCGATGCGCGCCCCGCAGCTGCGTGCGGTTGCGCACGCCGCGGCTGGTGTGGGTGGCCTTCTGGAACAGCCGCTCGAGCTCGCCGCTCGTGAGGCCGTCGGCGCGCGCGGTGTCGAGCGCGCGGCGCACCTGGCCCGAGATCTCGTCCTCCCCCACGACCACGGACTCCAGGCCACTGGTGACGGCGAAGAGGTGGGCGGCGGCATCCGCTCCCTGATGCACCGCGACGGACGCGCGCAGCACCTCGGGCGACACGTCGGACGCCTCGGCCATCGCCTCGACGACCGACTCGACCGCGACCGCCTCGCCGCCGGTGAGCGGCTCGTCGATGTCGAGATAGGCCTCGAAGCGGCTGCACGTGGCGAGCACCACGGCGCCGGCGACGAAGATCTCGCGCTCGACGAGAGCTCTCGTCGCCGTGGGCGCCCCCACGGAGAGACGCTCCAGGGTGTCGAGGCTCGCGTTCCGATGGTTCGCGGTCAGACAGAGGAGCACGACTCTAATCTTAACGTGTGACGTTGCATGACTCTCACCCTTCCGTCCTTCAGAGAAACGATCCCCCTGCGCTGATACGCGCGTACCGCGGCGAACGGCCCGCGATCACGCCGGTCTGGTTCATGCGGCAGGCGGGGCGTTCCCTGCCGGAATACCGTGAGCTGCGCGTCGGAACCGACATGCTCGACGCCTGTCTCGACCCGCAACTGGCAAGCGAGATCACGCTGCAGCCGGTGCGTCGCCACGGCGTCGACGCGGGCATCTTCTTCAGCGACATCGTGATCCCGGTGCGCCTGGCGGGCGTCGACGTGCGCATCGTCGCCGGCCGCGGCCCCGTGCTCGAGAACCCGGTGCGCACCGCCGCCGACGTCGCAGCGCTGCCGCCGCTGGACCCGGCCGCGCTCTCACCGATCCGCGAGGCCGTGGCACTGACGGTCGCCGAGCTCGGCGCGACACCCCTCATCGGCTTCGCGGGCGCGCCGTACACGCTCGCGTCGTACCTCGTCGAGGGCGGGCCGTCGAAGGAGCAGCTCAGGACCCGCGCGCTCATGCACTCCGACCCCGAGACGTGGGCGGCGCTGCTGACGTGGTGCGCGACGATCACGGGCGCGTTCCTCCGGGCCCAGCTCGAGGCCGGCGCGTCAGCGGGTCAGCTGTTCGACTCGTGGGCGGGCTCGCTGAGCCTCGCGGACTACTCCGACCACGTCGCCCCGTTCTCGGCGCTGGCGCTCGACGCCGTGCGCGACCTCGACGTGCCCCTCGTGCACTTCGGCGTCGGGACCGGCGAGCTCCTCGCCCGCATGCGCGACGTCGGCGTCGACGCGGTCGGCGTGGACTGGCGCCTGCCGCTCGACGAGGCCGTGCGCCGCGTCGGCCAGGGGGTGACGGTCCAGGGCAACATCGACCCTGCGCTGCTGCGCGCCCCGTGGCCGGTCCTCGAGGCGCACATCGTCGACGTGCTCGAGCGCGGCAAGGCCGCCCGGGCCCACGTGCTCAACCTCGGGCACGGCGTGCCGCCCGACACCGACCCCACCGTCCTCACCCGCATCGTGGAGTTCGTGCACGCGCATGCCTGACGCCTCCGACCGCTACTCGGTCGTCGGCGGCGGCGTCGGCGGGCTCGTCGTGGCCCGGCGGCTCGCGGCCGCGGGCGCCCGGGTCACGGTGTTCGAGGCATCCGATCATCTCGGCGGCACCGTCGCACGACACGAGGTCGCCGGGATCGGATTGGATGCCGCCGCCGAGAGCTTCGCCGTCCGCGGCGGCGTCGTGGCGGCCCTGCTCGCCGAGCTCGGCCTGCAGGACGACATCGTGGCGCCCGCACCCGGGCCCGCGTGGCTGCAGCCCGTCGTGGGCGATGCGGTGCCCCTGCCGGCGACGGCGCTCCTCGGCATCCCGGCGGATCCCCTGGCGGACGACGTCGTGCGCGTCGTCGGGCGCGAGGCCGCCGCCCGCGCGGTCGAGCTCGACGCCCGCCCGGTGACCGCCGTGCCCGACACCCTCGGCGCCCTCGTGCGCGAGCGCCTCGGCGAGGGCGTGCTCGACCGCCTGGTCGCGCCCGTGGTGCACGGCGTGCACTCGCAGCATCCCGACGAGGTGCCCGTAGCCCGGGCCCACCCGGGCCTGGCCGATGCCGTCCGCGCCGCCGGATCGCTCAGCGGCGCCGTCGCCCGGCTGCGCGCGGCCGCTCCCCCGGGTGCTGCGGTCGCCGGCATCCGCGGCGGCACCCACCGCATCGTTCCCGCCCTGGCCGACGACCTCGGCCGCCGAGGGGGCGACGTGCGCCTGAACAGCCGGGTCGACGACCTGTCGCGCCTGCAGGGCACCGTCATCGTCGCGGCGCCGGGCATCGCGACCGCCGGCGCACCGGGTCGCCGCATCGACCTGGTCACGCTCGTGGTGGAGCAGGACGAACTGGATGCCGCCCCCCGCGGCACCGGGCTGCTCGTGGCCGCCGGAGCACCGGTGGGCGCCCGTGCGCTGACCCACGCGACGGCGAAGTGGGCCTGGCTGCGCGAAGCCGCCGCCGGCCGTCACGTCCTCCGCCTGTCGTACGACCAGACACCCGCGGACCCGGTGGCCGCCGCCCGCGCAGACGCCGAGACGCTGCTCGGGGTCGCGCTGCCGACGCTGGTCGACGCCGCACACGTCTCATGGATGCGGCCGGGTGCGGCATCCGCTTCTCCCCCGGGCCTGACGCTCGTCGGCGAGACCGTCGCGGGCTCGGGACTCGCGGGCATCGTGGCCCACGCCGAGCGCACGGCCGCCGAGCTGCTCGCCCGCTGACGCCCGGCCCGCGCGGAAGGCGGCGCGGGGAGGACGCCCGGCAGGGGTGGGAGAATGGAGGCATGACGGATGCCCCGGCCCAGACCTCCCCTGACACCCTCGGCTACACCCTGTGGGCCGTGTTCCGGCGGGACCCCCAGCGGCCGGCACCGGCGGGCGATCTGGCGGCAGCGGTAGCCGAGGTCGAGGCCTCGGGTGTCGTGGTGCGCGGGTTCTACGACGTCTCGGGCCTGCGCGCCGACGCCGACCTCATGATCTGGCTCACCGGGGTGGGCATCGCGCCCGAGGTGCTGCAGTCGGCGCTGCGGACGCTCCGCCGCGCCGAGCCGCTCGCATCGCTGCTGCCGGTGTGGAACGCGATGGGCGTGCACCGCGACGCCGAGTTCACCGCCAGCCACCTGCCCGCGTTCATGCGCGACAAGGACCCTGAGGCCTGGCTCACCGTCTACCCGTTCGTCCGCTCGTACGACTGGTACATCCTGCCCGACGACGAGCGCCGTCAGATGCTCGCCGACCACGGCCGCAAGGGTGCCGCGCACCGCTCGGTGCTGAGCAACACCGTCGCGTCGTTCGCGCTCGGCGACTACGAGTGGATCCTCGCCCTCGAGGCTCCCGAGCTCGTCGAGCTCGTCGACCTCATGCGCGACCTCCGTCAGACCGAGGCCCGCCGCCACGTGCGCGAAGAGGTGCCGTTCTACACCGGCCGGCGCATCGGCCTCGACGAGATCGCCGAGGTGCTGTCGTGAGCACCCTGCGCATTGGCACGCGGGGCAGCACGCTCGCGCTCGCCCAGACCGGCATGTTCGCCGACGAGCTGGCCGACGCGACCGGCGTGACGACCGAGATCGTCACCATCACGACCGACGGCGACCGCTCGAACGAGCCGCTGTCGCGCGCCGGCGGCACCGGACTGTTCACCGGCGCGCTGCGCGACGCGCTCGAGGCCGATGAGTGCGACCTCATCGTGCACTCGCTCAAGGATCTTCCGACCGCGCCGCACGACCGGCTCGTGATCGCGGCCATCCCGGCCCGCGAAGACCCCCGCGACGCGCTCGTGGCCCGCGACGGCCTGACCCTCGACGAGCTTCCCGCCGGCGCCCGCGTGGGCACCGGGTCGCCGCGCCGCATGGCGCAGCTGCGCGCACGGCGCCCCGACCTCGAGATCGTCGACATCCGCGGGAACGTCGACACCCGCCTCGGCAAGGTGACCGGCGGAGAACTGGATGCCGTCATCCTCGCCGCCGCGGGACTGCGCCGGATCGGACGCGCCGATGTGGTGACCGAGTTCCTCGACGCCGACGCGTGGCCCACGGCCCCTGGTCAGGGCGCCCTGGCCGTCGAGGTGCGCCGCGGCGACGAAGACCTCGTCCGCGCGCTCGACCACGCCGAGACCCGCGCCGCCGTGGAGGCCGAACGCGAAGTGCTCGCCCTGCTCGAAGCCGGCTGCTCGGCGCCCGTCGGCGCCCGCGCGGTCGTCGACGCGGGCCTGCTGCTGCTGTCGGTGAGCGTCTACAGCCTCGACGGCGCCACCATCCTCACGTCGTCGCATGCGGCGGTCTGGCCGGATGCCGGCGCGCCCCGCGACATCGCCGCCGCCGTCGCCCGCGAGCTGCTCGCCGCCGGCGCCGCCGACCTGACCGGAGAACGCCCGTGACCCACCCCCGTCCGCGTCGCCTGCGTGCGACGCCCGCTCTGCGGCGCCTCGTCGCCGAGACCCGTCTGCACCCCGCCGAGCTGATCCTCCCCGTCTTCGTGCGCGAGGGCGCCGGCGCGCCGGTACCCATCTCGTCCATGCCCGGCGTCGTCCAGCACACCACCGACTCGCTCAAGGGCGTCGTCGCGGATGCCGCGGCCGCCGGCATCGGCGGGATCATGCTGTTCGGCGTGCCCGAGCACAAGGACGCCGTGGGCTCGGGCGCGACCGATCCCGACGGCATCCTCAACGTCGCCACGCGCGTCGCGGTCGCCGAGGCGGGCGACGCCCTCGTCGTGCAGACCGACCTGTGCCTCGACGAGTTCACCGACCACGGCCACTGCGGCGTCCTCGACGCGAACGGCTACGTCGACAACGACGCCACCCTGGAGCGCTACCGCGAGATGGGCGTCGCGCAGGCCGCGGCGGGCTCGCAGCTGCTGGGCCTGTCGGGCATGATGGACGGCCAGGTCGCCGCCGTGCGCGACGCGCTCGACGACGCCGGGTACCTGAACACGCCGATCCTCGCCTATGCGGCAAAGTACGCGTCGGCGTTCTACGGCCCCTTCCGCGAAGCGGTGCAGTCCTCGCTCGTCGGCGACCGCCGCACGTACCAGCAGGACCCGGCGAACCGCCGCGAGGGCGCGCTCGAGCTCGACCTCGACATCGCCGAGGGCGCCGACATCGTCATGGTGAAGCCCGCGATGAGCTACCTCGACGTGCTGGCGGATGCTGCGGCATCCAGCCCCGTGCCGGTGTGGGCGTACCAGGTGTCGGGCGAGTACGCGATGATCGAGGCGGCCGCCGCCCACGGCTGGATCGACCGCCGCCGTGCGATCGAGGAGTCGGTGGTCAGCATCCGCCGCGCCGGAGCCGACGCCGTGCTGACCTATTGGGCTCTGGAGCTTGCGGAGTGGATCCGATGACGACGAACGCACAGGAGTTCGACCGCGCCCGCGGCGCGATGCCCGGCGGGGTGAACTCGCCCGTGCGCGCGTTCGGATCGGTCGCAGAGACGCCCCGGTTCTTCGTGTCGGCGTCCGGTCCGTACGTCACCGACGTCGAGGGGCGCGAGTACGTCGACCTCGTCGGCTCGTGGGGCCCGGCGATCCTCGGGCACGCGCACCCGGCCGTCGTGAAGGCCGTGCAGGATGCCGCCGCCCGCGGTCTCGGCTTCGGCGCGTCGACACCGGGCGAGACCGAGCTCGCCGAGCTCATCGCCGCGCGGGTCACGCGCGACGGAGCGCACCCCGTCGAGCGGGTGCGGCTCGTGTCGACAGGCACCGAGGCCACCATGACCGCCATCCGCCTCGCCCGGGGCGCGACCGGCCGTGACCTCATCGTGAAGTTCGCCGGGCACTACCACGGGCACTCCGACGGCCTGCTGGCCGAGGCCGGGTCCGGCGTCGCGACCCTGGCGATGCCGGGCTCCGCGGGTGTGCCCGCGGCCATCGCGGCGCAGACGCTCGTCATCCCCTACAACGACCTCGAGGCGGTGCGCGAGGTGTTCGCCGCGCGCGGCGACGAGATCGCCGCGGTGATCGTCGAGGCGGCACCCGCCAACATGGGCATCGTGCCGCCCGCGCACGGCTTCAACGCGGCACTCGCCGACATCGCGCACGCGCACGGCGCGCTGCTGATCCTCGACGAGGTGCTCACCGGCTTCCGCGTGGGACCCGCCGGCTGGTACGGCATCGACCCGGTGCCCTTCACGCCCGACCTCATCACGTTCGGCAAGGTCGTCGGCGGCGGCCTCCCGCTCGCCGCGATCGGCGGACCCGCTGCGCTCATGGAGCTGCTGGCGCCGCTCGGCCCGGTGTACCAGGCGGGCACGCTGAGCGGCAACCCGCTCGCCGTCGCCGCCGGGCGCGCGACGCTCGACCACCTCGACGCGGCGGCCTATGCGCGCATCGACGCCGCCGCGGCGACGATCGCCGAGGCTGCGGCATCCGCTCTCCGCGATGCGGGCGTGACCCACGTTCTGCAGCGCTCGGGCAACCTCTTCTCGATCCAGTTCGCCGCCGAAGCGCCGATCGACTACGACACCGTGAAGGCGCAGGAGGCGTTCCGCTACCCGCCGTTCTTCCGCGCCATGCTCGCGCAGGGCGTGTCGCTGCCGCCGTCGGTGTTCGAGGCGTGGTTCGTGTCGGCATCCCACGACGACGCCGCGGTGGCACGCATCGTCGCCGCTCTCCCCGCTGCCGCCCGCGCGGCGGCAGAGGCCACCCCGGCCTGATCCGGGCGGCTCGCGGCCCGGGCACCGCGGTCCCACCGGCGGATCATCCGCGCGGATGACGTGTCGGGCGGGAGATCACTCTCCCGCCCGACGCGGCACGACACCGGCGCACGGCACCGTGGAAGCATGAGTTCTTTCGTGATCGAGGCCACCGGCCTCGAGAAGTCCTTCGGCACGACCCGGGCACTGGCGGGGGTGTCGCTCGCGGTGCGGGCGGGCGAGTCGCTCGCCATCATGGGCGCCTCCGGCTCCGGCAAGACGACGCTGCTGCACTGCCTCGCCGGCATCACACTCCCCGACGCCGGCACTGTCGCGTTCCAGGGCCGCGCGGGCCGCGTCGGTGTGAACACCTTGAACGAGCGCGCCCGCTCCCAGCTGCGCCGTGAGGAGTTCGGGTTCGTGTTCCAGCAGGGGCTGCTGATCCCCGAGCTCACCGCCATCGAGAACGTGGCCCTCGCGCTCATGCTGAACGGCATGTCGCGGCGGGAGGCGACCTCGCACGCGTCGGGCTGGCTCGCCGCACTGGGCCTGGCCGGCATGGAGGAGCGCCGCATCGGCCAGCTCTCGGGCGGCCAGGCGCAGCGCGTGGCGATCGCCCGCGCGCAGGTGACCGGAGCGACGGTCGTCTTCGCCGACGAGCCCACCGGTGCGCTGGACTCCGCGACCTCCGCCGAGGTCATCGGCGCCCTCCTGCACTCGACCACCGGCCAGGGACGCACCCTCGTCATGGTGACCCACGATGCCGACGTCGCCGCCCGCTGCTCCCGCATCGTCGAGGTGCGCGACGGGCGCATCGTCGGCGAGCGCGTCGGAGCGGCGGCATGATCGCGCGCGTCGCCTGGCTGCTCGCCCGGCCGGGGGCATCCGGGACGGCGACCCTCGTCCTGCCCACGACGGCGTTCGCGATCGTCACGGCGCTGCTGCTCACCGTGCTGGGCGGCGCGCAGTCGTTCTTCACCTGGACGGACGACATCGCGCTCAGCTACCAGCTCCTCGCCGTGGTCGCGCTGGTGCTGCTCGTCGTGCCGCTGGCCTCGCTCGGCGGCGCGGCGGCGCGACTGTCGGCACGGCGCCGCGACGACCGCCTGGCCACCCTGCGCCTGCTCGGCGCCACGCCGACGACGGTCTCAGCCCTCGCCGTGCTCGAATCGACCGTGCTCGCGCTGGCCGGTGCCCTCGCAGGTGTCGTCCTTTACTTCACCTTCGTCCCCTTGCTCGCTCTCGTGCCCTTCCGCAGCGAGCCCCTCGGGATCGCCGGCGTCGTGCTGAGTGCGCCCGTGATCGCCGGGACGGTGCTCGGAATCGCGGCGCTGGCCGCTGTCAGCGCGGTGCTCGGGCTGCGTCAGGTGGTCATCTCGCCGCTCGGGGTGCGCACCCGTCAGGATGCGCCGAAGCTGTCGTGGGTGCGCGCCGGCATCGCCGCGGCCGTGATCGTCCTGTCGTTCGGGCTGATGAGCGTGCTGCAGGTCGCGGGCAGCGCGATGCTGCTCATCGCCTTCCTCGCGGCCGCGTTCGGCGGAACCCTCGCCGTCCTCAACCTGGTCGGCCCGTGGGTCATCCGCCTCGTCGCCCAGCGGCAGTCCCGCCGGGCGACCCGTCCGGCCAGGCTCCTCGCCGCGCGCACGGTGCTCGATTCCCCGAAGGCCGCCTGGCGTCAGGTGTCGGGCGTGGCCATGACGAGCTTCATGGCCGTGTTCGCCGGCGTGGGCGTCGCCCTCGTCGACCTCACGGCAGCGGACACCGGCATGGACGCCGACGCCGCGCAGCTGTTCGCCGACATCCGCACCGGCATCCTCATCACGGTGATCGGCTCGTTCCTCATGGTCGCGTGCTCCGTCGGGGTGAACCAGTCCGCCGGCATCCTCGATCGCCGCGAGCTGTACCGCTCGCTCGACATGCTCGGCATGCCGGAGCGGACGATGGATGCCGCCCGCCGGCGTGCGGTCATGTCTCCGCTGCGTCTCACCGCGATCGGCTCCGCGGTCGTCGCCGCCGTCGTGATGCTTCCGCTGACCGGCGCCACGCTCCTCTTCCAGCCTCTCGCGCTGATCGTCATCGCCGCCGTGCTGGCCGCGGGGATCGGGGTGGTGGCACTGGGCCTGGTCGTGACGAGACCGCTGCTGCGCCGTGCGGCCACGGAGGGCTGAAGCCGGACCGGCCCCGCATGGCTTCATCCGCTCATTAGGGTGAAGCCATGCGCATCCTCGATTCCATCGACGACGAGCTCATCGGGCAGCTGCGTCGCGACAACGAGTTCTTCTGGCTGGATGCCACCGACCTTCCCGCCGACCAGATCACGCGCCTCGGCACGCTGCTCGGTCTGCATCCGCTTGCCGTCGAGGACAGCATCCGATTCGGCCAGCGCCCGAAGCTCGACACGTACGGCGACACCGCGCTGCTGGTGCTGCAGGGTGCGGTGCGGTCGCAGCCCGAGGATCGCAACCCCCACCCGCTCGAAGAGATCCACTGCCATCTGAGCGGCGACTTCATCGTCACTCTGCACCGGCGCCCCTACCCCGATCTGCACCGCGTCGCGCCGCTGTTCTCCCATGCGAAGACGGCCAAGAGCGAGCAGTACCACGTCTACAAGATCATCGACGCGGTGGTCGACAGCTACTTCCCGATGCTCGCCGACCTCGACGAGCAGATCAGCGATCTCGAAGATGCGATCGCCGCGGGCGGTGGACGCCCCGAGCTCGACGAGACGTTCCGCCTGAAGCGCCTGCTGCTCCGGCTTCGCAAGGCCGTCGTGCCGATGCGCGATGTCTTCGCGCGCGAGGTCGAGGTGATCGTCGATCTCGCAGGGCTCGAAGCCGACAGTCACGACTACTTCCGCGACGTGTACGACCATCTGATCCGCATCACCGACGAGCTCGACTCGTACCACGAGCTGGTCAACGGCTGCACCGACCTGTACCTCTCGACGATCGCGAACCGACAGGGTGAGACGTCGAAGCAGCTCGCGATCATCGCGTCGATCTTCCTGCCGCTGAGCTTTCTCACCGGCTTCTTCGGCATGAACTTCGGCTGGGCGGTCACACACGTGTTCGACGGCCCCTGGGCGTTCGCGGCGGGGTGCGCGGTGATGGCGGCCGCGGCGGGCGGCATGTGGCTGTTCTTCCGCCGCAAGGGCTGGACCGGCACCGACGGCTGATCGAGCCGGCGGTGCAGCATCCCGCCGCCGTCAGCGCGCGTCCGGGTCGTCGGCGTGGCGATCCCGAGCGGGCAGGAGCCCGAGCGAGATCAGCGGCGTGAGCGCCACCAGCCCGAAGGCGAGCGGGTAGCCGGCCACGGTGATCAGCGCTCCCACGAGCGGTCCGACGGCCGACGCGCTGAGGAACTGGCCGGTGTTCTGGATGCCGAGCGCACGGCCCGCCCAGCGGGAGCCGGCTGCCTCGGCCACCGAGGTGTATGCCAGCCCGTTGTCGGCGACGCTGATGGTGGCCGCGATCACGAAGACCGCCGCCGCGACGGCGTCCCAGTGCGCCCAGCCGGCGGCTCCGAGCGCGACCATCGCGACCACTCCTGCGACCGCGACCCGGCGCAGCACGCCGACGCGCGTGCCGCGACGATCGCTGACGTGCCCGATCACGATCCTTCCGACGGCGCCGACGAACTGCGAGGCGGCGACGAGGATGCCGGCGGCCGTCGCATCCCATCCCATTCCCGCGGTGAACCACACCAGGCCGAACGTCGACAGGGTGAACTGCGGGAAGACCAGCAGTGCCGAGACGAGGTGGATGCGCAGCA
>PJUC01000597.1_pt1 | contig 12322 bp, 10 predicted proteins | sample 1512161 | NCBI WGS metagenome assembly PJUC01 (sample SAMN08177676, study PRJNA422409) | Soil metagenome, whole genome shotgun sequencing project. | isolation source: Soil enriched on filter paper | place: USA: Madison | collected 2015-01-15
CCGTCGGGTTGTGGATCACCAGAAGCCGCCGCACATCGACCGCCGCATCCCCGCCGCCATCAATCGCCGGAACCTCGTTCATCAGCACCGTGTCGCGCACCGATTCGCTCTCCCTGACCGGCGCGTGGGGCGCCTTCTGTTGCAAAACCGTGAAGGGATCACGGCGGTTCCGTTGCAGTAAAGATGCAAGAAGATGACGATATAAGAAATATCCGTGGCGAATAGGTGCGGGTGTTCCAAATCATTGTCAAGGTATGCCGCTTTCCTTTATACGGCAGTTGTCTTGATGGCCACCGGCCATGGCGACGACGGAGCGGAAGATGGACGCCGTCCCAGCGGTCAAGCGCTACCGCAGCATTTGGATATCCGACGTTCATCTGGGAACGCGCGGCTGTCAGGCGGAGCTGCTTCTCGATTTCCTGAAACACACTGAATCGGATCACCTGTTCCTGGTCGGCGACATCGTCGATGGCTGGCGGCTGAAGAAAAGCTGGTACTGGCCGCAGGCCCACAATGACGTGGTGCAGAAGATCATGCGCCGCGCCCGCAAGGGTGTGGAGGTCTATTACATCCCCGGCAACCATGACGAGGCGGCGCGCGACTATGTCGGCCTGCAGTTCGGCGGGGTGCATGTGGTGGACGAATGGGTCCACACCACCGCCGACGGCCGGCGCCTGCTGATCACCCACGGCGACAAATTCGACGCGGTGGTGCGCTACGCCAAGTGGCTGGCCCTGCTGGGCGACCACGCCTATGTCACGCTGCTGCACGTCAACACCCTGTTCAACTGGATCCGGCGCAGGCTGGGCTTCAATTACTGGTCGCTGTCGGCCTACCTGAAGCATAAGGCCAAGACCGCGGTCGAGTTCATCGGAAAATACGAAGAAGCCCTGGGCGAGGAAGCCCGCCGTCGCAAGGTCGACGGCGTCGTCTGCGGCCACATCCACACCGCCGAGATGCGCGATATCGAAGGAATCCTCTATTGCAACGACGGCGATTGGGTCGAGTCCTGTACCGCCTTGGTCGAGCACGACAGCGGCGCGCTGGAGATCATCCACTGGACGGAGGTCATGGCGCAGCGGCTGCCGGCCCCTGGTCCCAGTGCGGGCAAGCTGACGGCGAAGGAACGGGAAGCGGCGTGAACATCCTGATCGTCAGCGACGCCTGGCACCCGCAGGTGAACGGCGTCGTGCGCACCATCGGCACCGTGCGCGATGAGCTGGAGGCGATGGGGCACAGTGTCGAGGTGATCGGTCCCGACCGCTTCCGCACCCTGCCGATGCCGACCTATCCGGAAATCCGGCTGGCGCTGGGGGCGAAACGGCGGCTGTGGGCGATGATCGAGGGCATGCGGCCCGACTGCATCCACATCGCCACCGAAGGGCCGCTGGGCTTCGCCGCGCGGTCCTATTGCCTGAAGCATGGCAAGCCCTTCACCACCGCCTATCACACGCGCTTTCCCGAATATGTGCGCGACCGCGCACCGATCCCGTTGGCCTTGTCCTATGCGGTGGTCCGCCGGTTTCACAAGCCGTCCTCGGCGGTGATGGTGGCGACCCAGACCATCGAGGACGCGCTGACGCACCGCGGTTTCGCCAACATCCGCCGCTGGACCCGCGGCGTCGATACCGAGCTGTTCCGGCCCCGCGACAAGGATTTCCTCGATCTGCCGCGCCCGGTGTCGATGTATGTCGGCCGCGTCGCGGTGGAAAAGAACCTGGAGGATTTCCTGCGCCTCGACCTGCCCGGCACCAAGGTGGTGGTCGGCGACGGCCCGGCGCGGGAGGAGTTGCAGCGCAAATACCCCGGCGTCCATTGGGTCGGCGCCAAGCATGGCGAGGAACTGGCCAAGCATTACGCCGCCGCCGACGTCTTCGTCTTCCCGTCGCGCACCGACACCTTCGGGCTGGTGTTGCTGGAGGCGTTGGCCTCCGGCGTGCCGGTGGCGGCCTACCCGGTGCCGGGCCCGCTGGACGTGGTCGACGGCTCCGGTGCCGGCTGCCTGGACGAAGATTTGAAGCGGGCGGTCGAAGGCGCGCTGGCGATCCCGGCGCAGACCTGCCGGGACTATGCGCTGGGCTATTCCTGGCGCCGCTCGGCCGAACAGTTCCTGTCGAACCTGCGGCCGTTTACGTAAGCGGGGGACCGCATTCCGCTTGGCGAAGATCGGGTGCCATGGTTCCATTTCGCCGGATCATCACTCCCGCGCGAGGTTCCCGGCCATGACCCCCGACTTCCTCATCACCTCCCTGATCGTCGTCGCCTCGCCCGGAACCGGGGTGCTGCTGACGCTGGCGGCAGGGTTGTCGCAGGGCGCGCGCGCCAGCGCGGTGACGGCCTTCGGCTGCACGTTGGGGATCGTGCCGCACATGGCGGCGGCGGTGCTGGGACTGGCCGCCCTGATGCACACCAGCGCGGTGGCGTTCCAGGGGCTGAAGATCCTGGGCGTGCTCTATCTGCTCTACATGGCTGGGGCGACGCTGAAGGAGCAAGGGTCGCTGAGCGTCGAGGCGGACGGGACGAAGCACTCCGCCGGGCGGATGATCCTGCGGGCGGTGCTGGTCAATGTGCTGAACCCGAAGCTGTCGATCTTCTTCCTGGCCTTCCTGCCGCAGTTCGTCAGCGACGCCGACCCGCAGCCGCTCGCCCGCATGCTGGAACTCAGCGGCGTGTTCATGGCGCTGACCTTCGCGGTCTTCGTCGTCTACGGCCTGTTCGCCGCCGCGGTGCGCGATCAAGTGGTCTCCCGCCCGCGGGTGATTGCCTGGATGCGCCGCAGCTTCGCTGCCGCCTTCGCGGCGCTGGGCGCCAAGCTGGCGCTGGCGGAGCGGTGAGGGAGCTCCATCGCACCGTCCCCTGTTACGGAATGGTTGCCGCGTGCTAAGGTGCCGCCGGGCGCGTCGCCGGTTGTCCGTATCAGGGGGACCGGCAACGCGCCCGTTGTCGTACGTTTCCAGTTCCGGGCCTTGATGCTGCAATCCCTCTACCGTGGCCTGACGACCGTCGCCGGGCCGGCGGTGCGCCTCTATCTCGACCGCCGCCGCGCCGCCGGCAAGGAAGACCCCGCCCGTCAGGCGGAGCGGTTCGGCATGGCCTCGCGCGCCCGGCCGGACGGTCCGCTGGCCTGGATCCACGCGGCCAGCGTGGGGGAGGCGAATTCGGTCCTGGTGCTGATCGGCCGGCTGCTGGACAGCGCACCCGACCTGACCGTGCTGATGACCACCGGCACCGTCACCTCGGCCGAGCTGATGGGGCGGCGGCTGCCGGAGCGCGCCATCCATCAATATGTGCCGGTCGATTTGCCGGACGCCGTCGATCGCTTCCTCGACCATTGGCGGCCCGACGCGGTGCTGTGGACGGAATCGGAGATCTGGCCGAACCTGCTGGCCGGCATCCGCGCCCGCTCGATCCCGGCCGCGCTGGTCAACGCCCGCATGTCCGAACGCAGCTTTTCCCGCTGGCGCAACGCGCCCGGTCTGATCGGCGGCTTGCTGTCCACCTTCCAGGTCACGCTGGCCCAGACCGAAGGCGATGCGGAGCGGCTGCGCCGGCTGGGCGCCTCCGGCGTCGCCAGCGTCGGCAACCTGAAATTTTCCGCCGAGCCGCCTCCCGCCGCATCCGACGCGATGGAGCCGCTGCGCGCTGCCCTGGCCGGCCGGCCTGTCTGGCTGCTCGCCAGCTCCCACCCGGGGGAGGACGAGATCGCCGCGGCGGTCCATGCCGCGCTGGCCCCGGCTCTGCCCGGCCTGCTGACGGTCATCGCACCGCGTCATGCCCATCGTGGCGACGCCATCGCCGAGTTGATGCGGGCGCGCGGTTTGGCGGTTCTGCAGCGCACGGCCGGGCACCTGCTGCCGGGGCCGGAGCATGCCGTCTACATCGCCGACACCATGGGCGAATTGGGGCTGTTCTACCGTGCCGCGCCGGTGGTGTGCATGGGCGGCTCCTTCATCCCCCATGGCGGCCAGAACCCGGTGGAGCCGGCGCAGTTGGGCTGCGCGGTGCTGTACGGCCCGCACATGTTCAATTTCGGCGAGATCACCCACATGCTGGAGGCCGCCGGCGGCGCCCTGCCGGTTGCGGACGGCGATGCGCTGACCCGCGAGGCCCGGCGGCTGCTGACCGACGACCGGGCGCGCGAACGCATCGTCGCGGGGGCGGCTCGGGTGATGGCGGACAACCGGCGGATCATTGACCGGGCGCTGGGGGCGCTGTCCCCGGTGCTGGGCGCCGCCGGCATCCGGACCGCTGCCTGAGGGGACGCGGAGCCGTGAAGACCCCCGCCTTCTGGTATCGGCCGCCCGGCCTTGCCTCGACCCTGCTGGCGCCGCTGGGGGCGCTCTATGGGCTGGCCGGACGGCGGCGCCTTGCCGGGACCGTTCCGCGCCGGGTCGGCGTTCCGGTTGCCTGTGTCGGCAATCTGGTGGCTGGCGGTGCCGGCAAGACACCGGTCGGGCTGGCGCTGATCGCGGCGCTGCAGGCTCGCGGGATCGCCGTCCATGCGCTGACCCGCGGCCATGGCGGGCGGGAGGCCGGTCCGCTGGCGGTCGATCCCGGCCGCCATGGCGCCGCCGATGTCGGTGACGAGGCGCTGCTGCTGGCCGGGGCCGCTCCCTGTTGGGTGGCGCGCGACCGGCTGGCGGGGGCGGAGTGCGCGGTCGCTGCCGGGGCAGGGGCCATCGTCATGGATGACGGGTTCCAGAACCCGGCCCTGCACAAGGATCTGGCGCTGATCGTCGCCGACGGCGCCGTCGGATTCGGCAACGGCCGGCTGGTGCCGGCGGGACCGCTGCGGGAACGGGTGGCCGACGGCCTTGCGCGCGCCGACGCGCTGGTGATCCTGGGCGAGGACCGCCACGGTCTGGCGGCGCTGGCCGGCGTGCGGCCGGTGCTGGCGGCGCGGCTGGAGCCCGAACCCGAGGCCGCCGCCCTGCTGGCCGGACGCGACGTCCTGGCCTTCGCCGGCATCGGCCGGCCGGAGAAGTTCTTCGCCACGCTGGAGGCGCTCGGCGCCCGCGTGGTCGGGCGGGTGCCCTTCGCCGACCACCACCCCTACCGAGCGGCCGAGGTCGCGGCCCTGGTCGATCGTGCCGCGGCGCTGGGCGCCGTGCCTGTCACCACCGCCAAGGATGCCGTGCGCCTGCCGCCGGACCTGCGGGCGCAGGTCGCCATCCTGCCGGTGTCGGTGCGCTGGGCCGACGAGCGGGCGCTCTCCATGCTTTTGACCTACGTGTTGCTGAAGGGAAGCCCCGATGGCCAAGCCGCGTAGTCCGCTGCAGAAATGGCTGACGCGCCGGATCGGCTATCCGGTGGAGGCGGCGCTTGTCCACACCGTCTGCTGGCTGTTCCGGGTGCTGCCCCTCGACCGGGCCTCGGCGCTCGGCGGCTGGATCGGACGGACGGTGGGGCCGTGGCTGCCCAACAGCGCCCGCGCGCGGCGCAACCTGACGCGGGCCTTTCCGGAGAAGGGCAGGGCGGAAATCGACGCGATCCTGCGCGGCATGTGGGACAATCTGGGCCGCACCATCGCCGAATACCCGCATCTGGAGCAGATCGGCCGCGAACGCACCGAAGTGGTCGGCGTCGAATATGTCAATGCGCTGCGCGAGGACGGCAAGGCCGGCATCCTGGTCTCCGGCCATCTGGCGAACTGGGAGGTTCAATCGGTCGCCGCCCGCATGCACGGGCTGGATTTGGGGGTGGTCTATCGCGCGCCCAACAACCCGATCGTCGGTGATTTGCTGGTGAAGCTGCGCGGAGCGGCGACCGGCACTCAGATCCCCAAGGGACCGGAGGGGGCCAGAATCCTGCTTCGTTACCTGACCAAGGGCGGCCATGTCGGCATGCTGATCGACCAGAAGATGAATGACGGCATTCCCGTCCCCTTCTTCGGCCGCGACGCCATGACCGCGCCGGCCGCCGCCGTGCTGGGCATGAAGATGCAATTGCCGCTGTGTCCAACGCGGACCGAGCGGCTGGAGGGCGCGCATTTCCGCATCACCGTCCTGCCGCCGGAGGAATACCCGACCAGCGGCGACCGCAATGCGGATGCGCGAATTCTGATGGAACGGCTGAACCGTCTGTTGGAGGATTGGATCCGCGACAGGCCGGCGCAATGGCTGTGGATTCACCGCCGCTGGCCGGATTGAACGCCCGCCCCACCGTCCTTCAAGGTTCGCCCGCGATGGCCCTGCCGCTCGACCTCCATCTGCCGCAACTCTATATGGTCGCCGTCTGCGTCCTGGTTCTGGCGCCGGGACCGGACTCGCTTCTGGTGCTGACCCGCAGCATCGCCGACGGCCGGCAGGCCGGGGTGGTGGCGACGGTGGGCATCTGTGTCGGCAACACCGTCCATTCCCTGCTGGCCGCCGCCGGGATCTCCGCCCTTATCGCGGCGTCGGCATCGCTGTTCGACCTGCTGCGTTATGCCGGCGGCGCCTATCTCGCCTGGATCGGCTTGCGGTCGCTGTGGAGCGTCTGGGCCAGCCGCGGCGCCGAGCCCGCGGTCGTGGTTGAGGCTCCGGCCCCGGCGCCTGCGGGCCGTGTCTTCGTCCAGGCGCTGCTGACCAACCTGCTGAACCCGAAGATCATCCTGTTCCAACTGGCCTTCGTGCCGCAGTTCATCGCCCCCGACCTGGGCCATGTGGCGCTGCAGACCTTCATTCTCGGCAACATCATCTCGGTGCTGGGCGGCATCTATCTGGTCGGCATCGCGGCACTCAGCGCCGGAGCCGCGCGGCGGGTGCTGTCCAGCCCGCGGGTGCGGACGGCGATGGACGGCATCGCCGGCGTTCTGTTCCTGGGCTTCGCGGTGCGCCTGCTGCTGACCGACCGCAAGTTTGCGTGAGAGTTGGTGGGGACACACCGCAGTCCCACCCTCACCACAGATCGTCCTCATCCTCCGCCCCGGTGTCGACGTCGAAGGTGGCCGTCTGGCGGACGATCGGGTGGCTGTCCTTCCATTCCTCGAAATCCGACACCACCGCCGGGCGGATGCCGAGCGCCAGCACCGGGCAGCCGCCGCCGCGGCCGGCGTCCAGGCGGTAGAGCAGTTTCTTCATCCAGGTGGTGCTGGCGCCGTATTTGTTCTGGAAGTTCTTCATCTCCACCCGCCGCGCCACCTCGGTGAACAGCGGGATCAGTTCGGCGCTGCGGGTCAGCAGCACGCCGGCATTGATGATGCCGCATTCATAGAAGGTGCGGGCGGCGTAGAGATCGCGGTCGAAGGTCTGGTCCTTGCTGTTCCATTCCAGGTCGAAGGACACGCGCTCCTTCACGAAGTCGATCTTGTGCCCGTCGATGAAGCCGTTGACCTTGTACAGCTCCTCGCGCTGGCGCTGCTCGGTCACGGTCTGGCCACGGTTCTTGCCGGCGACGCGGCGCTTTTCCTCGTGGGTCACGATCATCTTGGTGATGAACAGGTCGCCGCGGATGCGCGTCTCGTTCCAGCCCAGCGGGTTCAGCATCCGCTCCATCGTCTTGGCGATCTGCGACTTGTTGCCGCCCGACGCCACGATGTCCTCGGTGCGGATGCGGAACTCCATCAGCCGTTCGGTGATCTCGCGGAACTCGCCCGTGCAGGCATAGGCCAGGATGCGCGCGGCGTTGCGGTAGCTGTGCACCTCGTACAGGTCGAGGAAGCCCGGCGGGAACAGGTCGCCCAGGTCGGGATCCCGCGCTTCGATCAACGGGGCCTTGTCGTGGATGCAGGCAAGCAAATTCATGACGGCACATGCGCGATGGAAAACGGCGTCACCATGGCGGCTGCCGCCCGGCAAATCCACCCTTTCCGCCTGCCGGCACCACCTGACGGTGCCGGCCGGGGGCCGAACTGGCGGCCATTCCCCGACATATGATAAGGTCGCCCGCGCGCCGGGGTGGAAAAAGCGCGGTTGTTTCGCCGGGGGGCCGTGATGAGCGACGAATTCCTGTTCGCGGAGGAGGAACCCGCCGTCGAGGTGGCGGCCGAGGCTGTCGAACCGGTCGAACCCTGGCTGATCCTGATCGTCGACGACGACCCCGCCATCCACGCCACCACCAAGATGGTGCTGCGCGGCTTCGCCTTCGAAGGGCGCCCGGCGCAGTTCCTGTCGGCCGCCACCGCGGCGGAGGCGCGCGGGGTGCTGCGCGACAACCCGGCCATCGCGGTGATCCTGCTGGACGTCGTGATGGAGTCCGACGATGCCGGCCTGCGTCTGGTCCGCTACATCCGCAACGAACTGAGCAACCGCCGTGTGCGCATCATCCTGCGCACCGGCCAGCCGGGGCAGGCGCCGGAACGCGACGTCATCCTCAGCTACGACATCAACGACTACAAATCGAAGACGGAGCTGACGGCGCAGAAGCTGTTCACCTCCGTCGTCGCCGCGCTCCGCGGCTACCAGGACATCACCGCCATCGAGGACCACCGCGAGGGGCTGGAGCGCATCCTCGACTCCTCGTCCACCCTGCTGGGCAAGCGGACGATGGCGGAGTTCGTGCGCCATGCCGTGGCGCAGATCGTCGGCGTCTGCCCGCAGGGTGACGGGGTGGCGCTGGTCAGCCGCCTGTCCGACGGGCCGCGGCCGGCGGAGCCGCTGGTGCTTGGCGGCGCCGGCTGCCATGTCGGGATGGAAGGGACGCCGCTGTTCCTGGCCCTGCCGCCCGATGCGGTGCAGGCGGTGACGGCGGCGCTGGCCGACGGCCGCAACCGCTACGAACGCGGCCACAGTGTTCTGGTCTTCCGCTCCGCCACCCGGCACCACGACACCGCGGTCTATCTCGGCCATGGGCGGGCGCTGACGGCGGACGAGCGCAGGCTGCTGGAGGTGTTCTGCGCCAAGGTCGCCATCGGCTTCGACAACGTCCACCTGTACGAGGAACTGACCGAGCTGAACCGCAGCCTGGAGGGCCAAGTGGCGGAACGCACGCGCGACCTCGTGGCGGCGCGGGAGGCGGCGGAGGCGGCGCGGTCGGAGGCGGAGGCGGCCAATCAGGCGAAGTCGCTGTTCCTGGCGACGATGAGCCACGAGATCCGCACGCCGATGAACGGCATCCAGGGCATGCTGGAACTGCTGGAGCACACCAGCCTGACCGGCGACCAGCGCGAGCTGGTCAGCGTGGTGCGGGAGTCGGCCGGTGCGCTGCTGACCATCATCAACGACATCCTCGACTTCTCGAAGATCGAGGCCGGGCGGCTCGACCTGGAGCGGGTGCCGGTCTCCCTCGCCAATGTGGTGGAGGGGGTGGCCGAAACGCTGGCGCCGGGTGCACGGGGCAAGGGGCTGTCGCTGGTCACCTACATTGACCCCGATCTGCCGGCGGAGGTCGTCGGCGATCCGGTCCGCATCCGGCAGGTGCTGTTCAACATCGCCGGCAATGCGGTGAAGTTCACCCAGTCCGGTTCGGTGACCATGCGGGTGGAACTGGCGCAGTTCGACGGCGACCGCGTCACCATCCGCGTCGCCGTGACCGACACCGGCATCGGCATCTCCAAGGAGAATCAGGTTCGCCTGTTCCGCCCCTTCACCCAGGCGGAGGCATCGACCACCCGGCGTTTCGGCGGCACCGGGCTTGGACTGTCGATCTGCCGGCGTCTGGCCGAACTGATGGGCGGCGACATCGGCGTCATCAGCGAGGTCAATGTCGGCTCGACCTTCTGGTTCACCTTCGCCGCCGATCTGGTCCCGGCGGCGATCGAGCCCGCCCCGACGCAGCGGGCGCCGCTGCAGGGGGTGACCGTGCTTCTTCTGGCGGCGGATGCGCAGGAGCGCGGCTTCCTCGCCCGCTATCTGAATGCCGACGGCGCCCAACTGGTGGAGGCGGCCGACGCCGAGGCGGCCTTGCGCACCCTGCTGCCGACCGCCGCCTGTGACGTGCTGGTCTCCACGCTGGGCACCGACCTTGCTGCGCTGGACAATGACCCGCGCGGCCGGGTGCGCGGACGCGTGCTGATCGGCGGCGACGCGCTGACCGCGGGCGACGCGGCGGAACTGGGCGCGTCCGGCGCCGGGACCGTGGTTCTCGGCCGGCCGGTGCGGCGGGGCGGGCTGGTCCGCGCCATCCTGGCCGCCGCCGGGCGGATGGCGGTAGGGGAGGGGGGCCGTACCGATCGCCATCCCGAACCGGAACCCGCCACCCCGGCGGCCGGCCGACGCCGCCTGCCCACGGTGGAGGAGGCACGGGCGCAGGGCCGGCTGATCCTGGTGGCGGAGGATCATCCGACCAACCGTCAGGTCATCCAGCGCCAACTGACCCTACTCGGCCATGTGATGGAGACTGCGGAGGATGGCGCCCAGGCGCTGGCGATGTGGCGGGCCGGCGGCCATGGCCTGCTGCTGACCGACTGCCAGATGCCGGAGATGGACGGCATGGAACTGGCCCGCAGCATCCGCGCTGCCGAGGCGGCCGGTGGAGGCCCGCGCCTGCCCATCGTCGCCATCACCGCCAACGCGACGGAAAACGAAGCGCAGCTTTGCCTGGCGTCGGGCATGGACGACACGTTGGCCAAGCCGGTCAGCCTCGCCGATCTGCGCCAAGTGGTCGACCGTTTCCTGCCCCCTGCGGACGGCAAGGGCTGGGAGGGGGCGGAGCCGTGCGAAGCTTCGGAAGGCATGGAAGCGATGAACGACGAGTTGCAGCAACCCTCCCCTCAGTCGGCATCTCCGCCAACCCCCGCAATCGCCGACCTGCCGCCGCTCGACCTTGAAGCGCTGACCGCGCTGTTCGATGGCGACGGCGAGTTCGTCCGGCATCTGCTGGGCGAGTTCGTCACCTCCAACAGCGCCTCGCATCGCTGGCTGATGGATGCGCTGGCCGGCGAGATCTGGGACGAGGTGCGGCAGGCCGCGCATAAGCTGGCGGGGTCCTCGCGTACTGTCGGCGCCCGCGACCTCGCCGCCGCCGCCGATGCGGTGGAGCTGGCGGTGATCGACCACCGGCTGGAGGGCATCGCCGCCCTGGTCGCCCGCGTCGGCATCGAGCTGGACCGCGTCATCGCCCACATCGAGGCGGTCTGATCCCGCACCCGCAGCGGCTGTAGTAGAGGCTGTAGCGAAACCGACATGAGCGTCCCCTTGTCGCCTTTGCGACAAGTGTGAGGCGCGTCCCGCTCCTCAGAAAAATCCTGCATTTCCCGTGACTTGGCCGGCTTGCGCCGGCTGGCACGCCGCTTGCTGTTCTGGGTGTATCCCGGCCCGGTGCCGGCCCCAAACCCACATGCGCGTCACAGCGAGAGCGGAAGCCAAGGAGAACGGGATGCACATCGTCGTCTGTATCAAACAGGTGCCCGACAGCGCCCAGATCCGCATCCATCCCGTCACCAACACCATCATGCGGCAGGGCGTGCCCGCCATCATCAACCCCTTCGACCTGTTCTCGCTGGAAGAGGCGCTGCGGCTGAAGGACAAGGTGGGCGCCCGCGTCACCGTGCTGACCATGGGGCCGCCGATGGCGGAGACCTCGCTGCGCAAGGCGCTGTCGCTGGGGGCCGACGACGCGGTGCTGCTGACCGACCGCAAATTCGCCGGCTCCGACACGCTGGCGACCTCCTACGCCCTGACCTCGGCCATCCAGAAGCTGGCGGAGGAGGAACCAGTCGACATCGTCTTCTGCGGCAAGCAGACGGTCGACGGCGACACTGCCCAGGTCGGCCCCGGCATCGCCACCCGTCTCGGCTTCGAGCAGCTGACCTACATCACCAAGATCGAGGATCTGAACATCGCGTCCAAGGAGATCGTGGTGCAGCGCCGCTCCGAAGGCGGCGTGCAGGTGCTGAAGACCAAGCTGCCCTGCATGATCACCATGCTGGAGGGCACCAACACCATCCGCTTCGGCAAGATGGACGACCTGTTCCGCGCCGCCCGCTACGAGCTGAAGACCTGGAGCCGCGACTTCACCGGTGCCGAGGAGGGGCGCGTCGGGCTGAAGGGCTCGCCGACCGTGGTGTCGAAGGTGTTCGTGCCGAAGCCGCGCGCCGAGAAGGCCAAGATGATCGAGGCCGCATCCGATACGCCCGACGCGATGGCCGCCGCCGCCATCGACGCCATCTTCGCCGCCCAGCCCAAGTTGGCTGGCGACCTGCTCGCCCGCGCCGCGGCCGGGCTTTGACGATCCATCCGCGGGAGACCCGACGATGAGCGAACCGAGCAAGCCCCAGGGCCGCAAGTTCCAGCTTCCCGAACACCTGAAGGTTTACAAGAACGTCTGGGTGATCGTGGAGCAGGAGCGCGGCATCGTCCATTCCGTGTCGCTGGAACTGCTGGGCGAAGCCCGCAAGCTGGCCGACAAGCTGGGGGTGGAGGTGGGTGCCGTGGTGCTGGGTGCCGAAAGCCCCGACCTGAAC
>PJUC01000598.1_pt1 | contig 12309 bp, 8 predicted proteins | sample 1512161 | NCBI WGS metagenome assembly PJUC01 (sample SAMN08177676, study PRJNA422409) | Soil metagenome, whole genome shotgun sequencing project. | isolation source: Soil enriched on filter paper | place: USA: Madison | collected 2015-01-15
CCACACTGCCGGGGTTCCCGAGCAGATGGGGCGCCGGTTCCAGGGTTCGGGCGGCGGCCAGCACCCCCTGGGGATCGAACCACAGCGTGACACCGGTGACCGCCATGCCCTCCACAAGGACGCGGTGTCGGCCGAAACGGTAAGCGATTTCCCGCGTGCGATCGGGCCAAAGCCGGTCTGACGAGCCGGGTCCCAGAATGCGCAGCGTGCTTCCCACGGTGGATTGCCCAACCGTCAACACGACCGCAGCCCCGGCGGCGACCCCGGCGGTCGGAGCCGCCATGATGGGCGTGCCGGTCTGCCTGGGTGGCGCCGCTTTCGGCTTGCGTTGCGGAATTGGAGAGGCGGCCGCCAGACGGGGCGGAGGCTGCTGCCGGCCCTGTTCAGCCGGCGCTGCCGCTGGCGGCGTCGGCATGGGGGATACAACCGGCACCACGGTCGGCGGAACAGGCAGAGGCTCCTCCGGCGTCGGCGCCATCGCCGGAGCCGTCTGCGTGACCGGAGGCTCCGGCGGCCTTGGCGCCTTAGCCGTCCGGACATCCGCCACCGGGCTTTGCGGGGCCGCGTCTGACGGCGCTTTCTCAGCCGGCGGCGGCTCTGCCGGGGCCGTTGGCGCCGTGCCCGCAGCCATGGCGGCGGACAGCCGGCCCCAAAGTGCGGCAACGTCACCGGACGCCGGTTGCTGCGGAAGCACCACCGCCAGCCCGACAACCACCAAGCCGGCGGCCGCAAGTCCGGCCGCGGCGAGGGCCGCCAGCCGCGGCCTGGACCTTATCCATCCGCTTCGGCGCCGGTCGCCTCCGGACGGAGTCTCCTGTCCGTCCGCATCGGATTGTCCGCTCCCGCCGTCCTCCGCCTGCACCGCGTCGCTCTGCGCTTCGGTCGGAGCGGAGGCTTTTGCCTCATCGCCCTGGGCGTTGGGGGAGGCGCGGCGCCGTTTTCCAGTTCCCGTCGCCATGGCGCCTCAGCCCGCTGTCCGCAGCATGGAAGGCGAAAGATCCGCGACGGGATGGATCCGTCCCTGGCGGTCGATCAATCGGGGCAGCACAGTAACCTTGTGAACGGGAAAATCGGTGAAGCTCGGATAATAGCGGTCGGTTCGGAACGCCATGCGCTCGACCAGATTTTTCTGATTGAAGAAGAAGTGAATGGTGTCGACCAGTTCGACCCGGGTCGTTCCATCCTTCAGCCGGGATTCGGCCTGCACCGCACGGAACGGGAAGACATATGTCACCTCGGTCAGGTTGCTGAAACGGTCGAACCGAGGTCCCGTCTGCGGGGCACCCAACATCCCCAGTACGTCGCTTTTGTTGGCGCCGATCATGAAGACATAGGACGGTTCGATGACGCCTGCCGTCGGCTGGCCACCGGTGGTGGTGCAGGCGGCGGTGACCAGCACCGCCGCCGCAACCGCCAGCTTGCCAGCCGTCCGCAAGCCGGTACGGAGATTGATATTCCCGAACATCGGCAACAGCGAAGCTCCGCCCTTACGGCACCGGCAGGGCGACCAGGGTGCCGGACGCCAGCCGTTCCTGCGGATCGAGCGACGGGTTCAGCCGGACCAGATCGGCCAGCGAAACACCGACCTTCCGGGCAACCGTTTCAAGCCGTCCGCCCCGCTTCACCTGATAGAAGCCGCGCACCTCCGGTCCGGCCGCATAGGCAACCGGCGCAGCGACCACCGGAGCGGCCATCACAGGAGCGACCGCCATCACCGGTGCGGCGACCACCGGAGTTGCCATCACCGTTCCAACCGTCACCGCGGCCGTCGGTACGACCGTTCCCGTAACGACGGGGGTGCCGTAATAGGCGACCTGCGCCTGGGCGGACGAAGCGGCAGCGACGACGGACAATGCCGCAGCGGACCATATGGACAAGCGCATCACATGCCTCCCTTACCCAGCCTAGCGGACCCGGTATACCGGCGCGGCATAGGTCGGAACCATGTAGGTCGGCATCGCGACAACCGGCGTGGCAACGACCGGCGCCGCCATCACCGGGGCAGCAACCACCGGGGAGGCGACCACCGGAGAGGCGACAACGGGCGCGCTCACCACCGGAGCCGCAACGACGGGAGAGGCGATCATGGCGGTCGGCGCAACGACCGTGGTCGCCATCACGGGAACTGTGACCACGGGCGCGGCCGCAACCACCGGGGTCGCATAGTAGACGACTTGAGCCTGAGCCGCGCCGGCCATACCGGCCACCAGCAACGTTGCACAAGCGAGTGCCTTCATCATCTCAGCCTCCTATCTGCAGCGCCGGGTGGTCAACGGACGTAGTAGACCGGCGAACCGGCGACCGGAGCGGCCATCACGGGAGCGGCCATCACAGGAGTGGAGATGACGGAGGTTGCCATAACCGGGGCCGCCATGACGGGTGCGGAAACCACCGGAGTGGCCATGACGGGGGTGGAGACGACCGGGGACGCCATCACAGGGGTCGCCATCACAGGGGTCGACACGACCGGGGACGCCATGACCGGAGCGGTCATGACCGGGCTGGCCACAACCGGGGAAGCCATGACTGGAGTGGCCATGACTGGGGTGGCCATAACCGGAGTGGCAACCACCGGAGTTGCAGTAACCGCGACGCCGGCAACGGTCGAACCGTTCGTGGTCGTACAACCGGCCAAGCCGGCGGAAACGAAAAGGGCAACAATGATTGGCATACGCATTGGTTAATTCCTTATTAGCCGTTCATCATTGGTTGCCCCTTTTGGGCGACCACTTATGAGAGGCACTATTCCACGATATCTGGTTTTCGGGAACGGCTTTCGGACAATCTAAAATCATCATTTTGATTACAGGGCAGACACATAAAATTAGAGGTAATTTCATCGCTTCCGCTGCCTGCCACTTGTCCTCAACGGCTTTACTCCGATCGCTTCAATCCCTGTGCCTTGCAGAAAATGCCTACCGGGCCAATTAGGAATGACTGGGAATATTTGTCCCGACACCCGGCAAAACCTGCCGCCCGGCTGCATTGCCTAAGGACTATGATGTTATCGGACAAAACAACATCCAACCAGTATCGCTAGGCTTTCTCTTTTTCCGGCCACTGGCTCCAGTTGGCATCGTTTTTGTTTGGCTGCTTCCAAGGAGGTACTCGCTATGCAAAGACTTGCTGCACTGGCGATGGCCATCGCCCTTTCCATACTGACGCTCGAACCGGTTTTCGCCGGATGCGGCCCGGCCGGCATCCAGCTGCTGCCGACCAGCACAGCATCGACGGTGAAGATCACCATCCGGACCTCAAGCGGCCAGCCCGCGTTCGGGACGGGCTTCATCTGGGACAGCGATGGCCACATCGTCACCAATGACCATGTCGCCACGGTCGGAGACCTGCACATCGTCACCCTGGCCGACGGCGAGCACCGCGCCGCCCGGATCGCGGCCCGTGCGCCCGACCAGGATCTGGCGCTGTTGTCCGTCGATGGTCCCCTTCCTCCGGCAGCACGGCGTGCGCCGGCCGGCAGCCTGCAGCCGGGCGACTCCGTGCTGGCGATCGGCAACCCGTTCGGTCAAGGGACCACCGTCAGCACCGGCATCGTCAACGGCTTCGGCCGCGAGGTCATCACGGCACCGGATCGTCACATGATGGGGATGGTGGAGACGACGGTGCCGTTGCGTCCCGGCAATTCCGGCGGTCCATTGCTGAGCTGCCGCGGGGAGGTCGTCGGCATCAACACGGCGGCGGTGCAAACCGCACCCGGCGGCTCGACACTGGGCTTTGCCATCCCGATGGAAATCGCCGATGCGGCGGTCGCGCGGATGTTGCGCGCCGACACCGCCGTCGTTGCGGCACCCGATTTCGGCTCGCGGTTCCCTGCGGAATCCGGAACCGTGCAGCGCGGATCGGCCCGTCCGGGACTGGGGCTCTATGTGGTGCCCGGCGGCAGCGCCCTTGTGGTCCAGCAGGTCGTCCCCGGTTCCCCCGCCGCCCGCGCCGGAGCAATGCCGGGAGACGCCATCATCGAGGCCAATGGCCGCATGGTCTCCTCGCCGGAGGAATTGCAATCCCTCGTCCACGACGCCACCGTAGGCACCATCGCGGTCCTGAGAATCCTCCGCTCCGGAGTTGCCCTCGACATGGCCGTACGGATCACGCCGGTGGTCTTCTCTCCATAGCGGCGGCACCGGGCGACGCCACCGTCAGCAACCCCCTTGGGGATCCAAGACCAGAAACGATCAAGGGCCCGGCAATTGCTTGCCGAGCCCTTGAAGAAACTGGTGCCGCAACAGGGATTTGAACCCCGGACCTACTGATTACGAATCAGGTGTTCAGAAGCGAACCTCACGACCTATAGAACACTACCAAGCACCATCACGTCATCTAGTAGCTTGAAATTGCATCGAAATATCCGAACTCGCTCACGCAGAGGCGGCTACTAGTTACTATCACTTCCCACCCGTTCCCAGCCTCCGTGGTTGCTGCGTGGTTGCTGCTATCCGAGTCGCGCTGTATAATGTCCTTGCTGGCAACCACCGCAGCGAGGATGCCGTGACTACAGCCAGAATCACCAAGCGCACCGTAGAGGCCGAGCCCCCTTCTGACAAACCGGTGTTTCTTTGGGACGACCAATTGCCGGGGTTCGGGGTAAAGGTGCTGCCCACCGGACAACGCCGCTACATCGTCAAATACAGGGCTGGCGCGGGCGGACGAACGGCACAGCAGCGTTGGCTGACCCTAGGAACACATGGCGCCATCACCGCAGACCAAGCGCGGGCACTGGCGACGCAAGCGCTGGCCGCCGTGGCTCGCGGTGAGGACCCGCAGGCCAGTAAGTTTACTGCGCGAACTGCTCCGACCATTGCCGATCTGTGGGCGCGTTACGAAACCGACCATCTCCCACGGAAAAAGCCATGCTCACAGCGCGACGACCGGCAGAAGTGGCGAGAAATCATTGGCCCCAGGCTTGCAAAACGGAAGGTAGCGGACATCACACGCGACGACATCATCCGCTTGCACCATCATCTGGACGAGACGCCCTACCAAGCCAATCGAGCGCTGGCCCTTCTCTCAAAACTGTTCAACCTTGCGGAACTTTGGGACATGCGTCCCGACAACAGCAACCCGTGCCGCCATGTGAAGAAGTATCCCGAGTTGCATCGTGAACGCTACCTGACTAGCGACGAGTTGGCCCGACTCGGTGAGGCATTGCGACAGGGGCTCGCCACGCAAACCGAAACGCCGTACATGATCGCGGCTGTTCAGCTTCTCTTACTCACTGGCGCTCGACTCAATGAGATCCTGACTTCCCAGTGGACATGGGTGGACTGGGATCGCCGCATCATCCAGCTCCCCGACAGCAAGACCGGACGCAAGCCGCTGTTCCTGAGCGAACCGGCCATGGACGTATTGCGGGGCTTGCAAGCGCTGCCAACCTCGAAGGAAAGTCCATTTATCATTCAAGGTAGGTCTAAAGCCCAGCCACTGATCAACCTTGCCAAGCCATGGAAGCGGATCTGTGAGCGCGCGAGCTTGACCAATGTTCGGCTACACGACCTGCGACACACAGCCGCCAGCGTGGGCGTCGCACAAGGCATGAGCCTTCCTGTTGTTGGCCGTTTGCTCGGTCACACGCAGGCAAGCACAACGAACCGCTACGCCCATGTTGACATCGATCCCGCACTCGCCGCCGCGAATCTCATAGGAAGCGCACTTCATCTGGCGATGGAAGGAAGAACAACGGACAGTGAGGAGGATTCAATATCTACAGCTAGCTGATAAGTTATGACGTCATATTAGGGATGCACATAACAGCAACGTAACAGGAGTTCAGCGGCTGTCAAGCACCCTAAAGCTTCCCGCTCCATGTTCGTATTTCCTTGGCCGCTAGAACTTCGTAGTCCAGGTATCCCAGCGACGAGCGAACTATTTAGTAATCGTTTGCGCGACTTTCGAAGGTAAGCCTTGCCCATAATGTAGCACAGCGGGTAGCACCGAATAAGCACCGTGGCTAAGACATCACCCTACGGCTGTCATATGACAGCCGTCGATGGTTGTTCATCCACCTTTCCAACACCTTCTGCTACCCTACTCCTACCCACTATGGTAGAATGCCTGCCTCCTGGTTGCCTGGTCAGACAATCATAGGTGTGGTGGGTGTCTCCACGCCTGCTTGATACACGGATTGGATGATTTCAGCGCGATCGGGAGCCGTGTCAGTTCGCGAGGTGTCCATGGCTGTCGATGTGTTGGTCAAGGGCGCCCGCAGTATTTCAGGCATTGATCCGCTTCTCAAAATGGCTGCAGTCCAAGGCATTCGGGCTGTCGTGGAAATGCATCTCCGTCGCGGTGTGGACGTGAACGCCTGTGACGAACGAGGTGCAACGGTGCTGATGTATGCCGCAGCCAAAGGACACGCGGCGGTCTGCAAGCTTCTGCTGGACGCCGGCGCGAATCCTATTCTGGCCGACGTTGATGGGCGGACAGCATCTGCCTACGCGGCGATGAGCAAGAATGCGGATATCTTCATTCTACTCGCCGATGCAACCAAGCAAGCCGAAGCTCTCCCGAGCAAACCGGACGATGAGAGAGGCGAACCGGATCACCCAGCATCAAGTGCAGCGAATACGTCGGAGAATGACGGCTCCTCCTCCTGCGACGAGGTGCTGGACCTATCCGGGTGGGAGATCGATACGGAACCGGAGAGACCGGAACAGGATGTCGGGGCAATCCGGTCGGCCAATTCCTTGAGCTTGGCACTGTCGCTCCATCAACCCAAGCCGGAGGGGACCGATTGGTCTGGGATTACTCTTGAACTTCCTGCGATGCAAAGGGACCTCGCTGAATCGGTAGCCAAGGAGGCACTCGAAGGAGGCCTGCGCAGGAAGCTAGGTGCCCTAATATTCAAGGGGATTCGAAACGGATGGGTCCGGGGTGGCGACATCCGGAAAATTGCTGCCGCGCATAGAGGAGCATTCGTTGGCCTGCTGGAAACGGCAACGCGGACGACCATTGGCGACTTTGGAATCATCATCGATGACGAGAGCATTGCAATGCCCTCCGTCCTCCCGGAAGGCCCCCCCACAGCACTGGAGAGCGATGCCATTGCGGAAGCCATCGACTTCATCGAGTTGATCATGGCGGCGGAAGCGGGACCACTTGGTCGTTTACAGCGCGATATCAATCGGTGGCCACTCCTGAGCCAGGAGGATGAGATCGTCTATGGGCGCCAAGTTCAGGAGGGTATGGACGATGTGCTTGCGATCATGGCTCGCTCGCAAGTGCTACTAGGTGAAGTTCTGGAAACCGGGCTCCTCATCATAGCGGGATCAATTCCGCAATCCCTTCTGCTCGGCGTCTCGCCATCGTCAGAGCAAGAATTCGATCCCGGCGACGAAGTGGAGGCTGACGGTGATGCAGCAACCGCCAACATCGAAGACAATGCACCAGACCTGGATCCTGTCTTTGTGTGCCATTTCCAGGAAGTTTTGGCAATCCACGCACGTATGACGGAAGTGGGAGGGGCTGCAGTTGACCTGAGTTTTGCCCGGGCAATGACGAGGGCCCTTCGAAACCTGGAGATGTCGCCGGATTTCTTGGAGTGTCAGACCACCCTGAGATCAGATACACCAGTAGAAGCGAGGTTGTTGGAGGAGTACCGCCGGGCGATCCGCCGCCTTCGCCAAGCGCGCGACCGCATGGTGATGTCCAACATGCGGCTGGTTGTTTGGGTTGCGAAGAAGTACCAGAACCGCGGACTGGAACTGGCAGACTTGGTCCAAGAGGGGACACTCGGTTTGATGCGAGCCTGCTCGAAATTCGATCCTTCGAGAGGCTTTAAGTTCGCCACGTACGCAATATGGTGGATTAGGCAGAGCATTACACGTGCGATTGCAGACCAGTCACGGCTGATCCGTCTGCCCGTCCACTTCTATGAGAAGCACATGAAGCTCAAGCGACTGATACGCGGATCTGCCGAATCGAACCTTCCCACACCGGACGTGGTGGCTCACGAAGTCGAGGTTGATACGAGAACCGCGCAACGGTTGCTTCAGTCCCTGGAGGATCCAGTCCCGCTGGATGAGGTCGACGTGGATGGCTTGGAAAGTCAAGGCGGCTCTAACCAAACTCGAGGCCAGGAGGAGGCTGTCTACGGAACTGAACTGCGTAGAGCCATATCTGCGACCCTCGAAGACATGAGTCCGAGGGTGGCTTGGGTGCTGCGCATGCGTTTTGGCATTGGTATGAACGCCGACCACACCTTGGAAGAAACCGGCCAGCAATATGGTGTGACGCGGGAGCGGATCAGGCAGATTGAGGCAAAGGGCCTGAAATATTTGCAACATCCTATCAGAGCGAAATTCCTCAGAGGGTTTCTCTAATGGGGGGCATTAACATCGGCACTCCGCATCTAGGTGTTCGGCTCGCCCCCCCAAAGGCCAGCGCGATGGTAGAGTCCCTGCGTGGCCTCGGTTATTCGACGGCCACGGCGCTGGCGGACATCATCGACAACAGCATTGCGGCTCGGGCGACGTCCGTTGCAGTCAGCTTCACGTGGAACCGGAATGCGTCCTGGATTTCTGTCCTGGACGATGGCGACGGTATGACCGATGCGGAACTCGAGCGGGCCATGCGTCTCGGCGACCGCACTCCCTTGGAGGAGCGCAGCAAGGATGATCTCGGGCGCTTCGGTTTGGGGCTCAAGACGGCGTCGTTCTCACAGTGCAGACGGTTGACCGTGGCCAGTCGCCAGGATGGACTAACCTCCTGCCTGCGTTGGGACATGGATGTGTTGGCCGCAAGCGGAGGTGATGCTTGGCACCTTCTCGAGGGGGCAGCGCCGGGCAGTGAATCAGCGTTGGCGCCACTCGCGCTTGCCCACAAAGGGACCATTGTTCTGTGGGAACTGCTCGACCGCATTGTCACAGTGGGATCCACCGAACAGGACTTTTTGGATCTCATCGATGCCGTCGAACGCCACCTCGCGATGGTGTTCCACCGTTACCTGGACGGTCCGCGCCCTCGGCTGATCCTCAAGCTCAACGGGCGCCGGATTGCCCCCTGGGATCCCTTCCTTGTCAATCATCCGGCCACATGGTCCTCACCGGTAGCGCGTCTCCCGACGGCATCCGGGGTAGTCGAGGTCCAATGCCATGTCCTTCCCCATAAGGATCGGCTGGAGGCGCAGATCAGTGACAGGGCCGCAGGTCCGGATGGCTGGACCGCCCAGCAAGGATTCTACGTGTATCGGAATGCGCGGCTGTTGGTTGCCGGTAGTTGGTTGGGGTTGGGACAGGGGCGCTCCTGGACGAAGGAGGAGGCGCACCGTCTGGCTAGGATCAGGCTAGACATTCCCAACACGGCTGACGACGAGTGGAAGATCGACGTCCGCAAATCCACCGCCCGTCCTCCTGTGGCAATCAAGGCCAAGCTTACGAAACTTGCGGAAGTGACCCGGGAGCGGGCCCGCCGGGTGTTCGCCCACAGAGGTCAAGTGATCCACGCTGGGAAGGCTGAACCGATCACGGCGGCATGGCGGGCTGAACATTTCAAGGGGGGGATGCGGTACCGGATCGACGAGTCGCATCCCGCTGTTCGGTCGGTGCTTGATGAGGCCGGTGCGCTCGGACCGGCCGTCCGTGCCATGCTCCGGGTGATCGAGGAGACCATCCCTGTTCAAAGGATCTGGCTCGATACCACCGAAGCCACGGAAACACCGCGAACCGGGTTTGCTGGAGAACCGCCATCCGAAGTACTGTCGGTTCTTTCCGTCCTATTCAGAAATCTCGTCGTTCGCAAGGGGATCGAGCCCGAGAGGGCGAAGGAGCAGCTCAAGCGGACCGACCCGTTCCAAGCCTATCCCGAGCTTGTGGACGCATTGACCATCAATTGACCATTACGGAACCAACCATGGATGCCGCATCGCCAGACACCTTCTTCAAGGTGGTCAAGATGGCTCAGTCTCTCCTGGAGGAGGAGGAACGGGCTGCGATCACACCTATGATGATCGCCGAGAAGGTTGACATGATCCTGGCGATGAAGCCGTCATGGCGGGCCGGGCTGGATATCGATTCGGTTATCGAAGAGTTGGTCCGTCGGTTCAGCGTGTGGGTCGGGACCAGCACGACCCTACGGGACGAGGCCGGGCACGAGGATTGGCTGGTTGCCGCACGGAAGCAAGACTGGCGCTACTGGCAACGCTACAGACAGTGGCTTGAGGCCAAGCTGCCAACGTCGGCGATTGAGGAGCTCGAGCGTTCGACGGACGATGTTCTGGGCCTCCTGGAGGATCCCCTCCGTGAAGGGGCGTGGGACCGACGCGGTCTGGTCGTTGGCCATGTGCAATCAGGCAAGACCGGAAACTACACCGGCCTGATCTGCAAGGCTGCGGATGCGGGCTACAAGATCATCATCATCCTGGCTGGCCTTCACAACAATCTGAGATCGCAGACTCAGATCCGTCTGGACGAGGGCTTCCTTGGGTTCGAGACGGCGCCAAACCCGGACGACATCAGGCTGGTGGGGGTCGGGGAGATCGACCGGGATCCGAAGATCCGGCCGAACTACGCCACGAACCGGTCAGACAAGGGCGATTTCACCCCAAGCGCCACCAAAAACCTTGGCATTTCGCCAGAGCAGCGGCCTTGGCTTTTCGTTGTCAAGAAGAACAAGACCGTGTTGGAACGGCTGCTTCGATGGATCCGCAACCACGTCGCCAACATCGAGGATCCAGAAACTGGTCGCAAGGTGGTCACCAACCTTCCCCTACTAATGATCGACGACGAGGCCGACCACGCTTCCGTTGACACCGGCGAGCAGGTATTCGACGAGAATGGCCAACCCGACGAGGACCACGAACCGAAGACGATCAACCGCTTGATCCGTCGGATCCTCCACACGTTCACCAAAACCGCCTACGTCGGTTACACTGCGACACCGTTTGCAAATATCTTCATCCACGACCGGGGAGCGACCAAGGAGGAGGGGCCCGACCTCTTCCCCGCCGCTTTCATCATCAAGCTTGGCGCTCCATCCACATACGTGGGCCCGGCACGTGTGTTCGGCTTAAACAACGGCACCGGGCGCGCGGGCGGCCTCCCGCTCACGCGGCACGTCAGTGATTTCGTCAATCCCGATGGTGTGACCGGCTGGATGCCGCCCAAGCACAAGAGCGGCCATCTGCCACTTATCGATGGGAAGCAATCGCTGCCAACATCGCTGAAGGATGCAGTTGGTGACTTCTTACTTGCCTGTGCGATACGGGTTCTGCGTGGGCAGGGTAACGAGCATGCCTCGATGCTGGTCCACGTGACACGCTTCACCAATGTTCAGAAGCATGTCCATGCGCAGGTCGATGAGTATGTCCGTCAGGTCCGGCAAAGACTTCTGCGTGGTGTCGATGACGCCCTTCTCCTAAATTGGATGAGGGGGCGTCTGGAAGACGACTTCAAGGACACCTCGGCGCGGATCTTGGACATTGATCCTTCGCTGGAGAGCGGCCCGATTCCGGAATGGGAGGATGTCCGTCGGGTTCTTCCGGAGGTGCTCTCCGATCTCCAGGTCCGGATGATAAACGGCACGGCGAAGGACGCGCTGGACTATGCCGAGCACGCCAATACGGGATTGAAGGTCATCGCAATCGGTGGCGACAAACTGGCGCGGGGCCTGACCCTTGAGGGGTTGTGCGTCAGCTACTTCCTACGCGCATCCAAGATGTACGACACGCTGATGCAGATGGGACGTTGGTTCGGGTATCGTCCCGGGTACCTGGACCTCTGTCGCCTCTATACTACCTCCGATCTGACGGAGTGGTTTGGACACATCACGGACGCCGCAGAGGAGCTCCGGGAGGAGTTCGACCTGATGGCGCACAGTGGTGCGACGCCAAAACAGTACGGTCTGAAGGTGCAGTCGCACTCCGTCCTGATGGTGACTTCCCGTCTTAAAATGCGGGCCGCCAAGAGCTTGATGTTGTCCTTCAGTGGGCAATTGCTGGAGACCGTGGTCTTCTACAAGGACGCCAATGTCCTCACCAAGAACCTCGAGGTTACCAAGCGTCTCTTGGCCGGACTTGGCAGCCCAGAGATTGACCCGAAGAGGAGTTGGCAAGGAGGCGAGCAAAAGTGGACCGGCTACCTCTGGGAGGGCGTTCCGTACCAGGACGTGGCCGACTTCCTATCCTTCTACAAGACTCACCCTGATGCATACAGGGTCAACAGCCCCCTCTTGGCAGAGTTCATACAGTCCATGGCCAAGCAGGGCGAGCTCATCCAGTGGACGGTAGCGCTGATCGGTGGTGGCGAGGGGCGGCCGGAGAAGCTCGGCCCAGACATCATTGTCAATTCACTACGTCGCAAG
>PJUC01000599.1_pt1 | contig 12288 bp, 11 predicted proteins | sample 1512161 | NCBI WGS metagenome assembly PJUC01 (sample SAMN08177676, study PRJNA422409) | Soil metagenome, whole genome shotgun sequencing project. | isolation source: Soil enriched on filter paper | place: USA: Madison | collected 2015-01-15
GCCGAGCGCCTCGGCGGCGAACAGCGGGGTGCGGGTGCGATCGCGCACCTCGGTCTGTCGGTTGGAGCCGAGCGCACGGAGCGCCTCGAAGTCCTTGCCGATCATCTTGGAGATGAGCTGGGTGCGATCGAGGTCCCGCGTGAGGTACTCGCCGACGAACCGCCCGTTGCGCAGCACCGTGATGCGGTCGCTGATCGCGTACACCTGGTCGAGGAAGTGCGAGACGAAGAGGATGGCGACGCCCTGGTCGCGCAGTCGCCGGATGACGCCGAACAGCACCTCGACCTCGTTCGCGTCGAGGCTCGACGTCGGCTCGTCGAGAATCAGCACCTTCGAGTCTGTGACCATGGCGCGGCTGATCGCGACGAGCTGCTGCATCGCGATCGAGACGGACGACAGCGGCGCACGCGGGTCGAGGTCGCCCAGCCCCATGCGCGCGAGAGCGTCACGCGCCCGCGCGTGCGTCTTGCGCCAGTTGACGCCGCCGATGCCCCGCACCTCGTGACCCAGCATGACGTTCTCGCCGATGCTGAGGTTCGTGCACAGGTTCACCTCTTGGTACACGGTCGAGATGCGCGCGGCCTGCGCCGAGGCGGTGCCGGTGAAACGACGCACCTCGCCATTCACGACGATCTCGCCGGAGTCGAGCTGGTAGACCCCGGTCAGCGCCTTGATGAGCGTGGATTTTCCGGCGCCGTTCTCGCCCATGAGCGTGTGGACCTCGCCGGGGAGCAGCCGGAAGCTGACCTCGTCGAGGGCTTTCACGCCCGGGAACGAAATGGTCGCGCCTCGGACCTCGACGATCGCGAGCGGTTCAATCATCGCTGGGTGACTCCTTCATGCAGCAATGCGGGGCGTACGGACGGAGACGAGCACGAGCGGGGGCCGCCGAGAACGGCCACCCCCGCTCGCACTGCTGATCTCCAGCCGACCGTCTGTCGGATCAGAAGCCCTTGCCCGCGTCGATCGCGGCCTGGCCGGCCTCGGCGGAGTCGAAGGTCTCACCCGGGACGACGATGGTCTTCTCGACGGTCTTGCCGGCGAGCGTGTCGTTGACCGCGTCGACCGCCAGGTCGCCGAAGAACGGGTTGTACTGGGCGACGAAGCTCAGGTCGCCCTTGGCGAGCGCCTCGAGCGCGGGCGTGGTGCCGTCGATCGTGGCGATCTTGACGTCCGTGCCCGGGACCAGGCCGGCCGCGGTCACGGCTGCGGCGGCGCCGATGCCCATCTCGTCGTTCTGGGCGAAGATGAACTTGAGGTTCGGGTTCTCCTTCAGAACGGTCTCGATGACCGACTTGCCCTCGTCCGCGGTCCAGTTGGCCGTCTGCGCGCCGATCTTGTTCCAGCCGTCGTGGCCCTCGAGAGCCGCCTCGAAGCCCTCGTTGCGCTCGTTCACCACGGAGAGGCCGGGAACGCCCTCGAGCGTGTAGTAGTCGGCACCCTCCGGGAAGGTCTCGACAGCCCAGTCCCCGACCGACCCGGCGACCTTCACGTTGTCGGGAGCGATGCGGGTGACGTAGAGGTCGTCGCTCGCGTCGACACCGCGGTCGAGCAGGATGACGGGGATCTCGGCCTCTTCGGCCAGCTTGAGCGAGTCCTCCCAGCCCGACGCCTCGGTGGCGGTGAGGAGGATGACGTCGACCTCGTCGTTGACGAAGGTGGCGAACGCGTCGAGCTGCGACTTCTGGTCGGTCGGGCTCGCGGCGGGGGCGTACTTCAGGTCGAAGCCCGCGTCCTCCGAGAACGCGTCCTTGATGGCCTGCTCGTTGGCGTTGCGCCAGCCGCCCTCGGGGCCGACGGCCACGAAGCCGACGGTCGTGAGGTCGCCGCTGTCGCCGCCGTCGCTGCTGTCGCCGCTCGCGTTGCCAGAGCAGCCGGCGAGACCGAGCGCGAGGACGCCCGCGCCGATGAAGCCGAGCACGCCCAGCATGCGCTTCTTGGTAGCCATGTGATCTCCTCCTTGAGACTCTCTGACGCGCTTCGTCGGAGAGAAGTCCGTGTGCCCCCCAGCGGGACACCCTCGGGTGTGCACCAATTGTGCGCGCTAACAATGCCTCTTCGCAACTCCGGAGAAGGACTTCGTTACTCTTCCGTTACCGCAAACAATCCGCTCCGTGCATGGGGGCTGCTTGTCGGCGCCCCGACACGTCCGACGGGTGCATCCGGGGCCACCCGAAGCGGCGCGCGGACGGACGGGTCGCGGGGAATCGCAGCGGCGAGAAGTCAGGCCCTGGGCGCGTTCGTGGACGAGCGGACGACCAGGGTCGGCTCGATCATGTCGTGCTGGGCGCCGCCGTCACCCTCGATGGCATCGATGATCAGCCGCAGGGCGAGGGCGCCGAGCGCGGCGAAGTCCTGCCTGACCGTCGTGAGCGGCGGAAGGAAGTGACGAGAGTCCGGCAGGTCGTCGAACCCGACCACGCTGATGTCATCGGGAACACGGATCCCGCGCTCGGTCAAGCCGTGCACGAGGCCCAGCGCCATCTGGTCGTTGGAGGCGAACACCGCCGTCAGTCTGGTGAAGTCGTAGCTGCGTCCGAACTCATACCCGTAGTCGGACGTCCAGTCGCCGTTGATCGGGGGGAGGATCGGGAGTCCCGCCGCAGTGAGGGCGTCGGTCCAGCCCTGCTCTCGCTCGCGCGCGTCGTACCAGTCCCGGGGACCCGCGAGGTGGGCGATGGAACGGTGGCCCAGGTCGATGAGGTGCTGCACGGCGAGTTTCGCACCCAGCCGCTGATCCACGGCCGCGGTATGCCATGCTGCATCGGGCTCCGCGCGGATGACGATCGTCGGCAGCCCGGTGCTCTGCTGCCGCAGCAGATCGAGCGACGACGCGCGAGGTGCGATCACGCACAGTGCGTCGACGCCCTGAGTGACGAGTTCGACGACACCAGTGTCGATCTGCAGGTCGTCGTCCTCAGAGATCGAGAACGCGCTGATCGCGTACCCCACATCCCGTGCAGCGCTCTCCAGCGCACGCAGGGTGCTGTTCGGACCGTACTGCACCGGGCTGTCGACGAGGACGCCGATGCGCATGGCACGTCGCGTGGCCAGCGCGCGAGCGATCGAGCTGCGCGTGTAGTTCATCTCGTCGATCGCCTTGAGCACGCGCTCACGCGTGGACTCGCGGATGTTGGGGTGACCGTTCAGCACACGCGAGACGGTCATGTGCGAGACCCCGGCGTGCTTCGCGACGTCGTAGATGCTGGGCCGCTGCCACCCGTCCCGCGAGGTGTTCTGCATCATCGGCCTACGTCCATTCGTCTGTCACGTGCCTCGCTCCCGAGAGGATCATGGGCACGAACCGCTCAGCGCGCCGATCCAGGATGCCCGGCCGGAGGCTTCGGGTCTTTGGGACCCTGGGGACCCTTCGGGTCCTTCGGGCCTGGTCCGCATTTTAGGGGGTCCGGGCCCTGCAACCACGGGTCCACGCCGCACACCGGGTATCGCGGGCCCTTGCATCCGGGTATGTCGGGCCGGCCCGGGCGCGGCTTCTCACCTGACGCCGGGACCTCGCGTCCGCGGCAGTCGTCGTCGAGCGGCGCGATCGTGACCGAGATCCGCACGGCGCCGTCGGGCTGGTCGTCCGGATCCGCCGCCACCGCATGCGCGGCACCCGGCGCCAGCAGGGCCGCGGTCAGCGCCGCAACCAGAGCCGACCGCGCCAGCGCCCGGGCACCGCGCATCACGACCGGCTCGCCTGCACGGCCTCGCGGCGTCCCGCCTCACGCGCCTCCAGCAGCATCGCGTCCAGCCGGCCGCGCGAACGGCCGCGGCGCCACACCACGGCGGCGACCAGCAGCCCCACGCCGAGGAGGACTGCCAGCTGCGGCCAGGGGACCGCCCAGACGACGGCATCCCCCTTCACCGGGTCCAGGGTCTCCGCGGAATCGGCCATGGTGATCACGGTCGGTGCCAAGATGACGGTCGCCGGCACGACGAAAAGGGGCCACACGTCGTCGATCACGACGGAGATCGTGCGGGTGTCGCCGGGCAGGAGCTCCTGCGACGGCTCGTCGGCGGCCGGGAAGAAGACGGTGCGCCCGCCGGCGGAGACGGAGCCTTCGGCGAGCAGCCGGGTGTTGCCCTGATTGACGACGTCGAACGTGACCGTGGCCTCCCCCGGGCGCAGCGGGTTCCAGGAGGTGGTGTAGTCGCCCGACACGGCGGCGAGCGAGGCGCCGGGAGTGATCTCGCCGGCGACGCGGGTGAGGACGCGGAACCCGACGCGGCTCTCGACGCCGACGCTGGTGCCGTCCTCGGCCGACTTCACCGAGAGCACCGAGGCGGTGATGCCTGCGGCATGATCTCCGGGTTCCGCACGGTCGGGCACCGTGATGGAGAACGGCACGACGACGGTCTGCCCCCCGGGGACCGTCACCGTGTCGGGCAGCGTGATCCAGGTGCCCGCGTCCACCGACTCCTTGCCGGCGGCGAGGATGTCGAAACGGCCGGCGGCGGTGTAGTAGCCGTCCGCGGCCGTCAGGCTGAAGACGACCTCATCGGGACCGACGTTGCGCACCGCGAACTGCTCCTCGACGGTCGCGCCGGGGTCGAGCTCGTGCTCGATCGCTCGACGTCCGTCGGGGCCGGACGCGTCGGCGGGCACGACGGTCCACCTCACGGCGGGCTCGTCGCCGTCGGCGGCGCGCGCAGTACCGGCCGGCCAGAGCGCCGTCAGCAGGAGCAGGAGTGATACCGCTGCGAGTCCGGCGGCGGAGCGGAGGGGCGGGACGGGACCGCGGAAGAGATGGGGCACAGTGGATCCAGAAATGTCAGGGGGTCGGGACCGTCACCGACGGCCCCGACCCGATGGCAGCGGGTCTTGCGACCCGCGCGACGTGATCGGGCTTACTCCCCGTCGTCTTCCCACAGGGTGAGAGTGATGGTGCCCGAGTAGGCGCCCGGTGCGACCGTCTTGGGCGTCTTGAGGAACAGCCCCGCGTTCGCGGCCCAGGTGCCGGTCTGCGCCGCCTCACCCGAGCTGGGTGCCAGCGTCAGAAGCTCCTGGCCCACCAGGCCCACGCCGTTGATGCCGCCGTCGATCTCGGTGTCGACCTGCGGACCCTCGGCGACCTCGCCGTTGTTGTCGGTCAGGAGCTTCGGGAGCCAGCCGAGGTTCTCGGCGCCGATGGCCAGACCGCCGTCAGCAGTCAGGCTGGAGGCCTGGCCGAGCACGTACCAGCCCATGCCTGCCGGCACCTCTTCGCGGTCGTCCGAGACCGTGACGGTGGGCAGAGTGCCGTCAAACTGACGGACGCCCTCGTCGCCGGAGTCGACCTCGGTCAGGTTGGCGCCGCCCGGCGCCACGCTCAGCGTCAGCGCCCCCACCGGCGGCAGCGCCTCGATGTTCACGTTGACGTCGACGTCCTGGTCGCCCAGCTCGTCCGCGATCGCGGCGCCGGCGCCGCCGAGGATCAGCGCACCGCCGACCACGCCGACGGCGGCGCGAGCGATGAAGGCCTTCTTGTTCATCTGCCTCTGTCTCCATTCCCGGCGAGGCACCACTGCCACGCCGAATTCGCGAGCGACCGGTCCCTCCGGTCGTCGGGTCTCGCGGGAATCCCGGCGGTCGCCGCGAGTCCCCCAGTACAGGTCGTTGTCCCTCGTCGCCGCCGACTCCGAATGGCTGAGCATCATGCACCTTTGCTCCGGATCCGACAGTGGATCGATGGGCTCTCACCAAATGTTAGCGGGAACTGTTACCGAGAACAAGAGTCTTCGTCCATCCCGCCGAGGCGGCCGCAGCCGCGCAGCGACCGTGCGGAGTCCGGAACGGGAGCGCCGGCCTCCGCACGGTCGGAGCATGCTCAGCTCACCTCGCCGAGCCGCACGCGGGGGCCGGCGCCGTCGCCGAGAGCGCCGCCTCGACGGCCTTCCCGTCGATCGTCCCGGTCGCCTGCGCGGTCACGCCCGTCACACCCACATAGCTCACGCTCGGAGCGGCACCCTGGCGCCCGCGCAACTCGGCCTGATTCGCCACCGGACTCGCGTCCGTGCCCCCGCCCTCGAATCTCAGGTCCAGCACTGGTGCGCCGATGGCCAAGGGCTCTGCCGCCGTCCACCGGCGGCCACAGCGAGACGCCCCGCCGGTCGTTCGACCGGCGGGGCGCTCAGGGATGCGATCAGCCGCAGGATGCCGCAGCGTAGCTCGCCGTCGCCGTCCTGGTGGATCCCCCTGCCGAGACGTCCACGTCGACAGAGCCGGCGGTCACGCTGCCCGCCCGCGTCGAGAACGCGGCGGACGTCGACTTGCCGGGCTGGAGGGCCGCGACCGTCTTCGATCCGTACGCGGTCTTGACGACGACATCGACCGGCGCCGTGCCGTCGTTCGTCGCGCGCACCGTCAGGGTGACCTTGCCCGCCACGCAGCGGGTGGAGGCATCCACCGTGACCGGGAGGCCCGCATCACGCGTGAACGACCAGTTGTCGACCTCGACCAGATCCGTTTTCGCGTCCACGCCGGCGGGACCGGCGAAGACGAAGAACACGTCGTGCTTGCCGGTCGCCCCGGTGACGTTCGCCTGCACGTTCGTCCAGCTGCCGACAGCGCCCGTGACCGGGACCTCTGCGACGACCCTTCCGTCGACGTTGTCGAGACGCACCTGGATGGTGCCCCCGGCGACGAGCGGCTTGACGCGTGCGGACACGGTCTTGGCACCGGTGCCGAAGTCGACGCCGGCGATGCCCGTGAAGTCGCCGTTGTCGACGCCGGACAGCACCATGTTGCCCGCACCGTTGTGCGCGGGGAACTCGACGGACGCCTCGCTCGTCTTGGCGGTGCTGATGCCCAGCTGCCAGGCGAGCGTCTCGGCCTCGAAGGTGCGGTACGGGTCGAAGTTCTCGACCTGTGCGACACCGGCGCGCGTTCCGACGATCGGCTTGATCGTGCCGTCCGCGTTGAACTCGAGCTTGTCGATGTGCACCGACCGGTAGCCCTGGGTGGACCCGGGCGTGCCGAGCGCGGCCGCCCACGCCGCCCCGCGCGTCTGCGCGTGGTATGTGAAGTAGGTCTGCCCCTTGTAGGTGAACATGTCCGAGTGGTTGTTGCCGCCGTTGCCGGCCCCGAAGAAGGTGCCCTGGTTCTGGAACGCGACACCCGCGTACTTCGAGGCGGACAGGTCCATCGGGTCGTCCGTCATCATGTAGGCGATCGCTCCGCGCGACGGGTACTGCCCTGCCACCTCGTTCACCTGGAAGTTGGACGAGTAGGAGTAGTAGTACTTGTCGCCGTGCTTGAACATGCTCGAGGCCTCGAACATGCCGGGACCATCGATCGTGACGGGGTCGCCGTCGAGGGTGACCATGTCATCCTTCAGCTTCACCACACGGGTCGACTTCGGGTTCTGCGGGCCCTGGACGTTCGGCGCGGTGCCGATCTGCGAGTTGCCGCCGAAGTACAGGTAGCCCTGTCCGTCGTCGTCGATGAACACTTCGGGGTCGAACAGCCACATGCCGGCGGGGAATCCCCCGGCGGCGATGTAGTCGCGCGACACCGTGTCGGGGATGATCTTCTTGCCCAGCGGATCGGTCCACGGTCCGAGCGGCGAGCCGCCCACCACCACCGCGGTCCCGGTGCCGCTGTCGCAGAAGTACAGGTAGACCTTGCCGTCCTTCTCGATGGCGGCGGGAGCCCACGAGTTCCCTGTCCACGGAGCTGCGCCGCCGGACCGCGCGATCGGGATGCTGCCGTGATCGACCCAGTTGACCATGTCGGACGTCGACATCACGTTGAGCCGGGTGATGCCGCCGTAGCCGTTGGACTGCGTCGGCAGTCCGTTGGCGTCCTTGCTGTTCAGCTCGTACTGCTGGGTGTCGTCGGTCGAGTAGATGTACAGCCGGCCGTTGTAGATGAGGTGGTGCGGGTCGGCGCCGAACTTGTGGCCCACGAGCGGGTTGTGGTCGCCGACGGGCTTCGTCTGCACCTTCTCCAGGCTGGTGAACGGCTGAGCGGGCGGAGCGTCGGCGGTCTTCACGAGCGAGAGGTCGTCCACCTTGAAGCTCTGCAGCGCGTTCGATCCCCAGGGGGTCTCCACGAAGAACCATCCGGCGGCCGCGTGCTTGGCCTCGGCGGTGAAGTCCTGCGAGAAGGTGCCCCACTCGCCCTTCGTGAACGTGTGTCCGTAGTCGGCGCACCCGTTGAAGTTGGTCGGGCAGAACGTGAAGTTGAACTGCTGTGTCGCGTTGCCCTCGTCGTACTTGAGCTTGCCCGTCATGCGGTACGAAGCTCCCACTTCGAGCTTGCCTGCGACGTTGGCGAACGGACCCGATTGCGTGTTCTCGCGCGCCGTCACCGACAGCGAGTGCGCGCCACCGGCGGCGTCGTCGCTCAGCGCGAGCGTGCCGCCGCGGGTGTTGGTCCAGCCAGCCGTGTCAGTGACGAATCGACCGTCGGGCAGCAGGTTGCCCGGAACAGCGGGCGGCTCGGTGACGCCGGTGCCACCACTGGTCGTCAGCGAGACGTCGTCGATCACGAACGACTGGATGTCGGTGTTCCACGGCGTCTCGACGAACAGGATGTCGTAGTCGGCGGCGAGCGGCGTGAACGTCTTCTGGACCCTCGCCCACTGACCTGCGGTCGCCGTGGTGGAGGCCACGACGTCGCACCGGCTCCGCGACGAAGTGCACAGCACGACGTTGAAGTTCTGCGTCGCACGGCCGGTGTCGAACTTCAGCGAGAGATCCAGATCGTACGACTTGTCGGTGGCGAGCAGACCGGTGACGGTCGCCGTCGGGCCGGACTGGAACGTGGTGCGGCCGCTGATCGCGAGCGACTTCGTCCCCGACTTCGCGTCGGTGCTCTGGGACAGGGTGCCGCCCAGCGGCGCGCTCCACCCGGCGATGCCCTCCTCGAAGGTGCCGTTCTGGATGATGCTCACCGTCGCCGCGTTCGCGGCGCTCACGATTCCCACCGCGCTCATGCTCGACGCGATGAGGGCGGTCGCGCCCATCACCGCCGCGATCCGGCGACCCCGCCGCCGATTGCGGCGTGATCTCGTTTCTGGACTCATGGTTTCACTCCTTGCTTGGGTCTGACAGGCGTCACCAGGGCGCACGAGAGCCCCGAGGGCGCACGAAAGCAGCGCTTCCGGCTGACCGCGAGAGCTCGCGCAGCGCCTCGGCCGATGCATCGGGTCCACGGCCCCGGTCCCCACGGGACGAGCCGGCGTGAACGCCTGATCTTCTTCGTACTCGAGCCGTACCCCGCACCGACGGAAGCTCTGTCGGCGACGGCTCAGCCTTGCGTTCTCCTCCTCGAGATGTCGGCGCACGATCGTCGTGCGCACAGGACGCGATGCGGGCACGCGTCCTCTGGCATCGCACACGTTACCGGTAACAGAGACGATGCGACAAGACCTTGTCCTGCGGCGGATCCCCGCAGGCGGGGCCCGCCGCCTCGGAGGGGCCGTCATCCCCTCGTCCGGACGGTCGTGGCAGGCTGGTGTCATGCGCATCGCCCTCACCGGCTCGTCCGGAAAGCTCGGCACCGTCGTCGCGCGCGAACTCCGCGCCGCCGGTCATGACATCATCGGCCTCGACGTGGTGGGGGCACGCGGCCCCGGCTTCGTCCAGGTCGACCTCACCGACTACGGGCAGGTGGTCGACGCACTGACCGCCGTCAACGACCGCCACGACGGGTTCGACGCGGTCGTGCACCTCGGTGCGATCCCGGCGCCCGGCATCCGCTCCGACGTCGCGACGTTCCACAACAACATGACCGCCACGTTCAACGTGTTCTGGGCGGCCGTGAGGCTCGGCATCCGCAGGATCGTGTACGCGTCGAGCGAGACGGTGCTCGGTCTGCCGTTCGACGTGCCGCCGCCCTACATCCCGGTCGACGAGGAGTACGCGCCGCGCCCCGAGTCGGTGTACTCGCTCGTCAAGACACTCGAGGAGCGCATGGCGGTCGAGCTCGTCCGCTGGCATCCCGACCTGTCGATCACCGGCCTCCGCTTCTCGAACGTGATGGTGCCCGAGGACTACGCGGCGTTCCCGTCGTACGACGACGACGCGACGAAGCGCAAGTGGAACCTGTGGGGCTACATCGACGCGCGGGACGGCGCCCAGGCCGTGGAACGGGCGCTGCAGGTCGCCCCGCCCGGGTTCGAGACGTACATCATCGCCGGCGCCGACACCGTCATGTCGCGCCCCAATGCCGAGCTCGTGGCGGAGGTGTTCCCCGGCGTGCCGCTGGCCCGTGAGTTCGGCGAGCACGAGACGCTCCTCGCGATCGGCAAGGCGCGTCGCCTGCTCGGCTACGACCCGCAGCACTCGTGGCGGGACCACGTCTCGGGGTCATGAGCGAAGACCCCCGCCTCGCCGCCGCCCGGTACCGCGCCGCCCACGGCAGCGAGGACACGGACGGCGAGGCGGATGCCGCGAGCCCGGGGTCGCAGACCGCAAGGGCGTATTCGGCCGCCGACCGCGCGGCCGTCGTCGAGACCGCGATCCAGCAGGCGATCCGCCGGGGAGAGTTCGACGATCTGCCGGGTGCCGGCAAGCCCCTGCCCGACCTCGGCGACCATCATGATCCCGACTGGTGGATCCGCCGCAAGATCGAGACGGAGCAGTTGACGGGGCTCGGACCGCCGGCGCTGATGCTCCGCGTCGAGAGCGACGCGCTGGAGGCGAGCCTCGACCAGCTGACACGGGAGTCGGAGGTGCGGGACGCGCTGGAGGACTTCAACCGCCGGGTCGTCGAAGCCCGCCGTCAGCTGCTCGGCGGCCCGCCGGTCGTCACGCCCACGCGGGACATCGAGGTCGAGGTGGCGGCATGGGTGCAGCGCCGCGAGAGCCGTGCCGCCGCCGAGGCGGAGGCGACGGCGCAGGCCGTGGATGCCGCGGCGCAGCGCCGGCGCTGGTGGTGGCGCCGGCGCGACGCGTAGGGCGGCACCCCCCATCGGTCAGGGGTTCGGGTTGGTCGCCTTGCCGTCGAGCCACAGGACGTCGGTGACGTCGGAGTGCGTGCCATCGGTGCCCACATGCTTCTCGCTGATCTGCGGGCCCTTGGTGATCACGTGGACGATCGCCATCGCGTGACCGCGCCCGAGACCGTAGTCCGCGGCAAGCCATTCGATGATGGGCGTCGCCTTCGTCTTCTCGTCGAACCCCTTCTCGTGGGCTTCCTCGAGGAGCTGCCGGGGCGTGCGGCCGGTCTTGGTCTCGATGTTGTCGAGGTATGCCTGAAACGACATGTTTCTCTCCTGGTGGGTCTCAATCGTCGGTGGAAGGGCCGCCGGCGGACAGGTCGCCGGGGATGTCGAGCACTCCAGGAGCATCCTGCCACTCCTGGACGATGCGGTCGGAGGCGTGGATGCAGAGCACCCGCAGGCGACCGGCGCCGCTGTTCTTGAAGCCGTGCCAGACGTTCGCCGGACCGGTGACGGTGTCGCCGGCGACGGCGCGCAGCACGTCGTCGCCGATCGTGATGCGCGCCTCGCCGTCGAGCACGACCCAGGTCTCGGCGTACGGGTGACGGTGCAGGTCGGGACCCTGACCGGGCTCGTTGTCGACGAGGAAGTACGACACGGCGGCGGCGTGCTCGGCCCCGATGAAGCGGCGGGTGCGGCCGGTGCCGACGCGGAGCTCGGCAGCCGGGACGATGGCGGGGGTTGCGCTGTTCATGCCCTCAGCCTCGTCGGGCGGCATCCATCGCCCTATAGTTTCGATGTGGATCGAAAGTACGTCGATTTCCTCCTCGCCCCGGACGACCTCACGGCGATCCGGTTCGGAATCTCGCCCGGGCACGAGCTGTGCCATGCGGTGCGCGCGATCCTGCGGCCCGACGAGTACCCCCTGCAGTGGGGATGGATGCGGTCGAGCCGGGGCGCGATCCCGCGCGAGGACTTCGAGGTGCTCGCGCTGCTGATCCGCGAAGAGGGGTACTTCCCCGACTTCCTGACCACCACCCCGACCTGGGAGCTCACCCCCGAGGCCGAGGCCGAGCGGCTGCGCGACATCGACGATGAGCGGTTCGCCGTCGACATGACGAAGGTGCTGGTGCGGTCCGAGGGCGCGCGCCGCACCGCGGTGCAGCATATGCTCGACCAGCCCGACCGCGCCCGCGCGATGATCGCCCAGGCGTGGCTGTCGGTGTGGAACACCGCGATCGCCCCCGTGTGGACTCCCCTGGAGCGTCTGCTGCGCGCCGACATCGCGGTGCGCTCCCGCCGCATCGCCGAGAGCGGCATCGGTGACATGGTGCAGACCCTGCACGACCGCGTGGCGTGGGCCGACGGCGCCGTGCGGGTCACGATGCGCATCTGGAGCGAGGTGGTGGACTGTCAC
>PJUC01000602.1_pt1 | contig 12243 bp, 10 predicted proteins | sample 1512161 | NCBI WGS metagenome assembly PJUC01 (sample SAMN08177676, study PRJNA422409) | Soil metagenome, whole genome shotgun sequencing project. | isolation source: Soil enriched on filter paper | place: USA: Madison | collected 2015-01-15
CTGGCGGTGTGAGGGTTCTGGCGGGTATAGAGGCGTCCCGCTGAAGCCGAGAGCCCGATGCCTTACAAGGCCAACGAAAGCCGTCGCCACAAAATCCCGAAGGCGCGCTACCCGGTCGAGAACTGGTCGAACTACGATGCGGCGCTGCGCCGGCACGGCGACCTGACGCTCTGGGTGACGCCGGAGGCGATCGCCGTGTGGACGCCGCCCGCCACGGGGCGGCGTGGCCGGCCTTCCCGCTACTCGGACTTGGCAATCGAGACCGGGCTGATGCTGCGCCTCGCCTTTGGTCGTCCGTGGCGCCAGACCGAAGGCTTGCTGGGTTCGCTGATGCGCCTGCTCGGACTGGAACTGCCAGTTCCAGATCACACGACCTTCTCCCGGCACAGTGCCAACCTGGAGGTCGCGTCGGCGCTGGCCCGGACGGACGGGCCGGTGTCGGTGGTCATCGATTCCACCGGACTGAAGGTGTTCGGCAAGGGCGATTGTCACCTCGAAAAGTACGGCGGCACGGCGCGCCGGACGCGGAGAAAGCTGCACTTGGCGGTCAATCCCAATACTGACGAGATCCTGGCCTCGGCGTTGACGTCCCACGAAGAGGGAGACACTTTGCTGGTCGGCCCACTGCTCGACCAGATCGTCCGTCCGATCGGCACGGTGCTGGCCGACGGCGCCTATGACGGCGAACCCGTCTACCGCGCCGTCGCCGCCCACACACCCGACGCCGAGGTGATCATCCCGCCGCGCTCGAGCGCTGGTGCCGAGCGACACGGCCGAGGGCGCGCCCACGCAGCGTGACCGCCACATCCAGCTGATCAACGAGCGTGGTCGGCTGGGCTGGCAGCGGGCGGTCCACTACGGCCACCGCTCCTTGGACGAGGTGGCCATGATGCGCTACAAGCAACTGATCGGGCGCAGCCTCCGTGCTCGGACTCTGCCTGCCCAGAAGGTCGAGCCCACCGTCGGCTGCAAGGTCATGAACATGATGACCAGCTTGGGCATGCCGACCACCCGCAAGGTCGCCTGAGCACCACTGACCGCCGGTGAACTCCGCTCTCGCGCCAATTCGTGCATCAAAGTCGTCCGCGCCAGCATCGGCTGAGCCGTCGCCGCGTCACCTCTGCTGCATGGCCTTGCCGGGCCGCCCTATTGCGCCGCGTGACCGTCGAACGGGTAGCGCAGGGTCTCGCGCGCATAGGCCTCGACATAGGCCATCAACCGGTCGGAGGCCGCCGCCGCTTCATCAGCGTCGCCGCGGTGGATCGCCAGCATCAGGTCGGCATGGGTTTTGGCTCCATCCTCCAGGCTGCCGGTATGGGCATGGTAGTTCTGGAACCAGAAGCGGCGGGACAGCGACCGCAGCGGCCGGATGGTTTGGGTCGCCACCGGGTTGCGGGCGCACTGATCGAGCAGCTGGTTTACCTCCTGGTCGAGATGCATGAAACGCATACCGTCGCCGGTGCGCGCCGCCTCCAGCATCTCGTCGGCGATGCTGCGGCAGCGCTCCCGCTCGGCCGGCAGGGCGAAGCGGGCGGCCCGCCGGGCGATCAGCCGCTCCAGCTCACGCCGCACATCCAGAACATAGAGTTGGAGCTTCACGTCCACCTCGGTGACCATGATCCCGCGTGACGGGACGATGGTCACCATGCCATCCAGTTCCAGCCGCTTCAGCGCCTCGCGCACTGGGGTGCGGCCGATCCCGAGTTGGGTGCTGACCTGCTTCTCCGACACGAAACTGCGCGGCGGCAGCGTGCCCGACACGATCAGCTCCTCAATGGCGGCATAGGCCTGATCGGCCATCGATCCGGCTTCGGTCTGGGCTCCCGCCTGCTGCCCCATCTGCTGACTGGCCGGCTCCGTCACCCTGTCGCCCCTCATCCATTGCCGCCGGTTCGATCCGACGCCCGCTTGCGTCCCTCGTCCTGGCTTTAGCGCGCCGGGACGGAGGACGCAAGCGGGTACAGGCGCCGCAAACTTCCCCGTCCTATTACGGTTTGCCGGCGTCGGCGGATTTGCGGATCAGCGGGCATTCGCTCTCCGCCAGCGGACGGGCCGCATCGGCGGCGGCAATGACGCCCAACTGCTTGTAATAGTCCCATTTACCTTTGGATTCCGCCGGGGTTTTCACCTCGAACAGATACATGTCGCGCAACACCCGGCCATCCTCGCGGATGCGGCCGTTTTTGGTCATGAAGTCGTTGATCGGCGTGTCGCGCATCGTCTTCATCACGGTCGGCGCATCAATGGTGCCGGCCGCTTTCACCGCCTTCAGGTAATGGGTGATCGCACCATAATTGCCGGCCTGCACCATGGTCGGCATGCGGCCGGTCCGGTCGAAGAATCGTTTGGAAAAGGCGCGGGTCTCCTCATTCTGATCCCAGTAGAAGGCCTCCGTCAGCACCAACCCCTGCGCCGTCTCCAGGCCGAGCGCATGGATGTCGGACAGGAACATCAAAAGCCCGGCCAGTTTCTGGCCCTGCTTTGTAATGCCGAATTCCGCCGCCTGCTTGACGGTGTTGATCAGGTCGCCACCCGCGTTGGCAAGCCCAATGACCTTGGCCCCGCTCGCCTGTGCCTGCAGCAGGTAGGAGGAGAAGTCGGCGCTGTTCAGCGGATGGCGGGCCGAGCCCAGAACCTTGCCGCCGGCCCCGGTGACGAAGGCGGCGGTGTCGCGCTCCAGCGACAGGCCGAAGGAATAATCGAGCGTGATGAAGTACCAGCTGTCGCCGCCCTGCTTCACCATGGTCCGTCCGGTCCCGGCGGCCAACGCATAGGTGTCGTAGACCCAGTGGATGCCGTTGAGCGAGCAGGCCTTGCCGGTGAAGTCCGATGAGCCGCCGGCGGTGCCGAAGACGATCTTGTTCTTGCGCCGGGTCAGTTCCTGGATCGCCAGCATCACCGCCGAATTGGGCAGGTCGATCACCACCTCGACATTCTTGTTGTCGTACCAGTCGGCGGCGATCTGCACGCCGATGTCGGCCTTGTTCTGGTGGTCGGCGGAAAGCACCTCCACGGGACGGCCGAGCACGGAGGCGCCGAAATCCTCCACCGCCATCTTCACCGCCTCGAGGCTGCCGCTGCCGCTGAGGTCGGCAAGCGAGCCGGACAGGTCGGTCAGCACGCCAATGCGGATGGGGCCGGTCGCCTTCTTGGCAGGCGCAGATTGAGTGGTGGTCGTCTGGGCCGCGGCCGGCCAGGATAGCGTGCCGAACGCCAGCGCGATGCCGGCAGCCGTGGCGGCCAGGAACCCGTGGGACACGAGTTTCATCATGGATCGTCCCTCCCTTTTCAGGTGATCGTCTGGTTGTCTGAAGCCTTACTCTTGGCGGGTCGGTCGTTGGGCGCCGATCCTTACAGCGGCTGAAATGCACAGAATTAAGTGGCCGGCTTCATCGTCGCCGCGATGGCCAGACGGGATTCCTCTCCCGCATGGCAGATGCCCTGCAACGCCGCCGCCATGTCCAGCATGGTGGAAAGGTCGACCCGGTCTGCCTGCTGCAGCATACGTTTGGTCATCCGAACCGCCTCCGGCGGATTCGCGGCAATCTCCTCCGCCAGAGCGAGCGCCGTCGGCATCAGCTCGGCGTCCGGCACCACGCGGGAAACCAGCCCCAGGGCCGCAGCCTCCACCCCGCCGACGGCCCGTCCGGTAAAGGCCAACTCGGCGGCGACGGCCGGTCCGGCGACGCGCGTCAGAAACCACAGCCCGCCGTCGCCGGAAATCAGCCCCAGCTTGACGAAGTTTGAACTGATGCGTGCCGACTCCCCGGCAATGCGCAGGTCGCACATGAAGGCCAGATCGCAGCCGGCGCCATAAGCCGGGCCGTTCACCGCCGCGATCACTGGGATCTCGAGAGCAGCCATGGCGCGTGGGATGCGCTGTACCCCGTCGCGGTAGGCGTTGCGCACCTGGTCGGCGGGGCCGCCGAACATGCCGCGCCGGTCACGGATGTCATGGATGTTGCCGCCGGCGCTGAACGCCTTGCCGGCGCCGGTCACCACCAGCACGCGCACCGAGCGGTCGTCTCTCATCTCCTCCAGCGTCGCCACCAGCGGGTTCAACACCGGTGGATCGGTGACGGCGTTGCGGGTTTTCGGCGCGTCCAGCGTCAGGATCGCGACGGCGCCCCGGCGTTCCAGCCGGACCGTGCCAGCGCTTTCGTCCGTATCGTCACTCATGCATCACCACCACGGCGCGGATCACGTCGCCGCGCTCCACGTCTTCGAAGGCCTCGTTGATAGACCCGAGCGGCAGGCGCCGGTCGATCAGCTCGTCCAGACGCAGGCGGCCGTCGAGATAAGCCTGTGCATAGGCCGGGAAATCGTCGGCCGCCTTCGCCCCGCCCAGGCTGGAGCGCAGGATGCGCCGTTCGCCGCTGATCGAGCCAAAGCGCAACTCGACCAGACGGTTGGGATCGGTTTTGCCGAGAATGGTGACGCTGCCGCCCGGCCGGGTGCAGTTCACCGAATCCTGTAACGAACCGATGACGCCCGCCGCCTCGAAGGCGTGGTCGGCCCCGCGCCCGCCGGTGATTGCGCGCACCTGGGTGGCCAGATCCTCGCCGCCGAGCATGGTGTGGGTGGCGCCGAAAGCGCTGGCGCGCTCCAGCTTGTCGGCGCGGCGGTCGACGGCGATGATCGCCCCGGCTCCGGCCAGCCTTGCCCCCTGCACGACGTTCAGCCCGACCGGGCCACAGCCGACCACCACCACGCTGTCGCCCAGGCCGACACGGGCGACGCGCAGCGCCGCACCGACGCCGGTGATGACGCTGCACCCCAGCAGGCAGGCACGGTCGAACGGCATTTCGTCCGGCACCGGGATCGCCGCGGCCTCCGGCACCACGGCATATTCGGCGAAGGACGAGACGCTTAGGAAATGGCCGACCTCTGCCCCGGCGGCATCGCGCAGCCGCTTGCGGCCTGCCGACAGGGTGGCGGCGCGATGGTTGGGCACCACCATGTCGCACAGCATCGGCTGGTCATGGCGGCAGTAATAGCATTGGCCGCAGGCGGCGTAGATCGTGCACACCACATGCTGGCCCGGCTTCACCCGTTGCACCGCGGAGCCGACCGCCTCGACCACGCCAGCGCCCTCATGGCCGAGCACCACCGGCGGCGGCACCGCGAAGGCTCCGGTCATCGCCTCGCGGTCGGTGTGGCACAGGCCGGCGGCATGCATGCGGATCAGCACATCGCCCGACTCCAGCGGCGCCAGGGTGAGCGGTTCGATGGACAGCGGCGCTCCCGTCTCGCGCAGCACCGCCGCCTGGAAGGTCGATCCCGCCATCCACCCTACTCCGCCGCCGGCCGTCGGATTCCGGCCTCGGCCCAACGCAGGATGCCGTCGTCGCTACCGGTCTGCAGAGGCTCGCAGTTCCGGGCCACCACCCATTCGGGGCGGGGATTTTCGACGCCATGCGGCCGGTTGGAGACCTGATTGTAGACGGTGTAGATGTGCCAGCGCGAATGGCGCGACATGTTGTGGCCGGAGCCGTGGACGATGTTCGGATGGAACAGCACCACAGTGCCCGGTTTGCCGGTGATCGCCACCGGGTCGCCGAAGCGCTGCATGATGTCGATGACCTGATCCTTGGGCACGGTCCACAGCTTGTAGGACGTCGTGGTTTCGTCCATCTCAGGATCGAGCCGGCCCAGCTTGTGGCTGCCGGGGATGAAATACAGGCAGCCGCCGATCTCCGTTGCCTCGTCCAGCATCAGCAGCGAAGTGGTCATATCCGGCCGATCGACGCCGTCGGTCTTCCAATAACCGTAATCCTGGTGCCACTGCCAGATGGCGCCGTCGATCGCGTCCTTCAGGTTGCATTTTGTGTGGTAGACATAGACCGGCTCGTCGCCCAGCACCTGGCGCGCCGGATCGATCACCCGCGGCAGCGTCGCCAAAGCCTGGAACGGCGGCGAGGCGGTCGGGCTGCGTTCGTCGTGAACGCGGAAGACCGTCCGAACGGTGCCGCTCTTCTCACGGATCACCCCTTCGGCTTCATTTCCCGTCACCCTCAGCAGGTCGCGACGCAGGATTTCCACCTCCTCGCGCGACACGAGGTCGGGAAACACCAGATATCCGCGCTCCTCATACTCCGCCATCTGCGCATCGGTCAGCCTCATGGCATCCTCCCTCGGTTCTGAATTGAAGATACTGTTGATGTACAGCCGATATATCGGTACCATATTATCGTATGCAAACGCGTTCAATGGAAATTGTCAACGATCAGCACATTGAACAAAAGGCGTGGGGGACGGACCGGCTCGTTCGGCCGCATTGAGCCGACGACCGGCGTCGATGCCGACAGGATCCAAAGGGAGGACATGGCCGATGCAGATGCCGACAGCGTTGTGGACCGATCTGGTCGAACCGGATTTCCTTGTTCCGCTAAGGCGCGCCGTCGCCGAGCATGTGGAGCCTGACGCCGACGCCGTCGATCGCGAGGACATCTATCCGGTGGCGGCGATTAAGGAACTGGCCCGTCGGGGCTACACCAGCCTGACCCTGCCGCAGGAACTCGGCGGGCGCGGTCTGGGCTTCGCCCATTGCGCGGCGCTGTTCGAGGAAGCCTCCTACGCCAGCGCCGCCGTCGGCATCAGCCTGATCACCATCCTGCAGGCCCAGACAATCATCCACCTGTTCGGCGCCGACAGCCTGAAGCGGGCGGTGCTGCCGGAGTTCGGCCGCGGACTCATCACCTCCTACGCCCTCACCGAGGCCAACCACGGCAGCGACATCCGCAGCCTCGACACCAAAGCGGTGCGCGACGGCGACCGCTGGATCCTGAGTGGGCGCAAGTCCTTCATCACCTCCGGCTCGGCGGCGGAAGCCTATGTGATCCTGGCGCAAACGCCGGTCGGCGTGTCTGCCTTCTTCGTCCGCCAGGGCATGGACGGCGTATCGACGGAGGAAGGTCCGAACGCCGCCACCTTCGGCCTGCGCAACGGTCCGCACGTCGATCTGGTGCTGGATCGGGTGGCGCTGCCTGCCGATCATCTGATCGGGGTGGAGGGCAAGGGCGTACGCCAGGCGGTGACGACGCTGGACTATTCGCGGACCATGGCCGCCGCCATCAGTCTCGGCATCGCGAGGGCTGCCTTCGACGGTGCCCTGGCCTTTGCCGCCGGGCGCAGTGCCTTCGACCGCAAGATCCTCGATTTCCAGGGAATCCAATGGTACTTCGCCGACATGCTGGCGGAAATCGACGCCGCCCGGCTGTTGACCTACGAAGCCGCGCGCAAGCTGGACGACCATGACGACATCGCCCGTTTCGGCAGCGAGGCCAAGCTGCTTGCCAGCCGGGTCGCCACAGATACCGCCGCCCGCGCCGTGCAGATCTGCGGCGCCTACGGCGTCATGGAATCGGCGCGCTTCGGACGGTACCTGCGCGACGCCAAGGCTTACGAAATCGCCGGCGGATCGTCGGAAATCCTCAAGAACACCATCGCCAAGCGGCTGCAACAGCATGTGATCCGGCAGCAGGAGGCGCTGTCGTGATCGCCGATCCGCTCTATGCCCGCGCCGCCGCCACGCCCGACCGTCCCTTCCTGCTGTTCGGGGACCGCACCATCACCTACGGCGCCATGGCGGCGCTGGTGGACAACGCCGTCGAGCGGCTGGCCACGCAGGGCGTGACGGCCGGCCAGACCGTGGCAATGATGGTCGGCAACCGGCCCGGTTTTCTCGTCGCATGGTTCGCATTGTCGGAACTCGGCGCCATCACGGTTCCACTCAACACCGCCCTGGTCGGCGAGGGGCTGCGCTATTTGCTGGAACAGAGCGAAGCCTCCCTGCTGATCGCCGAAGAGGAGTTTCTCCCCGCCCTGCCCGCCTCCGCTCCGGCGCTGTTGCCGATGAACGACCGCTTCGAGACGGCGTCCGGCCGCGAGTGGACTCCGCGCCGCCGCCTCGCCCTGCCCGGCGGCACGGCCAACGCCATCCTCTACACCTCCGGCACCACCGGGCTGCCGAAGGGGGCGGTCATCCCGAACGCCTGCTACGAGCTGGCGGGCGAGCATATGGCGGCGGCGCTGGAGCTGACGGACGAGGACCGGATCCTGCTGTTCCTGCCGCTGTTCCATGCCAACCCGCAGATGTATGGCGTGATGTCCTGCCTGCGGGCCGGGGCAACCATTGCGCTGCTGCCGCGCTTCTCGGCGTCGCGGCTGTTGGAGGATGCGCGGCGTTACGGCGCCACCGGCTTCACCTATGTCGGCACGGTGCTGAGCATCCTCGCCAAGCGGCTGACCGGGCCGGAGCGCGGCCATTCCCTGCGCTGGGCGGTCGGCGGCGGCGCGCCCCCCGGCGTCTGGCGCGAGATCGAGGAGCGGCTGGGTATCGCCGTGCGCGAACTATACGGCATGACCGAGACCGGCGGCTGGGTGTCGATGAACACGGCGCAGGCCGCCAAGTTCGGCAGCGTCGGCGCGCCACGGCCGGACACCGAGCTGTGCGTGGTCGATGCCGACGACACCCCGCTCCCTCCCGGCGAGAAGGGGGAGATCGTCGTCCGTCCCCGCCGTCCCGGCCTGATGTTCGACGGCTACTGGAAAAAACCCGAAGCGACGGTGGCGGCGACGCGGAACCTGTGGCTGCATACCGGTGACCGCGGCATGATCGACGCCGACGGCTTCCTGCATTTCGACGGCCGGATGAAGGAGTTGATCCGGCGCGCCGGGGAGATGATCGCCCCCGTCGAGATCGAAACGGCCCTGCTGAAGCATCCGGCCGTTCAGGACTGCGCAGTCGTCGGCGTTGCGGACGACATTCTCGGCGAGGAGATCAAGGCGGTGATCGTTCCCCGCCCCGGCTTCGACCCGAGGGAACTACCGGCATTCCTGACCGGCCGCATCCCCGCCTTCATGTGTCCGCGCTTCGTCGAGTTGCGGACGGAAATCCCGAAGACGGCCACCCAGAAGGTTCAGCGCCATCTGCTGCACGACCATCCCGGCGACATCGTGGATCTGGGGCGGCACAAGGGGTGATGCGCCGCTAATCCCTTGCGGCATCCTCGCCATCCGCGGAACCGCCGAGACCAAGCTGGCGCATGCGCCGCCACAACGTCGCCCGGCTGATGCCCAGAGCGCGCGCCGCCTCCGCCCGATTGCCGTGGGTGCGGGACAAGGCGCTTTCGATGGCGGCGCGCGCGTCGCCGCTGTCCTGGCCCGCAGCCCCATGCCCGTTCCCGCCGGCCGGCCTGTCCTGCCCAGGCGGTTCGAGAAACAGCTCAGGACAGTCATGACGCAGAATCCCGGCGGGAATGTCCTCGACGGTGCCGAATTGCAGAACAAGCATGGTCAGACGCTCGCAGATATTCTCCAGTTCGCGCACGTTGCCCGGCCAACGGTAGCTGGCGAGCCGGGATTTCAAAGGCTCGACGACGACCGAAGGCGCCAGCCGGATCCCGGTGCGCTCCAGGCAGGCGGCGACGAACCCCTCGGCCAGCACCGGTACATCCTCCACCCGGTCGCACAGCGGCGGCAGGCGCAGGCGCAGCGTGTTCAGCCGGTAAAGCAGGTCGGCCCGGAACGCGCGCTGCGGCACCAGTTCCTCCAATGGCTGATGGGTGGCCGCGATCACCCGCAGATCGACCGGAACCGGCACGACACTGCCCAGACGCACGATCTCGCGCTCCTGAAGCACGCGCAGCAGCCGGGTTTGCAGGGCCAGCGGCATGTCGCCGATCTCGTCGAGGAACAGCGTGCCGGTGTGCGCCGCCTCGAACAGCCCGACCTTGCCGCCCTTGCGGGCCCCGGTGAAGGCCCCCTCCTCATGGCCGAACAGCTCCGATTCCAGCAGGGAATCCGGAAAGGCCGAGCAGTTGATCGCCACGAAGGGGCGGCCGGAGCGCGGGCCGAGATTGTGGATGGCCTGGGCGAACAGTTCCTTCCCCGTCCCGCTGTCTCCGGAGATCAGCACCGTCAGGTCGCTCGCCGCGAAGCGCCGCGCCGTGGCTCGTGCCTGCTCGATGGCCGGACTGTCGCCGCGGATGTCGTCGAGTGTGTAGCGGGTCGTCCGGTTGGGGCGCCGCCGGGTCTGGGACCGCAGGCTGACGTCCGCCTCGCTGATGGCGCGGGCGTCGTAGACCGTGATCATGGCACCGGTGACCTGCCCATGCTCGCGGATCGGGATGCGGTTGGCGATCCAGTCGCGGCGGCGGAACGTCAGGACACTGCCCTTTTCCGCCTCGCCGCTGCCCAGCACTCCGCGCAACGACAGTTCCGGCGCCACCTCCGCCGCGACCCGGCCGAGAATGGCGTTCGGGGGAAAGCCCAGCAGGGCTTCCATCGCCGGATTGACCGCCGTCACCCGGTCGGCCGGATCGACTGCGAGCACCGCTTCCTGAACATTCTGGAGGACGCCGTTCAACTGGCTGTAGCGTGCATTTTCCAGCCGGGCGATGCGGGCCATTTCCAGCGCGTCGTCCAGCCCCTGGCGCACGCCCGCCACCGAATAGGCCAGGATGCCCTCCATTCCCAGCCGCTCGGTCGCCTCGACCACCACGCTCGACCCGATGATGACGGGAAAGCCGCGCTCAGCCATGCCCTTGACGCAGGCGACGGCCTCGTCCGGTGTCTCGTAGCAGCCCTGCTCCACCTCGGTCCGCAGCAGCCCCTTGATGGCGTCCAGTTCCGGGATGATGCGGCGGTGCATGACGATACCGACCCGGTTCGACCGCTCCCGCGCCTTCAGCAGCGCCAGCAGGATGTCGTAGCCGCCGACCTTGATGGTGGCGACCGGCGACTTCACGGTGCTGCGCAGGTAGCTGGCATTGGCGCCGGCGCTGACGAAGGCGTCCACCGCACCCGACGCCTCGCGCTCCCGCGCCACGGCCAATGCCGCCTCATAAGCTTGGTCGATCACCTCGATCTCGGCACGTTGGGCATATTCGTCCAGAACCGCACGCGCCAGCCGGGTGAGATGGCGGTAGCTGAGAAAGCACAGCCGCAACCGCCCATTGTTCGGATAGCCCAACGTCATTGGCATGGTTCCTTACCCCCCGGCCATCCGCCCTCCGCATCCGTCCCGACGGGGCCGGCGACATCGATCCGGGACTGCCGCCGTTTCATCAGCGTTGCAAACAAATGTTTCATGACACGTTTCTTCGCAACAAGCCACCCGTTTCATGAAACGCCTCTCTCAGTCCCCCGAATCACCAATCGATTGATATTGAAAGAAAAAATCATCGGGTACCGGATTGGCACACCGCTTGCTGATTGATGAGCGAACAAACATTCCGCAAACGAAGCATCTGGGGCGAAGGGTATGGCACCACTGAACGGCATCCGGCTGATCGACCTGACGCACATGCTGTCCGGTCCCTACGGCACCATGCTGCTGACCGATCTGGGGGCCGAGACGATCAAGGTCGAACCACCGGGTCGGGGCGAAGGAACGCGGCAGTTGCTGGCCGGCGATCCCGATTATTCCCGGCACGGCATGGGGGCCTATTTCCTCACGCTCAACCGCGGCAAGCGCAGCGTCTGCATCGACCTGAAAAGCGAGGAGGGGCGCGCGGTCTTCCTCGACCTCGTCCGCAAGAGCGACGTGGTGTTCGACAATTTCAGCGCCGGTGTGACGGAGCGGCTGGGCATCGACTTCGCGTCGCTGTCGGCGGTCAACCCGCGCATCGTCACCTGCTCGGTCACCGGCTTCGGCGGCGACGGTCCCGATCCGAACCGGCCCGCCTTCGATCAGGTGGTGCAGGCGATGGGCGGCGGCATGAGCATCACCGGCCTGCCCGACGGACCGCCACTGCGGTCCGGCATTCCCATCGGCGACCTGGGCGGCGGACTGTTCGGCGCGCTGGGCGTGCTCGCCGCGTTGCAGGAGCGGGAGCGGACCGGCGTCGGCCGCCATGTGGACGTGTCGATGCTGGACGTGCAGATCTCGCTGCTCAACTACATGGGCACGATGCACCTGATGTCCGGGCATGTGCCGGAACGGCTGGGCAACGGCCATTTCGTCCATGTTCCCTACAACACCTTCAGGACCGCCGACGGCCACATCATCATCGCCTGCATCGGGGACGCCTTCTTCGAGCGGCTGCTGCCGGTCATCGGGCGGCCGGAGCTGGAAGCGCCGGACTACCGCCTGCAACCCGGCCGCTACGCCGACAAGGAGCGGATCGAGCGGATCGTCGGGGAGGAACTGGTCAAGGACAGCTCCGCCAACTGGCTCGCCCGGCTGCGCGAAGCGCGGGTGCCCTGCGGCCCGGTCAACGATTTCGCCCAGGCGATGTC
>PJUC01000603.1_pt1 | contig 12188 bp, 11 predicted proteins | sample 1512161 | NCBI WGS metagenome assembly PJUC01 (sample SAMN08177676, study PRJNA422409) | Soil metagenome, whole genome shotgun sequencing project. | isolation source: Soil enriched on filter paper | place: USA: Madison | collected 2015-01-15
CACGGTTCGACGGTGTAGCCGAGGTCGGTGAACTGCTTCTCGTTGGTCAGCTGCGCGCTGGTGACGTAGCCGTAGTCGACGTCGCCGGAGCGCACGGCGTTCATCTCGGCGTCGGCCGAGGTGAACGGGACGAAGGTGACTTCCTTGATGGCGGGCTTGTCGTCACCGGTGTACTTGTCGTTCGCGGTGAGGACGACCTGCCCCGAGTCGGACCAGCTCTTGACCGTGTAGGGGCCCGAGACCGTCTTCCACAGGTCGTTCGTGGCGTACGTCTTCATGTCCTCGGCCTGCGAGAACAGGAAGTCGAACACCTGGACCGCCGTCTCGGGGTCCTGGTCGTAGTCGCCGATCTCGCCGTCCGCGCTCGTCTTGTCCCACGCGTGCTGGGGCATCGGGTACACGAGGCTCAGCTGGTTGGCGAGCAGGAACTCCTCGTTGTAGACGGCGTCGAACGTCAGGGTGAAGTTCTTGTCGTCGACGATCTCGAAGTTCGTGATGTTGTCGGGGATGCGGCCGGCCGAGTAGCCACCGGTCTTCTCGGCGTTGTAGCGCACGAGGTTGTACCAGAACTCGACGTCGCGCGACGTGACGGGCTCGCCGTCCGACCAGTCGAGGTCGTTGAGCGTGATGGTGACCGAGAGGTGGTCGTCGCTGAACTCGTACGACTTCGCGGCCGAGCCCTTCTGGTCCCACTCCATCTTTCCGCTGGTGCCGTTGTACTCGAACAGGCGCGGCCACATCGTGGCCTTGATGGCGCTGTTGTGCGTGGCCATCGTGTCCGGGCTCGAGATGGGCAGGATCCAGTTCGGGCCGGTCCCTGCGGGCAGTGCGTAGCTGACCGAGTCCTTCGTGTCGCCGGCCGAGTCCGTCGCGGACGACGCGCATCCGGACATCACGAGGGCCCCGGCTGCCACGACGCTCAGGGTAGCGACGAGACGTCGCATCACTGGCTTACGCATCAAACCTCCTTGTTCACACGGTCGAGACGGGTCATGTTCGTTGGTTTCTCGACGCACTTTTCATCATTCACGGAGAAAGTACCCGCGCAATGCCATCCTTATTACGTTCTCGTAACTTACTTGCTCCATATTCGGAGTAATGTGAGTCCGAATGGCTAGCCGAAGAGCCGCGGCGTCAGGTCGGGGGCCGCATCGAAGGCATCGAACGGGAACATCGGGCGCTGGATGCGGTGATGCCCGAGGCGCTGCAGATCCTGGTCGACGCCGCCCGGCGTCAGCGCGAGCGTCCAACCGCGCTGGATCGCGTAGAGCGTGGGCTCGAGGTAGCCGATCTTGGTCACGACGATCTGCGCAGCCAGCGGGTCGAGTCCGATCGCCGTGAAGTCCTCGACCGCGTGGTAGGCCTTGCGGAACTCGGTGACGATGACCCGCAGACCCCCGACGCGGACGACGGCGATGCCGCCGGCATCCGGATCCCCCTCGTACAGCCCGTCGAGCACGCCGGTGATCGTGACCGGTCCGTGCGGACCGTGGTCGACGCGGGCTCCCGCAGTGACCGTGACGGTGTCGCCCGCACGGTGCCGGCGCAGCTGCGCGAGCGCCTCGGCGTCGAAGATCGAGCCGACGAGCACGGTGGGGGCGTCGGCGGCCGTGAGCCGTTCGTCCGCCAGCAGCTGCGCCAGCGTCCACGTCACGTCGCCGGTGCCGCCGGCGCCGGGATTGTCGCCCGAGTCGCTGATGAAGTACGGCGTCTCGGTCGCGGCCAGACCCGCGTCGACACCCTCGGCCAGGGTGCCCGGAGGGCCGACGAACTCGAACTCGTCGCGCACGTCCCAGAAGGCATGCCCGAGCTCTTCCGCAGCGACCGAGATCGCGGCGTCGTCCGTGCCCGTGACGACCACGACGCCGTGGCACCGCGGTTCGTCCGCCCACGCGTAGCCGATCCAGATCGCGGCGTCGATGATGCCCGGGCGCTGCTCGATCTCGTCGATGCGGGCGTACAGGCTCTTGGCCGGCTCGACCCGGGTGGACGTCTTCTCACCCGGGAGCAGGATCGGCACCGTCACGTGCGCACGGCGCGCGGCGACGCCCGACTGCAGCGTCTCGACGAGGTTCTTGATCGCACGGTCACGGGTCTCCCACGTGTCTTCGTGCGGCGCGAGCCGGTAGCAGGTGATGATGTCGACCTGCGAGACGAGAGGATCCGACACGTTGCCGTGCAGGTCCATCGACGCCGATACGACGACCTCTCCGCCGATCACCTCGCGGATGGCGGCGATGAGGTCGCCCTCGGCGTCATCGAGGCCGTCCACACTCATCGCACCATGGATGTCGAAGAAGAGCCCGTCGAGCGGCGCCTCCGCGACGAGGGACCGCAGCCCCTCGAGGATGCGCCCCTTGATCTCGTCGTACACCTGTCGCAGCACGGCACCGCCGGGGATCGATCGCGCGTAGTACACGGGCAACCACTGCGCTGCGTCGAGGTACGTGCCGTCGCGCAGCGACGGGTAGCGCTGGATCAGGTCGTCGCCTTCGACGCGCTGGAAGTCGCGCGCTCCGGCGCGGTGGGGCGAGAACGTGCTCGACTCGATCGCCATGCCGGCGATAGCGATACGCGGGAGAGGTGTCTGGGTCACCCGGCCAGTTTAGGCAGTGGCCGGAAGAACTATCGATTTCGCGGGATGAAGAAGCGGATCTTCATTCGATTTTGGACGAAGCCTGCTTCAGGCCACGATCGATGCGTTCGGGTTCGAGCAAGGCCGCCAGCAGGGCGTCTCCGACACCTCGCGCGCCGCCGAGCGGGCCGGCCGCCGAGACGCTGATCTCGAGCAGGTCGGTCGACATCGGCAGACACAGCGTGTAGATCGCCTGGCGCACCCCGGCGATGAAGGCGTCCGCCGTCGCCAGCTGCCCGCCGATCGCGAGCACCCGCGGGTTGAAGAAGTTGATGATGGTCGCGAGCACCTCGCCCGTGCGCTGACCCGCCTCGCGCAGCAGACCGGTCGCGCGCGGGTGCGCGTCCGCGGCGAGCGCGAGCACGTCTTCGAGGTGGTCGACGGCGATGCCCGACTCGCGCAGCGCGTCGACGATGGCCGCGCCGCTGGCGACCACGTCCAGGCATCCGACGCGTCCGCACGAGCAGATCACGGGCGGCGCGCCGGCGAGCGCGACATGACTGATGTCACCCGCGACGCCGCGGTAGCCGCGGTACAGCTCGCCGCCGACGATGACGCCGCAGCCGATCCCGGAGCCGGCCTTCACGAAGACGAGCTCGTTCACGCTCTGGCCGCGCTCGACGAACTCTCCGATCGCCATCGCGTTGGCGTCGTTGTCGACGTGGGCGGGCAGCCCCGTGATCTCGCGCAGCAGGTCAGCCACGACGACGCCGTTCCAGCCGGGCATCCGCATGGGCGCGAGCAGCCGGCCGTCGCGGGAGTCGACGGGGCCCGGCAGGCTCATGGCGATGCCCTCGATACGCGTGCCGGGCAGCTCGGCGGCGACCTCCTGCACCTTGTCCCACACGTCGGCGAGGACGCGCTGCGGCCCGTCCAGCAGCGACAGCGGCCGGTTCGAGTGGGCCAGCACGTCACCTCGGCGGTTCATCAGCACGATGGTCATGTGACGCTCGCCGAGGTCGACGGCGGCGACGATGGTCTCGCCGGCGCTCACCGCCAGCATCCGGGGCCGTCGTCCGCCCTTCGAGACACCGCGTCCGGTCTCTTCGAGGTAGCCCCCCGCGATCAGCTCCTCGACGCGGAGCGCGACGGTGGAGGCACTCAGGCCGGTGAGCCGGCTGAGGTCGGCGCGCGATTCGGCGCGTCCGCTCTGCACCAGGCGGAAGAGCTCCCCTGCGCTCGGCGTGCTGGTGGCGGTCATCGTAGGCCTCCCTCTCGGAGACCGAGCATACGGCCAGACGGCGCCACTTGCGTCGAATTCGGACGAACTATTTCAAGAGTCGCAAGAAGAGTGTGGGTCCCGCAGGATCTCGTGAATTCTGCGCGCGGATACGGCGGTTGCGCCACCAGCGAATCGGCCGCCGGCCGATGAGCCCGCCGACCAGGATGGACACATGTCAGTGAATGGGGTCGGAGTCACCGCGGTCGCCGTGGCCGCCGCGCGCGCCCTCGAGTCCGACCGACCCGATGCGCTCGTGGTCGACCCGTGGGCGGCCACGCTCGTGCGGGCGTCGGGGGTCGCGGTGCCGTTCCCCGAGCGGTGGCCCGAGCGCGCCGAGGATGTTCCCGAGGTCGACCGCTCGATGCTCCTGGGCGCCTCGTACATCGGGCTGCGCACGCGGTTCATCGACGACGAGCTGCGCACCGGCGGCCTGCGTCAGGCGGCGATCCTCGGCAGCGGCCTCGACACGCGGTCGTGGCGGCTGGACTGGCCCGACGGCACGCGCGTGTTCGAGCTCGACTCCCCCGAGGTCGTCGGGTTCCTCACCGGGACGATGGATGCCGCCGACGCCACGCCGACCGCCGAGCGCCGAGTGGTGGCGGCCGATGTGACGGCACCGTGGGCGTCGGCGATCGTTCGCAGCGGCTTCCGCCCCGCCGAGCCCACGCACTGGGTGCTGGAGGGGCTGCTGCCGTACCTCTCCGCGCACGACCAGGCGGCACTGCTGGACGACATCGTCGACCTGTCGGGACCCGGCTCGCGGGCGGTCATCGAGCGGGCGCCGGCGCTCACCGACACCCCCGCGACACGCGAGCGGCTGCAGACCTTCGCGGCGGCCACGGGCATCCCGTTCGACGATCTGCTGGCCCGCACCGATCCGCCGGACCCTGCCGCGGTGCTGGCCGCCGCGGGCTGGACCGTCGCCGAGGTCTCGGTCCCCGACCTGGAGCGGGGCTACGGACGCCCGCTCGGCGTCGACCGCACGGATTCCGCTGCTGACCAGCGCGGAGGCTTCGTGACGGCGCTGCGCGGGTAACACCTGTCGCGTGTCGGGGGCCCGTGGTTGGCTGACGGCATGGACATCGTGAAATCCGCTGACGGAACCCCCATCGCGTACGAGGTGTTCGGCGACGGCCCAGCCGTCATCGTCGTGAACGGCGCGCTGTCGCGAGCCGCGGATGCGACCGGCCTCGCCCAGGCGCTCGCCGATGCCGGCTTCCGCGGCGTCGCCTACGACCGGCGCGCCCGCGGCGAGAGCGGCGACAGCCCCGGTTCTACGCCCGAACGCGAAACCGAAGACCTCGCCGCCGTGATCGACGCGGTGGGCGGCGCGGCCGCCGTGCTCGGCCACTCGTCGGGCGCCGTGCTGGCGCTGTACGCGGCATCCCGCGGGGTGCAGACCGGGGCACTGTTCCTGTCGGAGCCGCCGCTGCGGTTCGGTGTCGACGAGCCCGCCGATGACCTCGCCGAGCGCCTGCAGCGCTACGTCGACGAGGGCCGGCCCGACGATGCGATCGTGACGTTCCAGCTCGAGGGCGTCGGGCTGCCTGAGCAGATGGTCGAGGCGTTCCGCCAGAGCAATCAGTTCCCCGCGGTGCTGCCGCTGGCACAGTCGACCGTGTACGACACGAACCTCGTGAACGCCTCGTCGGTGCCGAGCCCCGAGATGCTGTCGGTGCGGCAGCCCGTCACGATCATCCGCGGCGAGCAGACCTTCCCCATCTTGATCACGGCCGCCGACCGCCTCGCGGACGAGATGGAGAGCGCCGAGCTCGTCATCGTCCCCGAGTCGGTGATGCACCGTCCGGATCCGGCGGCGACCGTGCGCGTCGTGGCAGAGCGGCTCGCGTAGGCGGATCAGCCGTCGAGGCGGTCGAGCAGCTCGACGGCCGCCCGCGCGTAGTCGCCGATCCAGCGGTCGTGGATGCGCTTGATCGGCAGGGGCGCGAGTGCCAGATGGCGCTCGCGCCCCTTCTTGCGTCCGGTCACGAGTTCCGCACGCTCCAGCACGCGCAGGTGCTGCAGGACGGTCGTGCGGTCGACCTCCGGGAAGCGCGCGCACAGGGCACCCGTCGTGAGGGGCTCATCCTTCAGCGCATCGAGCATGCGGCGCCGCAGGGGTGCGGCGAGCGCCTTGAACACCAGGTCGTCGTCGACGTCGGTGCCGGCGGAGGGGTTGTGCGCAGCATCCGTCATGTTATAAAACTACAACATGTCTGAGCAACTGACCGCACTCTCGTTCACCGTGTCGGGGCGCGTCGCGCGACCCGTCGCCGAGGTCTATGAGGCCGTCGCCGACCCCGAGCAGCTGTCGCGCTACTTCACGACCGGCGGCGCTCGGGGACGCCTGGAGAAGGGCGCCGACGTGACGTGGGACTTCGCCGACTTCCCGGGCAGGTTCCCGGTGACGGTCGTCGAGTCCGACCCGCCGCGCCGCCTCGTCATCCGCTGGGAGGCCCGCGACGGCATCGAGACCGAGACCACCACGACCTTCGAGTTCGAGCCCGTCGACGACGGCGCGCGCACGCTCGTCACCATCACCGAGTCCGCATGGCAGGCATCGCCCGCCGGGGCCAAGAGCGCGTTCGGCAACTGCGAGGGATGGACCGGCATGCTCGCCGCGCTCAAGGCGTGGGTCGAGCACGGCATCAACCTGCGCGACGGCTTCTACGCCTGACCGCCCGGCCAAGGTGCCGGCTGCCGCCTTGACCGTTCCGCCCCTGCCGAGCACCCGACACCCCGCACCACACCCCCGCACACGGTGGAGGACCGCCCGGCAGGCCGGACGGTCCTCCACGATCAGCGGCACGCCTCCCCCGCGGGCGCCCGACACGATCCGCTAGTGCTGCGCCGCTCCTTCGGCGCCGATGCCCGTGAGCGCGCGCACCTCCATCTCGGCCTCCTTCGCCGGGTCCTCGGTGCCCTTGTCGAGCACCGTGCCGAGCCAGCCGAGGAAGAACGCGAGCGGGATCGACACGATGCCCGGGTTCGACAGCGGGAACCACGCGAAGTCGATCGCCTCGGTCTTCAGCATCGACGTCTCGGATCCCGACACGACGGGCGAGAACGCGATGAGGATGATGGCCGACGAGAGACCGCCGTACATGCTCCACAGCGCGCCCTTCGTCGTGAACCGCTTCCAGTACAGCGAGTAGACGATCGTCGGCAGGTTGGCGGACGCCGCCACGGCGAACGCGAGCGCGACGAGGAACGCGACGTTCTGTCCGTTGGCGCCGATGCCGCCGATGATCGCGATGACGCCGATCACGACGACGGTGCGACGGGCGACCTTGACCTCGGCCCCTGCGGCCGGCTTGCCCTTCTTGACCACCGAGGCGTAGATGTCGTGCGCGAACGACGCGGCGGCGGTGATGGTGAGGCCGGCGACCACCGCCAGGATCGTCGCGAACGCGATCGCCGAGATGAGGCCGAGCAGCAGCGGTCCGCCGAGGGCGTTCGCGAGCAGCGGGGCGGCCGAGTTCGCGCCGCCGGGGGCGCCGGCGATGACCGCGGGACCGACGAGGGCCGCCGCACCGTAGCCCAGGACCAGCGTGAACACGTAGAAGATGCCGATGAGCCAGATCGCCCACACCACGGACTTGCGGGCCTCTTTGGCCGTGGGCACGGTGTAGAAGCGCATGAGCACGTGCGGCAGCGCGGCCGTGCCGAGCACGAGCGCGAGGCCCAGCGAGATGAAGTCCACCTTGCTGATGTCGCTGACGCCGTACTTCAGGCCCGGGTCGAGGATCGCCGGGTTCTCGGCGACGACCGTCGCCTTCTCGAGCAGCGCCGAGAAGTCGAAGCCGTGCATCGCCAGCACCCACACGGTCATGACCGCGGCGCCCGCGATGAGCAGCACAGCCTTGATGATCTGCACCCACGTGGTGCCCTTCATGCCGCCGATGAGCACGTAGAGGATCATGAGTGCGCCGACCACGGTGATGACCAGCGACTGGCCGAGCGTGTCGCCGATGCCGAGCAGCAGCGACACGAGTCCGCCGGCGCCCGCCATCTGCGCGAGCAGGTAGAAGAAGCAGACCACGAGGGTCGTGATCGCCGCGGCGACCCGCACCGGCGTCTGCTTCAGGCGGAACGACAGCACGTCGGCCATCGTGAACTTCCCGGTGTTGCGCAGCAGCTCCGCCACGAGCAGCAGGGCGACCAGCCACGCCACCAGGAACCCGATGGAGTACATGAAGCCGTCGTAGCCGGTGATGGCGATCGCGCCGACGATGCCCAGGAAGGATGCCGCCGACAGGTAGTCGCCCGCGATCGCGGCGCCGTTCTGCCCGCCCGTGAACGAGCGGCCCGCGGCGTAGTAATCGGATGCGGTCTTGTTGTTGCGGCTTGCGCGGAAGACGATCACCATCGTGATCGCGACGAACAGCGCGAAGATGCCGATGTTGAGCCAGGGGTTGCCCGGCGCCGAGGCGGGCGCGGCGTCTGCCGCGAAGACGATGCTCATCGGGAGACCTCCTCAGGGGTCGACGCGGCGCCGGCGGCGACCGACTCGCGGATCTCGCCCGCGATCGGGTCGAGGCGGCGGTTCGCGAAGCTCACGTACCAGGTCGTGACCGCGAACGTGGTGATGATCTGCGCGATGCCGAGGAGCATCGCGACATTGACGTGTCCGAACACAGGGGTCGACATGAAGTCGTGCGCGAACATCGCCAGCAGCACGTACGCGAAGTACCACACCAGGCACGCCACGAGGACGGGGAGGACGAAGCCGCGATGGCGCTTCTTCAGCTGCTGGAACCGTTGGGATTGCTGTACCGCGCGGTAGTCGACGTCGGGTGCCGTCGCCGCGCCCGGGGCCTCGTTGCCCATGGCTTCTCCTTCGAAGGGGGTGGATCGCGCAGCGCGTGCTGCGCGTGACGATGTTGCCGCGCCCGGCGGCCCGCGGACGGGCCGCGCCGCTCGTCGTCGACGAACGGCGTCGACGGTGCGACGAACGGGGGGCGGCCGCGCCGGGCGACGGATTACGCTGGCCTGAGAATGCCCGACTCGCTGCTGCTGTTCGCGGGCGCCGGCGCTGTCGCCGGGGCCGCCGCGGTGGGTCTCGTCGTCCTTCTGCGGCGGGTGCTGGTCTCGTCGCGAGAGCTCGGGACCGACGCCGAGCAGGCCACCTACCAGACGCTCCACCTCGCGGCCCGCGCTGCCAAGCATCTGCGCGGTGGGGTCAGCCAGCTGGATGCCGTCAAGGCGGGCCGACATCTGAAGTCGCTGCTCGGCTGCGACACGTTCGCGATCGTCGATCCGCACGGCGTCGTCGCGCTGGACGGCGACGAACGGCTGCGCGACGTCGCCGCAGAGCTCGCGGCCGCGGTGCACGCCGCCGGCAAGGCGCAGGTGCGCCGCGGCGTCGGCGACCGCGCAGACGTGGATGCCGTCGCCGCACCGATCCTCATCGGCAAGCGCCCGGCCGGCGCGATCGTCGCGTTCGCGAGCCCGGTGCGCGCCGGACTCGTGCGCGCCACGGCCGAGGTCGCGGACTGGATGGCCGCGCAGATCGAGCTCGGAGAACTGGATGCCTCCCGCACGGCCCTCGCCGAGGCCGAGGTGAGGGCGCTGCGCGCCCAGATCAGCCCGCATTTCATCTACAACGCGCTGAACGCGATCGCGTCGTTCATCCTCACCGATCCGCAGCGGGCGCGCGAGCTCGTGCTCGAGTTCGCCGACTTCACGCGCTACTCGTTCCGCCGGCACGGCGAGTTCACGACGATCGCCGAGGAGCTGCACTCGATCGACAGCTATCTGCGCCTGGAACGCGCCCGCTTCGGCGACCGCCTGCAGGTGACGTTGCAGATCGCACCGGAGGTGCTCGGCACCGTCATCCCGTTCCTGTCGATCCAGCCGCTCGTCGAGAACGCGGTGCGCCACGGGCTCGAGGCGAAGGAAGGCGGCGGGCGCATCACGATCGAGGCGACGGATTCCGGCGCGTTCGCCGAGATCACCGTCGAGGACGACGGCGTGGGGTTCGATCCCGAGCAGATCCGCGAGGTCCTCTCCCCCTCGTCGGGTCCGCTCCGCACCGGTGCCGCCGGCAGCGCCACGACGGCCGCCTCGCGCGACAACGTGGGGCTGCGCAACGTCGACGCCCGCCTGCGCCAGGTGTACGGCGAAGAGAACGGGCTCGTCGTCGAGACCCAGATCGGCGCCGGCACGCTTGTGCGCATGCGCATCCCCAAGACCCTGCCGAAGGCCGCGTCGGCCACCGGCCCGATCCCCGCGAGCGCCGGACCATGATCGACGTCCTGATCGCCGACGACGAAGAGCCCGCTCTCGCCGCGCTCGCGTACCTGCTCGAGCAGGACCCCCGGATCGGCCGCGTGCACCAGGTGTCGACCGGAGCGGACGCGGTCCGCCTGCTCACCCGCGAGCGCATCGACGCGGTGTTCCTCGATATCCACATGCCGGGGCTCTCAGGGTTCGACCTCGCCCGCGCGCTGCAGCGGTTCGAGCACCGCCCCGCACTCGTCTTCGTCACCGCGGACGAAGAAGGCGCTCTGGAGGCCTTCGACCTCGAAGCGGTCGACTACCTGCTGAAGCCGGTCCGCGCCGTGCGGCTGGAGCGTTCCATCTCGCGGGTGGTCGACGCCCTCCGGCAGACGCCCGAAGCCTCCGCTCCGCCCGCGGCGGAGCTCATCGCGGTGACCCTGGGCGGCACGACCCGGATGATCCGCCGGGACGACGTGCGGTACGTGCAGGCACAGGGCGATTACACGCGGCTGTGCACCGCCGAGGGCGGGTTCCTCGTCCGCGTGCCGATCTCGGATCTCGAGCGCCAGTGGGCCGACGCCGGCTTCGTGCGCGTGCACCGCTCGTACCTCGTCGCACTGGCCCACGTTGCACAGATCCGCCTCGGCTCCGACCACCCGACCGTGCTCGTGGGCGATGCGGCGCTGCCGGTAAGCCGACGGATGCTGCCAGGACTGCGCGACCGGCTCGCCCAGTCGACCGTGCGGGCGGATCCGTGACCGGCGAGAGCGGCGCGACCGGCCGCCCCGGCGCGACCGACCCGACCCGCGCCGCGGAACCGACGCCCCGGCGCCCGGAGCGCGTGCGGGTGACGGCGGCGGGGCTCGGCGGCCCCGCGCGGCCCGCGTTCGATCTGCGCTCCCCGTCGCCGGCCGGACGCGCGACGGAGCCCTCGGCCGTGTACGTCCGCTCGCTCATCCGGTCGCAGCTGCGACTCGGCATCTCGGCGGCGATCGGGTTCGTCGTCGCCACCGTCGCGTTCGTGCTCGTCCTCGCCCTGGTGCCGGACCTCAGCGCGGCGGTCGTGTTCGGGGTGCCGGCATCCTGGCTCCTCCTCGGATTCGGGCTCTACCCGCTCGCCCTCACCGTCGCCGTCCTCTACGTGCGGGCGGCAGCCCGCAACGAGGCGCGGTACCGAGCACTCACGGTGGACGAATGAACCCCTGGGTGGGGTACCTGAGCATCGCCGCGGTCGCGGCGGCGTCGACCCTGATCGGCTTCTACGGGGTGCGGATCTCACGCACGACGAGCGACTTCTACGTCGCGAGCCGCACCGTGCGGCCGTGGTGGAACGCCTCGGCGATCGGTGGCGAGTACCTCTCGGCGGCATCCTTCCTCGGGGTCGCCGGGCTCGTGCTGCTGACGGGGTCGCAGGGCATGTGGTTCCCGATCGGCTACACCGCGGGGTACCTCATGCTGCTGCTGTTCGTCGCCGCCCCGCTGCGCCGCTCGGGCGCGTACACGATCCCCGACTTCACGCAGGCCCGCCTGGAGTCCACCGGCGTCCGCCGGGTGACGAGCACCCTCGTGATCGTCATCGGCTGGTTCTACATCGTGCCGCAGCTGCAGGGTGCGGCACTCACGGTGCGGATCACCACGGGGATGCCGGCCTGGGCCGGTTCCGTCGCGGTCGCCGTCATCGTCGCCGCCGTCGTGATGGCCGGCGGCATGCGCTCGATCACGTTCGTGCAGGCGTTCCAGTTCTGGCTGAAGCTCACCGCGCTCGCGATCCCGGCCGTCGTCATCCTCATCGTCGCCGCGGGCGGGGTGCCGGGGCTCGTCGCGCAGGCGGCATCCGTCGATCCCTTCCCGGTCGATGCCGGGCCACCGGGACTCGACGTGTACCGCACGGTGTCGCTGATGGTCGCGCTGCTGCTCGGCACCCTCGGCCTGCCGCACGTGCTGGTGCGCTTCTACACGAGCCCCGACGGCGTCGCCGCCCGCCGCACGACGGTCATCGTCCTCGCGCTGCTGTCGGCGTTCTACTGCTTCCCCACCGTCTTCGGCCTGCTGGGTCGTGTGTTCGCGCCGGATCTCGCCGAGGGCGGTCAGGCCGACGCGCTCGTGATC
>PJUC01000605.1_pt1 | contig 12165 bp, 10 predicted proteins | sample 1512161 | NCBI WGS metagenome assembly PJUC01 (sample SAMN08177676, study PRJNA422409) | Soil metagenome, whole genome shotgun sequencing project. | isolation source: Soil enriched on filter paper | place: USA: Madison | collected 2015-01-15
CCCACCAACCGCCACGGCCTCACCTGACCACACTGCTTCTGCTCTGAACCCGCCAAATAACGGGCAAGACGCATTCCCATGGCCCACATCCTCGACACCCTGCGTGACCGCGTTCTGCTTTGTGACGGCGGGTTCGGCAGCCGCATCCAGGCGCTCGACCTCGACGTCGAGAAGGATTACTGGGGGCACGAGAACTGCACCGACATCCTGCCCCTGTCGCGCCCGGACATCGTCCGCGACATCCATCGCGGCTATTTCGAAGCCGGCGCCGACATGGTGGAGACCGACACCTTCGGCGCCTCGCCGGTGACGCTGGGTGAGTTCGGCATCTCCGAGAAGGCTTTCGAGATCAACCAGCGCGCCGTCGAACTGGCGCGCGAGGCGGCAGAAAGCTTCAAGGACGGCCAGCCGCGCTTCGTCATCGGCTCGATCGGGCCGGGCACCAAGCTGCCCAGCCTGGGGCACATCGCCTATCAGCCGGCTGAGGACAGCTTCTATGTCCAGGCCGCCGGCCTGATCGCCGGCGGGGCCGACGCCATTCTGGTGGAGACCTGCCAGGATCCCCTGCAGATCAAGGCCGCCGTCAACGGCATCAAGCGCGCGCGGGCCGAGGCCAAGTCCGACACCCCCGTCTTCGTTCAGGTCACCGTCGAGACCACCGGCACGCTGCTGGTCGGCACCGACATCGCCGCGGCGGCCACCGTCATCCAGGCGCTGGACGTGCCGCTGATGGGCCTGAACTGCGCGACCGGCCCGCTGGAGATGAGCGAGCATGTGCGCTGGCTGTCGCAGAACTGGCCGGGCCTGATCTCGGTCCAGCCGAATGCCGGCCTGCCCGAACTGGTGGACGGCAAGACGCACTACCCGCTGCGTGCCGACGACTTCGCCCACTGGCTGGAGCGCTTCGTGTCGGAGGACGGGGTCAACCTCGTCGGCGGCTGCTGCGGCACCAACGTCCCGCACATCGCCGCGGCGAACCAGATGCTGCGCAAGCTGGCCCCGGCCGGCTCGCACCGCCCGGCGCCGAAAGGCCGCACCGTCCATTGGGTGCCGGCGGTGGCCTCGCTCTACAGTCAGGTCACGCTGCGCCAGGAGAACGCGTTTTTCGCCATCGGCGAACGCTGCAATGCCAACGGCTCCAAGAAGTGGCGCGAGCTGCAGGAGAAGAACGACTGGGACGGCTGCGTCGAGATGGCGCGCGAGCAGGTGAAGGAAGGCAGCCACGCGCTCGACGTCTGCACCGCCTTCGTCGGCCGTGACGAGGTGGCGGAGATGAACGCGGTGATGTCGCGCTTCGTCGGCTCGGTCACGGCGCCGTTGGTGGTCGATTCCACCGAATACGGCGTGCTGGAGCAGGCGCTGGCGCTGTATGGCGGCAAGGCGATCCTCAACTCCATCAACTTCGAGGATGGCGAGGAGCCGGCGCGCAAGCGTCTGGCGCTGGCCAAGAAGTTCGGCGCCGCCGTCATCGCGCTGACCATCGACGAAGAGGGCATGGCGAAGACGCCGGACCGCAAGCTCGCCATCGCCAAGCGGCTCTACGATCTGGCGGTGAACGAGTATGGCCTCGCCCCGTCCGACCTGCTGTTCGACCCGCTGACCTTTACCATCGCCACCGGCAACGAGGACGACCGCAAGCTCGCCATCTGGACGCTGGAAGGCATCGAGGCGATCGCCCGCGAGATGCCCGGCTGCCAGATCATCCTGGGCCTGTCCAACGTCTCGTTCGGCCTGAACGCGGCGGCGCGCCATGTGCTGAACTCGGTCTTCCTCGACCATGCGGTCAAGAAGGGCATGACGGGCGCCATCGTCCACGTCTCCAAGATCCTGCCGCTGCACCAGATCCCGGAAAACGAGGTCAAGACCGCCGAGGACCTGATCTTCGACCGGCGGGCGGAAGGGTACGATCCGCTGCACGCCTTCATCGCCCTGTTCGAGGGCCGGAAGGCCGCCGACGCCAAGAAGAAGGCGCGGGCTGAGAATGTCGAGGACCGGCTGAAGGAGCGCATCGTCGACGGCGACCGCACCGGCCTGGAGGATGATTTGGCGGAGGCGATGAAGACCCACCCGCCGCTGGAGATCATCAACACCTACCTGCTCGACGGCATGAAGGTGGTCGGCGAACTGTTCGGCGCCGGCAAGATGCAGCTTCCCTTCGTTCTCCAGTCGGCGGAGACGATGAAGGCCGCCGTGGCGTGGCTGGAGCCGCACATGGAGAAGGTGGAGGGCCAGCAGAAGGGCACGCTGGTTCTCGCCACCGTGAAGGGCGACGTCCACGACATCGGCAAGAACCTCGTCGACATCATCCTGACCAACAACGGCTACAAGGTCGTCAACCTCGGCATCAAGCAGCCGGTCACCGCCATCATCCAGGCCGCCAAGGAGCACAAGGCGACCGCCATCGGCATGTCCGGCCTGCTGGTGAAGTCCACCGTGGTGATGCGCGAGAACCTGGAGGAGATGACCCGCGAGGGGCTGGAGGTGCCGGTCCTGCTCGGCGGTGCGGCGCTGACCCGCGCCTATGTCGAGGGCGACTGCGTGGCGTCCTACGGCTCCGGCCGCGTCGCTTACGCCGGTGACGCCTTCGACGGTCTGACCCTGATGGACAAGGTGGTGGAGGGCAGCTTCGACCAGCAGCTCGCCATCCAGCAGGCCAAGCGCGCCGGCAAGGCGACCAACCGCCGCCGCGTGCTGGGGCAGGCCACCAGCGCCGCCACCGGCCCGGTGGACAAGGACGCCGTCCGTGCCCGCCGCCATCGGCTCGCCGAGGGCGTGCCGGTGCCGACCCCGCCCTTCTGGGGGCCGAAACTGATCGACCATGTGCCGCTGAAGACGCTGGTCACCTACCTGAACGAGCGGATGCTCTATCAGCTGCAATGGGGCTACCGGAAGGACGGCAAATCCTTCGAGGAGTTCAAGGAGTGGTCGAAGAAGGAGCTGCGGCCGGTGCTCGACCGCATCCTCCAGATCGCGGCGAAGGAGGAAATCCTGCGCCCGACCGCCGTCTACGGCTATTGGAAGGCGGCGGCCGACGGCAACGACGTCATCCTGTTCGAAGAGGACGGCACGACCGAGGCCGCGCGCTTCTCGCTGCCGCGCCAGGCCAAGGAGGATGGCGAGTGCATCGCCGACTTCCTGCGCGACGTGACCGATCCGGAGCGTGACGTCATCGGCCTGCAGGTCGTCACCATGGGCCAGCATTGCGCCGAGGTGGCGCGCGAGTGGTTCGCCGAGAACCGCTATCAGGACTATCTCTACCTGCACGGCCTGTCGGTGGAGATGACCGAGGCGATGGCGGAATATGTCCACGCCCGCATCCGTGCGGAGCTGGGCTATGGCGCCGAGGACAGCCGCGACAAGGAGAAGCTGCTGCAGCAATCCTATCGCGGCAGCCGCTACAGCTTCGGATATCCGGCCTGCCCGAACCTGAAGGACCAGGAGCAGCTTCTGAAGCTGCTGGACGCCTGCCGCATCGGCATCGAGATGTCGGACGAGGACCAGCTGCATCCGGAACAGAGCACCTCCGCCATCGTCCTGCACCACCCGCGGGCCAAGTACTTCTCTGTCTGATGCCCGCTGCCTGAGGGATGATCCTCCGCCGCCCGTTCCGTGTTAGGATGGGCGGCGGAGGATTTCCATGGGCACGGTCGACGCACGGAACGACGAAAAGCTGCAACGCCTGCTGGACCGGATCGTCCCGGCCCTGGAGCCGGAAGCCGTCTACCTGTTCGGCAGCCGGGCGCGCGGCGATTTCGATGAGGACAGCGATTACGATCTGCTGGTGATCGTTCCGGACGATGCGCCGAAGGAACGGCGGTCGATGGCCACCGCTTTCGAGGCCAGCCGGCAATCCCGGGTTCCGGCTGACATCATTCCCTGCTCCCGCACCGGATTCGAACGCTACAAGGACTCGGTGGGAACGCTCTATTACGAGGCGAACCACCACGGGGTGCAGGTCTATGGTCGATAGGGTGGTCGCCGCCTGGCTGGCGGTGGTGGACGAGGACATCCGCGCGATCCGCGCCTGCCTCGTCGGCTCGGCGGTCAAATCGGCGGCCTACCATTGCCAACAGGCGGCGGAGAAGCTGGTCAAGGCGGTTCTGGTCTCGCTCGGCCGCCATCCGCGCAAGCAACACACATCGTCGCGTTGTTGGACGATGTGCCGCCGGACCACCCATCGCGTGCGACCTTGCTGCCGTTGGAGCGTTTCACCATCTTCGCCGCGGCCTTCCGTTATCCGAGCATGGATGTTTTCGACAGCCCGCCGGATGAGCCCGATCCCGCCGATGTGTCCCGTTGGCTGGCTGAAATCGAACAGGTCCGGGCAACGGTTTCCGCTTTTCTGGAAGCAAGGGCATAGACGATGGCCGCCATCGACGCAGAACATGACGAAAAGCTGCAAATCCTGTTGGACCGGATCGTGCCGGCCCTGGAGCCGGAAGCCGTCTACCTGTTCGGCAGCCGTGCCCGCGGCGATTTCGATGAGGACAGCGACTACGACCTGCTGGTGATCGTGCCGGACGACGCGCCGAAGGAGCGGCGGTCGATTCACTACGCGTATGCGTCGAAGATTGGTACTGGCATTCCGGCCGACATCATTCCCTGCACGCGCACCAATTACGAGGCGTCCAAGGACGTCGTCGGCACGTTGAGCTACAAGGCCAAGCATGAAGGAGTACGGGTCTATGGGGTCTAGAGTTGGACCGGACGCATGACTGGAAACGGTCTGTGTCTGCCTGTGCACCAGCCTGACATCTCGGTTCGTTCCCGATCCCATCCTCACGTCCGTAACGGATCTCGTCCATGACCCCCACCACCCCCCTGCCCCTGCACCGCGAGACCGTCCGCCCGGAGTGGATCGACTACAACGGGCACATGAACGTTGCCTATTACCTGCTGGCCTTCGACCATGCGACGGACGCCGTGCTCGACCGGTTCGGGATCGGCAAGGCCTATGTGGCGGCGGAGAACCGGTCGGTCTTCGTCGTCGATGCCCACCTGACCTACGCCCGCGAGGTGACGGAGGGAACGCCGCTGCGCTTCGAGTCGCTCCTGCTCGGCACCGATCCCAAGCGCCTGCACCTGTTCCACGAGATGCGGCATGCGGAGGAAGGCTGGCTGGCGGCGACGGCGGAGTTCATGCTGCTGCATGTCGACCTCGGCACCCGCAAGACCAGCCCATTCCCGCCGGCCGTCGCCGCGGCACTGACTGAACAGGCGACGGCCCACGCCGCACATCCCCGGCCATCGCAGGCCGGACGGGCGGTGGCCCGGCTGGATGGGGCTTTGACCGACCGGTAGCGTCCGGGTGGTTGAGTTGACGGTTGCTGCCCCCATCTATCGAAGAATGAAGACCGCATCCGTCCAGCCGATCCGCTCGCCTATCCGTTCCGGCATTCTCTTCGCCGCAGCCGCCGTCCTGGCCGTGCTTTCCGCCGCGCCGGCGCTGGCCGATTGCACGGAGGCGGCGCAGCCGAAGGTCAACTGGCGCCGCTGCTCGCTGGAGGGGCAGACGCTGACCGGTGTCGACCTCAGCGGCGCCATGCTGCGCGATGCGACCTTTCAGCGCGCCACGTTGGGGGAGGCGAAGCTGACCGATGCCGACGGTTATCGCGCCAAATTCATCAGCGCCACCGCCCCCGGCGCGGTATTCGACAAGGCGCGGCTGATCGAGGCGGACTTCACCCGCGCCGACCTGACCGGCGCCAGTTTCCGCGAGGCCGACCTGCGCAACGCAAAGATGGTGGGCGCATCGCTGGCGCGGGCCGATCTGACCGGAGCCAGATTGTCCGGCACCGACCTGCGCCATGCCGACCTGTCGGGCGCCCGCTGGACCGACGGCACGCACATCTGCGCGGAAAGTTCGGTCGGTCAGTGCAACTAATCGGATGAGGCGCAACCAAACCGTTCGCAGCATCTCGTCGCGCTTCCAAGAACCTTCTTGCCGTAAGGGCTTGCGCCGCGTACCGTTCGAAACCGAATGATTTTTGAACGGACGGCAGTCGTGGCAACCGCGGAGGATTTCGAGCGTTCCAGCGGCCTCGCCGCAAAGGCCATGGAGCGGATGCTGTCCGACGGGCTGGCGCCGATCCCGGAGAATTTCACGCTCTGGTACGTCTATTTCAGCGGCAACAACCCCGATCTGACCCGCGCCGTCGATCTGGCGCGGCGGGACGGGCTGGCCGTTTCGCAGACCCTGTGCGACGAGCTGTACAAGCGCTTCTTCACCACGGATGCGGAAGCGCAGGCGATCCGCGAGACCTCCGACAAGGCGCGTTTCGCGCTGGGCCGCATCCTGGAACAGCTGGGCAATGTCGGGTCGGAGACGGAGCGCTACGGCAACGCCCTGTCCGGTTTCCGGGAAGAGCTGGACCAGCCGATCAGCCTGCCGGAACTGCGCGCCATGATCGCCGCCATCGCCGCGGAAACCAGGGAGATCGTCGACCGCCAGGCCGCCCTGCAATCCCAGCTTCAGGAATCGAGCCAGCAGCTGGCGGAGATGCGGGTCAGCCTGGACAGCGCCCGGCGCGAGGCGCTGACCGACGGGCTGACCGGCATCGGCAACCGCAAGGCCTTCGACCAGATGCTGCAGGAGGCGATGGAGTCCTCGGTGCGCGACGAACAGCCGCTGTCGCTGCTGATGGTCGACATCGACCATTTCAAGGCCTTCAACGACACCCACGGCCATCTGGTCGGCGACCATGTGCTGAAGCTGGTCGCCCGCATGCTGACCGAATGCATCAAGGGCCGCGACACCGCCGCCCGCTATGGCGGCGAGGAGTTCGCGATCATCCTGCCGCGCACCAGCCTGGAAAACGCCATCAAGCTGGCGGATCAGGTGCGGACCTTCGTCGGCGGCCGCCAGATCGTGAACAAGGCGCGCAACGCCAATTACGGCACCGTCGCCCTGTCGGTCGGCGTCGCCCAGTTCCGCCCCGGCGAACAGGCCATGTCTCTGGTCCGCCGTGCCGATCAGGCGCTCTATTCCGCCAAGCGCGGCGGCCGCAACCGCGTGTCGGTCGAGGCGGGCTGAGCCGCCCCGCCCGACAGCCGCCCCACCCGACAGCCGCCCCGCCCGACAGCCGGTCAGCCGGCCAGCCTCCGCCGCACCTCCTCGGTCCCGCGCAGCAGTTCCGCCACCAACTCCCCCGCCGCGCGCCGCCGCGCCAGCCCCAGCCCCTGGCCGGCCCACAGCGACAGGAACTCCGGCCGGCCGGCCTTGCCGGCGGCGGTGCGCAGCGGCCTGGTCAGCGTGTTCTGCAAGGGGAAGGGCAGCACCGCGTCGGGCGCGTCCGGGTCCTCCACCGCCTCCATGAAGCGGTTGACGATGCCGCGCGCCGGCCGGCCGGAGAAGGCGCGGGTGATGCGGGTCTGGTCCTCCCGCGCGGCCAGGATGGCGGCCTTGTGCGCCTCCGGAATGCCGGCCTCCTCGGTGGGCAGGAAGACGGTGCCCATCTGCACCGCCGTCGCGCCCAACGCCAGCGCCGCGGCGATGCCGCGCCCGTCCATGATTCCGCCCGACGCGATCACCGGCACGCTCACCGCGTCCGCCACCTGCGGTACCAGCGCCATCGTGCCGACCAGATTGGCCCCGCGATCTTTCCAGGCATCGCCGAGGAAGCTGCCGCGATGGCCGCCGGCCTCGCCGCCCTGGGCGATCACCGCATCGACGCCGGCCTGCTCCAGAGCCACCGCTTCCGCCACCGTGGTCGCGGTGCCCAGCACCCGGATGCCGCGCGCCTTGGCCGCGGCGACGCTGTCGGCCGGCGGCAGCCCGAAGGTGACGCTGTAGAAGGCCGCTCCGCTGTCCAGCACCGCCGCCATCTGCCGGTCGAACGCATCGCCGGCGTAAGCGGGTTCCTCCGCCTCCGGCAACCCAAGCTCGGCGTGGAAACCTGCCACGCGGGCCATCGCCTCGGCCATCATCGGCGCCGGTCCGGGCGCGGGCGTCGGCGCGAACAGGTTGATGCCGAAGGGCAGGGCGGTGCGGTCGCGGATGTCGCGCGCCCGTTCGGTGATCTGCGCCGGGGTGAGGTAGGCGGCGCCGACGAAGCCCAGCCCGCCGGCTTCATTGACCGCCGCCACCAGCGCGGCGGTATCGCCGCCCCCGGCCATCGGCGCCTGGATCACCGGCGACCGCAGCCCCAGCCGTTCAAGGGATTCCGTGTGAGAGGGCATCTCCGCCTCCGTCGCTTCGACAAGTGAGGCGATGCTACGCCCTGGCGTCCTTCACGACCAATGACTTGTTCTGAAGGGGTCGTTCACTTGGAGTGAAGGGAGAGGGCGACGGTGCTTCATGCTTCGACAGCGATTTTGAACTGCTCCACTTCGTCTTTGATCCAGGCTCTGACCGCGCAGACCTTCGGGTGGTCGCGCTGCCCCATCGGGTAGACGAGGTCGTATCCGTGCTCGACGTCCAGTCGGGCTTCCGGGAAAAGGGCGACAAGGCGGCCCGCGGCAATGTCCTCCGAGACGAGAACACTTCGGCCGAGCGCCACACCTTCCCCTCGGATCGCCGCCTCGATCGACATGCTTCCATGACTGTAGCCTGGGCCCCGTGCGGCAGGGGTCGGAATCCCCATCATTCCGAACCATTGATGCCAATCGGCCCTCATCCCGTTCTCATGGATGAGGCGAGCTGACGCGATGTCTTTGGCGGTTCGAAGACCGCCCATCCGCTCACGGTACCCGGGCGAGCAGACGGGGCTGACGGTCTCGTTCATGATCCGCTCCGACTCCGCATTGGGATAGCGCCCATTCCCATACCGCATTGCCACGTCGGTCTGCGACTTCGCGAAATCAATCTCGACATCGGTCACTTCAAGCTGAACGTCATAAGTGGGGTAACGGTCCATCAACCGATGCAGACGCGGGGTTAGCCACTTGCTCGCAAACGAGACGCCGGAACTCACAACGAGCCGCGCGGTCTCGTTTCTGCGACGGATGCTTTCCGTCTCTCGGGAGAGTTCCGACAGAAGGCGTGTGACGACGGCGAAGAACGCCGCACCTTCCGCGCTGAATTCAATTCTGCGGGTCATCCGTCGGAAGAGTTGGACACCGAGATGCTCCTCCAACGCCTTGATCTGCCGGCTGACCGCACCGTGCGTAACATGCAGTTCTTCAGCCGCCAGCGTCATGCTCAATCTCCGCCCGGTCGCCTCGAAGGCACGCAGCGTTTGCAGCGGTGGAAGTCGATTCGTCATGGCGGGCCTATGTGTGCGATTTCCTCACGCATGCTGTGACGACAAATGGTTTGTCTGCAAGGCCGACAGAACTTTAGATGTGCTCAAAACAAGAGCATACCGATGGACTGCGACACGCCATGAGCCAGATCGCCAACGAAACCGCATCTCTTTCGCCGGTCGCCGTCTCACGTCCCGTCTCGCTTGGGAATTTCGGGGCGATGCTGCTCCTTGCCCTGGTGTGGGGTTTGTCGATCCCGGTCACGAAGCTCGGTCTGATTACGATGCCGCCCCTGACCCTGACGGCGATCCGGTTTGCTGTCGCGATTCCTTTCATGATGCTCCTGCTCATCGGGAAAGAGCCTCTGCCGTGGAAGGCTCTCCCAGCGGTCGCCAGTCTTGGCGTGCTTGGCATCGGTGTGGGGCAGGTGGCGCAGACATTCGGGGTGGCCGGAACTTCGGCCTCTATCGGCACGATACTGTCTGCGACCATTCCGCTGTTCATCGTGTTGTTTGCGATGATCCGGCTCAAGCAGGCGGTCTCAATTTCACAGATTGTTGGTGTGGTGGCCGCCTTCGCAGGAATCGTCGTCGTGGCTTCGGAAAACGCAGGCGATGCGGGAGTTGCCGGAACAACCGCTCTCGGGCCGATCTGGATGCTGGTATCGGCGCTGGCGGTCGCCTTCTACTATGTTTGGAGCGTCGAGCTTACGAACAGATATGGCACCGTGGTGGTGGCGACTTGGAGCACGGTTTTCGGATTCTTGGCGCTGGTGCCATGGGCGGGCTGGGAGGCCGGTCACACGTCCTTCGAACTGACAGGCCAGGCATTGGGAGCGGCTGCATACCTTGGCCTCGCTGTGACGGCGGCCGGTCTTTTCCTGTGGCTGCGTATCCTGCGTGACGTGCCCGCCTCCATTGCGGCTAGTGTGCAGTACCTCCAGCCCGTGTTCGGTATTGCCGCCTCTGCGATCATGTTCGGAGACAGGATCGGACCCCGGTTCCTGGCGGGTGTTGCTCTTATCCTGGCAGGGCTTGCGATGGCGCTTCGGGTGCGCAGCCCGAAGCAGGGCGATGCTTCGTAATGGGTCAAAAGCGGCGGGCCGGCGCGATGACCGGCCCACAGCGGGAGTGCGGCAGGGGGCGTGATGCCGCCCGCTGTCAGCTGCGCAGCCCCGGCGCCTCCTGCCCGGTGCGCTCCACATATTCGGTGTAGCCGCCGCCATACTGGTGGATCCCCTCCGGCGTCAGTTCCAGCACGCGGTTGGACAATGCTGCCAGGAAATGGCGGTCGTGCGACACGAACAGCATCGTGCCCTCATAGGCCGCCAGCGCCTGGATCAGCATCTGCTTGGTATCGAGGTCCAGGTGGTTGGTCGGCTCGTCCAGCACCAGGAAGTTGGGCGGGTTGAACAGCATGATCGCCATCACCAGACGGGCCTTCTCGCCGCCCGACAGCACGCGGCACTTCTTCTCCACATCGTCGCCGGAAAAGCCGAAACAGCCGGCCAGCGCCCGCAGCGATCCCTGGCTGGCCTGCGGGAAATGCGCCTCCAGCGCTTCGAAGATGGTCTGGTCGCCGTCCAGCAGTTCCATCGCGTGCTGCGAGAAATAGCCCATCTTGACGCTGCCGCCGACGGTGACGGTGCCGCTGTCGGGTTCGGCCGCGCCGGCGATCAGCTTCAACAGGGTCGATTTGCCGGCGCCGTTGACGCCCATCACGCACCAGCGCTCCTTGCGACGGATGGTCAGGTCCAGCCCCTCATAGATGGCGCGGCTGCCATAGCCCTTGTGGACGTTCTTCAGGACCGCCACGTCGTCGCCGGAGCGCGGGGCAGGCGGGAAGTCGAAGGTCACCACCTGGCGGCGCTTGGGCGGCTCGAAGCGTTCGATCTTGTCCAGCTTCTTCACCCGGCTCTGCACCTGTGAGGCGTGCGAGGCGCGGGCCTTGAAGCGTTCGATGAACTTCAGTTCCTTGGCCAGCATCGCCTGCTGGCGCTCGAACTGCGCCTCCTGCTGCTTTTCCTTCAGTGCCCGCTGCTTCTCATAGAAGCTGTAGTCGCCGGAATAGCTGGTCAGCGTTCCGCCATCGATCTCGATGATCTTGGTGACGATGCGGTTCATGAACTCGCGGTCGTGCGAGGTCATCAGCAGCGCGCCCTCATAGCCCTTCAGGAAGCCTTCCAGCCAGATCAGGCTTTCGATGTCCAGATGGTTGCTCGGCTCGTCGAGCAGCATGGCGTCGGGGCGCATCAGCAGGATGCGGGCCAGCGCCACGCGCATCTTCCAGCCGCCCGACAGGCCGCCGACATCGCCGTCCATCATCTCCTGGCTGAAGCTGAGGCCGGCCAGCACCTCGCGCGCCTTGCCCTCCAGCTCATAGCCGCCCAGCTCGTCGAAGCGAGCCTGCACCTCGCCGTAGCGTTCGATGATGGCGTCCATCTCGTCGGCGCGATCAGGGTCGGCCATGGCGGCTTCCAGCTCCGCCAGTTCGGCGGCGACGACGCTGACCGGCCCGGCGCCGTCCATCACCTCCGCCACGGCGGAGCGGCCGGACATCTCGCCGACATCCTGGTTGAAATAGCCGATGCTGACCTGCTTCTCGATCGCCACCTGACCGCCGTCCGGCTGTTCCTCGCCGGTGATCATGCGGAACAGGGTCGTCTTGCCGGCGCCATTCGGACCGACCAGCCCGATCTTCTCACCCCGGTTGAGCGCCGCGGAGGCCTCCAGGAACAGGATGCGGTGGCCGTTCTGCTTGCTGACGTTATCGAAGCGGATCATGGGCGACAGGGGTCCTTGGAGGCATGGTGCTTGGGGGCGTGATGGCGGCCCCTTATGCCACAGGATGCGTGCCGCGACAGAGTCCTGATCGCAGCGGTGCTCCCGCTACCGTCCCATCTCCTCTGCCGATGCCGGGAAGCCGTCGATGTGCTCCAACCCTTTCATTTCCGCGGGTGCATGAAAATCTGGCGATCGAGCA
>PJUC01000607.1_pt1 | contig 12145 bp, 10 predicted proteins | sample 1512161 | NCBI WGS metagenome assembly PJUC01 (sample SAMN08177676, study PRJNA422409) | Soil metagenome, whole genome shotgun sequencing project. | isolation source: Soil enriched on filter paper | place: USA: Madison | collected 2015-01-15
GATATCCGCGACACGCGCGACGCACCCGAATTCCGCCCCCGCCGCGAGACGCCCGTTGGCACGATCATCGTCATCGTGCTGGTGCTGCTGGCCGCCGCCTTCTTCGGCTGGCGCTGGTACCAGCAACAACAAAAGCCGCCGGAGCCCGTGCCCGTGGCCGCCGCGCCGGCCGACGCACCGCCGCCGCCACCGCCCGCAAAGGCCGAGCCCACCGGCCCGCAGAACCCGGTCGATGCGCTCGCGCCGCCCGACGCCGCGCTGCCCAAGCTCGCCGATTCCGATTCGCGCGTGATGAAGGCGCTGGCCGAGCTGCTGGGCGCGAAGAACGCCGAAGCCTTCCTGCGTTCCGACGGCATCGTGCGGCGCTTCGTGGCCACGGTGGACAACCTGGCGCGCGAGCAGGCGCCCGCCAGCGCATGGCCGGTGCAGCCCACGGGCCAGCGCTTCATCACCGAGGGGCAGGGCGAGGCGCAGACCATTTCCGCCAACAACGCGGCGCGCTACAACGGCTTCGTGATGCTGGTGCAGTCGGTCGATCCGGCCAAGGCGGCGGCGGTGTACGCCAGGCTCTATCCGCTGTTCCAGCAGGCCTATGAAGAGCTGGGCTACCCGGGGCGCTATTTCAACGACCGGCTCATCGCGGTGATCGACAACCTGCTGCAGGCGCCCGAGCCCAAGGGCCCGGTGCAGGTGCGGCTGGTCGAGGTCAAGGGCGACGTGCCTTCGCAGCGCCCCTGGGTGCGCTACGAGTACGTCGACCAGGCGCTGGAGAAGGCGAGCGCCGGCCAGAAGATCATGGTGCGCATGGGCCCGGAGAACGAGCGCAAGATGAAGGCCAGCCTGCGCGGGCTGCGCCAGCAGATCGCGACGGCCGACCTCGCGAAGAAGAAGTCGCAGTAGCCCAGGCCGGCCTGGGCACCTGGACTCAGGCCTCTTCGGTTTCCTGGTAGTCGCCCACGGGCACGCAGCTGCAGAACAGGTTGCGGTCGCCGTACACGTTGTCGACGCGGCCGATCGGCGGCCAGTACTTGGCGTTCTTGAGCGTGGCCAGCGGGAACGCGCCGAGTTCGCGCGAGTACGGGTGGCTCCACTCGGTGCCCAGCAGGCTCGCGGCGGTGTGCGGCGCGTGCTTGAGCGGGTTGTCCTCCTTCGGCCAGACGCCTTCCTCGATGCGGCGGATTTCGCCGCGGATGGCGATCATCGCGTCGATGAAGCGGTCGAGCTCGGCCAGCGGCTCGCTCTCGGTGGGCTCCACCATCAGCGTGCCGGGCACGGGGAAGCTCAGCGTGGGCGCGTGGAAGCCGTAGTCGATCAGGCGCTTGGCCACGTCCTCGGCGGTGACGCCGCTGGTGTCCTTGAGCGGGCGCAGGTCGAGGATGCACTCGTGCGCGACATGGCCGTTGGGGCTGGCGTACAGCGTGGGGTAGTGGTCCTTCAGGCGCGCGCTGATGTAGTTGGCGCTCAGGATGGCCGTCTCGGTCGCGGCCTGCAGGCCCTTGGCGCCCATCATGCGGCAGTACATCCAGCTGATCGGCAGCACGGCCGCGTTGCCCAGTGGCGCTGCTGACACGGCACCCACGCCGTGCGACGGCACGCCGGCCGTCACATGGCCCGGCAGGTACGGCACCAGGTCTTCGACCACGCAGACCGGGCCCACGCCCGGGCCGCCGCCGCCATGCGGAATGCAGAAAGTCTTGTGCAGGTTCAGGTGGCTCACGTCGCCGCCGAACTCGCCCGGCGCAGCCACGCCGACCAGCGCGTTCATGTTGGCGCCGTCCAAGTACACCCGGCCGCCGTGCGCATGCACCAGCTCGCAGAGTTCCTTCACGCGGGTTTCGAACACGCCGTGCGTGCTGGGGTAGGTGATCATCACCGCGGCCAGGTTGGCGCTGTGTTTCTCGCAGGCGCGCTTCAGGTCGTCCATGTCGACGTTGCCCTGCGCGTCGCAGGCCGTCACCACCACCTGCAGGCCCACCATCTGTGCGCTCGCGGGGTTGGTGCCGTGCGCGGACGACGGAATCAGGCAGATGTTGCGATGCCCCTGGCCCTTGGCTTCATGGAAGGACTTGATGGCCAGCAGGCCCGCGTATTCGCCCTGCGAGCCCGCGTTGGGCTGCAGGCTGATGCCCGCGTAGCCGGTGGCCTCGCACAGCCAGGCGCGCAGCTGCGCATCGAGCTGGGCATAGCCGAGCTGCTGGTCGGCCGGCGCGAAGGGATGGATGTTGGCGAACTCGGGCCAGGTGATGGGGATCATCTCGCTGGTCGCGTTGAGCTTCATGGTGCAGCTGCCCAGCGGGATCATGCTGCGGTCGAGCGCCAGGTCCTTGTCCGACAGGCTGCGGATGTAGCGCAGCATGGCGGTCTCGCTCTTGTGGGTGTTGAACACCGGGTGCGTGAGGAAGGCGCTGGCGCGGCGCAGGTCTTCGGGGATCAGCGGCGTGGTGTTCGCGGCCAGGTCGTCGAAGCGCGGCAGCTGCTTGCCGGCGGGCGCGAACAGGGCCCACAGCGTCTCGACGTCGGCACGCGTGGTGGTCTCGTCGAGCGAGATGCCCAGGTGCTGCTGCAGGCGCTGGCGCAGGTTGACGCCGGCGGCTTGCGCGCGCTCGATGACGGCCGGCGTGTCGTCGCCGGTGCGGATGGTCAGCGAATCGAAGGCGGTGGTGTTGACCGGCTCGCGGCCCATCTGCGACAGGCCCGCCGACAGGATGGCGGTGAGCGCCGCCACGCGCTGCGCGATGCGCGTGAGGCCGTCGGGCCCGTGGTACACGGCATACATGCTGGCCACCACGGCCGGCAGCACCTGCGCGGTACAGATGTTGGAGGTGGCCTTCTCGCGGCGGATGTGCTGCTCGCGCGTCTGCAGCGCGAGGCGGTAGGCGGGCTGGCCGTGCGTGTCGACGCTCACGCCCACCAGGCGGCCCGGCAGCGAGCGCTTGAACTCGTCGCGGCAGGCAAGGTACGCGGCGTGCGGGCCGCCGTTGCACAGCGGCATGCCGAAGCGCTGCGTGGTGCCGCAGACGATGTCGGCGTCGAACTCGCCGGGCGCGACCAGCAGCGTCAGCGCCAGCAGGTCGGCCGCCACGATGAAGGCGGCGTCGCACTGGTGCGCATGGCCCGCGAGCGGGCGCAGGTCGTGCACGTGGCCGGTGGTGGCCGGGTACTGCGCGAGCACGCCGAAGAAGGCGCCGCTCACCATCAGGTGCGGCAGCGTTTCCGACACGGTGCTCACCTTCACTTCGATGCCCAGCGGCGCGGCGCGCGTCTTGATGACTTCGATGGTCTGCGGATGGCAGTCGCCCGACACCAGGAACACGTTGCTCTTGGCTTTCACGCTGCGCTTGGCGAGCGTCATGGCTTCGGCGGCGGCCGTGGCTTCGTCGAGCATCGACGCGTTCGCGATGGCCATGCCCGTGAGGTCGCACACCATCGTCTGGAAATTGAGCAGGGCTTCCATGCGGCCCTGCGAGATCTCTGCCTGGTAGGGCGTGTAGGCGGTGTACCAGGCGGGGTTCTCGAGGATGTTGCGCAGGATGACGCCCGGCGTGTGCGTGCCGTAGTAGCCCTGCCCGATGAAGTTCCTGAACACCTTGTTCTTCGACGCCATTGCCTTCAGCTCGGCCAGCGCGTCGGCTTCGGTCACGGGGGCCGGCAGCCGCATCGGCCGCGCCCGGCGGATGGCCGCGGGCACGATGCCGTCGATGAGCTCCGAGCGCGTTTCCGAGCCGATCACCGGCAGCATGCGCGCCTCGTCCGCCGCATCGATGCCGATGTGGCGGGCGAGAAATTCTTCGGCATTCTCTAGTTCTTGCAAAGAGGGAAGGGCGGGAATCGGCATGGCGGTGAGGGCTCGGGAAGAAGGGGGGCTCGGAAGAAAAATCAGGCGATCAGGACTCGGCCGCGAACTTGTCGTAGCTGGCGGCGTCCAGCAGGGCGTCGAGCTGCGCGGGCTCGCTCAGCTTGACCTTGAAGAACCAGCCGGCGGCCAGCGGGTCGCTGTTGGCCAGCGACGGGTCTGCGCGCAGGGCTTCGTTCACTTCGGTGATCTCGCCCGACACGGGCATGAAAACGTCGGCTGCCGCCTTGACCGACTCGACGACGCCGGCAACTTCGCCCTGCGCGAAGGTCTTGCCGACTTCGGGCAGGTCGACGAACACCACGTCGCCCAGCGCGTCCTGCGCGTGCAAGGTGATGCCGACGGTGGCTGCGTCGCCTTCGGCCGACACCCATTCGTGGTCCTTGGTGTACTTGATGCTCATGGTGAGAAAACTCCTCGTGGAAAAAATGAATCGGGGTGCAGAGCCTAGCCGGGTCTGCCGCGTTCAGCCGCGGTAATAGCGGGTCGGCACGAAAGGCATGGTCGAGACTTCCATCGGCACCGGCTTGCCGCGCACGATGGCCTGCACGCGGGTGCCGGGCTCGGCGAAGGCGGTGGCCACGTAGCCCATGGCGATGCAGCGGTCGGCCGTGGGGCCGAGCAGGCCGCTGGTGACGATGCCGATGTCCTGGCCTTCGAATGACTGCAGCACCGTGCCGTCGCGCACCGGAATGCGCTCCAGCGCCACGAGGCCCACGCGCTTGCGCTTCAGCGTGTCGTGGTCGGTGTGGCCGGCGGTGCCCGCCGTGGCGGCGGCGAGCTGCGCGAGGATCTTCGCGGCGCCGGGGAAGCCGCCTTCGCGCGCGCCGCCCGCGCGGCGCACCTTCTGCATCGCCCAGCTGAGCGAAGCCTCGACCGGCGTGGTGGTGGTGTCGATGTCGTTGCCGTACAGGCACAGGCCGGCCTCGAGCCGCAGCGAATTGCGCGCGCCCAGGCCGATGGGCTTGACCTCGGGCTGGGCCAGCAGCAGGCGGGCCAGCGGCTCGGCATCCTTGGCGGCCACCGAGATCTCGAAGCCGTCTTCGCCGGTGTAGCCGCTGCGGGTGACGAAGGCGGGAATGCCGCCGATCTGCACCGCGCCGCCGGTCATGAACACGAAGCGCTCGATGCCGGGCGACAACCGCGCTAGCGTGGCCGCGGCCTTGGGGCCCTGCAGCGCGAGCAGGGCGTGGTCGGGCAAGGGCTGCACCTCGCAGCGGGAGCCGATCTTCTGCTGGATGTGGGCGATGTCGGCCACCTTGCAGGCGCCGTTGACGATCACGAAAAGCGAGCCGTGGCCTTCGTTGAAGAACATCAGGTCGTCGAGGATGCCGCCCTCGTCGTTCAGCAGCAGGCCGTAGCGCTGCTTGCCGGCGGGCAGGTCGATCACGTCGACGGGCATCAGGGTTTCGAAGGCGGCCGCGGCGTCGGGGCCGACCAGGCGCAGCTGGCCCATGTGGGAGATGTCGAACAGGCCGGCCGCATCGCGCGTGTGCTTGTGTTCGGCCATGAGGCCGGCGGGGTACTGCACCGGCATGGAATAGCCGGCGAAGGGCACCATGCGGGCGCCGAGCTCCACGTGAAGGTCGTGCAGCGGCGTCTTGAGAAGTTCGGTAGCGGGTGCGGAGGAAGCGGCCACGGGGCACTCCAAAGGGGCAGACAAAATCCATGACGCAAGCCATGGGCCACCCCTGCTGTCCGCTTTACCTGAGAGATTCGCCCCACGATCGGGGTTTGCTCCTTCGGTGGGCCGCTGCGCCGTTTGCGGTACGGCGGCCTCTCTCCAGCAAGGAAACGCCGGTGTTCGCCGGCGCCTTGTCAGTCCTTTTGCCTGAGCGTTCGGGAAACCCCTGCGCCTTCGGCGGCCCCGGCTGGCGGGGCTCTCTCCTGACCCCGCCGAGTGTAGTTGATACGGAAAGGAGCGCTGTGTTCAGGGCGTGTGCGCAGGCCACCGGGTGCTCCCCTCCGCGAATGTCCCCCGCCCTTCGGGCTCCTCCTTTATTTCGCTGCGGGGAGCACCCGGCGCCCCGCGCACGGTGGGTGCGGCGCTTGTTCGGGCAGTTCAACCGCGTGGTCTATCGATCACGACGATGGGGTGCCTTGCGCAGCGAAATAAGGGGGGAGCCCGAAGGGCGGAGGACATTCGCGGAGCAAGGCGCCCCGTCGGCGTGAGCGCGCCCCGAACTCGGCACAAGAGCGCGCGGTTCCAGTCAGTGCACGACTTCAGCCGGCGGCAGCAGCTTGTCGATCCGCTCGCGCAGCGACTCGGCGCGCTCGGGGCCGGCGGCTTTCTCGATTTCCGTGAGCATGAGCGCGGCGATGGTCAGCATGGCTTCGCGGTCGCGGGCTTCGCGCAGGGCGTCGCGCATCTGCAGCGCGAACTTGGGATCGCGGCGCACGAACATGCGCTCGCAGATGTCGAACAGGAACATGCGCGTGGTGGCCAGGGAGCGCTTGCCGTCGAAGGTGTCGGCCGATGTGGCGATCTGGATCGGCTCGCTCGCGGGGATGGGTGCGGGTTGGGCGGGCGCCGGGGCAGGGGGCACGGCCTTGCCGGGGGCAACCGCCACCTTCGGAGTCTGCAGATAGCCGCGCTGCACCAGCGTCTGGATGGCCTGCTCGGCTTCGTCGCGGGTGCTGAACAGCGGGCTGAAGTCGCTCAGCGAACGCCGCCCGTCGGCCATGAGCAGCAGTGCGCGTTCACGCTGGCTGAGCGTGCGCTGTCCGCCCTGGAGTTCGTCGCGCGCCTTGTCGGTCTTGGTGGGAAACATGGCAGCCACAGCTTTCGGAGATCGAGGGCAGCAGCATCGTTGCAAGCGGTGACATCTTCATGAACCCTTTTCGCTTACGGAAATGGCGTTGGCCCCGCACGATTTCCCGATACCGCGACTGCCTCGCCCGGCGGTATGCTGCGGCACCGCGGAAGGGGCCCACCTCATGCTTCCCATCGTCTTTGCACTCATGGCGACAGTCCTGCTGCTCGTGTGGATGGGCTTTTTCATGATGGGATCGCTGCCGCTGCTGATCCTCAAGCACGACACGCCGCTGGACTCGCGCTTCATCCGTGGCCTTTTCAACGTGTATTACCTCGCGACGATGCTCACGGGCAGCGCGGCGGCGCTCTGCTATGCATGGTCGGGCAGGCCGGCATTTGCCGCGGGCATGGCCTTCGTCGCCGGACTGGCCTTCTCGCTGCGCCGCTGGCTGATCATTCCACGCATGGACCTGCTGCGCGGCACGATCCCGGCGCTGGACGTTTCGGCCCGCCGGTTCCGCCAGCTCCACATTGCCGGAATGGCGCTCAACGTGGTGCAGTTGGGCACCGTGGCCTGGGCCCTGACGAAGCTGGGGCTGTGAGCCGTCAGCCGCCCGCGCTTTCCTTGCGGATCAGCCACTGGTTGCCCACGCGCTGCAGTTCGAGCGTCTTGCGGCCCGTTTCCTTCACCTTGTCGGCGCGGTAGACCTGCTTGAACCTGGCGCTCGCGGCCTGTCCGTTGATGCTGATGACGAGGTCTTCGATGCCCACGCTGATGCTCGACTTGTCCGCGATGCGCGCGCGACGCTCGGTCTCCCAGCGCTTGCGGTCCTGGTTGCGCGCCGGCGTGAAGTCGGGCGCGTAGGCGGCGAGGTAGCGGTCCGCGTCGCGGGCCGACCAGGCCGCGGCCCAGGCGCGCACCGCAGCCTCGACTTCGGCGATGCCGACCGTGGGAGCGGGGGCTGCTGTCTCGGCAGCTGCGGGCGCGGCCGGCGTTGTCGGCGTTGTCGGCGGCGTGGCGCCGAATGCGGCCGTGGCCAGCAGCAGTCCACCGGCGAGCAGGCTGGTGGTCGTCAAGGATCGGTTCATGGCGCAGTTCCCTCTTTGTCGGTTATAGGCGTCGAGTCCGACGCCGATTCTGGCAGTGAACGAACGCGCCGCGCGAGGCTCAGGCCGCCGCTCGCTCCACCTCGGCCGTCATCGCCTGCATCGACCGGTTGCGCAGCCTCAAGGCCAGCACCGTCGCGACGCAAAGCACGCACAGCACCGTCGTGAGCGTGACGCCAAGGCCGTGCGCATCGGACAGCATGCCGAACAGCGGCGACACCAGGCCGCCCACCGACAGCGCCAGCCCCAGCGTGATGCCGCTGGCCGTGGCCGGATTGCGCGGCAGATAGTCCTGCGCCAGCGTCACCTGCGCGGCGAAGGGCAGGAACATGCACATGCCGAGCAGCGCGGTGCAGGCCAGCGCCCAGCCGGCATCTGGCGCGAGCACCAGGCCCGCGAGCGACGGCAGCGCGAGCAGGTAGCCGGCGCGGATCGTGCCCATGCGGCCGATGCGGTCGCCCAGCCAACCGCCGAGCAGCGTGCCCACAGCGCCCGCGGCGGTGAACGAGGTCAGCGCCGCGGCGCCCTGGAAGGCGGTGCCGTGCAGGTCGCGCGTGATGCGCAGCGACAGCATCGACAGCACCGTCACGTACGGGATCGACCAGCCGATGATGGTCGCGACCAGCAGGCTGAAGGCGCGCCAGTCGTTGTGCGGCTTCAGCACTTCGGCGCCTGCCTTGCGCGCAGCGGCCGCCGTGGCGGCGGAGGCCGCGCCGCTGCCGGCATTGGCGGCCATCCACACGACGCCCATCGCCAGTGCCGGCACGCCCAGCAGGTAGCTGCGCGACAGGCTGCCCCCGCTGACCACGGCGGCCGCCAGCACCGGCGCGAAAGACGCGCCGATGGTCCCGCCCACCGAGAACACGCTCATCGCCTTCTGCGACGCGCCGCCGGCCGCGCGCGCCGCCACGGTGGCGGGCGGGTGGTAGGCCGCGATGCCCAGTCCGCACAGCACCATCGCGATCCAGGTCAGCAGGTAGCTGTGGCTCAAGCCTGCCAGCACCACGCCCAGCGCCGCCACCATGAAGCCGGTGGGCACCAGCCAGCTGCGCGGATGGCGGTCTGCGTACAGGCCGAACAGCGGCTGCACCACGCTCGACAGCCCGGTGGCCGCGAGCATCAGGCCCGCCACGGCGGTGTAGCTGTAGCCGCGCTCCAGCACCATGAACGGCAGCAGTGCGGGCACGAGGCCCTGGTAGAGGTCATTGACGGCATGGGTGCCGGTGAGCAACCCGAGTCGGCGCTTGTTCATTCGATCGCTTCTTTCGTTTCCTTGAGAAAAAAGCATCGTAGGAAGCCGTGCGAAGATGTTCTCGCTACGAATCAACAAGCATCGTCGAGAAATGGACAAAGCAATCAACCTGCGGCCCGAAGAGGGCGAGTCGACCCCGCGCGCGGTGGCGGTGCTGGCCACCGACCCAGCCGGCGACGCCTTCATACCGCCGCATACGCACCGGCGCGGCCAGCTGATCCACGCGATCTCGGGCGTGATGCTGGTGAGCGCCGCGGCCGGCAGCTGGGTGGTGCCGACAGGGCGCGGCGTGTGGGTGCCGGCGGGCATGGAACACCAGATCCGCATGGCCGGCGAGGTGAAGATGCGCACCGTGTTCGTCGAGCCCGGCACGCGCGCCGACCTGGGCGCCGAATGCCGCGTGATCCATGTCGGCGCGCTGCTGAGGGAGCTGATCGTCACCGCCGTGGCGCTGCCGCTGGACTACGCGCCGGGCGGCCGCGACGAGCGGGTGATGGAGCTGATCCTCGACGAGATCGAGGCGGCCCCCGCGCTCTCGCTGCACGTGCCGATGCCGCGCCATGCGCGCCTGGCCGTGCTGTGCGAGGAGCTGGTGCGCGACCCTTCGCTGCCCGCCACGCTGGACGACTGGGCGCTGCGCCTGCACATGAACACCCGCACGCTCGCGCGCCTGTTCCAGCGCGAGACGGGCATGAATTTCGGTGCGTGGTGCCGGCAGGCGCGGCTGCTGCTGAGCCTGCCGCAGCTGGCGGCGGGCGCGTCGATCCTGGAGGTGGCGCTGGCGCACGGCTACGAGAGCCCGAGCGCCTTCACCGCGATGTTCCGGCGCACGCTGGGCGTGCCGCCCAGCGTGTACCTGCGCCGCGACTACCTGGCGTAGACCAGGTCGCGCAGCGCCAGCGAGATCCAGGGCACGTAGGTGATCACCATCAGGCACGCCATGATCACCAGCACGAAGGGCACCAGGTGCCGCACGATGCGGTCCAGCGATATTCGCGCCACGGTGCAGGCCGCGAACAGGTTCACGCCGAAGGGCGGCGTGATCATGCCCAGGGCCAGGTTCACCACCATGACCAGCCCGAAGTGCACCGGGTCGATGCCGAAGTGCACCGCCACCGGCGCCAGGATCGGCGCCAGCACGATGATCGCGGCGCTGGTCTCGATGAACATGCCGATCACGAACAGCGCCGCGTTCACGCCCATCAGGAACGTGAACTGCGAGTCGAACAGTTGGGAGAGCCAGACCCCCAGCGCGTCCGGGATGCCCGCGCGGTTCAACAGGAAACTGAACACGCCTGCGTTGGCGATCACGAACATGATCACCGCCGTCGAGACCACCGACTTGTGCAGCGTGCCGGACAGTTGCGTGAAGCTCAGGCGACGGTAGATGAATTTTCCCACCACCACCGCATACATCACCGCCACCACCGAGGCTTCCGTCGGTGTGAACACGCCGCCGTAGATGCCGCCCAGGATGATCACCGGCATCATCAGCGCCAGCCAGGCGCGCTTGAAAGCCGGCCACAGCGGCAGGCGGCCTTCGCCGTCGCGCTTGCCCAGGTTGTTGCGCTTGGCATAGAGCCAGACGTAGAACATCAACGCCACGCCGATCAGGATGCCGGGCATCACGCCTGCGATGAACAGCTCGCCGGTCGACGTGTCGGTCGACACCGCGAACAGGATCATCGGGATCGACGGCGGGATGATCACCCCCAGCTCGGCCGCGCTGGCCTGCAATGACGCCGCGAACGGCGCCGGGTAGCCGTGGCGGATCATCGCCGGGATCAGGATCGCGCCCACCGCGAAAGTGGTCGCCACGCTGGAACCGGCGACCGCGGCGAAGATCATGCAGGTCAGCACGCAGGTGCAGGCCAGCCCGCCCTGGATGCCGCCCACCACGCTCTTGGCGAATTCCACCATGCGTTCGGAAATGCCGCCGGCTTCCATCAGGTTGCCGGCCAGGATGAAGAAGGGAATCGCGACCAGCGGGTATTTGTCCAGCGCGGCATATAGCTGCTGGGCCACCACCAGCCAGGGCAGGTTGGCGGCGCCGACGCCGGCCAGGCTGGCCAGGCCGATCGACACGGCGACCGGCACGGACAGCCCGAAGAAAATCAGCATCGAGACAATCATTAATTGGGACATGGCGATATCGTCTGCTTGGATTCGGGGCGGGGGGCTCAGCCTTGCGCGTCGTTGCGCACGGGGACGTCTTCTTCCTCGCCGGCGCACCAGCGGGCCAGCACGGCGATGGCGGCCAGCGTGGCGCCGACCGGAATGGCCGAGTAGATCCAGGAAATCGAGATGTCCAGGCTGGGCACGTTCTGGAAGCGCACGCGGTAGGTCATCTGGCCGCCGATCCAGGCAATGAAGCCCAGGAAGCCGGCGCAGATCAGGCCGATCACGGCCTCCAGCACGCGGCGGCGCATGCCACCCAGCAGGTTGCGCAGCAGCTCGACGCTGATCATTGCGCCGTGGCGAAACGCCAGGGCCACGCCCAGCAGCACTGTCCAGATGAGCAGGGCGCGGGTCAGCACCTCGCTCCAGTCGGCGGGCGAGTGCAGCACGAAACGGGCGATGACTTGATAGAAGGCCGCCGCCGCGGCGGCCACCAGGAGAAGTTGGGCGATGACCGACACCAGCTTGAACAGGATGCGGTCGAAGGCGCAGAGCAATCGCATGGAAGTTTCCGGTAGCGAATAACAAAGGGGCAGAGCAGGACAACGCGAGGGGCAAGGCAGGCGGGCACGGCGCAACGGGCGGCGCGAGGTCAGGACAGAAGGACCGGCCGTCGGTCCGGCGTCAGGCCTGCATCGAGACCGCTCCGCAGCGGGGGGCCGACGCGCGCCGCTGTCCGACGCAGGGCCGCTGCCAGGAGGGAACCGGGTCCCGCCGCGGCAGCGGCCCGTGCCGCCGGTTTTACTTGGTGTCGCGGATCGCGTCGATCAGCTTCTTGTCGAACTTCTTGTAGTACTCGGGGTAGGCCGGCTCGACGGCGGCGGCGAAGGCGGCGCGGTCGACTTCAGACACCTGCATGCCTTCTTTCTTCAACTGCTCGACGCCGGTCTTCTCGATGTTGTCCACGTAGGCGCGCATGGCCTGGGCGGATTCCTTGCCGGCCTTGTCGAACTTGGCCTTGTCGTCCGCCGACAGGCCGTCATACACATTGGACGACATC
>PJUC01000608.1_pt1 | contig 12144 bp, 12 predicted proteins | sample 1512161 | NCBI WGS metagenome assembly PJUC01 (sample SAMN08177676, study PRJNA422409) | Soil metagenome, whole genome shotgun sequencing project. | isolation source: Soil enriched on filter paper | place: USA: Madison | collected 2015-01-15
AGGCGGGCACCTACTGGAACGGCGAGGCGATGCACACCGTGGACTACAAGGACCTCGGCTCGACGCCCGACGAGGTCGCCTCGGCCACCGCGACGCTGGCGCGCAACACCGCGCACCTCGCCGCACTGCTGGCAGAGAACCCGTACCCGGCGCCCTGACGCGAAGAGACGGATGGATGCCGGCGGCCGAGGCCGCCGGCATCCATCCGGTTCTTCGAAGGGTTACGCGGTCTGCTCGGCAGCGGCCTCGTTCGTGATGACCGGACGCAGCGGCAGAAGCGCGCCGGCGACCTGGCCGATCGCGTCGGCGTCGACACCGGCTTCGGCGAGCGCGGCGGCGGCGTGGCCGATCACGCGGTCGAAGTCGTCGCCCGAGATGCCGCGGCCCGCGTGCGCGACGCCGAGGTCCTTGCCCTTGTAGCCGTCGGGTCCGCCCGCGGCGGCCGCCAGGAACAGCGCCATGTGGCGCTTCTGGTCGACCATGCTGGTCTCGGTGAAGTACGGCGCGAGGGTCTCGTCGCCGAGGATGCGGGTGTACAGGCCGTCGACGACGGCCGCGATGCCGGCGCCCTCGCCGAGTCGCTGGTACAGGGTCGCTTCGGTGGTGTCAGTCATTGCGTTCCGTTCTGGGTGGGATGGATGCGTCAGTACTCGATGTCGGTGGAGCGCCGGGCCCCGTTCTCCGGCCGTTCCGTCTCGGCGACGGACGGTGCGGGGGCCGGCGGTGCCACGGGCGTCGCGCCGAGGCGGCCGAGCTCGCGTTCGATCGATTCCAGGAGCGAGTGCACCTGGGCCGTGGCCATGCGGGCGAACTGGCGCGCGCGGACCACGTCGTCGGGCGAGGCGGGGCCGGCGGCGGCGAGGTCGTCCGTCGCGAACGCGAACCCGGGGGACCGGTCGATCGCCCACGGCTGCTGCGCGGCGGGGGCGGCCGCGGGAGCAGGAGCGGGAGCCCCGTCCGCCTGTGCCGGGACCGCCGCGGCGGCCTGCCCGGGATGAGCGGCCGCCTGCTTCTCGATCGAGTGCGCGACCTGCTGGGCGCGCTCGATGATCTCGCGGTACTGCTTGCGGGCGGTCTCGATGAGGTCCTTGGCGTACGACTCCGCCTCGGCGACGGCGTCGTCGGCGATGCGCTGCGCGCTGCTGAGCAGCAGCACCGCGCGGCTCGAGATCTCGCCCTCCTCGGTCTTGACGCCGTTCGCGGTGAGCGCGTCGTTGTCGCGCCACGCGAGCTCGAGGGCGTCGGCCGCGGCAGCGAGGAGCGTCTGCACCTCGTTGCGCGAGTACCCGTGTCGCTCCTCGGCGAACGAGATGCTGCGCAGCAGCTCCGGCGTGATCGATACGGATTGAGTCGGGGTCATGTTCGTCTCTGCCCTCTACTGGTTTCCCCGCCCGGCACCAGAGCGGGCGAGCTCCGGGGTGACTGCCCGCGTGCCGGAAGCGCTGGGTTGCTGGGTGAACGGGTCTTCGTACTTCTCGCTGCGGATGAGGTGCTCGTCGAGCCCAGCCTGGCGCAGCACGGCGGTCGTGTGGTCGACCATGCGCGGCGATCCGCAGACCATCGCGAGCCGGTCGTCCCACGGGCCGTCCGCCGCGGCGATGTCGCCGATCAGGCCTTGCCGACCGGGGTACGACGGATCGTCCGACACCGCGTACTTCACCGTCAGCCACGGCGCGTCGGCGAAGCGTTCCAGCTCGGGCTTCGCGTAGAACCCCCAGGGATGCCGCACGCCGTGGTAGAGCGCGACCTGCGGACCGCTGCCGCGTGCGGCGTGGCGCGCCTCGACCTGGTCGAGGATCGCGAGGAGCGGCGCGAGACCCGTGCCGCCCGCGACGAGCACCAGGTCGGGCCATTCGCTGTCGAAGGGCAAGGTGAGCAGTTCGCCGATGGGCGGCCCGAGGCGCACCCGGTCGCCCGCCTGCACGTCGCGCAGCAGCGCCCCGCTGACCTGGCCGCCGGCCACGAGCTGAACGTGGAAGGTGATCGAGCCGTCGGCGCGCGGTGCGTGCGTCGGCGAGTAGTAGCGCCACTGTCGCGGGCGCTGAGGGATCTCCAGCGCGATGGACTGTCCGGCCTGGTAGCGGTAGCGGTCGTCGGGGCGGACGGTGATGGTCCCCACGTCCATGCCGCGGCGCTCCGTCGCGATGACCTCGCCCGACCATGTGGCCGGCTGCGACTCGACCGCCTCGGCCGCGGTGATCATGGTGGTCGCGATGAGCCCGTACGCCTCGGCCCAGTCGGCGGCGAGTTCGGGCGTCCATGCGTCGCCGAGGAAGTGCTTGAGCGTCGCCAGCAGCGAGCCGCCCACGGCGGGGTAGTGCCCCGCGACGGTGCCGAACTTGCGGTGGTCCCGACCGAGGTCCTCGATGTACGGAACGACGTCGCCGACCCGGTCGACGTTGCTGACCATGTGACCGAGCGCCTTCACGAGCCGGTCGCGCTGGGCGGCCATCGCCACCGGGAACAGATCGCGTGTCTCGGGGTGGGCCAGGAACAGGTGAGCGTAGAAGTACCCGGGGACCGCATCCCCGTGAGCCGCCACCTGAGCCCAGGTCCGCTTCAGCGCATCCGCATCCACCTGATTCGTGTCCCATCCGTCGGCAGTCGGTACGGGCCGACGCTAGCGCGTTCCAGATGCATCTGCAAAGCCTTCACATGTAACTGAAAGGGCATATCATGGATGCCGCCGGCGCTCCTCTCTGGCGCGTCGCAGGCTGGGGGGCCTCATGAGCGTGTTCTTGACGAACGGAACCGTCTTCGTCGACGACGAGGTGCGCGCGCAGGCGGCGGAGCTTGCACGCCGAGCGCAGGAGCCGGGCGCACGCGGCCTCGCGCTGATGCAGGACGGGACCCCCGCCGAGCTGTCGCCCGACCTCAGCGGCCTCCTGCTGCACGTGCTGGCCGGCCTCGCCCGCGGCCCGGTGTCGGTGGAGTCGCTCCCGGACGAGCTGACCACGACCGTCGCTGCCGAGCTGATCGGCGTCTCACGGCCCACGCTGATGAAGATGGTGCGCGAGGGAGTGCTCCCGGCCCGTCAGGCGGGCACCCACACCCGACTGCCCACCGCCGAGGTCCTCGCGCTGCGACGCACGCGGGCGAGCGAGCGTCGCGAGGCGCTCGAGGCGCTGCTGCGCCTCGACGAGGAATTCGGAGCCGTCTGACAGGCGCCACTGGATAGTCTGTCCCCGTGCCGCATCCCCCCGTGCCGCGCGTCCATGTCGATGCCGATGTCCTCGCCACGCGAACCCCGTTCTGCTGGCTGGCGATGCTGCGCGACGAGACCGACGGCGGGTTCCGGCTGATCACCTCCCCCGACGCCCTGGCGAGGGCGACCGAAGACTGGCGCTCTCGGCATCCCGGCGCCGACGCAGCCGTCGCGGCGCGACGCGCGGAGCTGCTGCGCGCCGTGCTCGACGACGTGGTGGTCGCCGACGCGACGACCGGAGCCGCTGCTCCCGACGACGTCCTCTGTCTCGTCGACGACGAAGAACCTGCGAGCGTGCGCGCCGTGACGCTGCGCCAGCAGGACGACCTGGAGCGACGCCGGCAGGACGGCATCCCCTCTCCGTCGCTCCCCGACGCGCTGGTCGCGGCGGGCTGCCCCGCCTTCGCGGATCGCGTCGCCGCGCACCTGCGCGCCCTGCACCGCTGACACGCCGACCCCGCGCCGCGCTTCGCGTGCGGCCGAGGTCGCACCATCTCAGGCAATTGACACTCAGTCTCGCGTACACTGAACCCCAGTCCCACGATTCTGAAACGTCAGGAGTCCGTCATGGCCGATGCGAACTCGTACACCGCCCCCGTCGCCGACTACAGCTTCCTGTTCGGCGAGGCCTTCGGCCTCGACCTCGTCGCCCGCGCGACCGACGGCGAACTGACAGCGGAGGACGCGACCGACATCATGGCCGGCGCCGGAGACTTCGCGGCATCCGTCCTCGCCCCGCTCGAGGCCGTCGGCGACCGCGTCGGCGCCCGCTTCGAGAACGGCGAGGTGACCCTGCCCGAGGGGTTCGCCGAAGCGTTCCAGGCGTTCGTCGAGGCAGGATGGGTCACCGCCAGCGCCCCCGTGTCGGCAGGCGGCGACGGCCTGCCCGGCGCCGTCCTGGCAGGGCTCGGCGAGATCTGGAACGGCTCGAACGCCGCGCTCGCGCTGTGCTGGCTGCTGACGGTCGGACAGATCCACGCGCTCGACGCGGTGGCATCCGACGAGATCCGCGAGACCTACCTCACGAAGCTCGTCTCGGGCGAGTGGACCGGCACCATGAACCTCACCGAGCCGGATGCCGGCACGGACCTCGGCGCGATCCGCACGACCGCCACGCAGCGCGAGGACGGCAGCTGGGGCATCCGCGGCCAGAAGATCTTCATCACGTGGGGCGACCACGACGCCGCCGAGAACATCGTGCACCTCGTGCTCGCCCGCACCCCCGGCGCCCCCGAGGGAGCGCGCGGCCTGTCGCTGTTCGTCGCACCGAAGTTCCTCGTGAACGACGACGGCAGCATCGGCGAGCGCAACGCCGTGGCCACGGTCTCGATCGAGCACAAGCTCGGCATCCACGGATCGCCGACCTGCGTGCTCGCCTACGAGGACGCGACCGGCTACCTCGTCGGCGAGCTCGGCGGCGGCCTGGCGGGCATGTTCGTGATGATGAACTCGGCGCGCGCCGGCATGGGCTTCCAGGCGACCGGCATCGCTGACCGCGCCCACCAGGAGGCCGCCGCGTACGCCGCCGACCGGGTGCAGGGCCGCGTGCTCGGACGCGACGGCCGCGCGCCGATCGCCGAGCACCCCGACGTGCGCCGCCTGCTGCTGTCGATGTCGAGCAAGATCTTCGCGATGCGCGCCCTGGGCGTGTACACCGCCGACCTGCTGGACCGGGCAGACCACGACGCGTCGCTCGCCCCCCTCGCGGAGTTCTTCGTGCCGATCCTCAAGGGCTGGACGACGGAGGACGCCGTGCAGACCACGAGCGAGGGCATCCAGGTCTACGGCGGCATGGGCTTCATCGAAGAGACCGGCGCCGCCCAGCACTACCGCGACATCCGCATCACGCCGATCTACGAGGGCACGACGGCGATCCAGTCCAACGACCTCGTCGGCCGCAAGCTGATCCGCGACGCCGGCGCGACCGCCGAGCAGCTGTTCGTGAACGTCGACGAGACGATCGCGCAGCTGCGCGGGTTCGCCGCACCGGTGGCCGCGCGCACCGCGGACCGCCTCGAGCGGGCGGTGGCGGCATCCCGTCGCGCCACCGCCGACCTGCTCGGCTTCGCCGACTCCCCCCGCGACGCGTACGCGGTCAGCGTGCCCTACCTGCTGCTGCTCGGCACGCTCGCGGGCGGCTGGATGCACGGCCTCGCGGTGGCCGCGGTGTCGTCGCACGCGACCGAGGAGCCGATGGATGCCGCCCGCCTGACGTCGGCGGACTTCTACGGCGCCCATCACCTCTCGCGCGTGCACGCCCTGGCCGAGACGGTCGCGGGCGGCGAGATCGCCTGACGCGAGGGGGCAGACGGCGCCCATCGCGGACGGTACTGTGTGCCGCATGACCGAGCGGCCCCCCGAGACCATCGAGATCCTGCACAGGTTCCGCGCTCCGCGCGATGCCGTGTGGCGCGCGTGGACGGACCCCGAGATCGTCGCGCGCTGGTGGGGGTCGGATCCCGACGGCGCCGTCACGGCGGCGACGCTCGACGTGCAGGTCGGCGGCCGCTTCGAGGTCTCATTCCGGGACTCGACGGGCGACGAGCACACCTCAGAGGGCGTGTACCTGCATGTCGAGCCGCCCGCGGCGCTCGGCTTCACGTGGTCGTGGGTGAGCGAACCCGGCAACACGTCGCGCGTGAGCGTGGGGCTGACCGCCGACGGGGCCGACACCGAGATGCGCTTCGTGCACACCGAGCTCCGCGGCGCGTCGGCGCACGACTACGCCGACGGCTGGCGCCGCACGTTCGCGAAGCTCGACCGCGTGCTCGCTGAACGCTGAGTCCGCCGGCCGACGTGCAGTGCGGGGCCGTCGGCACCCACCCGTCGTCGCAGGCGCGCGGGCAGAGGGGCGGAATCCATACGCTCATCCTCGCGCGGCCGTGCCGATGCCGGTTCACGGATGACGATGGAGGGCATCAGCGGATGCGGGTTCCTGCCCGCCGTCCGGCGGGCTAGCGTCGCGTCCATGACCACGTTCGCAGGACTCGAAGGGCGCACGATCGTCGTGACGGGCGCCGGCGGCGGCCAGGGCGCCGCCGAAGCACGGATCCTCGCAGAGACCGGTGCACGCGTCATCGCGACCGATGTGACCGACTCCGCTCCCGCCCCGGTCGCGGGCGTCGAATACCGGCGGCTCGACGTCTCGGACGAGGGCGACTGGGCAGCGCTCGCGGCCCACCTGGCAGGGGTGCTGGACGGCGAGCCGCTCCGCGGCCTGGTGAACAACGCCGGCATCACGCACCGCGCCCGGCTGGGCGCTGTCGCGCGGGCGGACTGGGACCGCGTGCTCGCGGTGAACCTCACGGGGCCGATGCTCGGCATCCAGGCGCTCACCCCGCTCATGGGCCCCGGCTCGTCGATCGTCAACATCGGCTCGTCGGCGGCCCTCAACGCGCACTACCCCGTGGCCTACACGGCCTCGAAGTGGGGACTGCGGGGCCTCACGCACGTCGCGGCGACGGAGCTCGGGCCGCGCGGCATCCGCGTCAACGTCGTGCACCCCGGCTTCATCGAGACGCCGATGACGGCCGGCGCACCGGAGGCGATGCGCGCGGCGCATCTCGCCCTGACACCGCTCGAGCGCGTCGGCCAGGCCGACGAGATCGCACGGGCCGTCGCGTTCCTGCTGTCGGACGCGGCGTCGTATCTCACCGGCGCCGAGATCCCCGTCGACGGCGGCGCGACGTCGTCGGCGGGCGCGAAGCTCATGGCCGACCGCATCGCCGGGCCGTGAGCCCCCGCCGCTCAGGACCCGAGCGGCATACGTCCCTTCGCCCTCGCCGCGGCCTCGGCGCCCGCCAGGACCTGGGAGTCGAAGTACTCCTGCTGCAGGATGACCGCACCGTCCTGCACCCGGATCAGGTGCACGAACGACTGCGGGTAGGGCTCGCCGAGGAACCGCGCCTCGTCGACCATGCGGCTCGTCACGAAGAACAGCCCGGGATCGACGCACTCGTGGATCACGAGGTCGGTGTGGACGACGTTCTCGAACATGCCGGCGTTCGCGTGGGTGTTCGCGACGATGTCGTCCCTGCCCGCCCAGCGCGTCTTCGGCAGCTCGGCGGGCGCGAACGGCAGCTCCTTCACCCCGTCGGGATGCCACAGCGCGATGCGCTCGGCCGGGTCGTCGAGGTTCGAGGCGAAGAACGCCTCGACGACGGCGCGGTTCGCGGCGCGCAGCGCGGCATCCGTCCCCGTCATCGTGCAGCCTCCCCGGCGCCCACCGTCGCCAGCTGTTCGACGAGCCCGCGTGCGCCGCGGACGGCGATCGCGACGCTCGTCAGCGTCGGGTTCATCGTGTTGGCCGTCGGGATGAGAGCGTTGCCGCCGACGACGAGGTTGTCGTACCCCCAGACGCGCGAGAACGGGTCGGCGACCGAGGTGCCGTCGTCCGCCGGCCCCATGCGCATCGTGCCCATGTAGTGCAGGCTCGACCCGTTCGGCAGGAGCCGCGGCTCGGCGACGAACGACCCGAGGGCCGCGCCGGCCCGCCGCAGCCGGGCGGTGGCCTCGTCGAGCTCGGGCTGCTCGGCTTCGGTCAGCGCGTACTCGATCGTCATGGCGGGGAAGCCCTGGTAGTCCAGCTCGCCGTCGTCGAAGGTCACGCCGTCCTCGACGCGCGGGTGCTTGCGCACGCCGTAGCCCATGTTCACGTAGCCCCACCGGTTGCCGGCGGCGGGGTGCGAGGGGTCGAGCGGGAAGGGCGGGTTCTCGGCGTACATGACCTGGAGCGAGAACGGGTGGTCCGGCTCCGAGAACGGGATCCGGTTGACGGCCGCGACCGGATCGGCCGCGTTCTGGGCGCGGCGCGCCAGTTCGGCGGCGAACTCGTCGTCCGAGATGAGCGCGCTCATGCGCTCCTCGTCGAGGGCGACCGTCGTGATGACGACGTGGTGCTCCGTGAGGTAGCGCCCGAGCGCGGGGGGACGGATGCCGCTGGCCCAGAGAAGCTGCGGCGACCGGAAGGCGTCGGCGGCGACGACGACCGCGTCGGCGGGGAAGAACGAGACCTCCTTCGTCCGCAGGTCCTCGACCGTGACGCCGGTGGCCCGGGAGCCGTCGTGCTCGACGCGCCGCACGAGCGACAGATCGCGCAGCTCGAACCGCGCCGCCTCGGGGGTGCCCGGCTCGATGAGGGGTCCCAGGACCGTGTCGGCACCGGCCCACACCATGGAGCCGTCGGGCTGCGGGTCGCCGGCGACGGGGAGCGTGCTCACCCCGTAGCCCTCGGGCAGCTCGGCGCCGAACTCGTCGTTCAGCACCGCACGGATGGCCGTGCCGATCGGCGAGTCGGCGAACGCCGCGTGCTGCGCGTGCAGCAGCGCCTCGGCCGTCGAGATGAGCTCGTCCCACTCGGCGTCGTCGATGAAATCGAGCTTCTCGCTGAACGCCGGCCTCGGGATCGCGCAGGTCCAGTGCGCGCCCTGCCCGCCGACGTTCGTGGCGGCGGCCACCGCGGGGAACGTGGGAGCGTGCGCCGATCCGGGACCGCCGAAGTCGAGGAGGTGCGTGCCCTGGCGTGCGGTGAACATGCCCTCGACGACGACCCCGGCGGGGATGCCGAGGCTCTCGCGGTACTCGCCGGACTGCGGGCCCTGCGACCGCTCCCGGGCGCGCGCCTTCTCGTCGGGGTCGGCGATGTTGCGGACGCTCTCGCCCGGCACCGCCGTCAGCTGCGGCCCGGCCTCGAACATGACGACGCGCACGTCCGGGCTCGATTCCAGGATGACGCGGGCATAGGCCGAGCCGATCGGACCGGAGCCGACGACGGCGACGGTGGGGATGTGCGACATGGGAGTACCTCTTCTGGTCACGCGGTGAGGGGTTCGGAGCTGGGCGCCGGCGCAGGTTCGGACTCGTCCGATAGCCGACCGGCCGGAAGGAGGACCGCGGCCACGATGCCGGCGGCGTAGGTGACGGCGAGCGCCGCGAACACGGGGGCGAAGACCCCGCTGTAGATCCCGGCGACCTGGGTCTGCACGGCGACCGACGCGTCATGGACGACCTGGGGCGTCAGCGTCGCCGCGTCGAGGGTCGACGGGAGCAGCGCCGCCACCCCGAGGCCGATGACGCCTCCGATGATCGCGGTCGCCACGGTGGATCCGACCTGGCGCACGAGGTTGACGGTCGCCGTCATGCTGCCCATGTCGCGGCGCGGTGCAGCGCTCTGCACCACCGCGATGACGAGGCTCATGAAGGCGCCGGTGCCGACCCCGACGACGGCCATGACGGCCATCGGCGCCCACAGCGGCAGCCCCACCGGGAGCACCGACATCACGAACAGCCCCGCGGCGCTGAGGGAGGTGCCGACGATGCAGTAGACGCGGTAGTGGCCGGTGCGGCTCACCAGCCACCCGGTGGCGAGGTTGGACACCAGCATCCCGAACACCGTCGCGATGGGGACGAGACCCGACATCGTCGCGCTCGTGCGGTACGCCATCTGGAAGTACGTGGGCAGGTAGGCGGTGATCGAGAACAGGCCGATGCCGATGATGGCCGACAGCGCCGTGCCGGCCGCGATCGTCCGATCCGCGAAGAGCCGCAGCGGGATCAGCGGCTCGACGGCCCGCAGCTCCAGGAGGAAGAACGCCGCGAACGCCATGGCGGCCACGACGAACGAGACGACGGATGCCGCCGCCCGGGCGGGATCGCCGACCCACGTGACCGCGAGCACGAGGGCGACCATCGCGATCGCGAACGTGACGGCGCCGCCGGTGTCGAACCGCCGCCGGCCGAACCCGGGGAGGCGCGGAACCGCGATGAGGGCCAGGACGAGCGCGGCGACACCGAAGGGGATGTTGACCCAGAACACCCACTGCCAGCCCCAGTAGTCGGTGATGAGGCCGCCGAGGAGCGGGCCGACGAGGATCGCGACGGGGAACGCGGCGCCGATGATCGCGAGGTACCGCGGCCGTTCGAGCGGTGTGGTGACGCGCGCGACGATCGTCTGCGACATCAGCTGCAGGCCCGCCGAGCTCATGCCCTGCACGACGCGCGCGCCGACGAGCTGCAGCATGTCGTGCGCGAACCCGCACGCGAGCGACGCGACGAGGAACAGCACGAGCGACACGAGGAACACCGCGCGCGGACCGACGGCGTCGCCGAGCTTGCCGAGGATGGGCAGCAGCACGGTGCTCGCCAGCGTGTACCCCACGACGACCCAGCCCATCTGGGCGAGTGCGCCGAGCTCCCCGGCAACGGTCGCGAGGGAGGTCGCGACGATCGTGTGGTCGAGCGCTCCGAGGATCGCGACCGTCAGCAGCGAGACGATGAGGAGGCGCAGCCTCCACGGTGACATGCTCATACGCGTTGCGGCCCGTACGACCGGGCGATCGACGCGACGGGGTGTGCCCCTGCGCAGCTTCGCGTCAGGGATCGGGCCCGAGGGGCCCCGACGTCACCGTCGATTCTAGCCATTCTTTGGTCTAAAAACAACTAAAGAATCAGGACCGGTGTCGCGCCCGAGGGCGGGTGCGGGCCGCCGGCAGTTCCGGGGCCGGGACCGGAGCACCCACGGTGCCCACGAGCTCGCCGATGCCCTCGACGCTCATCCGCACCTCGTCGCCCTCGCGGAGAGCCGGGATCGTCGACCCCCTCCCCCACAGCTCGCCCAGGCATCCGCCGTTTCCGACCGTCCCGCTGCCGAGCACGTCCCCGGGGACGACGCGGGAGTTGCGCGAGGCGTACGCGACGAGCTCGGGGAACGGCCATCCCATGTTCGAGACCAGGTCCTCGCCCACGAGCTCGCCGTTGATGCGCACCTCGGCGCGGATGGCGAGGAAGCCGTCGGCGTCCACGTACTGCTCGAACTCGTCGGCCGTGACGATCCACGGACCGAGGCTCGTTCCGAAGTCCTTGCCCTTCGCGGGCCCCAGCCGCACCTTCATCTCGCGGCCCTGAAGGTCGCGCGCGGACCAGTCGTTCATGATGGTGTAGCCGAAGATGCGGGACCTCGCGTCCGCCGCGGTCAGGTTCGCCTCGCCGACGCCCGGGGCGTTGCCGATGACGACCGCGACCTCCAGCTCGAAGTCGAGCCGCTGGGTCACGGGCGGGGCGACCGCCTCGCCCGGGCCGAGGATCGTGTGCGGGTTGGTGAAGTAGAACGTCGGCGCCTCGTACCACTCCGGCGCCACGAAGCTCTTGCCCTCGACGCCCGCGCTCACGCCCTCGACGTGCTCCTCGAACGCGACGAAGTCACGGACGGATGCCGGCACCAGAGGCGCCAGCAGACGGACGTCGGCGAGCGCCGTGCCCGCCTCGGCTTCGACCCGGCCGAAGGCGGCGTGGGCGGCATCCGATCCCCCCGCGAGGATGTCGGCGACCGTCAGACCGTCGGGGAACGGGACGACGCGATCGTCGATGACGAACCCCTCGCCGGCGGCGGTCCCGTCGGTCCAGCGCGCGATCCTCATGCCGAGACCTTCGTCCGCAGCAGCCCGTCGGCGTTGCCCGCGAGGATGCGGTCGGTGATCTCGGCGGGAAGGTCGGCGGACCGCACGAACGCGACGGGGTCGTCGAGTCCCATGTCGAAGGGGAAGTCGCTGCCCAGCAGCACGCGCGATCCGCCCGCGACCTCGACGAGGTGGCGCACCGCGATCGGGTCGTGCACGACGGTGTCGAACCACAGCTTCTTGAGGTAGCTCGACGGTTCGTGCGCGCACCGGCGCGCCTCGGGACGCACCCGCCAGGCACGGTCGGACCGCCCGATCGCGAACGGCAGGTAGCCGCCCCCGTGGGCTGCGACGATCTTGAGCCCGGGGTGACGGTCCAGCACGCCGGCGAAGATGAGGTGCGACAGGGCGACGGCGTTCTCGGTCGGCTGGCCGACGGTGTTCGAGAGGTAGAAGCGGTCGAGCCGCTCGTCGAGGCTGCAGCCGAACGGGTGCAGGAAGATCACACAGCCGAGTTCGGCGGCGCGCGCCCAGAACGGCTCCAGC
>PJUC01000611.1_pt1 | contig 12130 bp, 14 predicted proteins | sample 1512161 | NCBI WGS metagenome assembly PJUC01 (sample SAMN08177676, study PRJNA422409) | Soil metagenome, whole genome shotgun sequencing project. | isolation source: Soil enriched on filter paper | place: USA: Madison | collected 2015-01-15
ACCCCGGCGCCGTGGTGTGGGACGAGGTGGTCGCCTTCTGGATCGTGCTCTGGCTGGTGACGCCGGCCGGGCTGCTGGCGCAGGCCGTGGCCTTCGCGCTGTTCCGCTATTTCGACGCCGCCAAGCCCGGCCCGGTGGCCTGGGCCGATGCGCTGTTCAAGCAGCGCGACGCGGCACAGGTGCGCTGGTGGCACGCGGGCTTCGGCATCATCCTCGACGACCTGGTGGCGGCCTTCTGCACGCTGCTGGTCATTGCGCTGTGGCGCGCCTGGTGAACATGGTGAAAGCGATGGATTCTTCTTCGACCACGACGACGACGACGACAACCGCCGAGGCGACGACAACGCTCGCGGACCTCGACACGCCCGCGCTGGTCGTGGCCGTGGCCGGCCTGCTGCAGAAGAAGGGCTGGATGCTGGCCACCGCCGAGAGCTGCACGGGCGGGCTCATAGGCGCGGCCTGCACCGAACTCGCGGGCTCCAGCGCATGGTTCGAGCGCGGCTTCATCACGTATTCGAACGAAGCCAAGACCGAGATCCTGGGCGTGGACGCGGCGCTGATCGCGGCCAACGGCGCGGTCAGCGAGCCCGTGGCGCGCGCCATGGCCGTGTGCGCCATTGCCCGCTCGGCACCTTCGCGCGTGGCGCTGGCCGTGACCGGCGTGGCGGGCCCGACCGGCGGCACGCCCGACAAGCCGGTGGGCACCGTGTGGTTCGGCTGGTCGGTCGACGGCCAGGTGCGCACCGAGCGCCGCCGCTTCGACGGCGACCGCGCCACGGTGCGCGCGGCCACGGTGCACTACGCGCTGCAGACGCTGGTCGAGTTGCTCTCGGCCCGATAGGACAAGACGCGACCGGACACACCAGGAGAGACAGAGCCCATGACCGCAGTGACCAACGCCCAGACCATCGAGCGCTTCTACAGCGCATTCGCCAAGCTCGACGCGCCGACCATGGAGGCCTGCTACGCGCCCGATGCTGAATTCGACGACGAGGCCTTCTCGCTGCGCGGGCGACGCCAGGTCGGCGGCATGTGGCGCATGCTGGCGAGCGCCACGCAGGCCAAGGGCGCCGACGTGTGGCGCCTGACCTGGCGCGACGTGCAGGCCGACGAGCGCACCGGCGGCGCCCACTGGGACGCGCACTACCGCTTCAGCGCCACCGGGCGCATCGTCGACAACAGCGTCGACGCGCGCTTCACCTTCACGCCCGAAGGCCTGATCGCCAAGCACCACGACAGCTTTGCGTTCTGGACCTGGTCGCGCCAGGCGCTCGGCGCGCCGGGCCTGCTGCTGGGCTGGACGCCGATGCTGCGCAAGAAGGTGCGCGCCACCGCCGCCGCCAATCTCGCAACCTACCTCGCACGCCAACCATGACCGACAACGCCACCGCCCTCGTCTTCACCAACAACGAAGCGCAGCACCGCTACGAGGCCGCGCTCGACGGCAAGCTCGCGGCCTATGCCGAATACAACCTGCTGACCGACGCCATCATGTTCACCCACACCGAAGTGCTGCCCGAGCATGAAGGCAAGGGCGTGGGCTCCGGCATCGCCAGGCACGTGCTCGACGAGGCCCGCGCCAAGGGGCTGCACGTGATTCCGGTGTGCCAGTTCATTGCGGGCTACATCCGCAAGCACCGCGAGTACGCCGACCTGGTGCGGCCGGACATCCAGCGCGCATTCAAGATCTGAACCTGGCTCGCCCCCAGGCGGCGCGCACTTCGTGTCGCTTCGCCAACCCCCTGCCGGGGGCAACACCTGCGGCGCGGCGAAGCCGGTTCCGCGGTCTTCATTGATCAGGCCGAGGATGTCTTGGGCGCCGGCAGCCACGCGAAGGCCGCGATGCCCAGTACCAGCAGCGCGGCGATGGTCGCCAGCACGGCCGTCAGCGGGTCGGCGCCGTGCGCGGACGCCACCGAGGCGGCGACGCCGGTGCCCCACTGCATGAGCGCCACGCCGAGGAACATCGCCATCGTGAACACGGCCATCGCGCGGCCGGTGAGCGCGGCGGGGTAGGCACCGCGCACGTCGGCGTACTGCCAGACGATGAAGCCCGAGAGCACGCCGATCAGCAACATGCCCGCGATGTCCAGCCAGGCCGAGTGCAGCACCGCGATGAGCGCGAAGAGCCCCGCATAGCCGAGCGCGCAGATCACGATCCAGCGCCGCCGTGCTGCGCCGTCGCGGTCGAGCCGCCCGAACAGTGGTGCGCCGACCAGCGAGATCACCGACACCGCCAGCGCGACGTTGCCGCTCTCCACCAGCGAATAGCCGTGCCGCCCCATCATGAGCGGGCCGAGCCACAACCCGCGCAGCGAGATGAAGGCCGCGTACGTGACCGCGCCCAGCACCACGATGCCGAGCGTGTGCGGCATCGCGAACAGCGCGCCGAACTGGCGGATGGCCTCTGGCACCGATTCCTTCACCTGCGGCACGGCCGAAGCGGGCTCGTGCACCCAGTGCCAGATGGCGAGCCAGGCCAGCGCGGCCGCCACGGCCAGCACCAGGAAGCCCGCGCGCCATGAATAGGCCTGCACCAGCCACGCCAGCGGCGTGCCGGTCACCAGCATGCCCAGCCCGCCGATGGCCAGCACCATGCCCGACACGGTGGCAAAGCGCGCCGCCGGAAAGTGCCGTGCGATGAACACGGTGCACACCAGGAAGGCCGGCGCGCAGCCCACGCCGATCAGCGCCTGCCCGGCCACCAGCACCAGGTAGTTCGAAGCCGCCGCCGACAGCAGCGCGCCTGCGATGGCGATGGGAAAAGCCACCAGCACCGTGCGCCGAACGCCGTGCAGGTCGATGCCGATGCCCATGAAGAGTTGCATCGCGCCGAACGCAAAATGAAAAGCCCCCGAGAAAATCCCGAGGGCCTGGGCCGACAGCCTGAAGTCGGTTTGCAGCGGACTCGCCATGATGGCGCCGACCGTGCGGAACGCCTGGCTCAGCGCGACCCCGGCACACAGCGCCAGGACCATGACCCATGCCGCGCGAGGGGTCAGGGGTTCTGCGGCGGAACGCTGCGCGGGGACCGGGCTCATGTCCGGGAATTTTCAGGGAGTTCTTGTCCGGGGCGCATGCACAGGCCACCGGGTACTCCCCTCCGCGAATGTCCCCCGCCTTCGGCTCCTCCTTTATTTCGCTGCGGGGAGCACCCGGCGCCCTGTGCATGATGAGCGCAGCGCGTGATCGGGCCGTTCGACCGCCGCGCCCATCGATCGCGCCGATGGGGTGCCTTGCGCAGCGAAATAAAGGAGGAGGCCGAAGGCCGGGGGACATTCGCGGAGCAAGGTACCCCGTCGGCGCGATCGCGCCACGAAGAACAACGCCCCTCGAAAACACCCCGGTCACTCACCGTGGCATTTCTTGTATTTTTTTCCGCTGCCGCAGGGGCAGGGATCGTTGCGGCCCGGCGTGGCCTCCTTGCGGATCGTCTCGGCCTTCGGGCCCAGGCTCTTCCAGAGCTGGCGCAGGTCGTAGACGGCCCAGATGGCGGCGCCGAAATCGTCCAGGCGCTGCTGGCTCACGCTGGGCGGGCCGTCTTCGCTGTACATGGAAACCGTGGGCTTGGCGTTGTCGTCCTCGGTCAGCGCGACGATGTTGTCGAGCGCGTCGTTCAGCATTTGCGCGGCTTCCTTGTCGCGCGGCGCGGCCCAGTCTTCGGGCCAGTTCTCCACCGCGTACATGAAGCCGAGCGCCCACACCTGGGCGAACGACGGAATGGCTTCGCCGGCGACTTCGGCGCGCTCTTCCTCGGGCAGCGAGGCGATGGCGCCGCGGGTGTCGAGCACCTCGGGCTGCCAGCTGCGTTCGTCGTCGAGCGTCTCGACGGGGGCGTCGAGGCCTTCCTCGATCTCGATCCAGCGGCGCTTCCAGTTCCAGACGAACTCCATGTGCTTGGCCGACGAGAAGCTGTCGCCCAGCAGCACGGGCCAGTACTCGGAAGGCATGATGGGGCGGCGGGTGCAGATCAGCGCGGCCATGAAGCCCTCGCAGAACTCCCACTGGGGAATTTCCTCGTCGTGTTCGCGCATGGCGTCGAGCGCCTGGTCGAGCGCGTCGAAATCGTCGGGGCCGAGGGGTGCGGGAGTGGCCGAAGCGGCCGGTGTGGGGTCGGGAATGGTCGTCATGGCAAGGTGGAAACAGCCCTCTATGATGCAGCAGGCTCCGGCCGACACTAATTTCTATGCCCACGATCATTCCGTTTCCGGCGCGCTACAGCGCCTTCGCCCTGTGTGTGGCCGGTCTCGTGGCGTGCCTCGCCTTCGTGCTGGTTTCGCCGCATCTTTGGCTCGCCTGGGTCGGCGTGGCCATCTTTGCGGTACTTTCCGGTACCGGCGTACACGACCTGCGGCAGACGCGCCACGCCATCCTGCGCAACTACCCTGTTATCGGCCACCTGCGCTTCCTGCTGGAGTTCATCCGGCCCGAGATGCGGCAATACTTCATCGAGAGCGACTCGGAAGCCGCGCCCTTCTCGCGCGCCCAGCGCTCGCTGGTCTACCAGCGCGCCAAGGGCGACCCCGACAACCGCCCCTTCGGCACCCAGCTCGACGTGACCGCCGCGGGCTACGAGTGGATCAACCACTCGATGCAGCCCACCAAGCTCGCGAACCACGATTTCCGCATCGTGATCGGGGGCACGCCGCAGCCGGCCGACGCCGATCCGGCGCAGGTCTGCACGCAGCCCTACAGCGCCAGCGTGTTCAACATATCGGCCATGAGCTTCGGCGCGCTGTCGGCCAACGCCATCCTCGCGCTCAACCAGGGCGCCAAGATGGGCGGCTTCGCGCACGACACTGGCGAAGGCTCCATCTCGCAGCACCACCGCGTGCACGGCGGCGACCTGATCTGGGAAATCGGCTCGGGCTACTTCGGCTGCCGCAACGACGACGGCACCTTCAGCGAAGAGCGCTTCACCGCCAACGCGCGCGACCCGCAGGTGAAGATGATCGAGATCAAGCTGAGCCAGGGCGCCAAGCCCGGGCACGGCGGCGTGCTGCCGGCGCCCAAGGTCACGCCCGAGATCGCGGCGGCGCGCGGCGTGCCGGTGGGCGTGGACTGCATTTCGCCCGCCTCGCACAGCGCGTTCTCCACGCCGACCGAGATGATGCGTTTCGTCGCCAGGCTGCGCGAACTGTCGGGCGGCAAGCCGACCGGCTTCAAGTTCTGCCTGGGCCATCCGTGGGAGTGGTTCGGCATCGTCAAGGCGATGCAGGCCACGGGCATCACGCCCGACTTCATCGTGGTCGACGGCGCCGAGGGCGGCACCGGCGCGGCGCCGGTCGAGTTCAGCGACCACGTGGGCGCGCCGCTGCAGGAAGGCCTGCTGCTGGTGCACAACACGCTGGTGGGCGTCAACCTGCGCCACCGCATCAAGATCGGCTGCGCCGCCAAGGTGATCACCGCCTTCGACGTGGCCCGCATGATGGCGCTGGGCGCCGACTGGTGCAATGCGGCGCGCGGCTTCATGATGGCGCTGGGCTGCATCCAGGCGCAGAGCTGCCACACCGGCCACTGCCCCACCGGCGTGACCACGCAGGACCCGCTGCGCCAGCAGGCGCTGGTGGTGCCGACCAAGGCCGACCGCGTGCGCAACTTCCACCGCAGCACGCTGCATGCGCTGCAGGAACTGGTGCAGGCCGCGGGCCTCGACCATCCGCAGCAGATCACCGCGCACCACATCGTGCGCCGCATTTCCGACACCGAAGTGCGCCTGTTGAGCAACCTGGTGATGCAGGTGCAGCCGGGCGCCCTGCTCGGCCCGCTCGACGCGCAGCACAATGTTTTCCGCACCTACTGGCCGCTGGCCAGTGCAGAGAGTTTCCAGCCCGTGACGCAGGGCCCGCAAGGGCTGGTGTCGGGCTTCGCAATGGCCGCATGAATCCACTGAAACGAGGCGCGAACGCGCGCCTGCAATCGCGCAAGGGCGCAGCTTCGGCGCCCGCGCCCCTCGACGCGCTTGCGCGCACGCCGGCTCCTGGCGACTACGCGGAGTTCCTGCGCGTCACCCTGCCCCGGCAGGAAAAGAACGTGGCCAGCCACCGCTTCGGCAGCGAACGCGTGTGGCTCAAGAAGGCCGGCCCACGGCACGGCAAGTGGGGCTACCGCGTGATGGCCGCCGTGGCCCGCATGGCGCGGCTGGACATCATCAAGCCGGTGCCCAACCCGGGCGGCGAAGCGGCCATCGCAACCGAGGCCCGGCGCCTGAAGACGCTGGCGGCCGCGGGCCTGCGCGTGCCGACCGTGCTGGCGCAGCAGGCGGACGGCCTGCTGATCTCCGACCTCGGCGAAAGCGGCCGCGCGACCGTGGTGCTGCAGGAGCGGCTCGACCAGGCCGCCGCCGCCGGTCCCGCGGCGCTGCTGGCGGTATGGCGCGAGGGCCTGGCCGCCATCGCCGCCGTGCACGTGCGCGGCCAGCACCTGAGCCAGGCCTTCGACCGCAACCTCGTGCAGTGCCCCGATGGCGTGATCGGCTACATCGACTTCGAGGACGACCCGGCCGAAGTCATGACGCTGGCGGAATGCCAGGCCCGCGACTGGCTGAGCTACCTGCACTCGACGGCCATGATGCTGGAAGCCGCCGCACCGCAGGCCGCGGGCCAACATTGGCATGCCGCGCTGGCCGGCGTGAGCGAGGAAGTGCGCGAGCGCATCGCGAACGCGGCACGGCGCATGAAGTGGGCGCAGAAGCTGCCGGCCAGCCGGCGCTGGGGGCGGGATACGCAGCGGGTGCGGGCTGTGGCGCGGCTGCTGGGGCGGTGGCATCTGGCGGCCCCGGCTGTACTGCAGAACTAGCCGAAGTCGTCGTCAGTCAGGGAAGCTGCTCGCGGTCGGGCCGCTTGCGCTGCCATTTGCGGAATGCCCAATCCCCAAGCAAGCCGCCCGCCAGCAAAGCAACAAGCTGAACAGCGAGCGCAGCTATATAGGCTTGCCCCAGATCGTCATCGTTCTTCGCAAATTTGAGTTCGTACCAATGGCCTGCGAGGCCAATGAGTTTGTAGAAGACTGAGCCGAGCGCGATCGCTCCGACAACGATGGAGAGGATGCGGATGACCAAGCTCATAACAAGAACCCGAAGAAGCTATCGACGCTCGAGCTTCCGCCGCTGCCACTTGCGGAACATCCAGTCGCCGAGCCACCCGCCCACGACAGCGGCAATCGCTTGCACCGCAAGAGAGAGAACATGAGCATCGGCCACGTCGTCGAAACTCCGGGCTTGGTTCGCTTCGTACCACTGCCCGATGGGCATCAGCAGGCCCGCTGCAACCAGAAAACTGAGTGCCAGTGCGCCAGCCACAACGCTGAGCAGTCGTAGCAGTAGTTTCATAGGACTGGCCAAAACCATATGGCTTCTGCTCGACGCATATCGGTGATGACTCCTTCCCAAGAAATGTGCCACTGAATAAAGAACCAGGACGACCGTTTGGTTAGCCGCGCCCCATTCCAAAGATCGATGTGATCACCCTGCCTCCCTTCACCCCAGTAGTTCTGGATGAACACGATCCCGGTGCGCTTTGCAATTTTGTCGAAGCCTTCCTTGCCCGTGTATTTCTCTGTGCGGGCCATGAGGCCCGACTTGCCAGAGTCCAGCCAATTCGCCAACTCCTGCGCCCTGATCGGGTACTTCGGACTGTCCTTCTGCCAGGAGTAGACACCTCGGAAGCTCTCCATGCTCAGGCTCGACCGGATGAAGGCCGCACCCACGTTGATGGCACATTGATCCTTGTAGGCGTCCCTGTCGAGCAAGGCATCGTCACCCTTGATCGTCGGATGGTTCGACCAGAGAGTCGCAAAAGATGGCTGCATGGGGTTCCGGGCAATGGCAAAGGCGCGAGCCCAAAATCTACCGCGCCTCCTGCGACTTTCGACGGCCGGAAAGGTTGTCAATTGATACCCGGCGCAGAAACTTCGCGACACCCGCCGCTAGGCCGCGAACGCCGCCCGCACCGCCACGCCGCGCAGCGCCAGCCGCTTCTTCATGGACAGCACCGCCTTGTCCTTGCTCAGCAGCAGGGCGCCGTGCGCCACGGCCAGGTCGATGAACACCTGGTCGTCGGGGTCGCTGCACACGCAGGGCGCACGCGGCGGAACGCCCTCCACCATGCGCACGCGCGCGTCGAAATCGGCCAGCACCGCCGGCACCTGCAGTTCCCGCTGCGCCATGCGCCTGGCGATGAGCGGGTAGCCCAGCACGCGTTCGAGCTCCACGCGCATGGCGGCCGTGGCCAGCCAGCGCAGCTCGCCCGCGGCCAGCCGCTCTGTCAGGGGGGCCCAGGCGGGGTCTTCGAAGACGAGCAGGTCGAGCGCGATGTTGGTGTCGATGACGACTGGGCCGGGTTCTGTCAACGTCATGGAATGTTCGGCAAATGCGGGCGATGTTGCACCATGCGGGGTCGGTGTCAGGTCCGCGTCGGGTCGGTACGCGAGAATACCGTCTTGCCAAACGCTTCCTCGGACAACGCCTCCTTCATGAAACGAATACCGCTGCTCTGCCTTGTCCTGCTCGCCTCGGCGGGTGTCAGGGCCGAGTGGCTAACCCTCACGGGCACGCCCGGGGACGCCGACAGCAGCTATGTGCAGGTCGATCCCGCCAGCATCGAGGTCGACGGCGCGCACCGCACCGTGGCGCTGCGCATGAACCTGCAGGCAGAGCGCCTGAACCGCGACGGCGTGAGGTTCCGCTCTTTCCAGGGCGTCGCCACGGTCGATTGCGACGCCCGCAGCGCCCGCTATGTGAGCGCAAGCTACTTCTCGCAGCCCAATTTCGTGGGCGAACCGGCCCAGGTGAAGCATTTCGAGGCGGGCGACGTTCGCCCGGTGACCTTGCCCGGCGCGCCGCCCGAGCTGGCCGCGCGCACGGTCAATGCAGCCTGCGCCGTTCGGCCGAAGCAGGCGCCCAGGCCCGAGGGCACCGGCGAATCACTTCCGCGCTGAGCCCGCGACCATGTCGAAGCGGAACAGCCGGCATTCGATGGGGCCGTTCCACATCGGCACGCGGCGCGACTCCTTCAGGCGCATCTGCCTGGGCAGCTTCAGGTCGGGCGTGAGCACCCAGGCGGTCCAGCCGGCGTAGTTTTTCTTCCAGTGGGCCGCGAGCTGGGGAAAGAACTCACCGCCGTCGCCCTGCTCGGTCTGCGCCGATTCGCGGGCGCCGAAGCGGCCGGTGCCGGCCACGCCGCCCACCTCGATGCGCTCGCCGTACGGCGGGTTGAGCATGATGACGCCCGCCTCGACCGGCGGCATGCGCTGCAGCGCGTCGCCGCCGCGGAACTCCACGGCCTGCGCCACGCCCGCGCGTTCCGCGTTGCGCTCGGCAAAGTCGACCATGCGGTGCGACACGTCCGAGCCGAAGATGGCAACGCCGTGGTCCCGCGCGCCGGCCTCGGCTTCTTTCCTGATGGCGGTCCAGACATGCGCCTGGAACGGCAGCAGCTTCTCGAAGCCGAAGCGCCGCAGCGACCCGGCCGCGATGCCGCGCGCGATCTGCGCCGCCTCGATGGCGATGGTGCCGCTGCCGCAGCAAGGGTCGTAGAGCGGCTGGGCCGACACTTCGCCGGTCTCGGGGTTCCACCAGCCGCTGGCGGCCAGCATGGCGGCGGCCAGGGTTTCCTTCAGCGGGGCGTCGCCCTTGTCCTGGCGCCAGCCGCGCTTGAACAGCGGCTCGCCCGAGGTGTCGATGTACAGCGTGCAGGTGTCGGTGGTCAGGTGGGCGAACACGCGGCAGTCGGGCCACTGGGTCTCGATGCTCGGGCGCACGCCGTTGGCCTTGGCGCGGAAGCGGTCGGCAATGGCGTCCTTGATGCGCAGGGTGGCGAAATTCAGGCTCTGCAGCGGGCTGTGCTGGGCCGTGGTCTCGATCTTGAAAGTCTGCCTGGGGGTGAACCAGATCTCCCAGGCCACGCCGTTGGCAATGGCGTAGAGATCGTTTTCATTGCGGTAGGGCGCATGGGCCAGTTCGACCAGCACGCGCTGCGCGAGCCGGCTGTGCAGGTTGAGCTTGAGGGCGTCGCGCCAGTCGGCGCGTACCCGCACGCCGCCGCGCAGCGTGAGCAGGTCTTGCCCGGCACGGCCGGTCAGGGCGTGCACCTCCTGGGCGAGGAATTCCTCGACGCCGGCGGCGCAAGGCAGGAAAAAGGAGAGATCGTTCACTGAAAGTTGGCCATCGGGAAGCCCGACTAGGGGACTCCATTGTCGCCTTGTCACAGCCCTTCTCTATATAGTCGATTCGCCGATGAACCCCATCCTCGCTCCACCGGCGGCATCCGCCGCCCCGATCGCCGCCGGAAGCGACCGCTTCGCCATCGAATGCGAGGTGCTGCGGCTCTCGGTGCGGCCCATCGGCCCGGTGCTGCTGGTGCAGTACCTGCTCAACTGCGGCGTGGCGGCGCTCTTCGCCTGGCAGTACTCGCTGTCGCGCGCGCTGGTGTGGATCGGCCTGATCACCATGGTGACGGTACTGCGCGGTTTCTTCCCGCAGCGGCTGCCGGAGCCGTTCACCCCGGCCACGCTGCGCGCGGCGCAGCGCCTGCACACGCTGCGCACCGGCATCTGGGAGCTGGCGCACGGCATGGCCGGCGTCCTGCTGTTCAACCCCGGGCGCGCCGACCAGCAGCTGCTGCTGGGCCTCATCCTCATGGGCATGACGCTGTCGTCGGCCTTCTCGGTGTCGTTCTATACGCCGGCCACGCAGCTGGCGATCACGCTGCTGCTGGCGCCGGTGATCGTCACGGGACTGTGGATGGGCTCGCCGGAAATGATGGCCGTGGCCGTCATCGGCATCGGCCTGATCGCGATGATGTGGAAGCTGGTGGCCGAGCGCTCCCGCCAGCTCGAGGAAAACATCGGACTGCGGCTCAACGAACGCACCCTGCGCGAACAGGCACTGGCGGGGCTGCGCGCGTCCGAACAGGCGCAGGCCGAGCGGCTGCGCTTCTTCTCTGCCGCCAACCACGACCTGCGCCAGCCGGTGATGGCCATCGGCCTGCAGGCCGAGGTGCTGCGCCAGCAGCTGGAAAGCGGCGCTGACACGCCGGCGGTGCAGCACACCGTGGCCTCGCTGGCGCGCGCGCAGCAGGCGCTGGAAGGGCTGACCAACCAGCTGCTCGAAATCGGCCGCATCGAGGCCGCGGTCGATCCGCTGCGGCCCGAGGCGGTGGCGCTGGCCCCGCTGCTGCAGGAACTGGCGCGGCAGGCGGGCAACGGGCGCGTGGGCGTGCGCTGCCCGGCCGGCGCGGCTGCCTGGACCGACACCGTGTCGCTGCGCCGCGTGCTGGCCAACCTGGTGGACAACGCGGTCAAGTTCACGCCGCGCGGGCGCGTGCTGCTGGCGGTGCGGGCGCGCCGGCGCGAGGCCGGCCCCGCCTGGCGCATCGAGGTGCGCGACAGCGGCATCGGCATTCCGGCGGAAGCGCAGGAGCGGGTGTTCAACGACTTCGAGCAGATCGGCAACGTGGAGCGCAACCTGCAGCGCGGCCACGGGCTGGGCCTGGCGATCGTGCGGCGGCTGGCGGCGCAGCTCGGCATCGAGGTGGCGCTGCGCTCGGCGCCGGGCCGGGGCTCGGTGTTCAGCTTCGAGCTGCCGGCGGCGCCGGACGGCGCGGCGGTGACGCGCGCACTGCCCTCGCCGCAGGCCGGCAACGGCGCGGCGGCACACAACGCGCTGCCGCCCGGGCTGGCCGTGCTCGTGGTGGAGGACAACGCGGTCGTCGCCGACAGCCTGCTGGCGCTGCTGCGGCAATGGGGCGTGGCGCCGCGCGTCTACGCCAGCGCGGCCGAGGCGCTGGCGCTGGCCGACCTGCGCGCGCTGGACGCGGCGCTGTGCGACATCCGCCTGCCGGGCACGCTCGACGGCATCGCGCTGGCCGAACGGCTGCAGCGGCAGAAGCCGTCGCTCACCATCGCGCTGATCTCGGCCGACATCAACGAGGCCACCCAGCGCCTGGCGCTGGAGCGCGGCTGGCATGCGCTGCGCAAGCCGGTGCAGCCGGACGAGCTGCACGGGGTGCTGCTGAAGGCGCTGCCGCCGGGCTGAAGGCGTCCGGCTCGGCCTGCGGTTCCGCTGCCGTTGCAGCGCTGGCACGGGCCGTGCAACAGCGTCACGGCTTCCGATATATGCTCCGCGCACAGG
>PJUC01000612.1_pt1 | contig 12112 bp, 9 predicted proteins | sample 1512161 | NCBI WGS metagenome assembly PJUC01 (sample SAMN08177676, study PRJNA422409) | Soil metagenome, whole genome shotgun sequencing project. | isolation source: Soil enriched on filter paper | place: USA: Madison | collected 2015-01-15
CCGCGGCGGAGCTGGCGGCGCGCGGCCTGTCGACCACCCTGGCCGACGCCCGCTTCGCCAAGCCGCTGGACGAGGATCTGGTCCGCCGGCTCGCGCTGGAGCACGAGGTGCTGATCACCATCTAGGAGGGGTCGGTCGGCGGGTTCGGCAGCTTCGTGCTGCAATTCCTGGCGACGGCCGGGCTGCTCGACAAGGGCCTGAAGGTTCGTCCGATGGTGCTGCCGGACCGTTTCCTTCCGCAGGACTCGCCGGCGATGCAGTACACGGAAGCCGGCTTGACGACCGGATCCATCGTTGCCACGGCGGTTGCCGCGTTGGGTATCACGACGGATGCCTCGGCTCCCTGCCTTGTCGTCGGGGGCTGACCGGAGGCAGACCGGCAGGCCGTTCCGAAAGGTGTCATTGCTGTGAGGGGCGTCATGAGCGAATGGCCGATACGCGTCGTTCTTGCCCAGCCGAGGGGCTTTTGCGCCGGAGTGGAGCGGGCGATCGACATCGTCGAACGCGCACTCGCGCTCTATGGCCCACCGGTCTATGTGCGGCACGAGATCGTGCACAACAGGCATGTGGTGGAGAGCCTGAGCACGCGCGGCGCCCGGTTCGTCGATGAGGTGGATGAAATCCCCAGCGGTGCCGTGACCATCTTCAGCGCACATGGCGTTTCCATGGCGGTGGAGAGCTTGGCGCGGGAGCGGGATCTGCACGTGATCGACGCCACCTGCCCGCTGGTGACCAAGGTACACCGTGAGGGCCGGCGTTATGCCACGAACGGATTCGATGTCGTCCTTATCGGTCACAAGGGGCACGCGGAGGTGGATGGGACGATCGGACAGATCGACGGAACCGTTCACCTCGTCTCCTCGGTCGCCGACGTTATGGGCTTCCAACCACGCGATCCCGACCGTATCGCCTATGTGACGCAGACCACCCTCAGTGTCGACGACACCCGCGAGATCATCAAGGCGCTTGTCGCACGCTTCCCGCGCATCGTCGGCCCACAGGTCAACGACATCTGCTACGCGACGCAGAACCGACAGGTGGCGGTGCGCGAGTTGGCGCAGCGTGTCGACGTTGTGCTGGTCGTCGGCGCCGCCAACAGCTCCAACTCCAACCGATTGCGGGAGATCGGAGCAGAGATGGGCAAGCCCTGCCACCTGATCGCCGACGCCGGCGCGATCGACAGCGCCTGGTTCGACGGGGCTTCGTCCATCGGCATCACCGCCGGGGCCTCGGCTCCCGAAGTGCTGGTGTCGGGGGTGGTCGATTACCTTGCGAGCTTGCGGCCGATCCGCCTGGAGACGCTGAGCGGTGTCGTCGAAAATGTCCGCTTCCGCCTTCCGTCGGAGTTGGATCCCGACCGCGTCGCCTGAGCCACTGCCCATCAGCGGGAGTAAGTGATGCCGGTTCCCCTTCACCAACAGCTTTCCGTCGCCAGCTATGTCCTCAGGCAACGCCTGGCCGGCCGGACGCGCTATCCGCTGGTGTTGATGCTGGAGCCCCTGTTCCAATGCAACCTCGCCTGCGCCGGCTGCGGCAAGATCGATTACCCGGACACCGTCCTGAAACGCCGGCTGAGCGTCCAGCAGTGTTTGGACGCCGTCGATGAATGCGGCGCACCAGTCGTGTCCATCCCCGGCGGGGAGCCGTTGCTGCACAAGAACATCGGCACCATCGTCGCCGGAATCGTGGCGCGGCGCAAATATGTGTATCTGTGCACCAACGCACTGTTGCTGGAGAAGAAACTCGACCTTTTCGAGCCCAGCCGTTATCTGACCTTCTCCGTTCACCTGGACGGCTTCCGCCCGCAGCATGACAAGGCGGTCTGCCAGCCCGGCGTGTTCGATCGCGCCCTGACCGCCATCGCCGCGGCCAAGGCGCGTGGCTTCCGCGTCGGGGTCAACACCACATTGTTCGACGACAGCAAGCCGGAACAGACCGCCGCCTTCCTCGACTGGCTGAAGACGCTGGGGGTCGAGGGCGTGACCATCGCACCCGGCTATGCCTATGAGCATGCACCCGACCAGGAGCATTTTCTGAACCGCAGCCGGACGCACAAGCTGTTCCGCGCCGTGTTCCTCCTGGGTCGCGGAAAGCGCTGGCCGCTCAACCATTCGATACTGTACCTGGACTTTCTGGCCGGCAACCAGCCCTACCGCTGCTCGCCCTGGGGCACGCCGACGCGGAACATCTTCGGCTGGCAGCGCCCCTGCTATCTGTTGGGCGAGGGCTACGCCGCCTCGTTCCGGGAGTTGATGGAGGAGACCGATTGGGACCGCTACGGCACCGGCAATCATGAAAAATGCGCCAACTGCATGGCCCATTGCGGCTATGAACCGACGGCGGTCGCCGACGCGCTGGCACATCCGCTGAAGCTGGCCCGCATCGCACTCAGCGGCCCCGGCGCCTCCCCATGACCGTCAATAGCGTAGCGTCAATCCCGTCTCCGCCCCGCCCTCGCCCACCGTGATCGAGGCATCGGCGAAGCTTGGCGGGGCAAGCATGACGCGCGCGTCGTTTCCAAAGCCATAGCCCTCCAGGGGGATTGCCCAACAGATTGCGGTCGATGCGGTGGTTTCCGTTCTGGTCGTGGCAGGCACGCACCGCATAGGTTCCCGGCATGACGCCGGGCACCCTCACCGATACAGCTCCCGGTCGGGCCGGTGCCGTGCCGCGAAGGCGCAGGTGCCGCCGATGAACATGTCCGCGGAGCAGATGCCGACGACGATCTCGCCACGGTCATCCGCCACGCTGCGCACGCTCACCAGGACATCAGCGGCATCCGCAAATGTGGCAGACAGAATAATGACCAAAATTATCGCCACGCGCATTGGGTACCACCCCTCGGCCACAGTCGGCCACACCGCACATGGATACCGAATGCTACACTTCCCCATCGGCTTCCAAAAGTTCGCCAAGGAATAATCGGGATCAATTTGCCGACCGATTCAATCCCGCTCCGCGTTGTCCAACGACAGGTAGCGCCCACGTGCCCCATTCTACTCTGCGACGGCTGACAGAGCTTGCTAGAGCCTTTTTAGAGTCCTGGAGCGTGGCGGCGTGCCGCTGGCCCATCACCACCGTTGTCCTGAACCTGCTGCTGGCCGGCTTGGCCGGCTGGTATTCGGTGGAAGGGCTGCGCATCAACACCAGCACCACCGACATGATCTCGCCCGAGGCTCCCTTCCGGCGTGACGCGGAAGCCTACCGGCGGGCGTTTCCCTTCGCCGATGATCAGATCGTCGTCGTGGTCGATTCCCCTTCATCGGACCAATCCGATGCGGCGGCGACCCGCTTGGCCGAACTGATGCGCGAACACCCGGAGTCCCTGGCCGATGTGGAGGTGCCCTCGGCCGATCCCTATTTCCGACGCTACGGACTGCTGTTCCTGGACCCGCTGATCCTCCAGGATCTGGCGACGCGCCTCGCCGGGGCACAGGCGGCGCTGGGCACATTGAACGAAGCCCCCAACCTGCGCGGACTGGCGAGCATGTTCGGCCTTGTCCTAGAGCACGCGGGCGAGGATGCGCCGGCCACCCTGTCGGACCTTCTCGGCCGGCTTGCCGACGCGACGGACAGCGTGACCTCAGGCCGGCCGGAGCCGGTTTCATGGACCGGGCTGGTCAAACTGAACGACGACGAGCGGTTCGGCGACCGGCGCTTCGTCACTGCGCAGGCGGTGTTGGCCGATACGGCGTTCGGGCGTGGCCGGCCGGCGGTGGACGCGGTGCGCCGTGCCATCGATGCCTTGAAGGGAGAACCGGAGGGGAGCGGGGTGGACGCCCGCGTGACCGGTGCCATCGTGCTCCGCCAGACGGAGTTGGACACGGTGGCCGATACGGCGGGCATCGCCACCATCCTGTCCTTCATCCTGGTCACGGCGGTTTTGACCGTTGGGATGCGCTCATGGCGGATGATCGCGGCCATGATGATCACGCTGATGATCGGTCTGACACTGAGCGCCGGGCTGGCGGCGGCGGTGGTGGGGCGGCTCAACCTAATCTCGGTGACCTGCGCGGTGATCTTCTTCGGGCTGGGCGACGATTTCGGCAGCCATCTCGGCTTGCGCTACCAGGAGGAGCGGCGCCGCGGCCATCCCCCGCCGGCCGCTGTTCTGGAGGCCGCGCGGAGCGTCGGCGGGCCGCTGTCGCTCAGCACGCTGTGCGCCATCATCGGCTTCCTGTCCTTTGTGCCGACCGAGTATATGGGGCTGGCCGAGTTCGGGGTGATCTCGGCGCTCGGCATGGTGGTGGCGCTGTTCATCAGCCTGACGCTGCTGCCGGCTCTGTTCATCCTCATGCCCCCCGGCCCCGGCGTGGTGCGGGTGGAGCGCGAGGACCGCGCCTACGCCACCTGGATGACCCGGCACAACAGCGCGCTGCTGGGGGTCACCGCGTTCACCGCGCTGGCTTCGCTCGCCGCCCTGCCGCTGGTCCGGCTCGACGTGAATCCGCTGAACCTGCAAGACCGGCGCACCGAAGCGGTGCGCACCTACCGCGAGCTGGCTGAAGTGCCAAGAACCTCCCCCTACTCGGTCAACATCCTGCAGTCGGACTTGGCCTCGGCCCAGGCTATCGCCGACCAGCTGCGCGACAACGAGCAGGTCAGCGGGGCGCGCACATTCGCCAGCTTCATTCCCAAGGAACAGGATGCCAAGCTGCCCATCATCGCGGACATGGCCCTGCTTCTGGGGCCGAGCCTCACCTCGCCTGCGGAAGTCGCTGCACTCTCCCCCGCCGACCGTGCCGAAGCCGTGGCGACGCTGCGCAACGATCTCGCCCGGTTCGCGCAGGGCGACACCGGCAATCCGGAAGCCCGAGCGGCGGCGCAGCGCTTCGCCGAAGCGCTCGAACGCGTCTCATCCGGCGGGGAAGAGGGGTTAACGGAACTCGACCGCGCGCTGACCGGCGGCATCCCGCCGCTGCTGGGCCGGCTGCGGGAGGGGCTGGATGTGGAGCGACCGGTGACCGCTCAGGATGTGCCGGACTCCATCCGCCGCCGTTGGATCGCACCGGATGGGCAGGCGCGAGTCGAGGCGCTGCCCACCCACGATATTTCCGATAGCCGCGATATGGCGCGCTTCGCCAACGCCGTGCTGGCGGTGGCGCCACACGCCACGGGAGCACCGGTGACGGTAACCCAGGCCGGGCGGATCGTTCTGCGCGCCTTCGCGGAGGCGACGGCACTGACGCTCGTGCTGATGGCGCTGGTGCTGCTGGCGGTGCAGCGGAGCCTGTCGGGCATGGTGCTGATCCTGGTCCCGCTCGTCATCGCGGCGCTGTGGACCATGGCGGTGGCGGGCCTGCTGGACATCCCCTTCAACTTCGCCAACGTCATCGTCCTGCCGCTGCTGTTCGCGTTGGGCGTGTCGAGCAGCATCCACATGGTGGCACGCGGGCAGGAGTTGGAGCGGAGCGGAACACACGGGACCAATTATGGGATTGAGCTGCTGGTCACCAGCACGCCCCTTGCCGTGCTGGTCAGCACGCTGACCACCAGCACGGCATTTGCCACCCTTGCGATTTCCAGCCATCGGGGCCTGTCCAGCATGGGCATGCTGCTGGCCATCGCCATCCTGTTCACAATTATCTCGGCACTGCTGGTGCTGCCCAGCCTGATGATCGGATGGCACCGCTGGGTTCATCGCCACACACCAGCAGCCGATCCGACGTCGCCGACCCGGCGATGAGCCCGCCGCGCCAAGCGGCCGCCACGGTGGCGCCCGGCAGGCGCCGCCCGTCATCCTCGACGACCACCTCGGCCCTGGTTCGGCCCACCCCGACTTGCCCTGCCCCGTCCGCCCCGAGCGCAACGATGCGTGTCGGCGTGGCCGTCATGTCCGTCAGGCCGATGCGATGCCCGAAGCGGTGCAGGGCCAGCGCGAGCAACGACGGATGCACCGCGGCCAGCACTCGGCCCTCCAACGCTCCGCCGACCGCGCGGCTCAGATTGTCGGGTCCGCCGGGGACGGCGATCCGTTCCGGCACGGCCGCACCGTCACCCGCCAACAGTGCCGACAGCCGGTAGACGAGCACAGCATCCTCCCGCGTTGCCGCGACGAACAGGCGGTCGGCGGCGACATCCGGCAGCAGGCCGTTGGCAAAGCCGATCCCCGTCGCCAGCATCCGCACCCGCCCCTCGTCCACGAGGCCGACGAAACCGTGGCGAAGGTTCAGAATATTCTCCAGGCCGGCCGCCATCCCGCCGCAGCCGCCATGGTCGCTGGTGAAGAGGAAGCGGCCGGTCTCCAGGAACGCCACGTCGTTGGCACGGCACAGAAACGGACTTTCCACCGTACCCAGATGGCGCAGGTCGTCACCGGAGAGGGAGAAGCGCTCGACCACCGTGTCGCCGGTCCAGCGCCGGTTGATCGCCAGCACGGAACGGCTTCCGTCCGTCTCCACCCGCAGGTCCATGCCATGCGGCCGGAATCCACCGTCCGGATGAAAGCCGGCGCTCAACTCAACGGCTTCGGCCCGCTCCCCGGCGAGTGCCGCCAAAGAGAGCAGGAACAGCCCTCCGCCGGCCTTCTCCGAAACCGCCCGCCGGTCGTGAGTGGAAAGGACCGCCCGCCCGAGAGCCTGATCCACCACCAAGTCCTCGATGCCGAACACCGGCCGGCCACCCGCCGTGACCGCCACCGCCCGACAATCCGCGAAAGCCAGTTCCTTCAATCCCACAAGCACCATCAGCCCGATCACTAGCGGACGGATCATGGTGTGACCGCCGGCGCACCCCAGCGGTCGATGAAGGGACTCCACCGACGCTCCACCCGCTCCCGTCCGGCCTCGGACAGCCGGTGTTCGTTCTTGGCGTAGCCGCGCACCTCGCCCAGATAGGCTTTGAAGCGCGGCTCGGCTGCCGAATAGCCTGGAAGATTGAGCCTGCGGTAGATGCGCTCCGCTTCCGCCAACGGTTCGCGCTCGAACCTCTCGAACGCCACCTCGACGAAACGGTCGGGCGGCAGGTCGGCAGTATCATCCAGCAACGCCTGCATGATCCGGGGATAGTGGTCGAGAACCACCTGCTCCACATCGATGTGGCCGTAGGGCTGGAGCGCCAGCTTGTCCAGCAGCGTGCGGTAGAAATGCACCGTGGACACGAACACCGCCCGCGGGTCGCGGTGGATGTGGATGAAGTGTGCATCGGGCCAGATTTCCCGCAGCATGGCGACGCGGGCACTGTAGACGGGATTCTTGATCAGAAGGCGCCGCCCGCCCTGGGCAAGTGACACTTTCTCCAGCAGATGAACGAAGCGGCGGCGCCAGCCCTCCGTCTCCGCCGCCGTACAGCCTTCGTGGTAAAGGCCGCGTTGCAGGTTCCTGCCGAAATGCCTTGGAAAGTAGAGCCCATGATAGAAGGACAGCGGCGACATGTTCGCCAACGCGATCTCGTCCTCCTGCGGCGAGTCGGGCCGAACAGCGACATTGTCGATGTAGCGGCGATCCGGCAGGGCCCGTTCCAAAACGGGGCGCAGCACGGAACCGAGCCCCATCATGTCCCACGGCAGCCCCACGGCCACCGGCGAGATGAACCCGAATTGCGGATCGCGGCTCAGCAGATTGTAGAGGTGCGTGGTACCGCTGCGCCAATGGCCCAGGATGAAAACCGGCGCCGGCATCGGACCGAGACGTCGGAGCCTCCAAGCCACCCAAGCCCGCTCCGCCAACGAGAACGGTGCCCGCAGCAGGGCAGACGCGAACACTGCGGCAAGCGTCGGAACATGGCGCGCATCCACGCCGCCATTGTCCACGACCACCTTAAAAAGCGTCAATGCATCGCAGCCGTAGAGCGGATGGTTGGCACTTGGAAGCCAGTCCCGCCAGCAGTTCGGTTCGCGGCTCATGGGGAAGTCTCCCTTTGCTGCACGCTGACGAATGCTATGCGTGTTTGCTGCTGTCCGCACATCATCCAGAAGGTCGGATACCCCTCGATTCCGAAAGACCTTCGATGGTAAGAACCTGTTCCTCCACGCCCAGTCTCTCTCCAGAATCCACAGCACCAGAATGGCAAATTGCTTTCTCGCCATCGACTTGATGAAAATCTGGTGAGCTTGGTTCTAGAGCAGATCGATGGAGAGGTAACTCTGCAATCCACCGACTTCCAATCCGTTGCTGCCTTCACACAATAGATATATTGGAAGCCAGCGCTTGATTCCTATTAGATCGCAAATCCCCATGAAGCTGTGCTAATGTTGCCAAACTGCTTTTTGGTGTTTACGGGTAGCTCTTCTTGTCTCCACGCCAAGTTGGACGGAGAGGCGCATAATCCTCTTCGCGCCTTGAAAAGCGCGGCATGCAAATCCCGGCATGTTGCCGGCTTGCAGAAGCGTCCTGACCCAGGAGGAGGGAACCAGATCAAATGGGAATGCCCCTGGTTGGAGCGTCGATGCCGGCGCGCTGCTTTGCCGTACTGGCGCTTCTAGCGTTATCGGTGCTGTTGTTTGTTCCTTGCCCGGCACCGGCCGAGGTCGCGTCTCCGGTCGCCGCCCCGATAGCCCGGCTGAACCAAGCGCTTCTTGATCTGATGAAGAGCGGTGGGCACGAGCCGGCACGCAGCCGGCTGCAACGCTTCCTTCCCCTCATGCAGGAGATCTTCGATCTGGACACTGCATTGCGCGTGGTAGCGGCACCTTATTTCGACAAGGCCACCGAGGCGGAACAGCATCAAGCACTTGATGCGTTCACCCGGCGAAGCGCCGCCCAGTATGTCGATCGCTTCAACAGCTACGAGGGGCAGACCATCGACATTGTCGGAGAGCGGCCGGGAACGCGCGGCACGATGCTGGTGGATACCGATCTGAGAAAGCCCGGCAAATCTCCTGTGCGCCTCACCTATGTGCTGCGGCAGGAGGGAAGCGGTTGGAAGATCCTCGACGTGCTTGCCAAGGGCACCATCAGCCAGATCGCGTCACAACGTGCGGATTTCCAGTCATCCCTGCGCAACGGTGGGCTCCAGGGTTTGACGCGCGATCTGAACGCCAAAGCCGAACAGCTGCTCAACCGGAGCTGACCGGCATGGCGCCGTCGCTCGTTACCGGTGGCAGCGGCTTCATCGGCAGCCATCTCGTCGCGGCTCTGGTGGACCGTGGCGAGCACGTGCGGATCCTGGACACGGCCCCTCCCCGCACGACCCGGCCCAATGTCACCTTTCTGCACGGCTCGGTGCTGGACCACGAAGCGGTGGCGGAAGCCTGCGACGGGGTCAGGCAAGTCTTCCATCTTGCTGCAATGGCACAGCTCTGGCATCGCGATCCGTCCGTGTTCGACGCGGTCAACCATGGCGGCACACGGATCGTGCTCGCGGCCGCGATGGAGGCTGGCGTGCGCCGGTTCATCCATTGCTCGACAGAGAGCGTGCTGAACCACGGGAGGCCGGATAACGATGGCTCCCACCCTGGGCATGAGGCGATGGCCGGTCCCTATTGCCGCTCGAAATATCTGGCCGAAAGAGAAGCCTTGGCGGCGGCCGAGCGAATGCCTGTCGTGATCGTCAATCCGACCGCACCAATCGGTCCCGGCGACCACACACCGACACCGCCGACCGCCATGTTGCGTCTGTTCCTGGATGGCGGGCCGCGCTTGATCCTGAACTGTAACCTCAACCTGGTGGATGTCCGCGATGTCGCCGACGGCATGATTCTGGCGGCCGAACGCGGCGTGGTGGGCGAGCGCTATATCCTTGGCGGACAAAATCTGACGCTTCCCGACCTTGCGGACCGCATTGACCGGCTGGCCGGGCGCAGGTGCCGACGCCGTTGGCCGATCCCCGGCCGCTTGGCTCTGGCCGCCGCGGTGCTGGAGGAATGGATGAGTGACCACATCACTCACCGCCCCCCGCGTGCACCGGCAACCGGGGTTCGTCTGGCGATCACCGCCGAATTCGTGGAAAGCACGAAAGCGATGCGCGAACTTGGCTATAAGCCTCGTTCGTTGGACAACGCTTTGGCGGATGCGGTGGCGTGGCTGATGGGCACGGAGACCATGCCAGCGTCTCAGCCGTCATCCTGACGCTGCCATCGGTCCCCGGCTTCGGCCGTCGCGTCATCGCCTGGCGATGTGCGCGCCAAAGGTTACGGTAGCTCCGTTGCATGATACTTCCGACCCGTCACCGATCTGCGGCTTCATCGCCAGCGGCCGACGGACTACAGCCCCCGGTCAGGCAAGGATAAGGTACTGGCAAGATGGCCGAAATCGCACACAACGGCGGCAATCCGGATTCATTGACTTACACGGTCGATGTGGTGACACGGTCGGGCACATCATTTTACCTCGGCATGCGGAGCCTGCCGTTGGAAAGGCGCCACGCCATGTATGCCATCTATATGTATGCCATCTATGCCTTCTGCCGCGAGGTCGACGATATTGCCGATGGACCAGATTCAAACGCGGTAAAGCGGTCAGAGCTTCGCGAGTGGCGCGCCGAGGTGGAGCGGCTCTATGCCGGCAACCCAACGCGACCCGCCACGCGCGCCTTGGCTGACGCAGTTCGCCGCTTCGGCCTCCCACGCGAAGAATTCCTGGCGATCATCGATGGGATGGAGATGGACCTCGATGACGCGATGTTCGCCCCCGATGGAACGAGGCTGCATCTTTACTGCCGGCGGGTGGCCGGGGCGGTGGGTCTGCTGTCGCTGCATGCCTTCGGCGCCGACGAACCCGATGCCCAGACCTTCGCCCTGGCGCTCGGCGAGGCATTGCAGCTGACCAACATCCTGCGCGACGTGACCGAAGATGCCGAACAGGGACGACTCTACCTGCCGGGCGACCTGCTGCGCCGACACGGAATCGACCCGGCGGCGGGCATTTCATCGGTGCTCTCAAGCACTGCGCTTGATACCGCCTGCCGTGACCTTGCTGCGATTGCGCACAGTCGATTCGCCGATGCGGACCGCGCCCTGCTTCGTTGTCGACGGTCGCGGCTGCGCCCAGCGCTGCTGATGATGGGCATTTATGAAGAGCTTCTCGACATGTTGGAACGGCGCGGCTGGCACGGTCACGAGCCGCCGTTGAGTTTGAGCAAGCCCCGCAAATTGTGGGCCGCCCTGAGACGTGGGCTTTTCCGGCCCAAGTGGCGGCCGCCTGCGTGATCCCGTTCATATAGGGGACAGCAATGGATGGACCGACTTCGTTTTCAGATACTGACCATGACCTCGACAGACTGATCGATCATTCCGCAATTGCGTTGGAGGCCCTGCAAAGGGAAGACGGCCACTGGTTGTTTGAACTGGAGGCCGACGTCACCATTCCAGCCGAATACATACTGATGCGCCACTTTCTGGGCGACCCGGCAGACTCCAAGCTTGAGGCCCGCCTCGGCAGCTACATTCGCGATGTCCAGGGCCGAGACGGGGGTTGGCCGTTGTTCCATGACGGCGATGCTGACATCAGTGCCTCGGTGAAGGCTTACTTTGCCTTGAAGATGATTGGCGACGATCCGCAGGAGCCGCACATGCGCCGCGCTCGTGCCACCATTCTGGCCGCCGGGGGCGCCGCCCGAGCCAACGTCTTCACCCGCATCCTCCTGGCGTTGTATGGGGAAGTGCCGTGGCACGCCGTTCCGGCGATGCCGGTGGAACTGATGCTGGCCCCACGCTGGTTCCCGATACATCTGGCGAAGATGGCCTACTGGTCCCGTGTGGTGATCGCGCCTCTTCTGATCCTCCTTGCGCTGAAGCCCCGCGCACGCAATCCACGGGACGTCCACATAAGGGAACTCTTCACCACTCCGCCGGAGCAGGAGCGGCGCTACAACATCAACCCGACCGGTTCGCTATCCGGAAAAGCATTCCTGATGCTCGACCATGTGCTGCGTGCGGTCGATCCCTGGGTTCCACGCCGGTTGCGCCGACACGCGATCCGGAATGCCGAAGCCTTCATCCTGGCTCGGCTGAATGGCGAGGACGGATTGGGCGCGATCTTTCCAGCCATGGTCAATGCCGTGCTGGCTCTCGATGTGCTGGGCCGTCCACGGGATCACCCACAGGTTCTGACCGTTCGCCGAGCACTCGACCGCCTGCTGACGGTGCGGGACCAGGGGACGTATTGCCAACCTTGCGTATCACCCGTCTGGGACACCGCGTTATCGGTTCATGCGCTGGTGGAGGCTGGAGCGG
>PJUC01000614.1_pt1 | contig 12053 bp, 13 predicted proteins | sample 1512161 | NCBI WGS metagenome assembly PJUC01 (sample SAMN08177676, study PRJNA422409) | Soil metagenome, whole genome shotgun sequencing project. | isolation source: Soil enriched on filter paper | place: USA: Madison | collected 2015-01-15
GACTGCGCCCCGACAAGTCGCCCGAAGAGGTGCGCCGCGAAGGGTGAGGCGCGCTAGGCGTGCGCGTCGTGCTCGACGTGGCCCGCGGGTTCCAGCTGGAACGTCGAGTGCTCGACGTCGAAATGCTCCGACAGGCAGCTCTGCAGTCCGCTCAGGATGCCGGCGGCCCGGCCGTCCGCGAGCGCGTCCTCTTCGACGACGACATGGGCGGTGAACACCGGGGCGCCGCGGGTCAGCTGCCACACGTGCACATCGTGGACGTCGACGACACCGGGCGTGCCCAGGATGTGGGCACGGATGTCCTGCACACGCGTGCCCTGTGGCGCAGACTCCGCGAAGACCGACACCACCTCGCGCAGCAGGCTGAACGCGCGCGGCACGATCATGGCGGCGATGAACAGCGACGCGATCGCGTCGGCCTGGTTCCAGCCGGTGGTCACGACGACGATCGCCGCGACGATGACGGCCGCCGAGCCGATGAGGTCGCCCATCACCTCGATGTACGCGCCGCGGACGTTGATGCTGTGCCGCTGCGCCGAGCTCAGCAGCCACATCGCGACGCCGTTCGCGACGAGGCCGACGATCGCGACGACGAGCATGAGGCCGCCCTGCACCTCGGCGTCGGCGGGGTGCAGCAGGCGCATGATGCCCTCGTACGCCACCCAGGCCGACAGCAGGATGAGGATGATGCCGTTGACGAGCGCCCCGAAGACCTCGGCGCGCTGGTACCCGAAGGTGCGCCGGTCGTTGGCAGGGCGCGCGGCGACGGTGCTCGCGATGAGCGCGACGACGAGGGCCGCCGCGTCGGTGAACATGTGGGCGGCGTCCGCGAGCAGCGCGAGCGACCCCGACAGAACCGCGCCGACCACTTGGACCACCATGACGGTGGACGTGATCGCGAGCGAGATCGCCAGCAGCCGGCGGTTGCCGGAGCCTCTGATCCCGGTGGGCGCGTGATCGTGCATGTGCCCAGGCTAAGCCCGGGCCGCGGGCGCACCGGGCTGTTTCGGCTAGTCGGGAATGAGTGTGATTCTCAGTCGCAGTGGGGCACCGCTCACAGCGATGAGAGCAGCGGGGCGAGCGCGACGAACGCCCGCGAGCGATGGGATGCCGCGTTCTTCTCCTCGGCCGTCCACTCACCGACGCTGCGCTCGGCGCCAGGCTGCTGTCCGTCGGGCACGAACACCGGGTCGTACCCGAATCCGCCCGCTCCCGACGGCGCCGTGGCGATCCGCCCCGGCCACACGCCTTCGACCACGTGCTCGGACGGCTCGCCACCGTCCGCCGACGGCACGACGAGAGCGATCGTCGAGACGAACTGCGCGCCGCGGTGCGGGTCGGCGATGTCGGAGATCTGGTCCAGCAGCAGGTTCAGGTTGGCCGACGCGTCCTTCGCGTGGCCCGCCCAGTACGCCGAGAACACGCCCGGCGACCCGCCCAGCACGTCCACGCACACGCCGGAGTCGTCGGCGAGCGCCGGCAGCCCGGTGTGGGCGGCCGCGGCACGCGCCTTGATCAGCGCGTTCTCGGCGAAGGTCACGCCGTCCTCAACGGGCTCCGGGCCGTCGTACCCGACGACCTCGATGTCGGGGCGCGTCGCGGCGACGATCGCCTGGAACTCCTCGATCTTGTGCGGGTTGTGGGTGGCCAGGACGATGCGGCGCGGCATCCTTCACTCCCCCGCGGGAGCGAGGACGCCGGCCTGGATGTCGCGCAGCGACGCGCAGCCGTCGACACCGAGCTGCAGCAGCGCGTCGAGTTCGCGCTTGTCGAACGGCGCCCCCTCGGCGGTGCCCTGCACCTCGACGAACAGGCCGCGTCCGGTGACCACGACGTTCATGTCGGTCTCAGCGCGGACGTCCTCCACATACGCGAGGTCGAGCATCGGCTCGCCGTCGATGATGCCGACCGAGACGGCGGACACGGAGTCGAAGAGCACCTGCGCCTTCTGGCCGATGAACTTCTTGCCGCGGCCCCACTCGATCGCGTCGGCGAGCGCGACGTAGGCGCCCGTGATCGCGGCGGTGCGGGTGCCGCCGTCGGCCTGCAGCACGTCGCAGTCGATCACGATCGTGTTCTCGCCGAGCGCCTTGGTGTCGACCACGGCGCGCAGGGCCCGGCCGATGAGGCGCGAGATCTCGTGCGTGCGACCGCCGATCCTGCCCTTGACGCTCTCGCGGTCGTTGCGGCTGTTCGTCGCGCGCGGCAGCATGGCGTACTCCGCCGTCACCCAGCCCTTGCCCTTGCCGGTCAGCCACCGCGGAACGCCGTTCGTGAAGGACGCCGTGCACAGCACCTTCGTGCCGCCGAACGACACGAGCGCCGACCCTTCGGCGTTGGCGCTCCAGCCGCGTTCGATCGTGACGGTGCGCAGCTCGTCGACGCGGCGGCCGTCGGCACGGGTGATGTCGGTCATGCGGTTCTCCTCCGGAGGGATGGATGCCTCAGCAGAGGCGGGCAGGGTCGTCGAGGCGGGGCAGGTCGATGGCGCCCGTCTGCACGAGGCGCACGTTCGTCACCTCGCGGCCCATCAGCCGGTGGGCGAGGCGCAGGAACTCGTCGGCCGAGGCACCGGTGGCCTCGTAGACGTGGCGGGGTGCGGCATCCGGACCCGCGAGCAGGTCGCGGGAGACCAGCTGACGATAGACGTCCTTCGCGGTCTCGGTGTCGCTCGACACGAGCGACACGTCCGGGCCCATCACGTAGCTGATGGCGCCTTCGAGGAACGGGTAATGGGTGCAGCCCAGCACGAGCGTGTCGACGCCGGCGTGGCGCAGCGGCGCGAGGTATTCCTCGGCCACCGCGAGCACCTCGGGCGAGTCGGTGACGCCGGCCTCGACGAACTCGACGAACCGGGGGCAGGCCTGTGCGAACACGGTGAGGCGCTCGTTGACGCCGAGCATGTCCTGGTACGCACCGGATCCGATGGTGCCCGCCGTGCCGATGACGCCCACGCGTCCGTTGCGGGTGGTCGACATGGCCGTGCGCACCGCCGGCTTGATCACCTCGACGACGGGCACGTCGTAGCGCTCCCTGGCGTCGCGCAGCATCGCCGCCGAGGCGGTGTTGCACGCGATCACGAGCATCTTCACGCCTTGCTCGACCAGGTCGTCGAGGATCTCGAGCGAATAGCGGCGCACATCGGCGATCGGCTTCGGCCCGTACGGCGAGCGCGCCGTGTCGCCGATGTAGAGGATCGACTCCCGGGGCAGCAGGGCCGACACTGCTCGAGCGACGGTGAGCCCGCCGACACCGGAGTCGAAGATTCCGATCGGCGCGTCGTTCACGATGCCCCAGCCTACGCCAGGCGCTCACTAGGCTGACCCGCATGGGTGAATCGACCGCTCTGCTGACGGACCGCTACGAGCTCACCATGCTGGACGCCGCACTCCGGGATGGCACCGCCCACCGCCGCTGCGTGTTCGAGCTGTTCGGCCGGCGGCTGTCGGGTGGACGCCGCTTCGGAGTGCTCGCCGGCACCGGCCGGCTGCTGTCGCTGCTGCGCGCCTTCCGCTTCGGCGACGACGAGCTGCGGTTCCTGCGCGACGAGCGGGTGGTGGATGCCGCCACCCTCACGTTCCTCGAGGGCTACCGGTTCACCGGCTCGATCATGGGGTACCAGGAGGGCGAGCTGTACTACCCCGGCTCGCCGCTCCTGACGGTCGAGGGCACGTTCGCCGAGGCGGTCGTGCTCGAGACGCTGGCGCTCAGCGTCCTCAACCACGACTCCGCCGTCGCGACCGCGGCCGCACGCATGAGTGTCGCGGCCGGAGACCGCCCGCTCGCCGAGATGGGCTCGCGCCGCGCCGGCGAGTCCTCCGCCGTCGCCGCCGCCCGCGCCGCCTACATCGCCGGGTTCGGCGCCACCTCGAACCTCGAAGCAGGGCGCACGTGGGGCATCCCGACGATGGGCACCGCCGCGCACTCGTGGACGCTGCTGCACGACACCGAGGAGGACGCCTTCCGCGCCCAGATCGCCGCTCTCGGCGTCGGGACCACCCTGCTGGTCGACACGTACGACATCCGCACGGGCGTCGAGACCGCGATCCGCGTCGCCGGCACCGAGCTCGGCGGCGTACGGATCGACTCCGGCGACCTGCCCACGGTCGCGGCCCAGGTGCGCGCGCAGCTCGACGAGCTCGGGGCGACCGCCACCCGCATCACGGTGACCAGCGACCTCGACGAGTACGCGATCGCCGCGCTGGCGGCATCCCCCGTCGACGCCTACGGTGTGGGCACGTCGGTCGTCACGGGATCGGGGACCCCGACGGCGGGCATGGTCTACAAGCTCGTCGCCCGCCAGGACGCCGCGGGCGGCTGGGTGGGCGTCGCGAAGGCGTCCACCGACAAGGCGTCGAAGGGCGGGCGCAAGGCCGCGTTCCGCACACTCGACGCCGGCACGGCCACGAGCGAGCTGATCGTCGTCTCGGACGGCTTCGAAGCCCTCGGGACGGCCTCGTCGCATCAGGACGCCCGGCCGCTCCAGGTTCCGCTGGTCGTCGACGGTGAGACGGATGCCGCCCACGAGGGTCCGGCCGGCGTCGATGCGGCGCGGGCGCACCACCTGCGCGTGCGCGAGGAGCTGCCGGTGCGTGCGCTCGGCCTCAGCCGAGCGGATCCCGCGATCCCGACGGTCTACGTCGACGCGGGGTGACGCTCAGCCCTGCAGCGACTCGTAGATCTCTTTGCAGGTCGGGCAGACGGGGAACTTCTCGGGGTCACGGCCGGGCGTCCACTTCTTGCCGCACAGCGCGCGCACCGGCTTGCCGGTGATCGCGGACTCGAGGATCTTGTCCTTCTTGACGTAGTGCGAGAAGCGCTCATGATCGCCCGGCTCGATCTGCTCTTCTTTGAGGAGCTCTTCGAGCTCGCGATCGAGGGTCGCGATACCGCCCTGGTCGGGGCTGTCAAGGGGCGTGCTCATGGTGTGCCAGTGTAGTCGCGGCAGGCGCCGCCGGGGTGGCTCGGGCCGGCTCAGGTGGACTCCGCGAACTCCATCAGGCGTCCGCCGCGCCGCTCGAAGACGAGGGAACCGATCACGATCCCGACGAGGAGGACGCCGAGCCCGATCGCGAGGCCGCCCCACAGAGCGGTCGTCGCGGCTTCCGCGTCGCCGCCCAGTGCGAGCCACCCGCACCACACGACAGGAGCGGACAGTACGAGCACGCCGACCATGACGACGCCCTGTGCGATCGCTCCCCCGGCGCCCGTGCGCTGCGGCTGCTGGAACGGACTCTCGCCCGGTCGGGACACCGCGTACGGCGCGACCACCGATGAGATGCTCGACAGTCCGAGCCCCGACAGGAACAGCACCGCGCATACGCCGGTGAGGGCGGGAAGGATCGCCCAGCGCCCGTGGAGCGAGGTCGCCACCGGAACAGCGACGGCGAGAAGCGGCACCCCCACGAGCAGCACCGGCACCAGGCGGCCGACCCGGTCCGACACGCCGCGCACGCCGCTGGAGATGTGCATCCAGATCGCCGTCGAGTCGTAGGCGACGTCGTCATGCGGCAGCCAGCCGAGGAACAGCGCAGCGAAAGGCACCGGCACGAGGGCGACGATCTCGGGCGGCACACCCGCGATCAGCAGCGGCACCGTCGTGATGGCCGCGGCGACCGGGATCACGAGCGCGTTGACGACGTAGCGCCGGTCGCCGAACCAGTACACGAGGCTCCGGGCCGCGATCGCTCCGCCCGGAGTGCCCGGCGCGACGCCGAACCAGCCGAGCCCCGCCCGCTCGCGCCCCGCTCCCGGCCGCTCCGTGGTCGTGAGCAGGCGGCGCACGGCCCACACCCAGAGCAGACCCAGTACGGTGATCGTCGCGATGGCCACGAGCGACATGAGGCCCGCAGACCGCCCCGCCGCCACCGCGCCCGGGAGCGCCCACGCGGCCCCGAAGGGGGTCAGCGCGAGCGCGTCGACGGCCCGGAGCAGCTTCGGCGGAACCGCGCCGTCCCACTCCAGCGATGCGAGGAAGACTCCCACGGGCACCACGACGACGAGCACCACGAGGATGAACAGGCCCGACAGCTCGCGGGAGCGACGCTCGCGCAGGAAGAGCGACGCCAGCGCACCGCACACGCGCGCCAGCAGCGAGCACGTGAGCACGCCGAGCACGACGCTGACGGCGCCCACGGCGACGGGCACGCCGCGGTCGGCCCAGACGATCGCCGAGCACACGGCCACGGCGAGGAGCGCCAGGATCGGCACGCTGATCAGTCCCACGAGCGCCAGCACGGCTGCCAGCCGTCCGCGCGACAGCCCGAAGAGGGCGAAACGCCGGGGATCCAGCGGGTCGTCGATCGCCCCGATGAGCGGTGCGAGCGCGAACCCCAGCGCGACTGCCGAGCCGCCCAGCACCGTGACCGTCCGCACGGCGCCGGTCGAGGCATCCCTCATCGTCAACAGCGCCCAGCACGCCGCGACCGTCGCGACGACGAGCGCGATGAGGCCGAGAACGACCCGCACGACGTGCCCCGCGTCACCGCGCAGCGCACCGAGGAGCAGCGCGAGCCTCAGCCGGAGAACGTGTGCAGCCACTCCAGGCCCTCCACGTCGCTGAGGCCGCCGGCGAGCTCCACGAACCTCTGCTCGAGGGTGAGCTCGCCGCGCACCTCGTCGACGGTCCCCTCGGCGAGCACCTGGCCGGCCACGATGACCGCGACGCGCGTGCAGACGCGCTCGACGAGCTCCATGCCGTGGCTGGAGAGGATCACCGTGCCGCCGTGCGCGACGTACGCGGAGAGGATGTCGAGGATCATCGCGCTCGAGACCGGGTCGACCGCCTCGAACGGCTCGTCCAGCACCAGCACGCGCGGCGAGTGGATGAGGGCGCCCGCGAGCATGACCTTCTTCAGCATGCCCGCCGAGTAGTCCGACACGCTGCGCCCGAGCGCCTCCTGCAGGTCGAACGCGCGGGCGAGATCCGCGGTGCGGCTCTCGACGACGGCCGAGGGCAGTCCGCGCAGCACGCCGTAGTAGTAGAGGAGCTGTCGACCGGTGAGCCGGTCGAACGTCCGCAGCCGGTCGGGCAGGACGCCCATCAGCTTCTTCGCCTTGAGCGGGTGGGCCGCAGCATCCACTCCCGCCACCTGGATCGTGCCGCGATCCGGCTCGAGCAGCCCCGCGATCATCGACAGCGTGGTGGTCTTGCCGGCGCCGTTCGGGCCGACCAGTCCGTAGAACGTGCCGGTCGGCACCGTCAGATCGATCCCGTCGACGGCGTGGGTGCTGCCGAAGCGCTTGGTGACGCCGCGCAGGACGAGTGCGTCGCCCGTCGCGCCGGCCGGCGCCGGTTCGACGATCGGTTCCAGGAGGGATGCCGTCACGTCGTCGGAATCGCCCGGCGGCGCTTCCGCCGCCTCGCTCGGGGCGGCGGGTTCGGTCGCCGGGGGCGCGGGCGGGGGTGGGACGACGACCGGAAGCGACTCTGCGACGAGCCGCGGTGCGGGTTCTTCGACCGGCTCAGGGGCAGGCGCCGGTTCGGCGACAGGTTCCGGTTCGGCGACGGGCGCGGGTTCGGCGACGGGTTCGGGCTCGGCCACCGGCACCGGCTCGGCCACGGGCACCGGCTCGGCGACCGGCACCGGCTCGGCCACGGGCGCCGCTTCTGCAGCCTCGGAGGCTGCCGTGGGCTCGACGGGAAGCGGGGGCCTGGGCGGCACGACGATGGCCGCGGCGACGGATGCGGCGATCTCGAGGTCGCTGGGCAGCGGCGGAGGCGGACCGGGGTCGACCGGAGCGGCGACTGCGCGCTTCTTGCGCGGCGCCGATTTGCCCGTCGAACGCGGAGCCCGACCGGGGCGGCGAGGCTTGTCGGACGGCTGCGGAACGGCATCCGAGATCCGCACGACGCGCGCGTCCGAGTGACGGTCCGGCTCTTCCGGATCGATGTCGTTCGGCACCGGGAGGGAGGCTGTCACTGCACCAACGTATCAAGCGGGCCTGATCGCAGGCCAGAACGCGTCACCGAGTCTCGACATTCGCGTTATGTCACGAAACGGCAACGGGAGGCGCTCATTCTGCACCTTTTCAGTCGCCTTCGATACCCTGGTCCAGGCACGAAGGGGTGTCGCGCCGGTTAACCGGCAGTGAATCACGCACTTCAGGAGCAGATTTTGACCCTTCAGACCGTCATCCTCGCCGCAGGAATGGGCTCGCGTCTCGGACGCAGCCTTCCCAAGCCCCTCACCGAACTCAGCGACGGCCGCAGCATCATGCAGCAGCAGCACGACAACATCCGTGCCGCGTTCGGCGGCGACGCCAGGATCACGACCGTCGTCGGCTACCGCGCCGAGACGATCGTCGAGGCGTTCCCCCACGTCGACTACGTCTACAACGACCGGTACGACCAGACGAACACGTCCAAGAGCCTGCTGCGCGCGCTGGCGAAGACCGGCCGCAGCGGGGTGCTCTGGATGAACGGCGACGTCGTCTTCGATCCGCGCGTGCTCGGCCGGGCCATCGACCTCATCGAGCGCGACCAGTCCTTCGTCACGGTGAACACGTCCAAGGTGAGCGACGAAGAGGTCAAGTACACCGTCACGCCCGAGGGCTTCATCAAGGAGCTGTCGAAGACCGTCAAGGGCGGTATCGGCGAGGCTGTGGGCATCAACTACATCTCCAGCGCCGACAAGAAGGCGTTCATGCGCCACCTCACGCGCGTCGACGACCAGGACTACTTCGAGCGCGGCCTCGAGCTCGCGATCGCCGAGGACGGCGTGCTGCTCCAGCCGCTCGACATCTCGGACCTGTACGCCGTCGAGGTCGACTTCGCCGAGGACCTCGAGCGCGCCAACCTCTTCGTCTGATCAGACGCACCGGACCGCTGGCCGGATGCCGTTCGCGGCATTCGTCCAGCGGTTCGTCTTAGGCTGACCCCGATGACCGAGAAGGTTCACCGCATCCACTCCCTGCCCGACGGCGCGCCGTGGCAGGGCGGTCTTCCGCCTGCGGGCTCGGAGGAGCATCCGCTCACCATCCGGGCGCTCGACCGGGTGCTCGCGATCCAGCGGCCCGCCGTCCTCGCGCATCTGCGCAGCATCCGGCTCCGGCATCCGCAGGCGACCCCCGCCCAGATCGTGCGCATCCTCGAACGGCGCTACCTCGCCGCCGTCACGACCGGAGGCGCCGCCGTCGGCGCGACCGCGGTCGTGCCGGGCATCGGAACGGGCGTCACGCTCGCCCTGAGCGGCGTCGAGACCGTCGCCTTCCTCGAGGCGACGACGCTCTTCGCGCAGTCCGTCGCCGAGGTGCACGGCATCCCGGTCGCGGATCCCGACCGCGCGCGTGCCCTCGTGCTGACGCTCATGCTCGGCAAAGAGGGCGTGGACCTCGTCGCCCAACTGGCGGGCCAGGCGGCCGGCCGCGGCCCGAACCGCTCCACCTACTGGGGCGAGCTCATCACGAAGACGCTCCCCCGCGCCGCGGTGGGGCCGATGGTCGACCGGCTCAAGTCGACCTTCATCCGTCAGTTCGCCGCCCGAGGCGGGGCATCGTGGATCGGAAAGGCGCTGCCGTTCGGCATCGGCGCGGCCGTCGGCGGCGCCGGCAACAACATCCTCGGCCGCCGTGTGCTCACCGGCTCGCGGAAGGCGTTCGGGCTGCCGCCCATCGAGCTTCCGTCGGACCTCGAGCCGCGCCCCGGCGCGGACCGCCTCGAACGCATCGCCGGTCGCGGCATCCGACGGGCGGGCGAGGCCGTCGTCGGCGGCGTGACCCGCGGCTCGGCGGCGGTGGCCGGTGTCGTGCGGCGTCGCCGGCCCGCGCTCGAGGCCCCTGCCGACGGAGCCTCCTCCCCGGCGACGGGCGTCGACGATCCGTCCACAGCCGGCGGCTCGCCCAGGCCCTGACACCTCGTCCGCGTCGGATGCCGCTCCTACCGTGGCGGGATGCTTCGCGCGCTGGATTCCGACGAACCCCGACCGCCCCTCGCCTACCGCGTGCCCTGGCGCGTCGACCGGGTGTACGACCGGCACCCGCTGGTGACGAACGCCGGACCGGCGGCCGTCGACCTCGTACGCGTCTTCATCGACCACGGATCGGGGTCGGCGACCGAGCACTGGGGCCGGATGCCCGCCGGCGACACCGCCGAGCTGTGCCTGTGCGACGCGGACCCCGATGACACCACCGTGACGATCGCCTGGTTCCGCCCCGAGAACGGCGAGGAATACCTGTGGAAGTTCGTGATGTGAGACGCGACGCGGCAGACGGCGCGACAATAGCCGCATGGGTCTGTTCAGCAAGCTTCCCGAAGAGCCCGTGGAGTGGGCCGGGCTCCCCTCCGAGCCCTCCCGCGCCGAGAGCGAGGCCGAGCGCCTCACGTCCGCGCCCTCGTCGGATCTCGGCGGTCTCGGGTTCGGCGATCCCACGGCCGGCGGGGTGGTCGAGTCGATCGTCATCCCGGTGAAGCCCACGGTCGAGATCGCGCAGTCGCAGCAATCCGGCGTGGACGACTGACACCTGCTGCAAGCGCTTGCATGTCACTCCTCGACAGGCCACGGCGCGAGGCATACGCTCGCTCGTATGGACAGCACCCTCGCCTGCCTGGCGGCATGGATGCCGCGGCAGCGGTGGTACGCGGCGAAAGGGCGGCCACCGAGCCTGCGACTGGTGTCGTGGTGGGATCTGCCGGCGGACCGCGCCGGCGCGAGGGACGACGCCGCCCGGGTGCGGACTTACCTCGTCGCCGATGAGGGCGCCCTCCCCGCGGTGCTGTACCAGATCCCCGTCGTCGAGCGCGCGACCGAGACCATCGACGCGGACCCCGAGCACATCATCGGCAGTCCCGAGCCCGGAAGCACCTTCATCGACGGGCCCTTCGACGACGCCTACGCCCAGGCGCTGCTGTCGCTCGTGGAGCACGGCGGTACCGCTCACGGCCCGCAGACCACCGCAGCGGGGCATCCAGCGCCGGCCGCCGATCCGGCGGGACGCCTGCGGGTGGCGCGCGTCGTCAGCGGCGAGCAGTCCAACACCTCGCTGATCTACGAGGGCGACGGCATCCCCGTCATCTGCAAGGTCTATCGCCAGCTGCACGCGGGCCTGAACCCCGACATCGAACTGCAAGAGGCTCTCGCGTCCGCGGGCTCGCACCACGTGCCGACGCCGATCGGCTGGATCGAGGGTTCGTGGCCGGATCTGTCCACCGCTCACGGCGCGGTGCGCGGTTCGCTCGCGTTCGCGCAGGAGTTCCTCCCGGGCGTCGAGGACGCCTGGCGGGTGGCTCTCCACGCGGCCGCGCGGGGAGAGGACTTCCGCTCACCTGCGCACGCGCTCGGCGTCGCCACCGCAGATGTGCATCGCGGCCTCGCCGGCTGCTTCCCCACTCACCCCGCTGGTGCCGCCGACCGCACGGCCACCGCGGCCGGGTGGGAGCGCCGCCTCGCGATCGCCATCGCCGAGGTCCCCGACCTGGCCGCGCAGCGCGAAGCGATCGAAGCGGTGTACCGGCGGGCCATGCATGTGCCGTGGCCCGCGCTGCAGCGCATCCACGGCGACTACCACCTCGGTCAGGTGCTCCATGCCCCCGGCCGGGGCTGGGTCCTCGTCGATTTCGAGGGCGAGCCGCTGAGGCCCATGGCGGAACGGGTGCAGCCCGATCTCGCGCTGCGCGATGTGGCCGGCATGCTCCGGTCCTTCGACTATGTCGCCGGATCGCTCCGGCTCGACGATCCGGAGCGCTCCCCCGAGGCCGTCAGGGAGTGGGTCGCGGTCGCCCGGGCCGCCTTCGTCGACGGGTACGCGGCGACGTCGGGCGCGGACCTCGACCCGCGGCATCCGCTTCTCGCCGCCCTCGAACTCGACAAGGCCGTGTACGAGGCGATCTACGAGGCGCGCAACCGGCCCACGTGGGTCGCGATCCCCCTCGGCGCCGTCGCGAGGTTGGTGGAAAGACCCGCCCCCGTCGCCTGACGGGGTATCAGGCCTCGTCGTCGAGCTCGGCCTCGTCGTCGGGCTCGTCGTCCTCTTCGGCGACCGAGCGGGCGTACCAGCGCTCCCAGTCGTCCATGAGACGCTGCACGGCCGTCTCGAAGCGCGCGGTCGCCGCGCCC
>PJUC01000615.1_pt1 | contig 12043 bp, 15 predicted proteins | sample 1512161 | NCBI WGS metagenome assembly PJUC01 (sample SAMN08177676, study PRJNA422409) | Soil metagenome, whole genome shotgun sequencing project. | isolation source: Soil enriched on filter paper | place: USA: Madison | collected 2015-01-15
CGGGCGACGACGGCAGCGACGACCACACCGCCGCGGGCGATGCCGAGGACGACGGCATCCGATCCACGCCAGGGCTCCAGGTGTGTGGCGAGCGCGCGCCCTGCGGCCCGCCGATCGGCGAACAGGGCCATGCCCTCACGGTACGCCGGTACGGCCTCGACCACCGCTGCCCGGGACGCGCCGTAGGCTGGGGGCGTGGCATCCGTTCGATACGTCGCAATCGGCGACTCCTTCACCGAGGGCGTGGGCGACGAGCTCCCTGACGGACACGTGCGCGGCTGGGCGGATCTCGTCGCGCAGGGCTGGGCGGACGCCCTCGGCGAGCCCGTCGAGTACGCCAACCTCGCGATCCGCGGCAAGCTCGTCTGGCCCATCGTCGAGCAGCAGCTCGAGCCCGCGCTCGCCCTGAAGCCGACGCATCTCTCGTTCAACGGCGGCGGCAACGACATGCTGCGTCCCCGCACGAGCGTCAAGGGCGTTGTCGACGCGTTCGAGACGGTGCTGCGCCGCTGCGATGAGGAGGGCGTGCAGCTCATCGTGCTGTCGGGGGCGAACCCGACCGGCCAGTTGCCGATGCGACGGCTCATCCAGCGCCGGGGGGACCTGCTGTCGCACGCCGTGGAGGCGCATCTCGCATCGCGACCCGACGTCGTGCGGGCGTACAACTGGTTCGACACCGAACTGGCGTCGCCGCCGTTCTGGTCCGAGGACCGGCTGCACATGAACTCGCGCGGTCACCACCGCGTCGCGGCCCGCGTGCTCGACGCGCTCGGCCTCGACCCGCATCCCGAATGGTGGTCGTTGCCGCCCCTGGCGCCGGCTGGAGCCCGGGGAGCCGCGTACTACCGCGAGCACGTGGGTCCCTGGGTGCGCCGCCGCCTCACCGGCACATCGTCGGGCGACGGTCGCGAGCCGAAGTTCGGCGGCGGCTGGAACCCGGTCGCGCCGTCAGTCTGACGCCGCCGGACGGGCGTACTCCGAACCCGACCGCGTCCGCTCCAGCATCCCGGCATCGACGAGGTACCGGCGGAGCACGGCGGCATCGCCCGTGAAGGCGGCGAGGCGCTCGTTCGTCTGCCGCTCGCTGAGCACCTCACCGGCATCGAAGGCCCTCTCGACCACCCACCGCAGGAGCTCGTCACGTTCTCCGCGCTGTGCGGGGTAGCGGTCTATGCGCCCGTCCGCATCGAGGAACCTCGACGGCCCCGACGGCTTCGCCGGCGGGTTCTCCGACAGGATGCCGCGCACCGCGGTCTCGTCGAACTCGAGGCCGCCCGGCTCCGTCTCGTGCACGAGGCCGAGCTCGAGGAGCCGTTCGACCGCGCGGCGACGACGGGCGTCCGACAGGGCGGAACCGCTCATCGCCTCGGCCAGCACGGTGCGCAGGTCGGGGTTGAGCAGGGCCGCGACCACGCCCCGCCACCGCTCACTCATCGGCCCCGCCCGTCACCCGGTACGTCAGCTCGGCGAAGGCGCCGGCCTGCCGCACCGCCGTCAGTTCGAGGCGGTCGGCGCCGAGCACACGCGGGAGCAGCGGCTTGCCCGATGCGAGCGTCGCGGGCGCGACCGACACCCGGATCTCGTCGAGCAGGCCGGCATCGGCGAACTGACCGGCGAGATCGCCGCCGCCGACAACCCACACGTCCTTCTCGCCGGCAGCCTCGCGGATCTGCGGCCAGGCGTCGCGCACGTCGCCGGTGGCGAACCGGATGTCGACGCCGGGCACGACGGGCTGTTCGCGACTGCTGAAGACCCAGGTGGGTCGATCGCCGTAGTAGGCCGGCCACTTCTCCGGATGGGCGACGAGGTCCTCCTGCTCGAGAACCCAGCGGTACGTGGACGACCCCTGGACGAGCACCCCGATGCCGGCGAGGAAGGCCTGGAAGTCGGCATCCCCTCCTTCTCCGCCCGGGACGGCGAACAGCCAATCCAGCGAGTCGTGGTCGTCGGCGAGGAAGCCGTTGAGCGTGGTTGCGGTGTAGAAGATCACGCGAGCCATGGCGTCACCGTACCGCGGTGCTCCGACACGCCCTCTCCCCAGGGTGTTGACACTTATTCAACCAATCCGTACAGTACCTATCAGTTGAATACACGACCCCGGAGGTGAGGCATGACCGACACCCTGAGCCGCACGTTCGCGGCGCTGGCCGATCCCACGCGACGCGCCATCCTCGCCCGCCTGAGTCAGGGCGAGGCCACGGTGGGCGAGCTCGCAGAGCCGTTCGACATGACCTTCGCCGCGGTGTCGAAGCATCTGCGCGTGCTGCAGGAGGCGGGCCTCGTGACACGCGGCCGCAGCGCCCAGTACCGGCCCGCGCAGCTCGACGCACGACCCTTGGCCGCCGCATCCGCCTGGATCGGCGACTACGCGAAATTCTGGGACGACAGCCTCACCGCTCTCGACCAGTACCTCAACGCCCTGCAGCAGCTCGGCGCCCCCTCTCAGCACGACCCCGGCACGACCGACAAGGAGAACGACAATGACTGAGTACTTCACCGTGACCCGCACGCTCCGGGCACCCCGCGAGCTGGTTTTCGAGACGCTCGTCACACCCGAGCACTTCGCCGTGTGGTTCGGGACTGCGGCCGTCGAGGTCCCGCAGGAGACCCTGACGATGGATGTGCGGCCGGGCGGTCAGTTCCGCGCCGTGATGCACCTGCCCGACGGCAACCGGATCCACTGGGCCGGCGAGTACAAGGCGGTCGAGCCGCCGACGCACCTCGCGATGACCCTCACCGACCAGCCGGGGGACGACGCCGGGCTCCCGGTGCTGTTCGACCTCGAAGAGAGCGCCGACGGCACCGTCCTGACCATCCGCCAGGACCGCTCGGACTTCTCGGACGAGCAGGTGGCTGCCACGATCGCCGGCTACAACTCGTTCATCGACGACATCGAGCGCGTCCTGGAACGTCTGCAGGCCTGACCGTCACGGCGATCGTCACAGAGCGCCCGGACGTCGCAGTGCACTCATCGCGAGTGCCCCGCCCGCCCGGGCGCTCTCGTGCGGGTCGGCACCGGCCAGCGCCGCCGTGATATAGCCGGCCGCGAACGCATCGCCGGCTCCCGTCGAGTCGAGCACGTCGTCGACCCGCTCGACAGGCACCTCCGTCGTGGCGCCGCCGATCGTGAGGCGCACCGGCTCGGGCCCCCTCTTCACGACGTACACGCCGGGGACCGACAGGCCGAGCTCGGCAGTCGTCTGCGCCTCGTCCGCGTTGGCGAACACGACGTCGGGGCGAAGCTCGTCCAGGATCTTCTGCAGGAGCGTCCGGCCGAGCTCGCGCATCGTGGCCACGCTCGACAGGTCGATGCTCACGCGAGCGCCAGCGGACGCGGCCTGGGCAGCGGCATCCGTCACCGCCGTTCGCGAGGGTGCGACGGCGAAACCGTACAGCGGCATGTGTACCCACCGGGCGCCGTCCAGCCACGCCGGGTCGATCGCCTCGAGCTCGGCCGCGGCGCCGCGGTCGGTGATCATGGTGCGTTCGCCGACCGCGTCGACGAGCACGACGATCGATCCGGTGCGTCCGGCCCGCTGGACCCGCACCTCCACTCCTGCCGCCTCCAGTTCGCCGATGAGCGCGCGGGCGAGCGTGTCGTCGCCGACGCGTCCGATGAAGCGGACCGGATGCCGCGACCCGGCCGCGACCGCCACGTTGGCCGCGCTGCCGCCACGGGTCAGGCGGATCTCCGCGGGATTGTCGGTGCCGCGCTCCAGAGCGGCGCCACCGAGCACGATGAGGTCGGCGACGAGGTCGCCGATCACGATCAGCATCAGGAGGCGTCCGCGAGCGCGACCGCGATGCGGGCGCCGAGATCGACGTTTCCGCGATACACCTCGACGTTGACGTCCAGGCTGCGCCCGGCGGTCTCGCGCTGGAAGAAGTCGAGCAGGAACGGGGTGGTGTCGTGGCCGCTGACGCCCTGCGCCTCCGCCGCGGCGAGGGCGCGGCGCAGCACGCTGTCGTGCTCCGCCGGATCGAGCTCCCGCTCCGCAGGGAGAGGATTGGCCACGAGCAGCGTCGAGGCGATGCCCAGCCCGTCGCGCGTGCGGGCGATCGCCGCGATCTCATCGGGGGAGTCCACGGAGTACTCGATGTCGTATCCCGAGTCGGCGACGTAGAACCCGGGATAGTCGGTCGTGCGGTAGCCGACGACCGCGAGGCCCAGGGTCTCCAGCCGCTCCAGCGTCAGCGGTATGTCGAGGATCGACTTGACGCCGGCGCTCACGACGACCATCGGCAGCCCCGCCAAGGCGGGCAGGTCGGCGGATTCGTCGAACGTCTGCGCGGCGCCGCGGTGGACGCCGCCGAGGCCGCCGGTCGAGAACACCCGCACACCGGCCTGCGCCGCGAGGTACGCGGTCGCCGCCACCGTGGTGCCGGCGCTCAGTCCCTTGACGGCGGCGACCGGCACATCGCGCACGCTCGCCTTCACGACGCTGTCGGCGGTCCCCAGGCGCTCGATCTCGTCCGGGGTGAGGCCGACCGTGGGACGCCCGTCGACGAGGCCGATCGTGGCGGGGACCACGCCGAGCGCACGCACCCGCGCCTCGGCTTCCAGCGCGACATCGAGATTGCGCGGCCGCGGCAGCCCGTGCGTGAAGATCGTGGACTCCAGCGCGAGGACGGGTTCGCCGGCGGCGACGGCGGACCGCACCTCGGGTGCGACGACGAGAGGACCGGTCATGCTCTGCATCCTGCCGGGGATCAGCCGCGGCGTCGGCGCGGCGCGCGCGGCGGATCCATGCCGAGCCGGATGCGGGTGCGCTTGCGCTCGATGACGATGAAGGTCGCACCGAGCGCCCACAGCGGCAGCTGCGTGAGGAACGCGATGCGGAACGCGTCGAGGCGGTACGTGTCGGGCGTGCCGGCGCCCTGCAGGTCGAGGGCGAGACCGATCAGCAGGATCGCGATGAGCGCCGCCAGGAATCCGCCGGCGTTCGTCACGCCGGTCGCGGTGCTGAGCCGATGGGACGGATTGTGGGTGCGCGCGTGATCGAAGGCGATCATGGATGCCGGGCCCCCGGTCGCGAGCGCCACCGCGAGGGCGAGCAGCAGCCACAGCGGCGCCGGCCCGGGGTAGGCGATGACGGCGAGCCAGGCGATCGCCTGCACGGCGACCGTGGGCAGCACGAGGGCACGGGAGCGCAGGTGCGGGATACGGCGCGACAGCTCGCCCATGATCGGCCCCAGCGCCATGCCGACGACGACGTACAGCGACATGATCGACGCGGCCTCGGCGGTGGTGCGCCCCTCCCCGGCTGTGAGGAACGGCATGCCCCACAGCAGCACGAAGGCGGTGCCGGCGAACGGCGTGGTGAAGTGCGACCAGAACGCCAGACGAGTGCCGGGATGCGCCCACGCAGCGCGGATGCCGGCGCCCGTGTCGACCGCCGACGTCACGACGCGGATGGCGCCCGTGTCGGTGTCGACCGACACGTCCTCGTCGCGGTCGGGCGGGTGGTTGCGGATGAGCAGGAACACCAGCACGGCGAACAGCACGCCGAGCCCCGCGATGCTGCCGAACGTGATCGACCAGCTGGTGGCGTGCAGCAGTGCGGCGAGCGGCACGAGCGCGACGAGCTGGCCGGTCTGCCCGACGATGCCGGTGAGCTGCACCATGATCGGACCCCGCTGCGCAGGGAACCACGTCGCGATGAGTCGCAGCACGCCGGGGAAGACCGCTGCGTCTCCGGCGCCGAGCAGCATGCGGGCGAGGATCGCCACTCCCACACTGGGCGAGACCGCCATCGTCAGCTGCCCGACGGCCATGAGCAGCATCCCGATCGTCATGATGGGGCGTGCGCCGTAGCGGTCCAGGAGCACGCCGACCGGGATCTGCATGCCGCCGTACACGGCGAGCTGCACGACCGCGAACATCGACAAGGTCGCGGCGTCCGCGTCGAAGCGGGCGGCGGCGTCCACACCGACGGCGCTGAGCGAAGACCTGTTCGTGATCGCCAGCACGTAGGCCGCCACGCCGACCGTCCAGATCACCCAGGCGCGTACCCCCGGCCCCGCAGACGCGGGGCGGGACAGGCTGGACACGCTTCCAGCGTAGTCATCGCGCGCCGGGCGACCGGCATCCGCTTTGTCAAGCCCCTCCCACGATGACGGGGCGTCCGCCAGCGTTGACTCAGGACGAACCCGTCCTGGATCAGGGGGAGTGGCACACCCGCACACCCCGGAAAGGAGCTCCGCATGAGTATCGGTGCTGGAATCGTGCTGTTCGCGATCGGAGCCATCGTGGCTTTCGCTCTGAACGTGCAGGTCGACTGGGTCAACCTCGACATGCTCGGCTACATCCTGATGGGCGCGGGAGTCGTGATCTTCCTCGTCGGCCTCGTGCTGATGATGCGCCGCCGCCGTTCCGACGTGGTGACGCACACGGCCGTGGACCCGGTGAACGACGAGCGGGTGGTCCGCCGGACGACGCGCACGCCGGACGACGCCGCGGGACTCTGACGCAAGACACGTGGAGCGGGCGCTCGGGGGCGCCCGCTCCACCGCTGCGTCCGGGCCCCGTGCGTCCGAGGACCTCTGTCGAGATCAGCCGCCGGCCGGTGTGCGGATAGCCTCGACGCCCTCCAGCTCGACCGGAGCGCCGAGCAGATTCGCATGCGCATCGCGCAGCGACTCCCAGCGCTCGCGCGTCATGCGGTAGCGGTTGTGCGCCACCGCGGCGCCCTCACGCGCGACGCGGTCGACGCCGTCGAACTCGTACCCGATACGCCGCGACACGGCGTTGGACGGCACGTTGTCGGCGAACGCGCCGGACGTCGCCTCGACCGCACCGAACCCCGCGAACGCGAGATGCAGCACGAGCGCCCGCATCCGCGTGCCGATGCCCCGGCCCTGGTGCTCCTGACCGAGCCACGAGCCGCTCTGCACCGATCGCAGCACCTTCCAGTCCTTCGCGGTCAGCCCCTGGACACCCACCGGCACGCCGTCATGCAGCACCGCGAACTCCAGCACGAACGCCTGTGGCGACACCTGTGTCCGCAGCCCCCACTGATAGGTCAGCACGCTGCGGGCCACCTCGTCGGCGGTCCCGCGCGTCCACGGGTGCTCGAACGGCATCGCATCGAGAGAGTGGATGCCGCGACCCGCGAGGTCCGCGAGCTGCACGAGCAGGTCGTCGTCGATCCAGCGAAGTTCCAGATCGCCGGCGCGCGCACGCACAGCCGATGCGGGCCAGAGCCGGGCGAGGGTGTCGGAGTGCTGCATCCCGGAAGTCTGTCAGAAGAGTAGGGTGGGCGGGCGCCCACCTCGAATGGGCAATCGCCCACTTCAAGGATTCACCCTATGCCCACCGGCCGCGCCATCGAAGATCCCCGGACCGTCCTGCTCGACGCGGGACGCCGACTGCTGGCCAGCGGAGGGCCCGGGGGCATCACCAGCCGGACCGTGGCCGCCGCTTCCGGTGTGGCCAAGGGAGTGCTGCACCGGCACTTCGAAGACTTCGACACCTACCTGGCCGCACTCGTGACCGAAGATGCGGAGCGCATCCGGGCGATCGAGCCGCGCACCGCCGGATCGGCGGCCGCCGCCGTTGCGGACGTCGTCGAGCAGGTGTTCACGCCCGTCACCGTGGCGCTGGTGGCACTCGTGATCAGCCGCGACGGCGTGCGCCGGCGCGCCCGGCGCACGGGCGCCTTCGGCATCCCGCTGCTCATGGACGCGACCGCCGTCGTCATCGACGTGCTCGCGGCCGGTCGCGACGTGGGGTGGATCCGTCCGGACGCCGACGTCGCGGCCCTCGCGCTGGCCGTGGTCGGCAGCGCCCATCTGCTGTACGCAGGCGACCGGGGAGCGTTCCCCGACGACGAAGCGCTGCGTGAGGTCGTGGCCGCGATCCTCGCCGGCTCGTGATGTCCGAGGGCTCTGGCACACTGCTCGGGTGAGCGCCTCCGCCGTCCTCGAGACCATCGTCCGCAGTATCGACGCCGAGGGGCTGGGCGCCTATGGCGTCCACGTCCGCGTGGGGGATGACGAGGCTCAGCACCGCTGGCGCAGCGACGATCGCGTCAACGTCTACTCCGCGTCGAAGGGCGTCTGCGCCCTGGCCGTCGGGATGGCAGCGGACGACGGCATCCTCACGCTCGACACGACCGTCGGCGAACTGATGCCGACCTTCGAGCTCGGGGACGGTGTCGACAGTGTGACGATGCGTCATCTGCTCACCATGACGAGCGGCATCGACTTCGAGTGGTTCGGCGACCAGCGGGCACCATGGCCCGATCTCGCACAGGAGATGCTGCGGCGTCCCTCCATCGGGGCCGGAGAGACGTTCCAGTACAGCGACGCGAGCACCTACACGGCGATGCGTCTCCTGGGCGCGGTCGTGGGCGATGTGCGCGATTGGCTCATGCCCCGGCTGTTCGAGCCGCTCGGCATCGACAATCCGCAGTGGCACCGCTGCCCGCAGGGATGGATCATCGGCGGCAGCGGCCTGCAGCTGCGCACGGAGGAGCTCGCCCGCATCGGGCGGGTGCTGCGCGACCGTGGACGCTGGGGCGCGACCCGGCTCGTCAGCGCCGAATGGGTCGATCGCATGCACGCGGACTGGGTCGCGACGCCGTACGGCGGGTCGTCGTCGCACTACGGCCTCGCCGCCTGGCAGGGTCCCGAGGCGTGCTGGCGCCTGGACGGCAAGTACGGCCAGTACGTCGTGATCGACGACGCCGGCACCTCGGTCGTCACGATCACGGCTCATGAGGAGTCGCGCGACCACTTGCTGGCCGCGATCGCCGCCGCGGCGATCACCGGCTGACGGGCGACTCGCAGCTACCGCTCGACGTACACCGCGATGCCGTCGAGGATGCGGTCGAGACCGAACTCGAAGCCGTCGAGCGGAGGCTCGTCAACCAGGAACATCGGCTCGCGCATGACGTCGGCGACCGCTTCGAGCCGCCGAGCACGCAGCTGCGCATCCAGGAACTCGCGAACGGCGTCCACGGCGTGCTCCCGGTCGGGGTTCGCGCGCCGCAGCTCGGCCGGCATCGGGGCGTTCCGCCGCAGGTCCGCACCGTACCGAGCATGGCTGTCGAGCAGGTAGGCGCAGTTCAGCATCTGCTGCGACCCCATCCCGGTCGGAGCGAGGGCGCCGATGAGCACGTTCAGCCACGCGGCGTTGTGCGGAGTGAGCGGGACGGTCCGCGGTACGTCGAGCAGCCACGGCCGAGCGATGAACTGCTCGAACAGCAGCCGCGCCCACCGCGAAGCTGCGGCGCGCCAGTCGACGCCGGAGAGCTTCGGCGGATCACCCCAGGCGCGGTCGGCGACGAGCACGAGAAGCTCGTCCTTCGAACTCACGTAGCGATACAGCGCGTTGGTGCTCACCCCGATCCGCGCCGCGACGCGGGGGAGGGATGCCGCGGCGATCCCTTCCTCGTCCGCCAACGCCGTCGCGGCCGCGACGACCTCGTCGACCGTGTGCGCGGGCTTGGGCCCGCGACGACCTTCGGTCTCGACAACACCCCAGGCGGCGGCGAGCCCCGGAGGCAACGCGCCCAGGTCGAGCTCGGGCGCGAGCGGGCGGTCTGGGGCGGCGGGCGTCATGCGCGGCATCCTCTCGACGTCTTAGAAATAAATAGTAGACGGCTTACACAGTTAACGCTACTGTGCATGCCGTGAACACTTCATTGCATACACAGTTGTCGCTGCCACGGACCGCTCAGAGGTGGATCGGGGGAGCGGCCATCGCCGGCGGGATCTTCGGCCTCGCCGAACTTCCGCTGTACTTCGTCGTCCCGGCCTGCAACACCTGCAGCGTCGACACCGGGGCGCTCATGCCGGACGGATTGATCCTGACCCGCACGCTGTTCAACTTCCTGGCGCTGACCGCGTTCCTGATCTTCATGAGCGGGGTGCGGTTCCTCATCGGTCGCGTCGATGCGCGACTCGAGTGGTTCGGCGCCGTCGCGGGCACCGCCGGCGTCGCATGGACGATCGTCGACATGGTCGCCAAGGGGCTCGAGGGCAGCAGTGCGATCCAGACGGCCGAGCTCATCGATCCGACGCGGACGGTGCCCACCTATCTGCTGTACGGCTCGATCTCGCATCTGCTGCTCGCGGTGTTCGGCGTCGCGTTCGGATACGCCGTGCTCCGCACGCGGGCACTCGCCCCGTGGGTCGCCTGGTCGGCCTTCGGCATCGCCCTGCTGCACCTTGCGGGCGTGCCGTCGATGTTCTTCGGCTACAACTCGTCGGAGTTCTACGCATCCAACGGGTGGGGTGCCGTCGCGATGTTCAACGGCATCGCCGCGCTCTGGATCGCCGTCGTCGGCATCGCCGTCCTGCGGCGCAGAGTTCCCGAGACCTTGTGACGACGGCGGTGCCCGCGGTAGGAGCAGCGCCCCAGACCGCGGGCACCGGCACCCTCGGCAGTCACGCCGGGCGTGGACGCGCCTCGATGAGCCACGACGCGTAGTGCTCGGTGACGCGGCCGCCGAGCTCAGCGACGGCGGATGCCGCCTCTTCGCTTTCGGCGGGCGTCCACTCGCTGAACGTGGTGAAGAGTGCACGGACCTGATCACCGGTCAGCTCGATCGACCAGTGATAGCGCCGGATGGCCTCGACGTCGAACAGCCCGGAGCCGACGATGCTGCGCGCGGTGGCCTCCACGTCCTCGGCGTTGCCGGGGCGTACCGTGGTCCGCCGCTCGACGATCCGGTTCACGGCGCGGCGGAACGGCGTGACCTCGGCGTCGGCGTCTCCGAAGACGTTGCGCCAGACGAGGAACCGCCCTTCCGGTTTCAGCGCACGGTGGACGAGGGGCAGGACGATGGGGAGCTCCATCCAATGGATCGATGTCGCGGCCACGGCGAGCTCGAACGAATCCGGCTCGAGCCGTGCGTCTTCAGCCCGCGACGGGATGACGGCGACCTGGGGGAGACGCTCGCGCAGGATCGCCGCCAGATTCTCGCCCGGCTCGACCGCGACGACCGCCATTCCCGCCGCGACCAGCTCGGACGTGGCCTCGCCGCTGCCGGCCCCGAGGTCCACAGCGCGAAGCCCCGGTCTGACGAGCCCGGTCGCCCGTACATCGTCCCAGAGCGCGGCGGGGTAGGGCGGCCGCGCGGTGCCGTAGCTCGCGGCAAGACCGTCGAAGTGCATCGGGTCCACCGCCTCGCGGGGCTTGTCCGACGAAGCGGCTGCGCCACCGGCATCCGGTCCGAGCACGATCGCCGCGACGACGGTCGCCGAGCTTCCCGCCATGACCGCGACCGCGACGTGGGCGAGCTGGACCGTCGCGCCCGCGGGAGTGGACACGCCGGGCACGTGCGTCATGTGAGGACGGTAGCCGTGACGCCAGTACGCGGGTTCGTCCGCGGCGAAACCCGCGAGCCGCTGGAGGGCGTCGGCCAGGCGCGCGTGCAGGGCGGTGATCTGCGCAGACTCCACCAGCTGCACCCCGATGCTCTCATCGGGGCCGAACCAGGCTTCGTCGCCGAAACGGAGCTCGAGCGGCGGCTCGCCCCCACAGGCAGCGCGCACCGCCCGCAGAACGTCGCCGCGGTCGCCGCCGACGGCGAAGTTGGAGGCGAGCGTCACATGCGGCGGCCACGCGCGGCGGCTGAAGGTCAGCCCGACCGCGAGGGGATCGAGCAGTGCCACCACGACGAACAGCTCTCGGCTCGCATGTTTCGTCACGCCGACAGTCTGACCGATTGGTCAGGCGTCTGGGCGGGCAGGGGTCTGGGGGAGTGCATCATTCTCATCCGTGGCTCGCAGAAGCACTAGCGTCGCAAGCGGGGTCTGCCAGCGGAGGTGAGCCATGGCGACGATCGACGATGTCCGGGCGCTGGGATCGAGCCTCGAGCGCTCGTACGAGGTCGTGGTGCGCGGTCGGATCAAGTTCCGCGTCGGACAACTCGTCTACGTCGCCTTCTCGCTCGATGAACGCACGATGGAGTTCGCGTTCCCGAAGCAGATGAGGGAGGGGCTCGTCGGTGGTCAACCGGAGAAGTTCCGGATGCCGTCGGCCTCAGACCTCCGGTTCCACTGGGTCAGCTCGGATCTGTCCGCCCTCGAACCC